>Ga0307514_10000306_pt1 | contig 119305 bp, 114 predicted proteins | sample 16_EM_MG_FD_203088 | JGI IMG/M metagenome (GOLD analysis project Ga0307514, IMG submission 203088) | Populus trichocarpa ectomycorrhiza microbial communities from riparian zone in the Pacific Northwest, United States - 16_EM | ecosystem: Host-associated > Plants > Roots > Unclassified... | reverse complement strand
GGTGTGGGTGCTGGATCCTATGGTTGGGTGGGAGGGGAGAGGGGTGCGGAAGGCGTGGTGGGGGGGTGTGAAGAGGTTAAGTTTGAGGGTTGAGGAGGCGTCCATGGAGGGGTGGGAGGGGTGGGAGAGGGAGACGGTGGGGAGGGCGCTGGGGGGGATGGTGGAGGAGATGAGTGAAGGCTTGGTTGAGCTGGAGGTTGAGGCGGCAGGGTTGGAGAGTCCGTTTGTTTCGCAGGGGGTAGAATTTCCTAAGCTTGTGGAGCTAAAGGTGGCGGGGTTGACTATGCGGTGGGAAGAGTTGAGGGAGTTTTTGAATGGGAGGGCGAGAAATGTGATGAGTTTTACAGTGGTGAGGGATGTGAGGTTTGTTGAGGGGGATCATGGGTGGGAAGATATGTATCGGGAATGGGAGTTGGAGAATATCCCAAAGACGGAGAGGGGGCCATTTATTTTAAGGAGAAAGGATACGTTGATGCAGGAGGAATGGGCTTAATGGCAACTGGGGAGGGGGGGATTTCTCAGAGCAGCAAATAAATAGCAGAACGATATGTGGCCTATAGTCACTTAGAACAAACAAACGCTATTACAGTAAGTAGAATGAAATTGGTTTACTTGCTATGGACTTTGAGCCTTTGTGTGATCTGCTTTGTGCGAATGCGACACCGTCTGAGATAAATCGCCAACTCTACCTAGGTAGATGTTGGGTGGAAGCTACTTCGTCCGAGCTGAATACCTAAGTCCAGGCAGTGCATCTACGATGATGACCCTTCCGCTACCATCAACCAAGTTAAAAACACAGCTACAGCAGATAAACGGAAGAATTTGTGACCAACCTATCGGCCGCACCCACCTGTGTATCTTCGTTCCGAGCCATCTCCATTTGGCATGCCGTGCCAGTGTTGATGACCAGCTGTTCAGGTGGAGTGGTCAGATACTCAATCATACGATCGCCATTTTTTCTGGCCAAATCTTCTAGCGCTTTCACATGTTTGATTACCTCGTCTACTCTGCACAAGAGATCAGCCTCTAGCCAGTCAAACTCCGGATACAGTATACTATACGGCGAACGAGAAGAAGCTGCCTTTTTAACCAGAACCCATCCAGTGTTCTTGATCTCCTCCGTAATATTTCCAGTAACACCTCTCTCCCTGAGAAGCTTCTTCCACATCATGCTTCCCTCCGAAACAAGCCATTCACCAATGCTGAAATATTGCTGGTGAGTATTTTCATCGACTCCGTACATTCCAAACGAAGTCATGGGGACTTTGTCTCGGTTGAGACCCGGAATTTCGGGCTCAGGGATACTTCCAGGAGGGAGAACACGTTTGGCACCGATGATAACGGCAGCAGGCGGAAGACCGGGTGGCGACTTTTTTGCGAAATTCATTGAAGGAGTTCCACGCAGGTCGCGCCGAGGGCCTGAAAGAGGTGACCTTGAGGGTGGAGGATCTGCACTTCGTGACCTAAAGTCCGTTAGAGCCTTTTTGTCTTTCTGCTGTTGCGTGGCAGTTGTGGACGTAGCAGCAGTTGGTAGCTTTCCGTTACTGCCCTGCTTCTGAGCTTCTGTGGCCTTCTGACTATTAGGCTTCGCGAAATCTTCCCCTACGAATCCTATCATGATCTCATCGGGGGTGCCATCTTCAACGTATGCATAACCTGTACCTGATGTTGTCTTCTTTAGTCCAGGTGGGAGCTCGCTCGCTGGTTTTGGAGGTTCGGAAAAAGGACCCTTCTGCGGAGGGGTCGGATTTCTGGCCGCCCCCTGTGTCATTTTCAGTCCCACCCTCTCGATAATCTGAGGAAGAGCTCCAGGTTTCAGGATAAAGCCATCCACTTTGTCATAAATCACGTCTCCTTCAGTCAGATCGGACAAAGTTATGCCCGGTGGCAGGCCTAGTGCCTCTTCCACTGCTGCCCGGGAATTTTTGGAGAGCTTAGCAGTAAACTTCTCAAAGGAAGTCCCTTGCCACCCGAAACCGATAATTGGCGAAAATTTTGTTCCAGGGTGAGGAGGCACGTTGGACAGTCCGGTGAATTGATACTCTGGGCCTAGGATTCTGATGGTGGGGCCGACCGGCACTGGAGTACCCTGTGCTGATACTTTCCCGTTGGCAGGGGGCACTACGGGCCGAGCCGAAGATTCGGGAATAGGAAGCATCTCTAGAGGAGGGCACGTCTTGGAATAGTACATGTTGGCCGCACTTCCTTGAGTCGGTCCGTTTTGATAAGGCCCATTATAGTACTTTTTTCTAAATATTAGCTCGGAAAACCATTATAAAAACAATGACTACTCACAAAATTTTGTAGGTCCTCTGTTGTCATTCCTGGTGGGATTTCTTTGATCAGGTCGATTGGCCCCACTTCAGTGGATATGCCATGCTTAAATAAACCCTCTATGGGACCTACCACAGGACACAGACCAAGTGCTTGAGCCCATTCGCGACTGAAAATTCCCTCGTCAATTAGCGCCGTGAGTATACCAGGGTGGATTTCTGGCACACTGAATCTGCAATGAAAGGCCTGTTCCTGTGGAGTCATACGCATAAACTTTAGACATCCCATAGGGATCTCACGACCTACGCTCCGGATGTCATTGCAGATTTCCTTCTCCTGCGAAGGGGTTTGGTCCATGAACCATGCTTCAAATAGCTTCCGGTCCATATCTGATAGCGGATGGCCATTCCGTAGCTTCCAAATCAAGAACGCGAAGTAATATTCACCATTGGGACTCTGAGGAAGATTTGAAGGAATCTTGTACTGTATGGAGAACTCTGTTGCAAAATCGGGGTACCATCCTGTTGGAAGTTCAAAAATTGTTGCATCGTACACATTTCGGCCGATTCTAAAATAATACGACCCGCCATCGGTCAGGTACACCGCCTTTGAACCAGTAAAGCCAACAAAAAGGCTAGCCGCAGTCTGCATGTGGTAGTCGGAATTGATCTTACGACCCTTGGGCTTGTTGAAGCGCTGATAATAGAGGGCCACATCAAGCGATTCAGCGCCGGAATTGCAATAATAGGTGACATGCTGTGGAGAAATATGAGCGGCGATGAAGCCACTGCCGTCTTCCATAGTAATAAGATCCATAGAGTAACCCTCTGGAGAAACCCGGCAAGTCTCAAAGACGTACTTTGGGGTTCGATTGAATATTGCCAGGAGCGTTCGCATAGCCTCGTTGGGGTGGAGCCTGCACCCTGGTGAGCAAATTATACTTCTTCTGAGGAGTGCAAACGTACTGTTTTCCGATAAGCATATCGAACACTATGCGCGTCTGACATGCTGCCTTCGCACCGGCTTTTATTTCAATATCATCAATGAGGGCATACCTCCGTCGCAAAAGGTCAACATTAAAGGAAGGCCACTTTTTCGGTAGCTTCAACTTGCGTGTTCCGCTGAAGATTGGGTATGGGTCTTCGCTTGGTGGTTTACCCTCAATATGATCGAAAGGATGCGGATTCCATTCAGGACAGGTGAAACGCAATCCCTTGAAGATAATGGCACGATCATTTGGATCATTGTTGATCACGGGAAACTGGCTGACCGGAACGATTTTCAGCCCTTCCGAATAGTACATGCTGCGGTTTAATTTAGTTTGACGGGTTGTTATTACATCCAACACACTTACATATGTCCTGCCAGAAGGCTCCGCATGTACTCAGGCTCTGGTACACGCATATACTCAGGCTCTGGCATAGTTGTTTTCTTTGCGGTCCTAGAACGGGGTCAGTCGGGACAAGTGTTGAGTTGAACACAGGGTTCTCACTTTGGTTTCATTCCAACTATTTTTGAAGTTTTTGGGTCCGACCCAGCGGGAGCAGTCAGTGTGCCCTTCTTCGTCTTTGCGTTCTCAAGTAGTTGAGCCTCGGCGGGGAGAGACACTGGCAGTGAGTACTTCTTCACATTGTCAACTAGTTGGGCTACGGCCGCCGAACAACTGACAGCTGATTAGCGTATTGCTTCAAATATGCAGCTTTCTCAAGTAACTTATACCGAACAAGCTGTTCGCCAGCTTGTGGTGCTTCTAATTCCGGGCTGGGAAGTGTCTTCTCGTCGCTTTGTGCTTTTTTTTTGCTCCTAGCCTCGACACTTCTCAAAGGTCTAGTGAGTAGTTTCTTTTTGTCCTCTTTTTTGTCCGCTTTATTGCCTGCTTTCTTAGCCGGCTTCTTGGTTGTCGACATTGTCACTGTGTGGAAGGATATGGCTTTGGTCGAGAGGGTGAAAGGAGAAGCGCAAAGCGACTACCATTAACTAGGGTTCAACTTGGACCTCTCTTTCTTTAACCTAATCTCTCAGCCCTCGCAAGCTTGAATCGCCCTCCTATATACATTAGACCTTGTGCTTAAAACCCAGCCTACCACCGTACCCAGCCGCCTAATACGAGCTTGCGAGCTCGTTGAAAAAATCAGGGCGCGAGGGCAATTTGACCCTTTAGTTCTTTCTTAAAATCTATAGTTTACACCATTTCTCCCACCTTTCTCCATTCACTCCACATCTAACCGTATTACTCAATATCGTCTCCACAACAACCCTTCACCAAATCCAATTCCAAAGTACTTGCCAATTATGAAGTTCTATGACCTAGATATTCAGCTTATGACTCAAAATCACGAGCCTCTTCCTGAATACGGCTTTTCCAGAAGATACTCCCGTAGTATGGCTAGCTCCTACGTGCCGTCCATCACAAACATTTCCTTCTATATTCGCATACAGGCGAGACCACAGGAATGGAATCTTTCAAAAAATGATTGGGAGCAACTCAGCGTTTCAGTCTACGTAGACAAAGACGATGAAGATAATTACTTGGTCCGCGACTCGGCAGTCTTGATCACCAGGAGCTCCAACTGCGCCTACCTCCATGGGAGGAAGGCTATGCTGCATAATGGAACCATTGTCGAGCAGAAATGGATGTTTATGGAATCGGGAATCGAATCTCGCTTTGAAGCGCTCCTTAGTCTTGGTGACACGGTGAAACATAAGTCTGGAGGAGCTAGAAAGATAACTGTTCGGGTTCACCGCGTAAGTTTGAATTTAGTGATATAATCTATATGGTAAGGTCTAAGGAGGAAACCAGGTACGAACACTCCGACAGTGCCCGGAAGGAATTCAGTGGCCGCAGTTAGAGAGCTCAGCAGATATCAAGGAAGTTAGTCCGGAGCTAGATCACATTATTGGGTAAACTATTTTGACATTACTTTCATATTATTACTTGTTAACTAGCGGCGCTGCAGCTACCACAAATCGCAGAAGTTGTCCTATAAAGAAGAGGGAGTGCTTGTGAAACGTGATAATCCCGATGGCAAGCCGTATGCGACGATGCAATTTCTCTATCGTGGCATTCCTCAGCTTCAGAAGATGGGTTTCCTTAACGAGAAAAGTCTTGACATGAGAAACCCGATGGACCAGATTGTGGCAGGAATTTGTGCGATGAATCTTGGGGTTGAACTCGGAACGAGTCATGAATTTGCGAAACCAGCTGAAGGAGTGCAGCCACTTCTTCCGCTTATTCGGGTAGCTTTCTCCATACTTCTGCAGCGAGATCGGTTAACATTCATAACAGACCGCCAAACGTCCCCTCCAACTTGAAGATAAGCACCAAATGAATTCTTGCAAGGCGCTTCAGAAATCCGCTGTGGGCAACTTGGTGCTTGGAGACGATGGAGACCTAGCTGTGGAGGCAAGAAACTAAATTACCCTTTTTACCTCGGGCTCATACTAAATTAGCATCCAGCATGGTAGTTTCGACATCAGTACACCTTTGTCTATCCAGTGTAAGAAGTCGAAGTTTCTGGAGTCTGAGAGCAACAACCAGGTCGCCCACTAAATCAGTGGCGATTTGGGAATCGAGGTATGTGCCTTAATATCTCCCTCAAACAGTTGCTAATTAGTTTTGGTAGCTTTCCTCCGATAAAAGCGATACAGAGCAACTAGATTCTAGGCCCCCGCGCTTGCTCGGTTGGTTCATTGGATAGTCACTTTTGTCCGACCAGAGGAAGAACCGAGAAGTTGGAACAAAGTGAGATCATCATGAATACCCTATGGTTTTTAAATCTCGGTATACAGCTTAATAAAAGTTCTCAAAACTTTTTATCCCGGCCATAACGCCATCTATCCATCACACCTCTCGCAGCATTCACTCACTCCCGTCCATTACCGTTTATCCTTCCCATTCGTTTTCCCCACGCCTTCCATCACCTCCCAAAAAATATCTACCCACCTCTTCTGATTTGGTGGCAACTCCCTCTCGGGCGTCTTCCAAGCCGCTCTCAACACTTCCCCAATCCTCTTTCTCAAAACCTTAACCGCAATCAGACTCTTCCAGTCCTGAAACGCAAAGCGGATCCTGTTTCCATCCACCGCTGCGATTCCGGGGTACATCTTTTTATCTAAATTAGCACTACTCTAGCAGGGCTTAGACTGATCAACTAACCTTCCATTCAACATCGCCACAAAGCAACGCCACCACTAGCTCATCCACATGTCCTGTCTCATGGGCATCAAACATCTTCCTCGCACCACTAGTTTGCATAATTCCATAATAACTCAACCACTGACCATCGGTTTCCTTATTAACACTCGCATGGTGCACCCTGACCATTTTTTCGCTCCCCACGTTCTTCCACCACTTCCCATTGCGCACAAGAAGCTTAGGATAAAAAGCCGCCGCCACAACCGCGTTACATACCGCGTCATTCCCGCTGTTATGGTTGAACTTCTCCGGAACCTCAAAGAATGCGCTGCGGCGGTAGGTCTGGTATCGAGTACGATTCAGTGCAAAGCGCTCGGAGGGGGTAAGGGTCAGGAAACCAGCATCGACTACTGCGGCAGTGAGCTGGCCCTTTATATCCTCTATTCCATTCATTGTGTGGGAGGAGATGTAGTTCTTGCGGCAAAACTCGGCTTCAGAGATGTTAGCAGAGCCTTTAGAAGAGCATATTCGCCGCCATATGACATAAGCGTTGTAGCTAGTCAGAAGATCCGAGTCGCCACGTTTAAAAGCCAGCTTTGCAAGTTCTGCTTCGCCTCCGTAGCCACCGGGGGAAACGAATGGAGATTTCGAGCTCACAAGGGCAGCCATGGTGAGGGCGGCATCGAGACATCCAAAGATACTGCCAAGCAGGACTAGTTTTCCCAAGTACACGTCAAGCGGGAGGCCAGCAAGCCGTTGGCCAAGGGGAGTGAGTTTTTCGTCTTGGGTGAGTGCTTTAACGTCGACAAGGGAATCAACTGCTCTCTTGATATTCTTAGGGGTTGGGGAGTCGAGGGCAGAGGTGAGCACTTCTTCAACGTTTCCGAGGGCACAAATTTTGACACGAAGGACAAGATCTTGGAGGGAGAGACGCATTATTTCCGGTGTCTGCTGATCCGCCATATACTTGTCATGTCGTTCTTTAGTGAAGAGATGCCAACAGATTCCTGGCTGAACACGACCAGCCCTTCCTCGTCGCTGTTTTGCGTTGGCCTTGGAAATAAACGTTTCTATCAACCGCGATAGCTGTCGCTTTTCGTCGAAGCGCATTTCTTTATGCTTTCCAGTATCAATAACTGCTGTGACATCCGGGATCGTGATACCCGTCTCTGCTATATTTGTAGCTAGAACAATCTTCCGTACTCCTGGAGGGGGTATCAAGAATGCTTGCTCCTGCTCTTCAGAGGCGATGGTAGAGTGAAGAGGGTAGACGAGCCAGCTTCCGCCACCGTCTCTGCCTCGGGATCCAAAAACTGGATGACCAAGTATCATATCATTGAGCTTCCGTATTTCTCCCAACCCAGGAAGAAACACAAGGATTGCTTCCGAATAGTCGACATATTGTGGTGCTGTTGCGATAGTTACAAGGAGCTCTACAATCAAGTCATAAGGGATTCGGTAATGATCAAGCTTGCTGAGAGCAACCCTAGTTGTCGGGCGATAACCTTGTAGACTTCCAGTAGTATTCTCATTGTCGCCTTCTGTATCAAAATCGATATCGTTGTCGTCCCAATCATTCTTGCGAAATCGCGCACTTTGGTTATCTTCGACCACGAATCCTGTAGCTTCGACTGCATCTTCGAGATAAAACTCCTGCACTGGAAAAGTCCGGCCAGGTACCTTGAGAACTGGTGCACCACCGAGATAATCTGAGAATCTCTCGGCATCGACGGTTGCGGACATGAGAACGACTTTCAAGTCCTTTCTCTTGACAAGCAACCTCTTCAACACAACCATCAAGAAATCGCTTTCAATGCTTCGTTCGTGAACTTCGTCCAAAATTAGATGTGTTACATCAGACAGCTCTGTACTTCTTTCCAGCATTCGCATGACAATACCGGTAGTGGCGTAAATCAATCGTGTTTGGTCGTTGACCATATTCTCAAGACGGATAGCATATCCAACCAACCCGCCGACTTTACCTCTTCCTTCTCCCATTTCCTCTGCCACTCTTCGTGCAAGGCTAACGGCGGAGATACGACGGGGCTGCGTACAGTAGATCTTGCAAGGCCTTCCGTTCTCTAATTCATGCTCCAGAATAAAGGTTGGTAACTGCGTACTTTTACCGCATCCCGTCTCACCGGATAATACGACAACTGGGTTTGCTTCCACTGCCCTGAGAATTTGCTCTCTGAAAGCCCACATAGGCAGTGTCTTCCTGTAAGCCTCCATGTCCAGGAAAGCCGGAGAAAGCCTTCTTCGTTGCCATTCTTCTTTGATATCCTCCCCTTCCAGATACTGTTCATAGGAAGCCTTCTGCTTTCTTCTCCGCTCGCTGCTATCACCATCCACCAGTTCAGTAGTAAGTGGCGAAGAGGAAGTTGTATTCTCAGTAGAGGCACTAGCAGCCGATGGATCAACTTTTAATAGTTCCCTCAAATTCCCCAAAACCTTCACCTCTAGCTTCTCGGACCTGTTCTTCTCTTCTTCCACAAGGTCCGCCCAAACATTCCGCCACACGGTTGGTAGTCGCACGTAAAGTTTCTCTTCCTTCTTGGCAAACAATTTATGCAGCGCGTACGTAACGATAAACCCATCCGCTTGATCCTGTGTAGCAACAGCTAACTTCTTCATCTCAAACACAGTTTTATTCTCTTCATGGACTCTGACGATAACATCAGGTTCCTCGCCTCCATCTTCCGCTGGAGGCGAAGGTGTAAGTTCTGATGGTAAAGACCACGTGATCGTGAGTCTTCTTCTGTGCGAAAACGATGTACCGGTGACCGTGTCGAAACGCACTCTCGAGTTGATATCCCGCGACTTGCATATCTCCTCTACCATTTTTCTCATAGCCGCTGCTCCAACTCCAGCTTTGCCCTTCCGGGCCTTTTTCACAAATGTACTTGTTGTAGTCGAGGCCGGCGCCTCCTCAAAGTCCCAGATAAGGATGTTTCCGCCCTTTTCCCCTTGCTCTTCCGTTGGGGGGCCATTAAAAAGTGATCCTATTAATCCCTCATCTTCTGGAGGAGGTGGCGGCGATGGTTTGGGCTCATTTTTGACGACAGGGCGTGGGGGAGGCGGTGGCTTTGACTTCTTGTTCACCCATGCCTCTTCATCCAACTTTACCCTCTCATCCCTCCAGGCCGTATCTGCAATATATGAATCAAATAAGGGATCGCGTTCCAACGCAGCCAATTTCTGCTGTAATCGTTTCACCTTAGCCTTGCTTTTATCGGATAAGCTTTTTGGCGGAGGCTGAGGGGCCGATTTCGTTGGTTTTTTTCCGCCGCCTTTAGCCTTCTTTCCGCCGACGATTGTAGATGCACAATTCGGATGGATACTGTAAAGCTTCGTCTGCAACGCGAGATAGGTGGGTACTAGATTTTCAGGGGTAAGTTCCTTGTCACTCTCTTCCTCCTCTTCTTCCTCTTCATCTTCCTCTTCCTCAGAAGAATCTTCAGATACCGCTGGATCACTCCCCCGATCTGAAACGTCCTTTGTCTCTAGCTCCAGATTTGAGATCTCCGAGATGAGCGATGCGTGGCGGATAGTAGGTTTCAACATTGGGCTAGGAACGACCAGATGTCTCATGTCTGCAACCATTGTTCTTCCCTCCCTCGCGACCGGCGTACTCGTCCCTGTAGAGACCGACGTCGTAGAATTCGAACCCTTAACCTTCTTCACCTCGCCGAACTTCCCTACGTCGTCCTCCCAAAACATAGCGCCCCACTCCAAACACTCCTCGACAAGCGCTTCCACATCCTTTGCTCCACTCAGCCGTGTCATGACCCCCTTAATCGCGCTATCGACCTGGTTCTCATCGAACCCAAGCCCAAGGAGGACTTTTTTCACCATCCATGCTGTAGTAAGGTCACAGTCCCCCTCTCTTGCCCTTGAACCCTCTTCATACTCTGCCCGAGCCAACCGTAATATCTTTTCTCCCACCGTCTCTTCTTTCTCCTCCGGCGCGAATGAAAGCGCCCGCTCTACGCGCAATGGATAACATGTCCCCCTCAGTGTCCGTTTATCGGTTTCGGACTTAGCAACAATACGCGCTGATTCGCGGCTGACCTTAGGGAACTCCTTTGTGACCAGGTCTGCGAGTTCAGATTCGACGGGAGGTTGCCATAACCCTGGAGGTGGTGGGGGAGGCTCAGGAGCTGCGGGAGGAGATGGTGGTGGCGGTTCAGCGGCGACAGCTTTCGGTTTAGACGGAATTGAGGTGGTTGCAAAGCCGCGAAGGGGGTTAGATAGAGGCGTCTTCTTCTTTTTGGCCATTGCTATGTTGTGTGGTGATGATTGTCAAAGAAGATGGAACGAGGTGGGGTTAAAAACTGTAAGTATGAGAGCCGCTTGTGTCATAGGTGCTATGAGGCTGAAGATGGAGAAAGATAAGATTCGATTGATATGTTCGTCACATTAAATCATTCGATATCACAAAGAGTCATTAAGAAACGATATCATTAAGCAAATTCCAAAAATACGACGGATTAGAATAAAACCCTATTCCAGTCATCATTAGATTAAGTACCTTTTGGAGTCATGACATCAGAGTGGCGACTATCCTAGAGGTTAGGTTAGTACAGAGCGGCACTAGTAATATATGACAGTATACTCTGGGGTGTCCCAGTCAGCACTCGGGGTTGAGCAGTGGTTAATCCCACGCTCTTGATGTTGGTCTGGGCACGAACAGGCCCACCGGCTTTGGAAGCCAGCTGGACGGGTGAATACAATCGAAGCGGTCGATAGATTCACCGACTCTTAAATCCCAGCAGCTTCGTCTTCCTATTACGCTAGATAGAAAAGGTGTCTTGATATCACTTCGAGTATCTGTATCATTCTCTAGCTTCTATCCCTGCTAGATGCTAAGTATAGTGTTGCGGGGCTGTATGTCGCGAATACCCGAGGGGAAAGCTCAGGATTTCTCATCTCGTCAACAAACTGGCCCCAGTCTTCTCATCTCGCCTTGAATCCCGGGATAGATGCCCGGTTCAGTATGTGCATGCGACTGCTTGAAGAGAAGGAGTTAGTTATAGATTTGAAGGATTACTACATGTGGAATTATTTCTTGTCTCGTCGGAGCCGAAAGTTGATGTCGAAGATGTGCTGCAAAGGGAAGTTAGGACCGTGTGTTGCCATCTCTCGACTCTCGCAGTCTCCCTGGTCTTCGAGACACCTGATCTGAGCTTTGAACTCCTTAGTTTGATATGATAGTGAAAATGCTGGCCGGAGTTGCATATTTCGGTGACAATCGCGAGCAATAGAGATTGTCGAGTGGCCATAGTTTAGTTATCTGTTAATAGTTTTTGTACGCTACTGGAAGTTATGGCGGGCGGAATCGTAGTTTGCTATGCACATAGGAACTATGGAAGTTCAAGAAACAGGACGCGAATCTCGAGTTGAATTCGATGAGTGACTACAGCGAGTCAGGTAAGGCTCAGGGCTTGGGGCTGAAGTTACGTGGAAAGTTCCCCATGTTCGTTTAGGCTAGCGAAAATGTGATGCCAGAAATTCTAGCTCCAAGCATTCAGCGATATCAAACTCTTCAAAATTGGCAGCAGTCTCTCTCCATCTCCTGTGACATTGCACAAATCTGCGAAACTGGTTCTTTTCGTCCCCGTGGTCCCCTCCCTAGATTAAGGATGAATTATATATATAGATCTAGGTTTTTCCGAGTCTTCTGCGAATCATAGGACCAGAGACGATAACAACGGGCGAAATAATGTCTATTTACTCAATTAATTTACAAACCAGAAGTGTGGCATAGCGGTACATAGAATTCGCGCCCGACCCTGCTTAGAAACGACTAGAGTGACAATACCATACTCACAGCAAAGTGGATCGGTCTCTAAATGCCCTATGATTAGGCTAAAAACTACTCCCCTCAGCGCGGGCGTTATATTATAAACGTATATCAAACTAGGCGGATCCAGTGGCGTGAGTGAGTGAATGTAGTGACGGTTCAGCCCAACGGTTGAGGTCGGGTACGACGGCAGCCAGCTGGTGAGACATCTCTTTTCCTTGGGATTGGGAAAGTTCCAGGTTTCTGGTGATTTCTGCGTCATGTTTCTCCTCAACTATGAACACGGCTCTGGGTTGGCCAACCCCTAGTATCCATCGAACCAACCTCGAAGCAGCAACCAGGATCTTCAGGACCTCAGCTTCATGCAACAACAGTTGTTCCCAATTCCCCGTCGGAGTGCTTTCGGATTGGTAAGTGTTCTTGCTTCAATTTGCAGTGTTCATGGGTGACGGCTTATGACGGGAGCTGATCTTACATACTCTTTCGCCTATTTATGGGTGAATGGAAAAGGGCGCTGAGTGTGCTGTCAAGTACCACCGCTCACCAAGCCCGCATATTGACACTGTGTATTACTGTCTCTAGTTAGAACACTCGCTCAGAAACTCCAGCTAATTCAAGTGCTAGCAATGGGATCTCTTCTCGTGTTGTGAAACAAATTCCAAGTCGGCATCTACCGAAACGTCCCTCCTCTCTGCGCCGCAAACATGCTTCCATGGGACTGCCTCGACGCCGCATACATGCTTCTCTGGGACGGCCAGTTCCGCGTTCTCTTATGTGTGTTTCTGTTCACGTGCACGAGACAATTTGTTATTTGGTACGTACACAGCCCCAACCGTCCCATGTACTACCCCACACTTTGCAGGTTTGGTTGTACAACAACGTCCAACCGATGTCTCACTTCTCATTTCTGTTTCTTCCCCCCCTTTTCTATAAACACCAAAGGCCTCTCTTCTTAATATCCCGCGAAATTGGCTTTCATGGTAGGGAAGTATATTCCCCCTTCGACCATGGCGTGAAACGGTACTTCACGATTACAAGATCTAGCTAGACGGGTGGCGGTCAGCTGGGGCGAGCGCGCGTCAGCCACAGCAAGGGAGCTCCGGGCACAATTCAGCATTAAAACCTGTTTGTGTTAAATCCAATAACAATACCTATCCGAGCTTTTTGTGGTGGTTGTCTACGCCGATCCGGGAAAAGTATATCGCGAGACACCTCCATCGGACGGAAATCAAATCTTCTGCAGAAATCCGGGCGCGAGCGTGCGCGATATGACGAGCGTTTACACGTGGGAAAATTCCTTGGTTTGCTGAAGAAAAGAGGTCTGAGGGGACCGTTGATGAGGAAAGGGTATAAAAAAAGCAAGCATGATAAACATTCCCAAACGCTTATAACCCGCGTGCTGCCGTCATCATGGATGGTTGTCAAATCCCAATACCGGTATGAGGATAAACGTAAACACAAGGCAAGGCACGGCAAGGCATGCGCAAGGCAAGGTTAGCAATGTCCAGGGGGAGGAAAGGAATGCAGGAACATGTAAAAAGTTTTCGCTGATCTCATCTGTATTGTGAAAAAAAAAAAAAGGATTTGTAAAAGGCCAAAACAGGGGAAATCTAGAAAACCAGTGTTGTGCGACGGAAGGGAAGCTTCGAAGAAAAGATGGAATTGAAATCCAATCCGCATGTGGACCCTGGCGCCGAGTTCGTTCTGGAGCGCCCCGTACGAAACAAACAGAACCGAGAGACGTGGTGGTGGTACATACAATCGGTGTGAAACTGTGGGTCCGTGATGGCAACAGCTATTCAGATCAATGCCGTCTTTTCCTGTTGCTGTTGCCGGGGTTATACGGATGGCGTTTTATGATCTCGGCCACGGTGATGGTGGATAAGAAACGTCGATGTGCGCGGACACACCATCTACACCGTTATTTGTATAAAAACCATCCATCCTACAGGTTGCATCGGTTCCACAAATAAACAACCTGGCAGGCTGGTTCAATATGCGCAAGGTATATGCCACCACCACCTCCTTGTCATGCACAATTGCAGAGTGTCCATCCAACTTCCGAGGTACACTGTTCGGCCGAACGCCTAGATTCGATTGACTGGTGAAAATGGATTCCCATACTCGATTTGCCGATCCGATATACAATTATCCACACCATTCCTTACAACTCCCCAACTCCCATCAACACAAAGCAAGACATAACCAATCCAATACGCCAATCTAAACAAAAGAGAAGCGCCCTCCCAAGTAGATATATACAAAAATAATATATGCATGCATTCCCCAAACTCGATTCCTAAAATCATTAAACAGTCAAGGGGAAACGACCTTTTCCCCCATGCAATATGATCACCAGACGCCCATCCTCGTTGGCTTCTGCCGCCCAACTATATGAACCTATCGATGACACTGAAAGCCTGTTATTTTGTTGGTGTACTCGTTTCGTCGTCGCAGCAGTAACGCTTCACAACCCTGCAGGGTTTCCAACAAACCCCTTCAGCGCGCGACTAAACTCCATCCATCCCCACGCGTTTTAATAGGGGTGTCTTGCCTCCCTGTCCACCAGATCCCGAACGGTCTTCCGCGATATCCCACCGCACCGCCCTTGACGCTGATGCTGTCGTTGTCGAACTGGAGCAATCCTTGTCGTCCTCCGAAGCCCCCTGCGGCCTCTCACACAGAAATGGGACGTCCGGGATACTCATCCAACTTGGTGTTCCTTCCTTTGGTGCAGTGACTCCTGGCGCATGCCTGACTACCCCTCTTCCCGGATGGAACACTAATCCTGGCACCGTGATACCATTTGCGTTCGAAATTCCATCTTTCCCCTCACCACCTGTACAAACGTTTCCACTCCCCTTCTCAAGATCCCTCAGACCATACGATTCAAGACGTATCCACTCCGGTGCTGTTGACTCGGTGCCATCCCAGATCCCGCTTTGAAGCATCGGCTGCACCGTTGAGTGCGCCACCGTGGTGTGGTTGTTAGAGATGTAGGAATCTGCCGAGCCAGTGTAGCTTTTGAGTTGGTGGTCGTCTTTGGTGGGGGTTCGAACAGCTGGTTTATTGGATTGGATGAAGTCTCGGAGAGCGGGGCAGCAAGCAATGAGGATGTTTGATGCGCACTCGATTGCAGTACAGGTAGCAATTACTGGCGTCGTTGCACTAGATGAAGTGTTAGTGTGAATGGAGAGAATAGGCCCTCGGAGTGATAGATACCTAATGCTGATGGCAATCACCCGGGCACATGTGGAAATAATTGCTAAGAAACCCAGAGTAAAGAGGAATATAATCCCCCATTTCCTCTGTTTCCGTTGCATGAGGTGCACACTCTTGAGTAGCGAGAAGGGATACATGAAGATCATTATATCCGTGCCGAGATGGCACCCAAAGGTGATAAAAAATGTTGCAGGTCGAGCTGATGCGATGCACAATCTGTTGACATCAAGAGACCAGTTTCTTGATACCGGGAAGCAGGACAAGCCATTGAAGCCCAGGGCAAGGCAAAAACTACAGATACAGGCAGTGGAGATGATGTGCAAAGCGATGCGGCAGCGCGAGAGAGTTCGCGGGGTGATGATATAAAACCATGTCACGATGGCCGCTTTGACTAAATATATAACGATAGTATAGGGAACAATCGAGGCATAGATAATCTATCCATCAATCAGTCTGATGGCTCAGTTGCGACTCTCTTGTGCACGAACCTTCAACATCCGGATACTATCCCCGGGGTTGCTGTTCAATGATAGCAACGAATTGTCGAAGGTGTTTGGCCCTTCCAGGAGACCCAATTTGAATAGAGCCGAATCGCACGCCACCATACTGAGCAACGCAAGCCAAGCACATACCACTATCGCATCGCTGAGGTTGTGGGCGCAGCTTGGAGCTGTGAATCGGACGTAGACGCGAAGAAGGACAAAGACGAGCGACAAAAGTGCTAGCGCCCATTCGATGGTAAGTGTTGTCCATCCCAAAAGCATTTCGGACTCTCTATGGTTCCATGGAGGTTGTATCTGCCACCAGGTGTCGATAAATATCTGCTCAAGCGCTGTGTGTCACTGCTTCTAACGGTTGTATCGTGGGAGTAGAAGTTCAGTCGCAAATCCACTCATGTGTAAATGTTGTTAGGGGAAGAGAAGATAAGGAAGAGAAGTGGAAGCGGAATGGAGTAGGTAGAAATGGGGGAGTGGAGTTGATTCTTAGTGGAGCGATGCCTCAAACCATAAGCATCAGCCATAAGCCATACCAACGGTAATATTACTATTAAGTATCACCCATGCGTTGATGCAAAGGGGAGATGGTGAGTGGGTGAGTGCGAGCGCAAAGGGCTGCGGGGGTGATGGCTTTAATTGCAGACTAAGCATTGGAGCAGGGGGAAGACAAGGCAGTGGAACGATCATGGAAGACTAGATGGTTCCCCAGTTCAGCCCACCACCTGGATGCCGTTACCGTCTGCATCATGTCACCCGCATGGATGAGGAATTTCACCCGGAGTTCCGTGCATCTGATCAAGGAGCAAGGGGAAGAGGGTGTTGGTTGGTATGTGTAGAATGCGTGCGTAGTTTGTTGGTTGGTTTGTGGACATGCTTGTGCGACCACACGAACAGGCGTGCACACGGGCTTCATCTAGTTAGGGCTGTACTCCGGACTCCGGTACAGCTCCTTCTCCACACTCCAACTCCTTCTACACGTGATGACGCTAGCCTGTTTGACTAAAAGGGCCTTGGCCGACAAGGATCGTTCTAATTTTCCCAACGCAGACTTTTAGTCGGCGCTGCCCCTGCTATGTCGTGCGACTTCCTATAGGAGCTAGTTATCCACCCTGCTCTATCGTCATAACCCACAGCGGCAGCCCTCACCACTCAAATGGCAAGAACTCTCAACTAACGTCGTCTCAGCTCCACGATGTCCCCGCTGGCGCCAGAGATGCGCCGCGTTTATGGCCCTAGCGACGATCGACTGCGACGCGCAGTTCCCAATAATCTGAAGCAATTTCATATCATAGTTCATCCCTTCTAGATAGAGTACGCCTGAGCTAACCTAGCGAACAGAGTAACTGTGCTACTGTTTGGAGTACGGTAGCGAGCCCAATGGTCCGGACGAAATGGTCATGACAATACCAGATGCGCAATAGTGACTGCAGACTGCAATAAAATCCCTTCGGACAGGGCGTTACTCCCGAAGCATCGTGCTCGGTACTGTGTTCCCTCAGAAACTTAAGACCTGCTCCTCCGGATTATACAAGAACCATTGAGCACAACAATGCTGTGAGAGAAACGATACCGCTCCTAGATCTGAGAATCTGGGATTTGCTCAAGACTTTGGAGTGCTCTGGGACCCTTGGGGTTCTAGATCGTATGGAGCTACCCCATTGTCACATCTCATATCAGACACTTACTCTCGCTAGTGATATCATACCCGCTGCTGTCCAAAAATCTGGCGGCGTTCTCCCACCAAGCCGGTTCACCCAGAGCGTTTTCCTCTCGAGCACAAATTCTTTTCCGATTGGATGGTTTCCGAGAAACAGGTTCAGTGATGGGTTCTAAACATCAGCAGACGGTGTGTCAGTACACTAGTCGGAAGATGGATAACCTTCCAACCAGGTTTCATTAAGTCTCCAGGCAATGTTCTCGAGCGGTCAAATAGGACCATCGCTCAGCCGGGCCGACTCAAGGTTTTATAGAGCTTAGTCTATATCTATGCCAAGGCCGGCTCTTTGGAGTTCCATCCGATCGATCTGTAGATATAAGCTTGATATGTGGGTTGTTAGCTACCCCTACTTCGTGGAGTAACTGGGTACATGATGCGCCTAGAATTTTTATAATTGTTGGTTTCTTGTTCGGGCCGCCCGGTATCAGCAAATATCGGCAGCTACAGGTATCTGCAGACACGGCAGCCGGCAGATGTCGATGTGTATCTGCAGATGCCGACAGCAATTAAGCCTGGGCGGTACCAGATCTTCGCCAAGTATCCATCTTATCTACATATCTGACCACCGTCTTCGGGTTCCTTTTTTGATTGTTGTTTCTTTATTCGGTCAAACATCACCAGTTTACTTTGCGTCCTCAAGAATTGCCCTCGATTTGACATCAAAAGATTGGCCTTAGATTGGAGGAAAGCGGTCGGCAAGTACGGTAGTACGACGTCCAAGATAAGACACAAAGGTAGAAATCGCAGCGAATGAGAGCGTGATCCTACCGAGAGTCCCCCCCGGAAAAAGAAGCAATGCTATGAGGGGAGCGGGGGGGAAGGAATGGTAGGGGGCCGTTTCGGGTACAGTATCCGTGGTGGATAAATGGCATACTTGGCGTCCGATTCCGGTATCAGCTTTGGATAACAATTTATTACACTCATATTAATCAGGCAAAAGCATCAACTCTTCAGAGCCATCTGGCATGCTTCGGCAGGGCCCGCTTCAGGAGGCTTGAATTCTCCTACACAGCAACGATGGGGCAGCCGCGGCAAGAACCGTGGAGAAAACCGCAATACCGAACGTGAATAAGAAAAAACTGCAACTGCATTAGCAGATGCTACCTAGCCCGCGCATTCTAGAACTCTAGAACACTAGCTCCGTTAACCGGTACGCGGCCGAGAAAAAAGTATCTCTAGTCACTGTAGAAATCGGGTTAGGGCTGTTGAATTGTCCGTGGGGTATGGGTATGGAAAAGCGAAATTCGGAATTGAACTTTAATCCCTGCTGCTTTGGAAATTTGTATGGGGGATTGAATTTTTCTGATTTTCCCACCATGGCTTGCCCCATATTCTGCCCGATTTGGGGGAAACCCGCAGATAGAGCGGGATAAATAATCAGAAAAAAATATTTCCATAACAACCCAGAGACGCATGATAAGTTCTCAGATGACCTGCCACCATGCATACTCTACTTCAGGCTTTTAGGGCAACATGCGTTTTGGCCCATACAACAGCAGCACCACCACCACCACCACCACCACCACCACGTTAACATGTACTACCCCGCCCGTTTGAAGCACTCGCACGCATAGCAGGGTCGGCCAGGCACCGGGGAGTTTGACGGATACGTATCCTAGTCCCTATAAAGAAAGGCTGCCGAAATCTGTATGCTTAAGCGGGGCTACATATAGAGCATTGAACGGAGGCCCTACCATTCTCGGGAGATCATCTATCTTTGTTGGGCCGCACGTACCCGCTGAATACCCGTCGTGCATAGAATTCGAAGCGCCCATCGCGACAACGGGTGCGGCGAAGGAAGGAATATGCTGGAAGTTTGAAGAACCTGAACACTGCGTGCGTGCGTGCATATGAGGTGGTTATGAGCCCGTGAATGGCTGGTCTTTCGAACGCAATCCTAATGTGGGTTCTTGCTTGAAGTGATATCGGGAATGTGTTACCAGCAAGTACGTATATTGTTTCGGGCTATCAACCAATCCGGCCATATGCTCTACTTGGTACAGGCCTTGAGAGTGTGGGGGGAATATCGCACTTCTAAAGAACCCCATTTACATCAAAGATACATCAGCGGCGGATTGCGGTAAGTACAAACCACCAAGAACACCAACCATTCAGCTATAAGTCTGTAGCACTACCTACAGTGTATCTATCGGGGGATCTCCTTCTGGGACATATAGCGGTATAAGATGACACAATTCTATACCGCTCGGTCTTATCTTTAATCGATAGATTCGAAGTTGTTGATTTTCGGTTTGAGAGCCAAAGACTAAAAGTCTTGCCTAGCACAATGAAAGGGTGGAAGAGGGGTTCGGGAACATTAAGTGAAGCATATGAGCTCGCGTCCTATTTCTTGAAACCCCCACAGTTCCTCTGGATACAACAAAGCAAATTACGACCTCAGACACCATACGTACGACATCTATTAACAACCAGCCACACGACAACCCCTGTTGCTCGCGATTCTCAAACGCCCAATTCATAATAGAATTCAGTGCCTAATTCTCGCGGTGCCAGAGACGTAGAATTGATGACGGAATTAGCGGATCTAGCCTTGTTAATTTCCGGGACGTCGGCGGTATGACACTATGAAACCTGCAATCAATACCGTTCGGTTTTTTGTCGATGGGAGCCTGGCGAACTTGAAGGTGGCAGTTACAGTTGATTTAGGTTTGAGAGCCGGAGACTAGAAGTATTCTTCCGGTCAACATGGAAAGGAGGAAGGAGGGTCAGGAACACCAGAGTGAAGCAGATGAGCTTGGATGAAGTAGTGGCCGGATAAGAGAGTGAAATTAGATAACGACAAGTACAGATGGGGTAGATGAGTACTCGGATCGGAAGGGCAGGCGCAGATATTAATCGGCAATTCTGAATTTGACCTCAATGACGCTCGTGCCATCGGGCCGTGCACATGGTTTTCGTTTCCTCCTCATGCACCACTTGGAGGATGGCTCCATATAATAACAGGGCAAGTAGGTGAATACAGATAGTTGAGGAAGCATTTAAATCGGTGTTTCTCAAATTGTATGTGTGCGAAGAAAAATAGTGGGATCTCTGCACATTCCATCACTCGACCATAGGTGAATAGCAGGTAGCGGGCGGGAGGTTTGAAAACTTTCCCGCAGAATGAGTAGCTGCGGTCATGGAAAAATATAGATAAATTCCCAGGAAAACTGCTGTCTGGATAGCTAGCTCAGCATGGGCCGTGTTGGAATTGGTACTTACATAATGTATCACTCGGTTGCGAATTTATGTTGCGGTATGGGGTAACGCGTTGCGTGTAACTATAGCTATAGGCCAAGGAAAGAACCCAAGATATATACAAAAGAGAGCTAGCATCGTTGTCTAAATGTGTCTCTTACTCATGCAAACCGGAACTCACTCGGAGAGATGTCACTGGTAGCGGGAGCTATATATATTATCGGGAATGCCTCCACCGCACTTTTTCAAGGTTTCCGTTTGAAACAGTCAGATGAGGCTCGGGAGTTTCGGGTTGCCGGAGCAGGCCCCATTGTTCGGCTCCACGAGTAAGCAGAACGAGTGGGGGCGAGGGTAGTAATTATGATCCATCGGGGGCAGGAAACGGAGTGTATTGTTGGCAAGGGCCACGCCCGCGGGCTGCTCTTGTATACCAGACTTTCCGGGTTCACTTCGTGGAGCGAAAAAGTCTAGGCACGAGAGCAGCCGCGGGCGTTGAGTTGTCTATTATAAAACCCCCTCTATGATCATGACATCGCACTCTTAGCCATATGGTGCCATCACCAACCCGAGTTCTCACAATCGCTACCCCTTGAGTTCGCTGCGCTCAGGGGGGTTATCATTTGGTGTAAGACATTCGATTAAATCCCATTTTTAAATCCTAATCTCGGCGGTGGAAATGGTACACTTAGAATATATACTTTATGGGGGGTTTGATTAAATAGGTAAGCATGACATGAACCTCACATGGGGCTATCATCTTTGAAAACCTAGTTTGACATGTTTTCCTCACTCCTAGGCTGTTAGGTATTTTCGGCTATCACAGTTGTTGACCTTGCAATCCATTGCAAGCCTTACAGGTGTATTTGAGTGTCAGCCTAATGGCGTTCATGTCAGCCTGTCAGGTTTGTCAGATTGTCAAGAGATGGCCGCTACGGCAGCCATCGCCGTAGCAGTAGCTATCGCCGTAGTAGTAGCCATCGCCGTAGCAGACATCGCTGCAACAGACTCTGCCGTTGACAACCACCACTCTCATCACCATCACCATATACAGTAGCTGGATGCCTCGCACCCACGTATACACATAAAAAATATGGAAGCAGTGGGAATGTAATCTGGAAATGAAAGTAGATCCTAAAAGTGACAAACCCTTCATCCCAATTCCAACACTTGCTGCTATATGCTGCAGCAAATGTGGGAAGCTGGTGAAATCTGCAGCTCTACACTGTAACCAAAAAAATTCTCATCACAGCAACACCCTCTACTACCGACAGGTTGATGTCAGGTTGTTAAACCTAATAACCTAACCACTGTGCTAGCATTACACACTACTGCAAGCCTGTCAACTCTACCAACCTTCCCAGACTTTGTGCTGCTGTCAAATCAGACAGGCTTACATTTTGGTGTTGCTAATAGATTAGTTTTCCATATATCTGCCTGCAAATCGAAACAGCACCACATCAACTTAATAATACATGATAGCCTCACTTCAAACCCATGTGAGGCCTATGTACTTATTCGAGCCCCCCGTAGTGTACCCAGGAGGGCTGTGCTATGTCGGTACCCATTATGTGCCTTACATGTAAATACCTACCATCAGCTTACCATCAGCACTACTTCTTAGTACCTCATACGAACAAGCGCGCTCCGTTCGGTTTATGGGTGTATTTTTGGAGATGGAATTATATTCGAAATTTAGATAACGTACCGTGAGAGGGAGAGTTGCGTTCGGGATCAATGCATGGCGTATCACTCAGAGGCCTGGGTTATTTTCTTCCCACGTCTTACAGCCGGCGCTCGTGGGCGGCACCTCTTCTCCTTCGCCGCTGGACTGGGGTGCGCATAGCTTAAGTGAACCGGCATGGAATGTAGATAGACGTGAAGTCTGGACCTAGCTCAGGCCGCGCGACGACGATCAACAATAATTCTTAGGATCTGAGATTCTAGGGCAGTGATCACGGTCTCTCCCAGATTCGAGATCTAAATTTACGAATGGAATCTACAAGAAGTACTCCAGAGGTGATTATGATCAACCCCTGCTACAAGGTACATGTCCGGAGACGCGCCGTTTTGCACGCCATATCCCGCAGTCGACTAACACATAAACAAGCTTCTTCTTCACTGGAAAAAGCCGTTGGATTAGAGTGTGCAGGGTACCAGTGGTTTTCCACTCAGGTTGTGAGGATTCTGCGGGATAGGAACTAGGTAATTCCCGCGGGCTACTGCAAGGTAGTCGTACAACTTCCGTAAAGTCTGTATCTAATCTGTGTATGTGCAGGATATATAGGCGACTAGATACGACTCACAGCCCCGCTGAGTTATGCGGCTTCTTGACTTGAGGGTGTTGTTACAGTCGCTGCACGGCAAAACTCAAACGTACGCTGTTTGATGGCTGGTCAGGCAAGCCGGGAATATGACTGCTTTAAATTGCGGGAGACTCCCGAGGTCATTCTATGGATGAAACAAGGCCAGCGGCACAATGCAATTGGGCGCTCGAAGGACATTGCGGTTAGATGAAGGGTGAGTGTACCGCCGCAGAAGATTTGAAGTTGACTATCCATGTCCAGAAAGACGGCAGAATGGACGTGTGTGCATGGTGTGTCACTCGAGAATCGGTTTTTCGTATTTCACCAACGCATCGAGGTTCCGAAAGCGGCGTGTCGTGGCTGTCTTGTGTACCGCGGAAAGAACACAAATTATGGAAATTAATTGCAGTCCCTCACTCTGGTTGGTAGAAATTTCGGCTTATTCAACGATATGACACTGGTACTGGAACCAGCTGATCCATGGATCCGGCACAGTGAAGATGTGTAACAGGCACTCCACTCTACGAAAAAAAGCACTTCGGAACATTCAGCTCGTGAGAATGTGGCTTCTATCGCTTAATCCGTAATCGCTACTGCTGATATTTAAAGACGTCAAACCGGTTGCTGGCAGGTATCCGGTATAACATAGTCCGTTATAGGACTATCGATCGCGGTGTTGCGGTATGCATGCGTTCCGCATTCCTCGACAGGAGACCAAAATAGCAACGTTACACTGCACCACTGGGATTAGATGCGGCGTCGCGAGGTATAGTGTCGTCCATGTCCACCACGTAGAGGAGAAAGTCGACCAACCACCGTTCCTACGCCGTCGTACATACGAACTCGTGTTCGCGTACATACGCATGTGGCTTGCCCCACGGAGTACATCGACCAGCGTTCAGCTCCATCCAGCTATACCCCCTCTATAGGTACCTTATAATACAGCTTGTCTTTCCAACAAGGTGACGATACCAGAATCACCACCATGCATTCGTTTCTCTCCCTCCTCTCGTTCCTTCTGCCCCTCGCGGCGGCTTATAATGCCGGCCGTTCCACCCTTACTGATTGTTTGAACAATGCAAACGTGCCGATCCTTCTCACCTCCTCCCCCGGCTGGGGCAGCGAGATCGAACCGTATAACCTCCGGTTCACGCCTGCTCCTGCTGTCGTTACGATTCCCCGTAACAAACGTGATGTACGCTTACCCTCCTCTTGCTTACTGTTCATTGCTGATTTGTGGAACACAGGTGCAAGCTGCAGTCAAATGTGCCTACAAAACTGGCACCCGCGTTACGGTTAAGAGCGGCGGACATAGTTATGGAGCATACGGACTGGTTGGAACGATGGTGATGGATATGGGTGAGTTCCAGACCGTTACCTACGACGCCAAGACAGAGATTGCAACTGTCGGCACCGGTGTGCGTCTGGGAAATCTGGCGACCAAGATATTTCAACTTGGACAACGCGGGTGGGAGGACTGATCATATTGTGTCTGGTTGGCTGGCTGGCTAACGTACGGTTAGACTTCCTCATGGAACTTGTCCAGGTGTGGGAATAGGCGGGCATGCTACGCTCGGTGGATTCGGACTCGACTCGAGATTGTGGGGATTAACCCTCGACACGGTTGTATCCCTCGATGTCGTGCTCGCAAACGGAACCGCCGCCACTGCGAGTGCCAAGAACAACCCCGACCTCTACTGGGCTCTGCGTGGTGCTGGCCCCGGGTTCGCGGTGGTGACTACGTTCAAGCTCAAGACGCAACCGGCACCGCCGGTAAATATCAACTACGGGTACACCTACAATTTCGCCTCGCCGGAGAAGGCAGCAGAGGCATACGCGTTTGCGCAGGGGTGGGGACAGACCGAGGCACCGAAGGAGCTGGGTTATGGGATACTGCTTTTCCCCAAAGGATCGTTCTTTGTTCGCGGAGTTTATTATGGACCAAAGGCGAAATTTGATAGTTTGATTGCACCGCTGCTGGTGAAACTGAAGGCGATACATGACGGGAAGGATCCTACGGCGAGTGTGCAGACTTTGGGATGGATTGATTCGTTGACGGCGCTTGCTGGCTCGTCACTTACTACACCGGTGAAGGGATATAATCTTCACGATACCTTCGTATCCCTCCCTTCCCCCAATTGAATGACAGGTAGCAATGCTGACCCGTGAGTAGTACGCCAAATCCGTCGTCACCCATGAGTCTAAACCGCTCTCTTTGAAGGCCCTAACAGGTCTCTTTAAGTATCTCTACAACACCTCTCCCCCGAGCGGTGCGCAATGGATGATTATTTCCAACCTCGAAGGCGGTCCAGGCTCGGTCATCAATTCTTTCCCCCCAAACACGGATCCGAAATCGACGTCAAGCTATGCTCACCGCGACGTAGGCTATGTCCTACAGCTCTATGCATTCACTCCCAACTCGAAGCCACCGTTTGATTCTAAGATCATTTCATTCGTCAAGGGCATGGTGACATCGTTGGGTCCCGAGGCGGCAAATTTGCCGGCGTATGCGCCGTATACCGATCCGGAGTTGTCGAAGGCGGAGGCGCATATCAGGTACTGGGGTGGTGGAGTCAAGAGATTAGAGGCAATTAAGAAAGATGTAGATCCGAAAGGGATTCTGTATAACCCACAGGGATTCTAGATGGCGGGCTAAATAGTTGCATTTGTTTGTAAATTGAGAATAATGAAAAGCTGAAGTCACAGCGTCTCAATCGGATTCATGGGTATCACTCGCATTGATATCAGTTATCAATTCTGGAAAAGTGGCATTATCTATGCATGAATTCGTGGTATATTGAAAAGTACTCTACGTATCCTGTTTTTGTTTGTTTGTTGGTCGGACCCGCCACCAACGACCGGCCGAAACAGGAACCTACTTAGACATCCTTGCATGTGCATAGCTCGGACGTGTCTCCCTACAACAAACAATACCAAGAGATACCCGCCCCTCAGTAGCAGCTCCCCGCACGCGATTAAAGCTCCTAGCTTCCCTCTTCCAAACACTAAACATCAACAACAATGCACTCCCAAACACCACCCTTCACAGTCCTAATTCTCGGCTCCAACATCCCAGCTCTCGCCCTCGCCCTCGCCCTCTCACAAAAAGACATCGCTTTCATACTCCTCGAGCGCTCCGAGCACATCGTACCTCCGCAAACCACCCGCCCAATCGCACTGCATCCACATGGCGTCGCGATCCTGGACCAGCTCGGCGTATGGGAACAACTTAGCCAGGAGACTATTCCCGCTAGTGAAGGGTGGTGGGGCGGTGTCACTGAGCGGTGAGTACTTTCTTGCCGGAGATTGAACAGCAACTAAAATATAATAGTCTCGGCTACCCATTCGCATTTATCTCAGAACTCCGATTGCGGCAAGTTCTTTTCGCCGCGATCCCGAAGCCGTTGAGTAGACGGTGCATCCATACGAAGTCGCGGGCGGTAGACTACCACGTCGATACTACAGGTGTGACGGTGATTACTGCGGAGATGGAGACGTATCGTGGCGATATCGTTGTGTGCTGCGATGGCGAGTTTGCAGTTGAGCGGCAGACATTTCAAACCGGGGAGTTCCAGGCGTGTTGGGGTAGCGCGCCGTATGATATTACGTCGATGAGGGGGGATGTTAGGGTCGATATGGTGCCCGGTATTGTACGTACTACTGCTGTGGTCAAGCCGGGGGTGTGTTGGTGGTGGAAGCTGTTGAAGATTCTGCCGGAGGTTGCGGACGGAGGGTATAAGTCTGCCCGGGTGTTGCCTTCTATGGATGCGCTGGAACGGCTGAGGCAGGGCGGAGAGGAACCAGAGGCGGTGTTTGAGGTGTTTGAGGGGGTTGCGAGAACGTGGTGGACGGATCGAACGCTGTTGCTTGGGGACGTTGCATATCAGGTAGGTGCTTCTCCATCCCCCGGGTGTCGACTAACTGACCATTAGCTTTCTCCCTTTACGCACATCTCCGAAACCCTTTCCCTCGAGGCCGTCGCCACGCTCATCAACGTACTCTCGCCGCATGATATGTCTCCGCCACCGTCTATCCCCGCCATTTTCACCGCCTTCGAGCAAATCCACCGTCCCCGCGTCCAGCAGTGCTCGTGGATCTCACGGTTCCTGACCAGAGCTGCAACGCGGAGTTCCCGGTGGCATGGGTTTTGTGGGCGCTGGATACTCCCGCGCACACCCGTACTAGTCAACACGATACTCTACGAGGAGTTTTCACTCGGCTCGACGGTACTGCACGCTGGCTTACGGCAGGATGGGAAGTTCTGGGATCGCAGGAGACAAGGTACATTGGAGGTGCGCGCGAGAGTATTTGCGACGGAGGTGGGGCTGTGGACGGGAAAACAAGTCGGAGTACTGCAAGTTATGGTTAGGCGGGTGGTGGAGACGGTAAGGATGAAGGTGCTGGAGAGGATGCCAGCACTGGAGAGAGGCGTACAGGTGGTTCAGGGGCAACTGAGTGCATGGCCGGGATTTCAGATGGTGCTGACTGCGGCGGGGGTGTATTTGCTGGTTTCAAAGTGCGGGGGGTGGCTGGTGAGGGTTTTGGTGACTTTGATGGGAGACAGAAGGCGTGTGGGTGTTGCCGGTGTTGGGGCTTATTGCTTTCCTGGGACGACGTGTGTGGTTGGTTATTAGTGATCAATTGGTTATGCCGTCATTTGAAGTTCAGAAGGCGATTCGCGATGGTGAGGCGCTGTGGCTGGGTGAGGAAGATGACATGAGTGGCATGAGCGGAGAAGACTCGACGAGCAAGAGGTCGAAGGATAAGGTGTCAAAGGAAGGACAAGGATTGAAGAACAGGAGATTGAAGATAAGAGACAATGAGTTTGGCGAAAGTCACTAGTCACGGAAAATTTAAGGTAGGGCTGGAATAGGGCAGGGCTGGGGCTGGAAATTGGAAGCACATGCACAAGCACCTTTCATTTCTAGAAGTAACCTCGTGAGTGACATCCCATGCATATATTCCCCAATTAACTAAGCTTTCCCATCCAAAACCCCTACATACAAACACACACTCCCAACTCCGGTAACTCTATGTACTTACTATACACTTCCTCTCCCATTAAAACGCCTGATACCCCCTAACCCCCTCATGCTGCAATTCCGGATCAAAACTCCCCCTCGCAGCAGGCTCCCTATACCCCTGATGACCTCCGGCCCCATGCCTTGTAAACCCAGCCGTCTCAACAGTCTGCTCACTGTCGCTCCACCGTCTACTACTCCTCCCACCCACCTCCTTCCTTGCCGCTGCACTCGGCGCTGTCGAATACCCATTCTCGGGCCCTGGCCCGAATGCGCAGTTTTTGCGGTATGCGTTGTAGCGGCGGAATGATAGTAGTGCCAACAGAAAGAACAATACACTTTTTGCTCACGTCAGTTTGTGTTAGGGGGAGGGAGGGGGGGGGGAAGGGGGACGTACGCTCCCGCCACGGCCAACGCAAATGCGGCCTTGTTGAGGTTGCACTCCCTATTCCCGGTGCATCGGGCGTTTGAGCTGTGTCGTAGCAGTACTGCGATTACAGCTAGACCCCCGCCGAAGACGAGGTCGAAGATGCCCGAGATGAGGAGGAGGGAGGGCGTCTTTGTGCATGCGAGGACGCAAGAGATGAGCGCCCATAGCGAGGCAGCGCCAGAGATTATGCTCACGCTCCAGAGGGTTTTGGAGAGGCCAGGCCGGGTGCGGTGGATGTACCAGGCACTCAGGCCGAGGATGTAGACGGCGGTGAGAAGGGTTAGGAGGCGGAGGATGAGGTGGAGGATTGCCATGGTGTGGATGGGGAAGAAGGGGGTCGCTAGATGGAGGGGGTGAGGGAGGATATGAGAGGGCCTTTTTTGGTTGGATATTGGGATTCGAGATGGGATACGTCATTGGAGGGGAGCATTCTTGGTGGAGGGATTTGCAGGGGGGAACGTCATGATCGGCGGGTGGGACATGGGTTGGTGCATTGATTATGAATATCTAGCGGTTGGATAAAAGAGTGGACTGTGGAGCAAAATTGTAGTAATCTTTTTGTTTACTCTAATAGAGAGCCAATGGGTTCTCTCGCAACCGCTATAGGGTAGATCTGCTGTGCACAGGTCTTACGTCCGACCGATTAACGGGTCTTGCTCTGAACGTAAAGCGAACTTTGGGTTTGCTGGCGGAAGCGGAAGACTAAGTGGAAGACGGAGCTGGTGGTAAGTCTACAAAACTGGTAGATACCATGAATGTTTCTAGTCTTGAGCAGCCACTGGCGTAACGATATATTTTTCCTGGTATTTTCCATGCGGAATACCTAAGTAGGGTTGGCATGACTGGGCGCCACCGGACAAGTATCTTTTGGTGGCTGTTACAGCAAAAGGTACCGGCACTTCTGTGTAAACCGGTAGTACTGTCCCTCGGAGCGCTTGGGCGACGACTTTGCATTCAGCAGGAATCTGAATCCTGACCAGTGACCACGTAACTCTCTGGTCAAACCGGACGCAAGTGTACGCGCATCGGAAGATCGATTCGCTAGTTACACGACGGGGATATTAGCATCGTGCAGAAACGTGTAACTGGTAGACGCCGGAGAAATATAATCGGGGAGGGAAGAAATCTAACTCTGTGCACAAGTAGAAATGGTACCTTGGAAAACGTCTTTACATAGGGCAGGTGAATGGGACGCGTCGACGGTCAAGGCGGAAAGGCGCGCGCCATTCGCACACGTTTCAGCTTTGGTGATGTCATCTATTAATATTCAGGAGTGCAGCCAATGGTGCCCCGCCATCCGCATTCAAGCCACAAGTGGCGCGCAGTCCTCAGAACGGATGGTGGTGCATTGCTCTAGCAGGGATAGGGCCCAAGCTTTGGCTCTCGTTTCCTGGTTTAAACTTAAACTCCAACGATGGATGTCAACAATCAGTCAGCCCGAAACCTTCGTCCACCTCCGTTTGCCTTCACTTCTCTTTGACTTTCAACGGAGCTGCAGCTAATAACATCCCTCGCCCTTCAATTAATCAATCATACACTTTCACGATACAAACCAACCACGAGACGCTATCTCTCTTATCTAACATCTCCGTCTACCTCTCGATTCTCATTAAGATCCGACAGGGCCCGCTACGTACATCGTAGCCTTTTAGATTACTCTTTGTTTCGATCCACAGAAGCTGAACCTCCCATCGAGAACACCAATCAAAACAACCGCTTTGCTGCGGTGACCCCCAATCATGTCCGCCTCATCGAGCCCGAGCCCGACAGCAGCGCTGTCTTCCAGCGGCGCCCTCTCCTCCGCAATTTCGACCGCCCTGTCGTCGGCAATCTCATCATTTTCGGAGTCCGCCTCGACGGCAACATCAACCTCCAGACCAGCACCCTCAGCTACTTCGGTGGACCGCATCATCAACAAAAACCAAGGGTCAGCACAGACTCAGGAGGGCGTGTCGCTGCAAACCTTCTTGGCATCGCTGTCAGTCGCGGCGGTAGTATTTGGAGTGGAAGTGCTGCTGTTTGTGCTGCTGCGAAAAAAGATGAAGAGGGTATACGAGCCGCGGACGTATCTTGTCTCAGAAAAGTGTGTTCTTGCGCCGCCATCGCCGCTGTTGACAAGGAGATGGAGCTTGGCTGACCTCATCGCGACAGACGGAGAACTCCATCACCAACTGCTGGCTTTCTTAACTTTTTTGCACCTGTGCGTGAGAACACTCCAAAGCTAGAAATAAGCGATTTTTTGAGCTGACAACGGTTGGTTTCAGGTGTTTGAAACCGCAACCAGCGACTTCATCTCAAAATCCGGTCTCGATGCTTACTTTTTCCTCCGCTACCTCCTTATGCTACTCAAGATATTTGTCATCATCGCCTTAGCAATCATACCGATCTTGATACCTATAAACTACATTGGCGGAAAGGGAGGTAAAGATATTCAAGGTCTTGACCGACTGGCATGGTCCAATATTACGCCCAAAAACACACAACGTTATTGGGCACATTTACTCCTTGCGTTAACGCTCATTATCGTATTCTGCTATATGTTCTACGATGAGATGAGGAAGTACATTCGGATGCGACAGGCGTACCTGACAAGTCCCCAGCATCGGCTCAGGGCTAGTGCGACGACCGTTTTGGTCAGTGCGATTCCGAATAGTTGGTTGACTATTCAGAGGCTAGTAGAGCTATATGATGTGTTTCCCGGGGGTATTCGAAACGTTTGGATCAACAGGTGTGTAGCCATAATCCTCGCACTTGAGAGGATGTAGAGGTACTAATGGAAAGATAGGGATTACGACGATCTACAGGAAAAGGTTGAAGAGCGGGATAAGCTGGCCAAGACCCTGGAAAAGGCTGAAACAGAGTTGATTTTGACGTGCAAGAAAAAGCATAGGAAGCAACTTGCTAAAGCGGCCAAAAAGGATCCGCAGGCCGCAGCTGATCAAGAACGTTTAAGACAGAATGATGATGTCGCTGCTGGTCCTGGTATTGCTTCTGGCAACCCCCATCAAATCCCACAGAAACTACGGGATCAAAATAATGATGGCAGGTCGAGGAAAAAGGCAACTTTTGGACTTGACGCTGTGAACGCAATTCCAGTAGTTGGGGGCGTGGTCAGTGGTGTTGGACGTGGGGTACGCGGTGGTGTCAGTGCAGTGACAGGTGGTGTCAAGAAGCTGGCTGGGGGTTTCGACCGCCACATTTCCGAAAGCGATTCTGAATCTCGCCCTCCTTCACGACCTACTCCCGTAGAATGCCAGGGTTCGAGTGACAGTCGCAAACGCGGTTCCACTTTGATGGGACTCGACGGCAACCCGATCGTCGCCGAGCGGGACATAAGCCATGATGATGCTGCACTCAAAGCCACAACTTCCACATCCAGTGCAATGCCCTCCAAAGATGGTAAGCACATGCACAAGAAGCCGTTCTGGAATAGGAAAAATAGCGATGGGACTCGGTACAACGAGGATGATGAGGTACCTTTGAGCTATCAGACCCCGACTACACCGAAAAACGACCACTCGTTTGCAGATACGATCGGTGGAACGATCGGTGGGATTTCCAAGCCCAAGGCAAAGGAAGACTACCCCCGTGCATATAACAAGGCGTTTGATGGTGATAACTGGGGAGGTGAACCGGTCTGGAAGAAGTACATCACGGAGAAACAACGGCCGACAATGCGCATACCTCTTTTATCATGGCTACCTTCTTTGCCTCTGATCGGAAAGAGCGTGGATACTATCTACTACTGTCGAAGGGAAGTTGCCCGTTTGAACCTGGAAATCGAGATGGATCAGGAAACCCCTGAGCAATATCCATTGATGAATTCGGCATTTATCCAGTTCAATCAGCAAGTCGCTGCGCATATGGCTTGTCAGGCCCTTTCTCATCACGTACCTCAGCACATGTGTCCTCGTCATATTGAGGTATCACCCAACGACGTCGTCTGGGGCAACATGAAGATGCAGTGGTGGGAACGGTATATTCGCAGCGGGCTCATCACAGTTGCCACGGGTGGTTTGATTATTGGTTGGGCTTTCCCAGTGGCGTTTGTTGGTTTGATTTCGCAGGTCAATTACTTGATAAGCGCATTCAAATGGCTTGCATGGCTTGGGGATCTTCCGTCTTCTGTCTTGGGTTTGATCTCGGGTGTCTTGCCTCCACTTCTTTTGGGTATCTTGATGGCACTGCTGCCTATGATCTTGCGGTTATTTGCACGAATTCAAGGATGCCACACTGGAATGGCTATTGAACAGACCGTGCAGTCTATGTACTTTGCCTTCTTGTTCATCCAGGTCTTCCTCGTCGTCAGTATCTCGTCTGGTATCACCACGGTCGTGAAAGATATATCCGAGCAACCTTTCGCCGCCCCGGAGATCCTTGCTCGAAATCTTCCAAAAGCATCAAATTTCTTCTTCTCCTACCTCCTCCTTCAGGCCTTCTCTGTTAGTGGCGCTGCACTGTTGCAAATTGCTACACTTCTGGTCAATTTTATCCTTGCTCCCCTGTTGGATACAACTGCACGCGATAAGTTCACCCGTGCGACATCGTTGATGGAAATTAAGTGGGGTACATTCTTTCCCGTGTACACTAACCTTGCTTGCATCGGTATTGTCTACTCGGTTATCTCTCCACTCATCTTACTGTTCAACATCATCACCTTCTCCTTATTCTGGATCGTATACCGCTACAACCTTCTCTTTGTGGTTAATTTCCGTTTCGATACCGGCGGTTTGCTCTTCCCCACAGCCATCAACCAACTCTTCACTGGTCTCTACGTCATGGAGGGCTGTCTCATCGGCCTGTTCTTTCTCGTCCGTGATTCACAGAATCGCGTGGCTTGCGCACCCCAAGGTATTGTCATGATTGTCGCGACGATCCTGACAGTAATATTCCAGTATACGCTCAACGGAGCATTCGGTCCACTCCTTACATATCTCCCCATCACCCTTGAGGACGACGCCGTGATCCGTGACAAAGAGTTTGCGCGGGAGCAAGACGAGCGGCGCCGCAAAGCCATCCTCGGCCGCGAAGAGGTGTCAGGTGAAAACCTCAACGACGCCCTAGCGCGGCGGGAACGAGCCGAGGAAGCAGGCGACAGCGGTGACGGCATCGAAATGAAAAGAATATCGAATGAGAAATCGGCGCGTGATCCGGAAGCTGGTCATCGTCGGGGTGACCCGCCGGCGGGAGCATTGTTCCAAGACATTGCGGATGAAATCGAGGATTTGACGCCGGAGGAGCGAGATCAACTAGTTGCGAGGGCGTTCCAGCATCCGGCTATCAGGGCGAAGAGACCGGTGATATGGATCCCGAGAGATGATCTGGGAGTCAGTGATGATGAGATCAAAAGGACTATGAAGTTCTCGGATAAGGTATGGATCAGTAATGAGTATGCGACGGTGGACAGCAAGGGGAAGGTTCAGTACGCAAAAAGTCCGCCGGATTTTGATATGAGGGACCTGGTGGAGTTGTAAGAGAAGATTTTAGTCTCGTTTCTTTGTAATAATTTGTGATGGAGGGGATTTGTTTATTGCTTTTGAGCGTGGAGGATGGAAGATATCTAGGGGTATATATATTTGTAAGTTAGGTGCATGAAGTTTTTAACTAAGACTTTCTTTCAGATACCAACTCAGATTGAAACTAAGGGTTCTGGAAATATTACTTTGGACTGGGTACAAAATTCTGGCGGGGAGCTGGTTGGATACAAAGGCATATATATATGTACATACAGACATAGGATGATGAAATTAAGCATATATCATCCACTTAGACCTTATTCGTTGCACTTGAATATCGTGTCATTTTGCTGCCGGCCCAAAACTTCCCTAGTTTTGACGGGCCTCAGTTCATCCGACGGGAGGAAATACAATTTACAATACAACTCTGGTAACCCGAACAGGGGATCCAAACCATATGTATACATATATGTACATACATTTACAGATGTCTTCATATGCAGCCATACGCACGTGCACCAAATCTGCAGTCTTGATTAAGTGAGGTTAAGATAAGGTGCGGCTCAAGAAAGCATGCCCACGATATACACCCAAATTTGTGACCTCTCTGCTTCTTATGTTCTCTAGTACTCACTCAAACTGCACAGCTGTCCCTGAAGGCACATTTGACTCATGTTGCATAAAAAATTTGTTCTGATTGGGGTAAGATTCATGAAATATCACACTATCTTGATAATGAACTTGTGGAACATCCATGAATTGAACCTTGACGATCAACTCCGCGCTCGAGAACCTACACGGGTTTTTTTACACACGGCCGCCACCCGGGATATCAAAGCGGAGAGAGAAGGCTCACATCACCAATTCTGCCTCAGTTCCAGATCCCGCCAGCATAAAACTTCAGAGAAAAGTCAATCTTTATAGGTAATTAAGTCCACCACTGCCCCCCCCTTTCTCTCTCACAGCACAAATACATCCCACAAATCTCCGATCCGATCCAAATCCACTATATAAACCCTCCCTTGACCAATCCTCCTATCATCCCACAGTATTAACTCATTCTTATTTCCTCCCTCCCAACCATTTTGTGCCATTCTCATTCATCTCATCGAATCTTCCTCTCCTCTTTAAAAATCACATCCAAATTCACATCAAAAACTGAGATAGTGAATAGAAAAGAGAAATATGCAGAATGCAGAATGGCAGAACGGGAAGTAGCAGCCAATATATACCAACAATGGATAAAAGAAAATAATCAGCAAAGACGACAGTAGTAATAGAGGGTCAAAAATACAACCATCAAATCCAAACCAAGGAAAAATAGTAGAAATAGTAGTAGCAGGACGGGAAAAGCATCCTCTTAAAGAAAAAGAAAAAGTTGCGAAAGAACGCCTCATAAAGAGTGTATAATCGACCGTCAATCAATTTGGAACTTCCTTCCCCCACAACTCCGATTCAAAGTCGTAATTCCATAACCACCACCCCATCCTTACCGGATAACCCAAGACAATCATGACCACCCACCACGCGCCGACGTCTACACATTAATCATACACCGCCTTTTCACACGTTGCTCTTAATCCCTCTCCCTCTCCGCAAACGGACTCCCCAACCTCTTCGGCAGATCTGCACTAACATTCTCGGATCGTTCCCGCCTGGCAGTCGGACTTACGTCTTCTCGTGCAGTTGGGCTGTCGTAACTAACCGGACCCGTCACCGTCAACAGCGGTGCAACGCTAGGTCTGCTCCTCCTCCTGGTTCCTAACGGGTTCGTCCCGGCGCTAATAGTATAACCTCTCGCCCTCGTTCTCGTTGTTTTCGCTGGAGTGGCAGCAGGAACGGGTTCGTCACCAAAGAGATCAATTAGGGTACCCCGTCTCGCTCTACTCCTTGGTGGCAACGGAGTCGAGGACTCGCCTTCGTCACCATCGTGTTCAGGACGTTTGAGGCGGCGAGGCCAGGTACCGTAAGGCGAGCGCGAGGACTTCAACTCCAGTGGGGGCAGGAGGCTGGGGGCAGTGTGGGAATCAAGGGACAATTGTCGACCGTGTCTCGGTCTGAAGGCGGTGCTGCTGAGCTCCAGTCCCAACCCGAGAGAACCTGTTGCGAGGACATTTTGCTGCGTTTCTTGAGAAGTGGTGGCCGACTCGATGCGCTCCGTTATACCGCCAAAGGGCCGAGGTGGAATAGTGGAGGTGCTGTGGATATCCCGTCCTGACGCGAGGGCTGCGAGGGCACCGGATGGTCGCATTGAAGATGCGGTACTCGTGGTTAAAGATAATGCCATGCTTCGCGTGGAGGAGAAGGGATCGCGAGTGTACGGTGTCTTCAATCCTGAGCTCTTGAGAGGAGAAGGCGAAACGGTAGAGGGGCGCATCCTAACGTCTCCAGAACCAGCCCCGCGGCGTTGTTGGTGGTTGTGGTACGGGTTTCGAGAAAGCCCATAGTTTTCCCTACAGAGCTCGCGTAATCGTCGCCGCGTCGAAGCCTCTGATGCAGGCCAGGTATAAGGGGACGTCCTTCGCAAGGCGTCACCGCGGTTGCTAGTTTCGCTGTTAGGTTGGACTGCACGCTGCTTTGATCGTGGCCTCGGTGAGGCGACAGGGGTGTATTCGCCATTAAGTTTGGCCTCTTTCCAGCTTCGCTTTGTTTCGCGAGCAACCTTGCAGCATACCCCCAAGGGAGGTACCGCACCAGGGAGAACAAAGAAAGGAGTAATCTTCGGGTCTTGCTGGTATAACATATAAGTCTTCCAGAGGTGAGAATCCATAGGCTCGGTCCATTGAGTTTTTCTGGTGCGGCCAGAACGTTGCTTCTCCTTTCCTTTGCCCTCAGGCACTACTTGTCGCTCGGAGGCTGCCGAGAGAACGTAGTTGTCCGTATTTAGAGCCTTGCCTTTAGGAGTGTCGTAGTAACCGCCATCCTCATCCTCGACGCTAGTGCAGCTGCCACCGGTAGTGCTGTAAGTAGTGTTGCTATCGACCGAAGAGTCGGAAGAGCACGAGTAGGTAGAACATGCAGAGCTAGGTCGAGTAATCGCCATTCCCGCATGCAACATCGAAACATCAACCCCATCACCAAAATCATCGGCACCACCGAATGAGGGATTGAACTTTGCTAATGGAGTTCTAGGTGGGTTAAGGAATCGATGCGGCTTCGGAGTGCGAGGTAGAGGCGACTCCATTGGAGGAGGCGTCGATTGACGAAGGTTACCGAAGAGCTCAGCAGGCAAGGGCGGCATGAGGATAGTTGGAACAGGAGCAGCCTTAGGCGTGACGTCGCCGCTAATTGATGATCGAGAACTGGGCATTGTCGCCAAGCGGGTGAGAGAGAAATAGCTTTGCTTCTAAAATAAGGTTCGTCCGACGTGGCCGATTCGTTTTGTTGTCCAAAGCTTGTCAGTTCTATTGAAACTTCCTATTATACGGGTTGGGATGGAATCCGGAAACAGTATGTAAAAAAGCAAAAACGTATGTATAACTGTAGCTGTGATATGTACTGTCACGCCGAAAGCCGCAGCGCGATTCCGAGATTGTCGAACAAGACCCGCCTTTGCTGCTGCTGCGCGTTTGAAGGAGTAACGCAATAATGATAATAATAACAGTAACCACGAATCCAATAAATGCAACGAAACAATATTACACTTTCCGAGGCCGATAACTTTCCGTAAAGTAGCAAAAACCCTTTCGTAGCAGCAATTGAATGGTCGTCGAAGAATCGTGTAAAATCGTAAAAAAACTCTAGATGGGTATATAACAGAGACAGAGACAGAGACGGACAGGGCGTTTCAAATCAATCCGAAGGTCGTGATAAATCGCAGAATATTGAGACACCGTGCGAAAACCGAATTCCGAAAGCAAAACCGACCGGAAGCAAACCAATCCCAAGAAATATATATAGTCGTTCAGAGTATGTTCGTTAGTGGGGTCGTTAAAGGGTTTCGTTAGATCAGCGTGATCTCATCCGAGTATTTTTCGGGTGCAGCCGCTGGTTAAAGTAGTTTCGTGAGCGCAAGTTCTTCTCCGTCGTTATAATCTGAATGCCCAAAGCCGGCGCAAGGAAATCAAGTCGTATCGGGTGTTGACGTGTGTCGCGCGGAGTGCGATTGTATGCGAGGGTAAAGGATGCTATTTGATGTCGCGAGGACGTGACGAATGCGATGGAGCCAGGAGGACGAATTGACTCTCAGTTAACGCGTTGTTGATGAGTAGTCGGGTGGATGTAAGGGGGTAGGTGTAAGGGGGAGGAGGTTGGGGTGGAAGATGTGGGAGAAGGGGGCGGCGATGAGTGCGAACAGATGGGTGCGCTGCGCTTGCTCGATTAGGATTGGTTCACAATTCTGTCGCAAGATCGGAGACAAACGTGATTATGCGAGACAACGGCTCTTCCGGGAAGAGGCGATCGTTAGCCGGTCAGAGGGGAGTGTGCTGTGCTGTCAACCGACCGCGACGTTCCGACCGAAAGAGGTGATTGAGACGAAAGAGCGAAAAAGCGAGAGGAACAGAAAGCGACAGAGCTGGGGAAGCGCTAGAGAGATGTTTTGAAGCAGACGAGAGGAAAGCGCCGGGACAAGTCGCGCGTCGTAGCAAATCAAAACAAGTCAAGCTGTTGGCGAATCGAACAAGGAGAGAAGAGGTCGGTTCCAGCTGTCACTCGCCGGGCTAACGTACTCGAGCTTGTCACTTTTGGGATATTCAACCAAACTCACGCAGAGACAAAAGAGACAAGGGCGGCCAGTTGTAAGGGAGGTGTTTGCGGCCGGAGTGGTGATGAAGGAGGGGGATGGGATGGGATGGGTGAGGGGGAGAGGGATGAGAGATGGAAAGGCGCCGGCAATCACAGAGAGCGGACGAGACGACGATGATGATGGTTGGTGGAAAGGGAAAGTGTCAATTACGGTATAGATGATTGTGGATGGATCGATGGAGAGGTCTTGCTTGCTGCAGGTCACCAGCGCGCCAATGCGAGAGGGGCACGCAAGTACCTCCTACAAAGTACGTAGAGTGCTTTTCCATCTCCTAGCCCATCTGAATCCATCGAATCACCAGCGAAAAGCGCAAAACAGCTACAGCTAGTCGTTTCTCCATTCCCCCTCTCCAGCAGCCAGAGCAACTGACAGCGTGTTCAAGCGTACTCTACAATGCAGCGCAGTGCAGCTGCAAGTACAGACAGGGTCCAGGGCGCCGGTGAGTTAGCTTTGTTGTTTTTCACTCGTTTCTTACGCCAGAAAAACTTATTTAGGTGCTTAATGCGATGTAAGTATAGTACATAGTGCCCGCAGGAACGAAGAGGAGGAAGCGATTCGAGTCGGGCGACTACATTCACACATACGGTGCGCGAGCGGGTATCTACCGCTGCTGAATCGCATCGCTGTCTGTATACATATAGTTACTCGATAACTGATCTCTTCGCCAATTCATCGAGCCTCGCCTCCATCCGCCCCGAGCCTCCCCGCAGACAACAGCAGCAACGGTCGGTCGGACGACGGTTGGCTTTTTCGCTGGCCTCACGATGCCTGAGGTTTTTTATGCGTGATACTCCCCGCATGGTCTCGTGCATAAGTTCATAGGATATGTGACTTGGGTCAACCAACCACCCTGAAACGAAAGCTTGTTGTTTCTTCCACTGCAGAATCGTCTAACCTGGATTCTTATGTGCGATTGTGCCAGCCACCCCGAATTGATATGATATGGGAAGAAACCTCACCAACCTCGTTTGATATCCGAACCCTGTCCGTTCCAATTTGTTCCTGCAGCAAATACCCATTCCATTCGCTGGACGAAAGTGGAGAAACATCCAAATTATTGTCGCTGTTTTTGCGCATGATGCTCGCCATACGTACTTTGTGTCTCCTGCGCGCACTAGGTGCTTAGTGTGTACCTATCGATATTCCATCGCCGTCGCGCGCCCCTAAACAAGTATCACGATCACGACACCTCGTCCCAATTGGGAACTCGAACCCCTTTTATTTCGTGTACTTTTCGCGCCCCTTTCGCGATGCCCGCAGCGCTACAATTGAAAATTTTCAGGGCCGGACGATTAACAAGGAATATGACGCTGATGTGGTGATGAGTTGTTCAACACCAGCAGTCTTGGGGTCGCAGCTGGGCCGTGCCACCCCAGTACGGGATGTTAAGCTAGGTCATCATCAAGAAGAGGAAGTAGATGCGACTTCAGGCTCCTTGTACACATCAGTCTGAAGTATCGAGGGGTATGAAATGTTGAGATGAAAAAATACTGCGGGATAACCATTAAGGTGTCTTTTGGAAACCCATCGCCAGACACCCGACATCCGGGTGTAATATATAGGCCTGAAAGCGCCTCCAGCTCGATTGCGGGCGAAATACACAACCGAACCGAAGTGGGTATGCAACTGCATCACGCTTCTCACTCGAGCCAACATCCCGTTCCCGAAGTCTAACGAAACAGGAAACCTTCAACAGCCCAAAGCAGACCCCGCTAGCCGTCAAGGCTGTATCGTCGAATCGCAGAGCATAAGGATAAATGGGTTTACATGGTATTTATGCATGACCACGATATCTATGCAGAAGTAACCCCCGGTTTATCGTGTCTGCACCCCTTCTTTTGGTTTCTTCACACTACATCACGGGTCGAAGCTGGCGCAGATTGATTGACGTCTAGCATCGGGAGATGTCTCAAAGCACTGCATGTACTTTACATCCACACTATCCGCCTGCCGCGACGATCCAGTAGGACTCAGGCAACCAAAAACGTGAGTTTTGACATATGCGGAACAGACAATAGAATCGATCGACCCACAAAGGACGGATATATGGTCCCACATTCTGTAGTTGTGCCATTGATATCTGAGTCGGTCCCGGTCCGAAGCTAGAAGCTAGAAACACTCCGATTTCAGCAGATTCCGGTGGAATGATTTTTATTACGGTCATGCCATCAAAGATGCGTAAATACCGCAGATATACAGTCAACCGTATCCCATCTACGCCTTGTCCCGTCTACAATTGGATCAGTAACTACGATAATCCTATGCAGTCTTCGATGCGGGCACACCACCGAGATTTGAGCATGGTTACATAGTGCTCCCAAAAATGCTGCACCTACGTGGCTGCTCCGGATCTACACTACAGGCAGCGGCCCCTAAGGTCTGTGCGGACCGCTATTTCTGAATTCTTCTCTGTGGAAACCAGGATTCCTGTCGATCCAGTGGCCAGGCGTCATTTTCGCATCATGGAGTCTTCAGTCCGACCACAGCTCTCTATAGTCTCTGGCCATGTTCAAAACAGAAATCAGGTTTACCGGTATTTTCCACACCCTGGTGTGGGCGCACACAGCTTCGAATTTGCTACAGGCACCTCTAAGGCGCCGATGTACCGGCATAGATGTCGTGACCACCTGTAGCTTACGGGCATTATTGGGTCTGTTTGGACTTGGATTAGACCCGTCAGCTGGCTGTGTGGTCATCATTATTTGTCCAGAATACATATGTATCGTCCAATGGTATCGAGGGGAGGCGGGATCAGCTGGGTTTATCTTTCCGTCCGTTATCTTCCAGGCGTACGAAGTTATTTGGAAGATTCCTCCACGTCCGTGGAAATATTTACCCGGGAGCCATTGCATCCGCTCTTGGGGGATAAGATACTAGTATTTTCGGAAAATTGCAGAACGGGAGAAGCCGGGAAGGCGTCCAGTTTATATGGGGAACTGGGGGACTTGTATGGTTCAGCATAAGGTTCTGTCCGATTGGATGGAATAATGTGGCGGATGTATTGGTGGAATGGAAACTTGTTGATCCGACATGTGGGTGACTCCAACGTGAAGGCTCTTGCCGCCACAGACCTGCTGGGAAAACTGACATGCTTCCTTCCTGCGTTTTAACTTCATTTTCCTCTTGATATCGTTACATGAGGCCTTCCTGTCTTCAGAAGCTTTCGATTCTCAAGAGGTATCCAACATCGTGACAACGGATAGTCTTCCAAGCAGCGGGGTACCATGAGAAGAAATTCCTCGACCAATGCCCCAAGAATAACTTGGGAGAAATTGATGATGAACTTGAGAATGTTATGCAGTTGCTTCACAGCTGTCACTCGGTGTTAGCTTCCTATGCATACATGCAACTTATTCATCCATCCCGGAAATGCAGGAAATGCTCAAAGTGACCAACTAGTACATGGGAAAATCAACAACCCGCCGACGCTGCCGCTGGTTGGTTGCATAAACCCCCACATATCGTCGAATCACAGGCGCGGATAAATATGTATGCACAGGGTAATTTGCATCACTAACTGACTCGGGTTGTTCATGAACCGGAAATATTTGGGCCAGAAGCGGCGTTTCGGGCTGAAATCTGGGTACACGCGATAAGTGACTGATGAGGGTTGTCACCTGATATGCGCGGCGACAGTTATGGGGATCCGATCCAGACTTCGTCCAGTTTTGGTGGGCGGAGTCTTAATATGACCAGTCGACCAAGGTAAGACGAGCCCTTTGAATTGGTCAAAGCATTTCGGCGAAGGGGATCGCCGTTATCTGAGACAATCGGAAGAAATATGTAGCGGGTCCCATACCTAAAATCATGTAGCATCAACACCTACGTGGCTAGAACCGCATAGCTCCCGCTCCTCCTCCCCCACGCACTTACATATCCATAAGTAGAGTACATCCATAGAGGTTCCCACGTCTACTTGTGGCTAAACATATCGTGCCGTTCCACAGCGGGGAAATGCAGTGAGACTCCAGACCACGCGCACCCGCCCATCCAGCGGAGTTCTGGATCTAGAGGTGTGGGATTTCGGATGTCGATGGCGTGATCATGACCGCCCTGTAGTTTCTATACATTCAATTGGATGCCTATCCCCCCGACCCTATGTGATTCGTCAGTTGCGCATATTCAGCATAAACCTGGGAATACTTGAATGTACCGATGTGAAAACAGGATGTCAGACTCGTGAAACATTCTAAGAAACAAGCAACATTTCATTATTGGACAACTCCATATTTGGATGATACGACTTTTGTGATCGTGAGCGGACGAAGGACATCTCGAGTTCAAGAAATGCGCCCGCTCCGCAGCCCGTGAAACATGACCCTCGTTACAGCCACTCTGTTTTGTGGAGGGCGGCCGCAATGATAGTGGAGAATAGCTCCGAGAGGATGATACATAACCGCCAGCCGTGTGTATTCATGCGGGTGCATGGGTCGGTGGTTGGTAGTTAGGCGGGCTCCAATAACATCTGTTATATACCATTATAGTAGGTTGATAATGAAAATATTGATGGGACGAACTGGGTGTATGGAAAAAGGAAGGAATGATCTTCCCGCCTCTTCTTTTTTCTGGAGACGGCTGGAGTGCTGTTAGTTTTGCTTGTTTGCTCTAAATTTCCACGCATACCATCTGGTTCGCCGGCTGCCTAAAATTGAGCATAGCGCCTGAGCGCTCTAACTATGTACGTACACTATGCATACATACATTGCTATATATGAACCAGGCGGCCCAAGGGAGAGTTCAAAGAACTTTGTGTGGCGGCTGCCTGTCATTGGGGGTCCTGAAATAAGTGAACCGGCACTCTATGTCCTACTCAGCATCAACCTAGACATTAGCGGCAAATTCCTCCCCAGATAACCCTCTTGCTACTCGAAGTGATCTGGATTGAGGGTAGGAGTAGGGCGTTGTTTGTCCTAGAGATTTCATTGTGCCCGAGGCACCAGCTGCAAGCTTGATGTTGGTCTAACCAGAAGACGGTGTATCTTCCCACTGATGAAGAAAATGTTTTGCCTGATATCTAGGATACACTGAAAAGAAATTCATGGATACGGAGTTATTGTGCAACATTGTGCCAGATATCGAGTGCGAAGTTGTGATGGGTTCCCTCTGGGATATCTGGGGATATCTGGGGATATTGTATTGAACCTTGGAGGGGTGCTTGAATAGTGAAAAGCCAAGAATGGCTTCAGCCCCCCATATATGTTGTGCTTAGGAAACTATGATGAATCACAAAATTAGATAGAGCAAACGTCGTCCGATCGTGAAACCAATTGCAAACCATCGAGTCCTCGTTACGAACACGTGCGGAAACGAGATGATGCATGTCAGTCCATGCCTTATCATCGTCCCAATCAGATGTTAAGACAAATTGGTCATCCTTGCGATCAGGTTTTGTGCCCCAGCTTTCTTTGACTCAGTTCTCAATTGAAATGCGGTAACAAACTCTACCCTGGCGATGAAGGTGATTTAATAATCTTGGATCGGATGGCGGTAGGCAGCACACCGGCCATTTTCTCCTGAGGTGGACGGAGCCAGATCATTGAAACCTTCATTCCCGCATCCCCTAAAGTTTTAACTATCTCTGTATTCTTCTTCAGGAGGTACGTATATTTATACAGCATCAACCCCGTCGGACTTCCCCACTGTACAGAAACGAGCGGGCTATTATTGGGATAAGCGGTGTCTACTATCCTACGGTGATAAGATTCTCCATTGGTGATTGGCTCTACGCACGGCACGGATAGAAACCGGTGAAACACCATTCATGAAGCCATGATCATCCCATCGCCCCGCCTAAGGCTCGGGCGCGGACGATCCGAGATGTCTAGTTGGTTAGGTCAAGAATGACGGCTTCATGTGGCATGTGCAAGTCACGTCTAACTCGCGCTGATACTTGTACCTATTGGACGCAGTTCGTTGGGCGTGATCATTGGTGATGGGTGTGGGCGGCGAGGCGGTGGTTGTTCCGCTCATGACAGGTCGCATCGCAGATGGGTGTAGAGATCGAGAGATGCTCCCGCCTCATTGACACTCTCCCCCGCATTTGAAACCAGGTGCAAACGAAATTCCCGGCATGTTGTCTGCGCGTATGTAATATGTGCTGTCGGCAATTTTTGCGATGTATGCTTTGAGCAATGAGAATCATATCTTGGACAGTAATTCGGCTTCCGTGTTGTAGTGGAATATGCCCTATATCCAATCTATCCGCTAGAGTTGTTGGGAGTTGGTCTGCGGCGGTACGATAATTTTAATATCAAATAAGATCACAAGTTGGTGACAGGGGTACTGGTTTTGAAACGTAGATGTTGATTTCTGCACCCATTACTCTACATCAAACGACATTCGTGGGAATAGATCTAACTTAACTGGTATGTGCACCAAGAGTTTATCGTACTTCTATGGAGGATTCCTTTCAAGGCAGTCTTGGGTTGGAAGGACTTGTTGGATATCGATCCAACCACGCAATCACTTGAATGAGTAGTCAGCTTTTAAGTTCCAGATTCATGATTATTGATGATATGTACAGTTTCTTTCTTTGTTGCCGGGCATGCCCCATAATATACATAAACGTAACCTTCGTAATTATATACATTGCCAAACGGACCCCAGTCTTTTATGGTATCGACTAGGCCCTAGAGAAATACTGGAACGTGGAATGTAAGTAGCTTTCCCAAACTTTCTGCAGGAAAGTACCCAAGTGTGGCGTGGCGAGTTCCTGGCGAAGACACTGCGCCAGGCACATCACACGATGAAAGCACTTGACGGAGAAGGATAGAAGGAGGGGAGCTCCCCACGTAGCCGGCTAGCCGGAGGGGGAGGGGAATTTAGGTACTGCTATACTCTAGCTAGAGTGAATACAGAATGATTAAAACAAAAAAAGCACTTGACGGAAACAAAAAGCCGATGAGGGAGTGGCTCGAGAAGCTTGAGCGTTGCAAGCAGTCTGGTGGTGAGGATTGCGGATCCATTCCGAAGGCTTGAGGGATTTCAGTAATGTCAAAAGGCCAGTAAGTGGCTCATTCCTATCCTTAATAAAGCATGTAACTGATGCGCGAAAGTTTTCTGTATTTTTAGTTTGGACGGCGTATATGGAGATCATGGATAGAGGGGTATTTTGCTGTTTATACATAGATGGCTTGCTGGAAGCTCGGTCATTAGTTGCGGATGAGTAAGTAGTCATTGGATTTTTTATTGCTCGAGTCATGATTGTTAATTGACGAGTCATTCAATTTAGTATTACTGAGGTAATGAGTGGTAACGAGGGGAGAACTTATCTTTTTATTCTGTTACCTGGAGAATGGATGGGTTAGGGATCGTGTAATGCATTGTGTGGGAGTCTTGGCATTGTTTATATTTGAAAACACGTTGGCCTTAGGCTTCACAATAGTTAATTCATAGTATGAGATTCGATAAAAGGGGGACCCGTTGACCGCCGTGAGAGTTAAAATCTTTTAATATTAAAAACCGACCAGAGGGAGGATTAAGTACGTACTTACCCAGCCTTTGGGTACAACCAGTATTTCTCTAGAGGCGTATCCCCTTTATCCAAATTTCATACTATGAAGTTAATTATCTTCTAAATACTACTATCTTGTCTTGTGCCCAGCCACTTGAGCTTGCGAGCGAGGCAACGAGAGACTGGGGACGAGACAAACTACTATCGTGAGAATCCAAATTTTATTAAAGGCGGATAACTTTTCAATAATAAAGTTCTTTGCCGTTGCCACTCAGACGTGCTCTTGTGCACAGACTTTTTCGCCTCACTCGGTGAAATTCAACTCAGGCGCTCACGCAAGAAGTTGCTGTGAAGCTTCTCGCACGGCGGAAAAAGAGCACCTGATCGAGACTATCTTGGAGATTATTACAATTGTTCTATAATTAGTGGATACCTCCTCTAAACTCCTTCTAGTTCCACAGCCCAAAGAAATTCCTCTTTCTCAGCGTATTGCGCTTTGTCAACGCTGTCTTCAGACTCGAAACATACCCCGGATTTACCCACGTCTCACTCGCATCCCACAGCGCCGCACCCGCAAAACTCGGAAACCGTGCCAGATCCGCAATTATATCTGCTGCCTTATCGGCAGAGATATACCCGCCTGCGGGAGCAACCTTGGGACTCACCGCCAGGGACAAGAATATTTTCATCGCCCTGTTCTTGCAATTGCTCCTGACCCATCTATCCCACATCCCAAAGTTGAACCCCGAGTTTGAATCCTGAGCCTGCCCTGTGCTATTCCACGCAGTAGCGGAACACAGAGGGTTGTTGTAGAATTGCACAAAGATGGCGTCGAATTTAATCTTCGTCAATGCAGTCGTGAGTTGGACATCGGGAATCGGGCACTGCGGTGCGCCAACGAGGAGGTATTTCTTGGTTGTGTCACCCGAATAGAGGGTTCGGAGACGAGCTGCGAAGTCTTCGTAATGAAGGGCGGGGAGTGTCTCGATATCGAGGTTAAAGCCATCGACAACCACTTCTCCAAAGGGACGATAGTAACTCCATGCCTTGCCAAACATTTGCCAAATTTTGTCAGCGAAGGCTTCAGCCTCTGCGGCGTTATCGAAGCCCTTGTAAGTCGGGGAGGCACCCCCGAGGGTGATCAGGACCTTTTTACCGAGGGCTTGACACGCTTGGATGTCGGCGCTGTATGGGCCAGGGGTTAGAAGAAGCGTACACTGACACAGGAAGAGGGGAGGTTACGCGATGGTAGGGCACCAGAGAAGTTTCGTTCCAGGAAACATCTTATAACCTCTACAAGAGCCGGCAAAGTTGACGACGGGCTGGCCACCGGTGCTATTCCATTCTGTGACGAAGCCGATAGAGATGAGCTTTTTGGACCAAAACCCAGCGTTAGCCCAGAATGTTGCTTAGAGAAAAAACCTATAGCAGAGAAGGCTAATTCAGCCACAGAAATGGTTGTCTTACATCCACATTAGAATCTGCCAGTTGTCAGCGAAGCTCAGTCAACACTTTCACAAATTCTCACTCACCACTGCAATATGTCAACAGATCCTTCTGTCCATTTGCATCGTTGTCATCGTAAGAGCCATGGGCATCCTGACCCCAATACAAAACGAGATTATCATTCTTCGTCATATCAAAGGCGGCATCGACAGTAGTGACTGCAAAGAGAACGGCAGCGACTATGTATGACGAAAGAGTGAATCTCATTATGATTAAGGTATGTATAAGGCTACCAGAGCCCAAAGATATCGTTCAAATCCGAAATCTTGAAGACACCCTAGAAAGAACTGGATTTAATATATACATATTTGGTAGCTTGAATATTCAAGCTGTAGAATTCTGAAAAATTTTGAGGTATATTTTATTAGATATCGCTTAGAGAATGTTTTACCTAAGTGCTTACTTTGGGGGTAGTTTACAACTTAAGCATTTAAGTACCATACATAGGCAACGGTTACCATACATAGGCAATGGTTACCATACATAGGCAACGGTTACCATACATAGGCAACGGTTACCATACATAATCATACTTCGCCAAGACCTCGTAAAGCTTTCAAGGCATAATTGCATTCTAAATCTGGTCGGGCGATCTAAGGTAAGGTACTACCGGTAGTTTCAAACGTGGTACACTAGCATGGAACATGATAAAAAGTATGCATATACAGTTGTCAAGCCTGAAGAAATCTCCAGAAAGTCGTAATAATGTAGAAAATCTCGGCTATTAGCTTAAGAAATGAGCAACGAAAGCAGAAGGTTGGATCTTTACCAAATTAACTTGCTATAATGTACGGCGGTCTTTTTCTATGGGATAATAGGTACAATCTATGTTTTGACTTCTACTTTTTGGGTATATGTATCCAGGTGCGGAGTGCCATACAGCCCCTGTACAATAAAGATTGTGATTAAACACAAGATCTCTAGATCTTCGGTGTAACCAAGTAATATATACTATCAGATGGTAATTGCATGCAGATTCCTCTATGTATCAACTCAAATTTCTCGCCAGTTAGGGCTTGTTTGGGTGCGCCCCTCCTGCATAATCGTATAATATCCGAATGCAAGGGAAAGGACGGTGCCTAATATATTGCGGAGAAACCTGCAGGGGGATGTATTTATGTGGTTTTAACCTGGACGTCTCGAAGCAGGTACGTCAACAGGGTTTGGAGACTAGCCATAGTCAGGTAAATATCAAAGAAGGTTAATTGAATGCACGGCCATGAGTCTGAGGTTATTTCATATGCATATGGCGGAGAAAACCGTATTACGATCCCAACAGTAGAGCAAATTGCATGCTCGAAATTTTTTTTGTGAGATTTTGATCACTAAAGCTTGGCTTCTGCTGATATCGATATGCCATACATCTTCGAAGGTTTCTTCAAAATGATGAGAATTGAGAACTGGCCCATAAACTTTCTTTCGAACTGATTATATACTACGAAATGGAATCATCGGGCAGTCTAATTGCCTTATTACCGGGATTGTACTGTGTACATGTTGATAAGTTTTTATGTAAACCAAACCCACCAATTTATTTTCCGTACAAGTCTACTTACCCTTGTGACGGGGTGGGAGGTCCAATACCATAACACGCGTCCCGCTACCGGATTCTGTTGAAGGTTAATTTGTATTGAAATATAAGGTATGATTGTTATTTGAAAACTTGGCATGTAGCTTGGGCTATGCAGCAAACTAACCGTTTAACGTCATCAACTCCGTTCCTCTGCAGTATGGTTCCCCTCCACCACCATGATCCTAGGTTTTCGCCTCTTTCCTCTGCCTTAAGCTTATACTGCTTCTCTAGCTTCCTTAACCAGGCAATCTTCCCAGCTGTTCTTGTCCCTTACCAAGAGTCCTCCAATGATGGCCAGTATGTCGGGGGGGTCATCTGATTGTTCCAAGCTAAAGCGGCAGTTGGAGAGGAGCTTGTAGAGAGTACGATGAGTTAGTAGAATGTATTGGCGAGAGATGGCGAGGGTGGGAAGTTTGAGAGGAGCTGAGACGTTAGAACATGAAGACCAAAACGAGGGAAAACACTAAATATCACTTGTCTATTCGCAAAATTCGTCATTGCGTAGCTTCGTTAACAAAAAGTTGTCACCGGGCCACGTCCAAACACCCAATCGACCATTCGGACAGTTGTTTTAGTTCATCTACTGATACATAGGAATATCCTAATCTCGGTCAGACGTTTTTTTCCCGTTGCGGGGAAGCACTTGTTGGGTCTGCTAGGCTGTTCCATTCGGGTAAATTTTAACTCGGGTTGGTCTGTATTAGCACAGCTCTATGTGGCCGGTAAACGGGAGTGGGGAGTTATATGAGGGTACCTGGAGGTCTATCCTCTCAACTAAAACGCCGCATGGTGCTCAGCGTCAACATCGGGGTCATTAACCCGTTCCCCACACCTACGAGAACCCTAATGGCTAGAACTTCAATAGAATCATATACTAAGTGTTCTTGATTATCGCGCCGAGTTCTGTATCAATTCTACTTGTTGAACATGAGGTGGTATTCGAGATTGCTTGTTTTTGGCCCAGGTTTCATGGCTACATCACACCGCATGGCGCAAAGTCACTGTCACTGTCGGTGTAAAGGCTACTAACAAGTAGAGAAGCTCTCCATGATGTCAAGTACTTCTCAATTCTCTGGTTCCATGTACTCATAGAACTCACCATATGCATGCGCCCTAAATAGAGATGAGAACTGTGTATATGTACATTCTACCAACCTATTCCATTTCCCTACGAATTCGAACAAGTCTTACTAAGTAGACCCCCCGTGATATGTAGTATGAAAGATCCTATACATAAAAAACAATGAAAAAGGAAAATAATGAAAGTGAAAACAGCAAACAATGACGATATGTACCGAACGCCTGCTTATGTTCTCGTTCGCCAACTCGCTCGGTGGGCCTGTGATTATCACCATCGCCACCAAACTCTTTCCATCCACTAAAACAACCCCCTCCCGCTCGCCATCCTCACAAAATCAAACGGCACCCGTTGCCCCACCAAAACATCTAGTGCCTGCACCGTTGTCCTCGCCGCAATATCAGCAATACCATACGTTTTCCATCCGGAAGCTGCAACCACGCCTAACGGGTCTCCTCGTCTTGGTCCGTTGGCAAGATCCAGAAACACCTTTCCGCCCTTACCACCAGCTCGCGGTACTGGGTGGTTATCGATCAACTTCAACAGGGGGTTGATCAGATGCGCCTGCTCGCTACAGAGTGCCGAAACGACCGCAAATGGATGTGCCAGCTTCTGCACGGATTCAAAGGAGTTGCATTGCTCGATGCCCGGGATGCCTTCGACGCGGAATCCGATGGTGTAGATCGTCCCGCAATTGAGCTTGCGAAGTGCCCATATTGCTGAGGAGGCTTCTTCGAATGAGTTTGAGACGACAAGAACCGGCTGGTCGGCGTAGGCGGATGGTGCGAAGTCCCGAGTGAGCATGGTTAGAAGCGCTTTGGCGGTGGAGTTATCACCGACGATGACGCTTTGGTTGCCAACTGTGCGGACGAAGACGGTGTCGATGGCGCCACTCTCTTGCGCTTCCTCTGTGAAAGAGGAGATGAATGATGGCTGTCCAGTAAGTGGAGGCTGGATGATTGCACCGCCGAATGAGATTTGTCGGGTCAGCGCTTGGATCATGCTTTCTGATATCCGGTCGAGTGAGGAATAGTTGTGCGCAAGCCCCAGCTCGTTGAAGCATTTCTCCCAGAACATGCTCAGCGGGATTGCACGGGCGTTGCCGATGGTGAAGACTGTCTTCCTGGGGGTCTGGCCTATGATATTCAAGGCACTGTTGATTTCTGCTGCACTCAGCTGCCCCGGTGCTGCAGCCATGGGGAGTAACGGATGCGTCGTTGGGGTGAAGAATGGGTTGAGGATTCTCGACAACTGCCCGACCTGACCAGCATTAATGGCCAACAAGGGATGTCCGAAACTTGCGTTCACGCTTGAGCGGAAATATTCGAGTTCATAGTTCTCAGCTAGATTTGTTGCGAACCCTACAATCTTGACCACATCACCGTAAGATCGAGCCATGTGGTAACATCTTAGCGTCTCGCCAGAAGACCACTTCAGGTTACCAGCAAGATCATGGTAAGAGGCAATGATTCGACTTCTACCCTTTTTCTGCGCAATATTGTTGCGGATTTCCTCCGGGAGTCGGAGTTCCACATCGATGTATTCGCAGCCCCACTGCAACCCCTTCAACAAGAAGTATTCCGTAACCTTTTCGTCGCTATTAGGGCAACGCCCACCCTGGACTTGCGAGCGTAAGGTGAAGATAATGGGGAGTTCAGTGCGCTGCCGAAGCCACATTATTTGTTTGCCAACATAGTCGAGGCTGGGAATGGGATTGTAAGTGCCTGTGCCGGATCCCTCCCGGAGCAGATCAACACGGAGCTCCAAAGCGTCAGCTCCGATGGTGAGGATATCGAGATTGGGCAGAGCAGTTCGAATATCGGGAAAGGTGAGCGCGATAAATGTGGACCGCGGCTTGCGAAGTATTGCTTCGTGTGGCTTGGTCTGGCCCGTAATGAATGTCAAGAAGCGTGTCAAGTCGTGGCGGAAGAACTCTGTCTTTGAGAAGAGGAATTCGTAGTCGCAGAGTGTGGATTCTGAAGCCGGTGAATCATCCAGTGGGCTATTTTCGATGCAGTGCATGTTGATACTGATGTATTCGCTTCTGTTGACGTTTGCAAATAGCGTTGCGGCCGACCCAGCTGGAATTCCCATAACGCCAGCTTTCACAGTTGGGTCAAAGGTTCTATCTTTCCCAACAACGTCGGCCACCAAGTCTACAACAGTTTCATAGCCAGGCTCGAAGACAATAATCAAATTCTTCACCGCCTCCACTCTATCTCCAGTTGTCTGGGGTGACAATGCCGAAGTTACTTTCATCGCGAGATTCCGTCGTTCATGATGGATTGACATGCGAATAGGAGCATTGATGGATGCGAAATGCTCGTATCCATTGATTCTCTGGACAATTTCGAAGAAGAATCGGTCCTGGAATTGCTCCGTGGAAACATGCAAGAATTCACCCTTGTCGTCCCGGTCATACATGATGTTAAAAGTTTTCATTTTTGCAACGAACTCTGCGGATAGATCGTATCGAACCTGGAGATCGTCATAATAGTTCTGCGGGACCCGGAGAAATCGGTCTTGTGAAGATGATTTCCGTAATGACGAGACTGTCTCGAAGATGTCGTTTGTTTCGAAGGCGATGTGGTGGACGACGGAGCCGGCAGCTTCTCGAACAAGTCTTCCGATACTCGTATCCTTCTCATCCGACACGTTGAGCGGGAATCGCAGGGTGTGGTTCGGTGAAACCATTGCTCGTGATTTTGTCATTCCGTATGGATCCTGAAGCTCAAAGACTTGCTGAGGCATCATTCCGAATACGGATTTGTAAAACAGAACAAACCGGTCCATGCTCAATCGGTCCAGTGCTTGGGCGATATGATCCACTGTAGCATAGGTAACTGTAGGAGACAGCACACTTGGCCACTCCTCTCGGAAAACAAAATCCTTTTTCCAAAATTCGTCGCTGTCGACCAGGTATATCAAAGTGTCATCCGGCGCCTGGATGGCATTGACTCTTTCTTCTCCTTTGCCCAGCTTGGACGGAGGCACAACCGGACAACCAAGGTAGGCAGCCCTATCGATAGTCGCCTGGATGTCTTTTACTCGTATTGCTATCGCGCAGACTGAGGTGTCGTGTAGTAACAAAAATGCAGAGGCAAATGATTCTGGCTCCGCATTTACGATAAACGACACACCGCCTGGACAATGTGTGAATACAGACGAACGACATACAGCGAGGATGATGTGTTTTCTTACCTTGTCGGTAAACCGTCACATTCTTCGACCGATGTTTTCCAACCTTCTGCAACCCCATATCCAAGAAAAATGCCTCAAGCTGGGCGATCCTCGCTTCATCCACTGCAAACTCCACGTACTCTATCCTCTCAACTTCTGGCAGCGGCGGCAAGATCGACCCGTGATATAACTCTGCCTGCAGATAAAGCAAACTTCTGAAACCATCCTGCGCTATTCTCTTCGTTGGCGCCGCACGGAACTCGTCATTGAAAATTTCCAGGGAAAGCGGTCCAGTATATCCAGCTTCGATCAACTTCTCCATGAATAGAATGATAGGGAAGGCACCCTGAAGGGGGTAATTCCGGTGATGTCGGGAGTAGCTCAGATGGTCCATCTTCAGGATCGGAGCATCCGCCAACTGCACAAAGAATATCTTTTCTGCGGGAACCTCGGTGATGGGATTGATATCGCACTGGCGCGAAAAGATGTGGAAAGTGTCAAAGCATATTCCCAGGTTTGGGTGATCAACTTCTTTCACGAGTTCCCACGAGTACTCCCACGTGTAGACATGCTGTCCCCACGCCAGCGCCTCATATGCTATACGTTTGTTGTACCTTGCAGCTAACTCAGCTGCAGCCCGTAAATCCGAAACAATCTTATTTCTATCGCTCACCTATGTACTCCAGTATCAACTTACACCATTTGCAGTACTAAAGATAATCGGGGGCACTTACGGAACTAGGCGAGCAATTTGAGCACAGCAATATCAAATCCGTATGGAGCTCGTCCATCCACTGAAACTTTCGCTCCAATCTGTCTAAACTTCGCTTTAACTCTTCTGGATTTGGTGCGCCTTCTAGATCCCGAAATGGTTGGTACATCTCAATCTTCAATCCAAGCTCCTGACACACATTGTAGATATCTTGTCGCGAACCGGGGTAGTGCAGCAAGTCGTTCTCAAAGATCTCAACGCCATCGAATCCTGCCTCGGCAATGGCCGTTAGCTTGTCAAGAAGTTGTCCTGAGACGCATACTGTCGCGATCGATGTTCGGTGGGGCAAGCTGGGTTTCTTTGGGAGAACCAGAGGCTTTGAGATCAGATTCATAACTGTGCTAGCGAGAGATGCGCTGCTGCTGTTGAAGGAATGTGAAAGTTGGCAGTGTGGAACAGCAGCACTAGTTAGCGCTTGGGAATCAAGGTAGCGATCGATGATCAGTGAAAAGGTGTGCAACGTTTCCCAGCGTTCAAACGTATGGACCATATACAACTACAGCTGGCAGGTAATAATATATCGCCGACTTGCAGAACAGAGGCTGCAAGAGTTGAGAGGCGACCCGGATAAACTTAGATGCGGCTCACATAGCGGTGGGGAAAAATGTGGGGTGAGCAAGGATTAATCCACCTATCATCTCGAACCGTCGGAAGAACCCATCTGAAAACCCCCGATGTAGATGATGACTTCCATCTCAACTCACGAACGATTCCTGCATATTTACTTCATGCAACTACACGAATGAAGGCAAGCCCAATCATCAATCATTACCAATTGACACTTCGTCGGGAGTGAAGCCGTAAATACCCTATCGCCTATGGACTTCAAATATGCCACTTTGCAAGAAAAACCCACCTTTTCCCTCCATATTTCCTTCGGGCATGTTTTTCTCCGGAAACCCGTATGTTCCATCCAAACAATCATCCAGAGCAAACCAAACGAAACCATAATAATCGAAAACACTACCGAGAAGACAAAATGCCCGTTACTGCGCCGAACGAGGTTCATAATTGGCGGAGTAAGTTTTAATAGTGCTTAATCAACCTTCTAGCCATCAGCTGACCTCAAATTACCATTCTAGTCTACTTTGTAGGGGCATGTGTGTGCACGGGATCCCTGGTGTTTGGATATAATATAGGTGTCATTGGCGGATGTATCGCGCTTCCTTCGTTCCATAGAGACTTCAATCTACCGCCTCTGGATACTACCGAATACAGTTATGTCATAGCAAATATTGTTTCCGCCATGCAGGGTGGCGCGTTCTTTGGCTCCCTGGGAACGTTCCCCATCACTGAAAAATTGGGTCGACGGTTTGCACTGACAATCGCTGCTCTTACATTCTTTCTGGGCTCTGCAATAATGGTGCGCTATGAGTGACCGGAAGGCTGCCTTTCTTTTGTTCTGCACACACAACTGTCCCCCAAGTCTGATGATTAATGCTGGCAATAGACATTCTCCCACGGATCATTACCGATGATGTACGCCGGAAGGTTCATTGGAGGCCTAGGCACCGGTTCCGTCTCCCTCCTCGTTCCCATGTATCTCAGCGAGTTGTCCCCTCCAGACATCCGCGGGTTTCTAGTAGGGATGTGGGAGATTGGAGGCCAGATAGCGTCGATGGCGGGTTTCTGGGCCAACTTTGCTGTTCTCCATACGATATCCGATTCTTCTTCGGGCCAATGGATGACATCTTTAGGCATACAGTTGATTCCCGGCGGCCTGCTGTTCCTCGCAAGTATTTTTGTCTTGCCAGAGAGTCCTAGATTTCATGTCAAAAAGTTCAAACCCAAAGAAGCGTTGAAGACTTTGGTGTGGTTGAGGCAGCTGCCAGAGGATCACGAATACATAATCGAAGAGCTTCGCGCAATGCAGGAGCAGGTGGACCGCGAGCTGGTGCAGACCCCGTCAAAGCTGAGGATGATGAGAGAGCTGTTTTGGAGAGGGAATAGGAACAGGCTGGCAATTGGGGTGGCATTGATGCTATGCCAGAACTTGACGTGGGTTCTCCCTACATTGTCCTCTTCTGTAGCTAGTTGGTAAGGTGTACTGAAAGAAACCCAGCGGTATCAACGCGATGAATTTTTACTCGCCGTCTATTTTCCGCTCCATCGGCTTCACCGGTACCTCCGTCTCCCTCTTCGCCTCTGGAATCTGGGCCGTCGTCAAATCCTCTGCCACAATCCTTTCGATGATATTCCTGATCGACCGTCTAGGGCGGCGTAAACTACTCATCATCGGTGCCTGCGGCACGGCCGCAACAATGTTTTACATCGGCGGCTTCATTACGGCGGCCAAAATAGATCCCGCTCACCCCGGCGACAAAACGGTGGCTGCTTGGGTGGCCATTGTTTGTGTCTATGTGTATGCCGTATTTTTCTGTATCGCTTGGAATTCAGTTCCGTGGATCTACTGCGCTGAGATATTTCCGAATCGGCTGAGGTCCCTGTGTGTGAGTATAACTACCGCCACTCAGTGGGTAGGCCAGTTTGGTGTGGCCAGAGCTACGCCGTATATGTTGACGGACATTCGAGGGGGCACATATTTTGTATTTGGGTCGTTTTTGGTCGTAATGCTGGTCTGGGTATGGGGCTGGCTCCCGGAGACGAAGGGAATCACACTCGAGAATATGGATTTGTTGTTTGGAGTTCCTGGGCGGAGGGAACACGAGGAGGCTGGAGTGGAAGTCCAGGAGCAGGTAGTGACGGATGAAAAGAAGGACATAGCTGACAATCTAGGAGATGCAGAAGACCTGAAGGGGTTAGGTGCAGGTGTCAAGCACAGCTAAGGATGGGGAATTCTATGGATCTTGAGGAGGAGAGGGTGACCGGCAATCTGGCGATTCGAAGTGATCAGCAAACGGGTATCACAAGTACACATGTAGAGCAGACAGAAAGCAGTGAAGATAATCGTGAGTGGTTGAAGCACTTCGCTCCATCTATTAGCACTTGTCCCACAGAAACGCCTCGCTGTCACAATGACTGCACTTTCGGCACCCGGAAGCAATAGCAACTGGTGTTTCAGGAACTCGCGTGGTTATGTACTGGGTGTGTGGAGACGATTCCTTGGCTGCTCTCCGCAATATAGTCCCGAACAAAGCAAGGTAAAACCAGATGAGGGGAAGCAGCACGCTAGATGTTCGGTAAGACTCCCAATTAACCAGAAAACAAGAACCTCAACCCATCTCCCAAACTCCATCATCTCATCTGTCGTGAAGTCTATATCCTCTTTGTGGCAGGCATCACCATAAGAACCAATCGCTCCCATTTTTCCATCGCGCAGAAGCACATATATCCTTACCCCATAATCCGGGAATACCCGAGGTTTCGGGCTTAGGCCCATCTGATCCACAGACGCACTACAACCTTAATTTTTTTCCTCCAACCAGATAACCCCCGACTAAAGAAAGATCACCACCAACATTACATCGTCACCATGTCTCTTCCGTCTCCCGCCGGCACTGCTCAGCAGCAGCAGCAGCAGCAGCCGGCGGGCACCTTGCCAATCGCCAAGTTGCCCTCAACGCGCCGCTACACTTCCGAGGCGCGCGAAAACATGAACTGTAAAAGTTGTCGGAAACGAAAGGTATGGTATGCCTTAAGTTTCATCGATATCATGAGACTAGAATCAATCGCTAATTGGGGCGTATTGTGGATGCAGATCAAGTGCTCGAGGACTAGACCGTCATGCAACGCCTGCGATGTGTTTCGCTGCGAATGTGTCTATGGTACTTATTCCTCTTGCCTTCTCTCATTCCTCGATGCTGTCCTATAGTACTAAGGCTAGCAGATGCGGTGCCCAAGAAACGGGGACCGAAGACAGAGGTGTTGGAAGAACTACTGAAGCGCATTGACGGGTTGGAGAAGCGACTGGGCGAAAACGATAGCGGAAGCGGGAGCGGATCTAAAGAATCGCCAGATGCTGAAGACAGTAATATGAGTAGTGTGGCTACTCGGGGTAAAGAAGCGATGTCACCACCACCAGAAACCGGTCCATCACCGATTGTCGTTTCCCCCGCCCTCACTGCGACAACCGACCAAAGATTAATATCACGCCTTGTCGACATCTTTTTTGAGCGCGTCAATGGGAAGCCGTATACACTATTCCACGAAGGTGTGTTTCGTCAGGATTGGGCGGATGGGAGGATTCCGAGCTATATCCTTGACACAGTTTGTGCGGTTTCAGTCAGGTGGGTTAGGTGATAGTGAGGGTCTTCTACTACGCCAGAAGTAATTTTCTATCTACAGATATGCTACCTCTCACGACCTGGGATCGAAATCGACACAGGAATACTGCGAGGAGTTTGCAGTGCGCGCAAGAAATCACGTAGACTCCGACGAGCCCACGCTGGAGCATCTACAGTCCTTGTTGCTGCTATCGATGACGTATTTTGCCATGGGTAATGGCAAGAAGAGCTTCATGCAGATGGGTACGTCTCCCCTGTCCACCGGAACAAACGGCTAATGGAAACTCAACAGGCTCTGCAATAAGGATGACCCTTGCTCTAGACCTCCACCGTGAACTCCCGGCCTCCCACCCGGCTACCCCGCTTGAGCGTGAAGTCCGCCGTCGTGTCTTCTGGACTTGCTACATGATGGACCGCTTCACTGTATGCGGATCCGTACGCCCACCATGCTTCTCCGACCGCTCCATTAACCTCCGCCTCCCCTGCACGGAAGACTCATTTCGTCGTGGGATGCCCTCCGAATGCCCACTCTTTTCCGAGACTGGAATAAGCTTTGGACTAGGCACACAAATTCCCAATAGCAATCTCCTTATAGACGTTGTCCGCATCCTAGGTTGCACGATTCGGTATACCCAATCCGGCGGCGTAAAAGGCGACTCCCACTTCCCATGGCATACTGCGTCAAACCTGAGCCGCATCCGTAATGAGCTGAATGCATGGGCTTCCACGCGCGACCTGAGAGAAGGAGTACCCCCGACTCCAGACGCAACGAGTCTATTCCTTGCCCGCAGCGTCTGGCACGTAATCCACTGCCTTATGTACCGCAACTTTCTCCCGATAGATCTTGCCGAACTCGACGGTAACGGAACGCAACAAGCTTGGCAAATGGAAGCCACAAAAGTCTGCTTCCAGCACGCCAACGCTTTGGTCGACCTCATTTCTGTCGGCGCAATGACTCCCGCTATTGAATGGCCTGCATTTGCTGGATTCAGTCTCATTACAGCTGCGAGCGTTCTAGTGCATGGGGTCTTCTATAAAGGCTCAGAAGCTTTTCGAAGGTGTCGAGAGAACCTGGTGACGGTGTTAACGCAAGTCCGAGCACTCATTGGTGTATGGTCGTGCATGCGCCAGCAACTATGTATGCTCAAGAAACTCTATCTCTGCCACGAGAAGCTGGTTTCCTCATACTCCCCGCAGAAACGTCCCGCATCCGTGTTTCACCTTGACGACTTCTTTGATCGGTACGGGGGTGGGTTTGAAGCCTGCCATGTTCCCTTCTTTGAAGCGAGGGACGAAGACACTAATCTGTATTGCCCATTCCCCCAATTGCAATGATGCAGGGACTAGGCTAATGCTTACCAGGTCATACGTCGGCGTTCCCCTAGCATCCTACGAACCCTCCGCTGCCGTCCCGCTTCCACCCCCTCCCCCACTCCAACAATATATTGAAGAATACCCATTCTCCCCCACTACACCGCAGGATCTACAGTTTTTGTCAGTAGCATCATTTCCGGGCCATAACTACGAGTATGAAGATTATTTGTCACAAGCATATCAACAGTCCACCGAGGACGTAGTGCAGGAAATGGTCGAGCCAGAGAGGGACCCCTTGTTAAGTATGCTGGCTGAGATGGCGGAGAGAGATGGATTCGAAAGGAATGGTGAAGATGTGTGGATGGGCGGAGGTGAGGAAAGTTGACAGAAATTGAATCTAATGATTTTATTACTCGTTGGATCGTAAAGTTATTGGATACGTAATAGGGTTAGCGCTTATTACGTGTCCCATAACTTTGCGATCCGACGAGTAGTAGGGGCGGGGCAGACAGGAGTTGCGGTGTTTATAAGGGTGGACTGGTATATTCTTCTGGGGGCGTTTAAAGTGTTTCCTTTGGGTAGGGAGGGGTTCTCTAGGTTCACCTAGAAATTCTTTTCGTTTCCTTTGAACCTTTCTTGGTACCTTTTCTATGTAGGGTATTTTTGTATAATTACCATTTTGTACTGTTCTGTACATAGTACTTCAGTTGGCCGTTTTGGTGATCATGACACATGCACCACTTGTACGAGGTATCTGAAATGCACTGTTGTATCTCATTCTAGTAGGGGTTATAATTTAGGTATAATCCACCAAACGCACTCGCGAAACCAAAAATGTAGTTCAAAATCTAAACCATCTATAGCATCAACCACCAGGCCTAGAATAGTCCAACGGCACAACCCTCTTCCATACCTCTCTAATAACTCTCTTCTGCGCCTCGCTGCCACTTTCCGTATCCGTATCCCCCGCGGCTCGAATACCCAGATACCGCCTTCCGCCCAACCTCACCTCACCAACCTCATCCCCACCCTCTGCAGGCGGAGCTCCATTCGTCACCAACCCCCCTGCCTCGCGCAGTATACATATCCCTGCGGCAACATCCCACTCCCAGCACCCGCCCTCCCACCAAATATCAAACGCGCCAGTCGCCGTATACGCCAGGTCCAGCGCGGCACTTCCCAGGCTGCGAACACCATGCACCATCCCACCTTTCCCGCCTCGTCCGCCAATTTGTGCAGCCATGTTAAGGAAGCTCTCACTCTTGCGGTACAAATTCCCCTCTGGCACGTCGCGACGGTCCTTGCCCCATTCGCACGAGAATATGCAGCCGGCGGGCGCATTATCTGGTAGTGGCGGCGGCGGACGTAGAAACGGGAGTGCCGTCGTCTCATTGAACCATGCCCCGCCACCACGACGCGCAGAGAATAGTGAGTTCATGAATGGCGCGTTGATGACGCCTACTACTGGCTCGCCGTTGACTAGTAGTGCGATTGAGATGCATACCATCGGAAACAGGTGGATGTAGTTTACGGTCCCGTCGAGAGGGTCGATGCACCATGTTGGCGGAGATGTGGGCGTGATGAGGTATTCGCGGGATGAGCCGGCGGAGTAGGTTTCTTCGCCGATGAAGTTGTGGGTTGGGTATGCGGATTCGATGGCAGATTTGATGAATTGTTCTACTTCTGCGGCGGGTGTTAGTGATGTGGGGGATGGTTGGGGGAAAGGAGGACGAACGCTCGTCTGTTTCGGTTACTAGGTCGACTGCGTTGAGTTTCATCATGGACGTGGGGACTAGTCCCGAATGCTCAGAACGCCGTTTCGTGGCGGCGTCGACCAGGAGCTGGCCGGCGCGCTTGGAAAGGTCAATGGCGAAGGCATAGAGCTCGTCGAGGTTAAGATCGTGATCAGGCATGACGTTGAGTAATGATAATGAGGGGAAGTTACGGCACCTCCGGCGATATAGATTACATGTACTAAGTATACTTTGAGGTGCGGCTAGAAGCGGCGCTGGTAAGAGCCGCTATCTTATCTATCCATCCATCTAATCTATAGTAACTAGCAATCTATCGCTTACTATCATCAGAATCTACAGAGCCGCGTTGACTACAGTGTACACTCTATCGGGGGAAGATTTTCCGCCAATGGCATCAATATTCTCCTGCTCTCAGATAATTTTGCCTCGGTGTGCTCGGCCAATTCACGTCATCCCACCAACCTATCGTCCGCTCTCAGGGCCATATTTCCCCGCATCGCCATCCCGGTGAACAAGAATTACAACCTCAGCCACCAGGGCGTAACACGTTCTGTACACGCAAGGGTGAAGAGTTCCCCCGTGAACAATGTAATTTTTCCATCCCCCCGCAGTGCGTGCCTGTCAGATCTGCATTGCTATATATTTTATCCCACTGCTTCTGCTGCTGCTTATTCCTTCGACAAAACGCCAGTCGCAAGTAAATCAAACCGCCCAATTCATTCTCCAGCCAACCAACACAATTCCAGGCTCACATCTTCTTCCACGCCTGCTCGGTTCCCTCTCGATCAGCAGATCTCTATTTCGCCGCCATTACGTTACGACAAACACCATGGCCACAATCAAGCCTCAAGCCAATCCCCTCCACGTCATCGTTGTTGGTGCTGGTCTCGGAGGTCTTGCTGCCGCCATTGCAACTCGTCTCTCTGGGCACAATGTTACCATCTGCGAGCAAGCCCCCGCACTCGGCGAGGTAAACTCACCCCTTCATCTCCGCATTGGTAGCTACTCACAGAGTGAAGGTTGGAGCCGGAATCCAGATCCCACCCAACTCTGCGCGCATCCTCCAGCGCTTCGGCGTCCTCGACGAGATTAAGAAGCTCTCGGTGCTACCACATGCGTTCGTGATGCGCTCCTACAAGGGCCCGGAGTTGAACCGGCAACCAATGTTGCCGTACTGTGAGGAGACATACGGTGCGCCGTATCTCCACATCCACCGTGCAGACTTCCACAGCGTTCTTATAAAGCGTGCCGAAGCGCTCGGGATTAACAGTATGCTCTCCATCGCAATCCCCATACGCTTTCCTTACTAATGCGGAATAGTCCGCCTCAACGCCTTCGTTAATGCTATCGACTTTTCCGCTCCCAGCGTCACCCTCGCTACCGGCCAGACCATTTCCTGCGACCTTGTCGTCGCTGCCGACGGGCTGAAGTCGCGGTGCCGGGAACTATATCTCGGTCACACCGATCCCCCACATAACACCGGTGACCTTGCGTACCGCATCCTCGTCAAGGCGAGTGATATGCGGAAGGACCCGGATCTTGCACAGTTGACGGAGGTGCCGGTGATCAACTACTGGATGGGCCCGGGGGCACACGCCGTGTGCTACCTCCTTAAAGGCGGTGAGCTGTACAACATTGTGCTGATCTGCCCCGACAACCTCCCTCCAGGAGTGGCGCAGCAGGACGCAGACCTTGAGGAGCTGCGCACTATCTTTGCGACCTGGGATATAAGACTGCAGAAGCTGTTGGAGCTTGTGCAGCAGACATTTAAATGGAAGCTCCAGGTTTGTTCTCCTCCTCCACTCTCCCATAACCTCGCTGACCCCTAATAGAACTCAGAGGAAATGAACTCCTGGGTACATCCCGAGGGTAAATTCGTTCTCCTCGGTGATGCCTGCCACGCTACACTCCCATACCTTGCACAGGGAGCTGCACAAGCTGTCGAAGACGGTGGAGTCCTCGGTGGGCTCCTCTCCAACGTCTCCGCAGACGACAAAAATCACCTCCGCCCACTCCTTGACAGCTACGAGCGGCTGCGGAAGGCGCGGACAACAGCGGTGGTCAAAGGCAGCACCGCACTGCAGAATGTATTCCACATGAAAGACGGCCCCGGGCAGCAAAGGCGTGACCGGACCTTACTGGAAGATAAGCCGACTGAGGGATTCCCCAACCGTTGGAGAGACCCGGTTTTCCAGAAGTTCCTATTTGCGTATGATGCGTTTGGTGAGGCAGAGAAGGCGTGGACGGAGCTAGAGGAGGAGTACAAGAAAGGTGAGTAGTCTGCGCACGGAAAAGTTAGAGGGGGGGTTGTGTTGACGCGTGCCTAGATAGCAGTGTGAACTCGAGGTTGTAGACGGGTTGATTTAGAGAGATGAAAATGGGTGCTTTGTATATATTGCGATGTTGGAGTTTGGGTTCTGTGTTTTATCTTTGCTTATTAGATACGTGTATCTTGATCTTTCATTCAAGCAGTTAGTCAAGTGCTGCAATATCGGTCCATACCTGTTGGTAGCTTTCTTAATTGAGGAGCTATAACTAGAACAGAGCCAATACATTGGCAGTTCAGTCAAGTAACGAAATATGATGATCGATGCAACCAGTATGAACCCGCGGTAGCTGTGCGGAAATGCCTAGTCTTTCTATCATCGCCTACATCGGATCTTCGGTGGCTAATTAGGATGTTCCCATTTGGGAATGGATGGAAATCGACACAACTGAGCGCCGTAGTGGGAGGAGGGGTGGCGATAGTAGTAAGTGTATTAGTAAACATAAAGCTAAGACTCTAAATGTATATTGCAATCAAAACTGCCATTCACACTGTATCACTCAAGGTAACGTATAACCGTATATTTGTGATACAAATGATAGAGCAAGAGAACCCCGAGGACTGTGTTTGAGGGGTAGGGAGACAGCAAGTCACAAGCGCAAGTGCACGTTCGCAACACGAGAAGAAAGGCTAGTTCGACCCGCATGCGGATCGTCACCGCTTTGCTCAAGTTGATATTAGAGCTTAAAGAACATCTGCTCCCGCTAGAAATACATAACAACAAAGTCCCACCCAAATTACAAGCAAAAGTTGCCCCAAATTACCTATTCTTGATATCACTCGTTTCAAACCTTCCTATCAAACACGGCATTCCGCCATCCCCCTTCAGCCGCCACATCCACAATATCCCCCACAGTCTCTCCATGTTCCTCCCACACCTTAACAATACTTCCTGGAGCATACCTTCCTTCAAACGGCATCCCTTCTTCCTTACTACTACTGACCCCCACCCCCACATCAACATCCTCACTCTGCCTCGTCCCGATGCGCGCACAAACAGCCCTAATAAACCTCCACAAACTATCCGGTCTCGCAACCCTAGTGGCACGCAGCCTCTCTCGTGCAAACACCATCTCGCGGTTCACGAAATGGCACAGCTCCGCGATCTGCGTCTCTACTTGCTTTCGGATGATGCGTTTCAGGATTGGCTTCAGGATCGGCTTGAATGGCCATGCTAGCCAGCGGAATCGTGAGCGCTTGATAGTGTAGTCTAGCTTGTGAATAACCACGTGTGCGGCCCGGAGCGCAACTAGGTTCTCGATACGCTCCTTGCCGAACTCGAGGTCGAGGGCGATGTCGACGCCCTGCTGGTCGAGCATGACGGAGACGATGCCTTCGTCCCAGAATCGCCATACGCCTGTGTGTGCCTTGAGCCAGTACCCCACCTCGTCGGCGCGAACCGTAAGCCCAGCCAGTTTTATGGTAGCGAGAGATGTAGCGGAGGAGGCGTAGCGGTGCAGCCCCTTGCGGATTTCAAAGTCGTTTTGGGTCTCCAGACGGAGTTTGTGCGGGAAGAATGAGGAGGCGTTAACGGTGTCCCCTGGTTCAAGAATGAGATTTTCCACGAGTAGGTCGATTTCAGGTGTGGAGACAGTAAGCCGGATCAAGGGGATGTATTGAATCATCTGCAAAGCGAGGGGGAAGAGAACGTGGGTAAAGTCTGAAAGGAGCGCGGGGTTGACAGTGTAAGGTGTCGGCCAGATGTTACGGAAGATGGCTTTTGAGGTGACAATGAGGGCGGCAATGTCGGTGTCATTTAGGACGGAGGTGAGAGTGGCTTCGACCTGAGTTAGGAGGAGGTCAAGATCTTCGGCGGCGGTGGAATCTGCCCCGATTCCACGAACGAGCGCACGGATGTGATTTAGCTTCTTTTCAATGTTGCCTGGCTCACTGAAAGAAGGATCGGTGAGGACGTCTTGGATTGTTCCGCCGATCTCGTCCATCAGAGCTTCGAATTCTTGGTCGTTGTTGAGATGCTGGAGGAGACGACACCATTGCTCTTGGAGCGCGTCCCACTCTGATGCGTCGCCAAACGAGGTGATGAGACGCCAGAATTTCTTGACTGCAATGTCGAGCTCGCTGTTGGTCTTGAACCCGTCTGCAGCTGTTGACGCAGCCGAAGAGACAGAGCGGGAGTAAATGAGCGCATAACGCTTCAGCAGGATCGAAATGATGTTGACCGACTGCGTATAATCCGCCCTCCCCCGCAATCTCAAAACCACCATCTTCATACGCTCCAACAACGCATTGCCTCTCCCCTCATCCTGTAGTTCCCTCTGTGCACTTCCAATTGCCGCCTCCGCGGTTTCTTGAACCCCCTCTGCTAGCACCTCCCCAACCTCTCTTGCTGGCAGCTTCACGGAGTCCCCATTTTGTGTCTCATAACCCATAGGCTCTTTAACATCCGCCGGCGTAACATCATTGATACTTTCCAGCTCCGCATCCGCAGGCTTCACCGTCTCAGCAACCGTCTGCGCAACTTCTCCGCCCGCCATAGCCGTGTCCGCCAATACCTGGCGTCCAATAACCGTGACATCCGCCATCAACTTCCGAAAGTCGGCATTCGTCATGAGTAGATCTGCAACGGTATGCAACGCATCATACCCAGTCATCATATCCGCGGCAGTCCCGCCCGCTCCATCGACAATGTTTGACGCCGCCTCAACAAGCTCCCCTCCATCAAACCCCATACGTGCCCGTTTCGTGAACCATAAGAAATCCTGTAACTGGTCCTCGCCATTCTTCTTCTCCAGAACCGAAGTCAGGATCGTAATCCACCTCCGCATATCACGTACCAGCTTCCTTCCCGCCGGGGTGAGCTGGGTGTTCGATGGGTTCAAAACATCAGTGTAGAGAACTGAGCGGAGGTGGGCACAGCTTTGTGTAGTGGATGGAAGATATCCCTTTGACAGAGCGCGCAGTAGCAGATACGTGTGAAGCTTTTCGTAGACACGAATTTGCAGCTGTGTTTCAGCCTTAGATTCGGGGTCGAGGAGAGGGGTGGTTTCAAGGTCGGCGGTGTCGCGGGTTTTGGAGCGTCCAAACCCGAGCCAGGAGAACATGCTAGCCATGATGATGGTGGTTTAGGGGAAGGGTGGGAGCTGTGGACAACATTTTATGAGGCTGTGTGTTGAATTGAAGTTTGCAGGTTTCCTGTAAGTTCTCTGACGTCACCGTCGTCAGCGGCGGCAGCAGCTTGCACACAGTGAAGCAACCAGGAAATAGGGCATTGGTGCTAGGTTGAGACGATGGTTCAAGCTTTAAAAGGCAATTCCAGGAATATGTATTCTACTTGAATCTCGAGCAGCTATCGGTTCTGACTTTGGTTGATTTCGCAGGTCGCGGGTGATGGGTACGAAATATCATGTGACACTGCGACGCGTTACTAGCTACACGTCTCCTTTCTCTGTTCCGATACCCTGTGCCACCAGCCGCGTCAGATTAATCGTCCAGCGCAGCACAAACTCCCTCCAGCCTACCCGGCAACCTGGACCAATCCCACGTTTGTTTGTTTGTAATCATATTGCATTCGGCCGCGTAGCGACCATGGCATACCAATCCCACGTTCGTACACGCGTCACTGCCGCCGTTACCACTTCGAGGGGTATCTTTACAAAGTTATCCTGTTTGCTGGTCTACAGCTGGGATGAGCAACACTCGGATGATGCGGGCTACCACGAGCTGATATATTCTTAGGAAAGAAACTTTCCTCAACAATGAAATATCTCCTTGGAATCCCAAGAAACTGGAACCTATGGCGCGCTCGTTGCTATCGGCAGTGGGAGAAGTACTGTTCTTCATACAGCACCTTGCAAATCGTTGCCCGAGGAAGCAAACCGTCAGGCATCTATGGACCAAGCACTATTGTTTCATGAATCATGCAAGGAATTCCTAGGTTTACTCTGGTATTCTAAATATTGTATTAGTCGTGCAGGATCAACCAGTTTCTCGAATCCAATTGCACCTTTAACCGCTGACTGCGTCACACCAAAAAAACACGGAGGCAAGTTGAGCCACAGCCAGTCATCCTAAAACTCGCGGTTGGGCTTGGAATAGCAATACAGACGCCACCGCCCAAGTATCTTGACGTGTAAATCCTGTAAGGTGTACTTTAAACGCGCACTCTGCATGTCGCTCACAATCCCAGTCAAGTACAAATAATCGTCCTGCTGCTCATTTGTGCCGTCATACACACACCTACCTCACATACCACAATGGAAGCTGCAGGCCTCAGTTTTGGAGTCATCGGCCTTGCTGCCCAACTTTACACCTCAGCCCTTCGCGGGTACGAAATTCTCGATACAGCCTCCAGCATCGGTGACGACATGGGGAAATTCGCTTGGCGGCTTCGCACCGAACAGCTGCGTCTCAAGAAGTGGGGGGACACTTGGAACATCGGCGATATAGAGGAACGGCAGGAACAAAAGATTACCGACGAGACATATCGTCTAGTCGTTGTCACATTAGCTCGTCTAACGGGTGTTCTCCTCGATGTTGATCGTTTAAGGGCGAGCTACGGTATATCTGGGACTGTCGTGGCAGATAAGAAGAGGTTCGAATTTAGGAAAAGAATCAAAGCGTGTTTTGGGGTGACCGAGAAACCTCCAGCTGTCCCTGGGCTACAGGAAAACCTGGCAACCCTGGAGAATCAAACATTTATTGGGGAGGATATCAAACATCCTGATATTGCGGCGGAGATGGTGCGGCTAAGTGAAACGGCTGTGGCGCTCAAAAGTGCACTTCCGGGGATGTCGAGGATTCGATGGGCAGTAATGGATAAGGATAAGAGCGAGAAGTTAATACAGGATGTGAGGGAGTACAACGAGGCTTTATATAAGATTCTTCCGTTGCCGTCGAAATTCGCGACGTTGGAGAATAAGATAAACTACAAAGCGTTTTCTGTCCCCTTCCTACAGAACTTGAGTTTTACGGGGAGGCAGGCAGAGCTGGAAAGGTTGCACACAGAGCTGTCAAAAAAGGAGCCGGTCAGGCTTGCGGTACATGGCATGGGCGGTGTAGGGTATGATATATTAATGACATCTCTCTCCATGGAGAATTTACTGACGAAAACAGGAAAACTCAATTGATGATAGAATATGTATATTGCCTCCGCCATCGCTATTCGTCAATCTACTGGGTTCGCGCCTCACGTACCAGCACCCTCCGTGCCGACTTCGCCGAAATCGCTATTGTGACAGGTCTTGCCCAAGATGTCACCAGTCCCGGGCTCCAACAGGCCGCAATTACAAAGGTTAAAGACTGGCTCGAAGCACGCGAATCCGGGAATTGGCTCATAGTATTCGACAACGGTGACGACGTTTTCGAATCCTCACTCGATTCTACCGACGATAGGGGTACGCCGCTGCTGAAACAGATTGCAAAGCTGCTTCCAAATCGTGGGTGTACGGTGATTACGACAAGAGATAAAAGGACCCAGAATTCGAGGGTGGCAAAGGTTGGGATAGAACTTGGTTTGATGGAAGAGGAAGATGCGAAGACATTGTTTTTTGAGCGTTGGGCACCACCTAATTATTTCTCGTCTCCTGGAGATGACAGGTTGGTGTGCGAGATTAACGCCAAACTGGGGTTTCTACCGCTTGCCATTGACCAAGCGGCATCATATATACGTGAAGCGAAGATTTCACTGGCCCAGTATATTGCCAAAGTTGATGCAGAACCGGAGCAGAGTTTCCAGCAATCTAGTGTGGACCCTGATCAGTACTCTGCGAGCGTGGCAAAGACCTGGGAGTTGTCGATCAGCTTTATCGATGACAAATTCCCGGTGGCTGGCCAACTCTTCCGACTACTCTCCTTCTTCGACAACGAAGCAGTGGCTGAGAATTTCGTTGGGTATGGACTATTTCGTACTGCGAAGCCAGGTGACAGTGCATTCCCAAATCCGCCGGAAATTTTGAAGTCCAAGCTACAAGAGTTCGAGGATTTAGAACATTATACAAGAGCACTTGATGCCTTAGACGCATTATCACTCGCGCGACGAAACGCAGCAGGGAAAGCCGTGTGGGTGCATGAACTGGTACACCAATGGATGCGATTCCGGATGTCTAAAGTTGATCGATTCTTTTGGAACGTCACTGCCATCGAAACGATCGGACATGCGCAGAGTTTTGGTATCTTTCCGAGGAAATCAACGGAACCAACGTTCCATCTTTTCGTCGAGACTAGCAAACACATTGACGATATTCGCTCCGAAGCCAGCAAAATCTACTCGCACAGAACCACCAGTGTGTTGTTGACGGCGCCAGATCGCTTTATCACTTCGAAAAAGGTGAGCAAAGCTCTTCTATCCGTGCTGGACCCCTTCATCTCGGGAAGAAGGGAAGAAACCACTACAGGTGACCTTATTGCTCTATGCATGGTCAAAATCATCTTCCAATTCGACCACGTCCTTGATTCCGAGAATGAGCATGCCGACCTCTGGAAGGAAGCCCTAGAAGTTCTCTGTCGTGCATCAGCATCCATAGTCTGGAACTCTCCAGACGGTCCGGCTGCGATACACAGTCGATTGCTCGAGCAAATTCATGAAACGTGCCAAATGCTCGATATGGAAGAGGAATCCCTCAAAGTTCTCCTCACCATCCTGGCTACTCTCCGCATGCAGACACTACACGATGTCCCTGAAGCCCTGAAAGCAATCTCGGGCGAAAACCACGGCGTAATCGGCCGGATATTAATGGAAGAAGGGGAACATCGAAAAGCTGCGCTCCTCCTCCGCTCGGCAATCAACCTCCTACACGCTGCTGGTGTAACAAGCCAGTCAGACCTCTACCTCGACGAAAGCACCTCCCACCTCGCAGACTGTCTGTGTGAGCTCGGACGCCCACAAACACAGCAGCTAGCAAAACAATTCCAGGTCGATAAATTCCGCAACGTCGATGCCCTGATCCGCGCCTTTGAAACGGAAGGAAAACGAGCGCAAGCCGAAGGATTATACGCGCGAAAGTGCCTCCAGGCCGCCAGCCTGATTCGAAAGCACATAGTAAAGGCGGCTCAATACGACAGCACGGGTTATGGTGACCCTGGCGGGAAGCTCGCGAGCAGTTTGGCCACGCACGAAGAGTGGGAATTTGCCGCTGCATTGTTTTCGTACCGGTTGATGGACTATGAACTCGATGTTTTGGCGTGGACGAAGATCAATCCGTCGGACACTGCAGCTCCACCCCCGGGGAGGATTCTGTCGTGGAAAAATTGGAGGGAAACGGCGGAGGAGCTATGTCGGTGTCTAGAAGAAGCGAACATCGCTAGCTCGGATAATCTCAAGTTGTGTCGAGACCGAGCACGGCAGCTTTGCGAAAGAGTCAGCAATGCGTCGTCATTGGGGTATTGGATTGGGTTGCAGGATGTCACCGCGAGAGAAGAGGTACTGTCGTCTTTGGCTGGCGCACGAAAGGTCATTCATAATCAGTTTACGATGTCATCTGTGAACGAGCGGGTAGAAAAACTGGTCCAGGATGTGGAGACGTGGCTAGAAAACTTGAAAGAAATACATGAAGAGGAAGATACTGCGTTTTATCTGGAGATTGAAACGGAAATGATGGAGGAGGAACCGTTCCAGCTCGTCCAGCAGAGTTTCGACACTGACGCCCAGGTTAGGGTTGAACAAGAGTTACGGGAGTTATCGCTCCGACTCTTGGGGGGTCTTGCATAAAGACAGGAGGACGAAATCAATATTAAAAGGTGTTCAATGTTTCCATGAATTCTCAACCCGAAGGGAGATAGTTTATTCATATATGTACCCCAATCCAGAAGTTATTAATGTGCGCCAGCCAACCTCAGTAGCTTCAAAATCTCCCAATCCAAGACACCCAACGTGAGCGGTAGAGCTGCAGCTTTTAAACTGTCCGACGGTAGATTTACTGCTTCTTCTTCTTACCAGTCACCGCCTGTTCCTTCTTCTGTGTCGCCAAAACAACAGCTGGCCATTCATCGCTAACAGCCTGCAAATCCGCCCCACGACCCCATTCAATGTTCGCCAATACGGGGAGTTCCAGTTCATCGTCGGCCTATGAAAATGCCATTTAGATTGAAGTTCGCTGATCTTTGAGGATTCGGGCACCTTACCTTCTTCTTGTACAGCTTATGTATCGCCGTGAGTACATCATACACAGTGACCCCGTATTTGGATGTTGAAGGTGCTCGTGCAGTTACGTGGATCCCGGTGGAGAAAAAAATGTTGAGTTTACGAACTTTGGGATTTGATATGGGAGTTTCTTTCATTTGTTTCGTTTCATCTAGAGACCCTGGAGACGTGTTCATTTTCCTGCAAACCCCAAGACTCCAAGTTAGCAGTTACAAATGTCGAATGGATGATGAATAATGAATACCAATTTAGCTTAGAAACATCCTTCGAAATTACCAGATCTTTCTCCTCTCCGAGGAACGCCTCTGAAGACCACAGTTAGTTCGAATTGCAGCTTAATAGCCTACAATGCAACTCACTAAGTTCTTGCGGTTTCAGTATTGGTTCCTCGGATTTCAGTACATCCCCAGCAGACTGGCTTCCCCGACGAGTCTTCTTTGCTTCCTTTGGGCTGGTAGGCGAATCGTCTGCAGTGGCTGGGGGTTCGGTGGCAACTTCAGTCTTGCTTGCCTTTGCAGATTTCTTAGAAGGGGCCATGATGATTGATTGCTAAGTTCGGACTCGGGAAAACAATAAGTGCGTTTGAAATGCGGTATGATGATCAGGTACGTACTTCCGTATCGCAAAGTAAAGAGAAGAGAAGTAAATGATGTGGACAGTGTATGGTATAAAAGGGAGCCCAGAATCCTTGATGCCTCCTCGCCTCACGAGGGTGGTGTGCCGCCCTTCGCCGAGCTCCCCTTGGGGGAGATTGGCTGATGGTGGTCAATTGCCCACGGCCGTGCACTCCCACACATCCCTTTTCGTGTGACAAAATGCGGGGTAGAAACCTGGTTGCTTCTAAAACCTGTTCGGTACCCCACTCACGCCAATTCCTGTATCTTGGCAGAATTCGGGGTATTACCGTCTAAAAGGAGTAACAACCGCTACGGCTTGGCTGCATGGCGTGCAGATCTCCCTCTCACAATGCTCTAGAGCTAATAATATAGCTTGTGGTAGCTATAGCTTAAGCAAAGCTATACCGGTACTCACGGATGAGTTCAATCAATAATACTTGGGATATTGCGGCGGCACGGTAAAACTGGTCTCCAGAGAACAGGATTGTTGCATCAAGCCATGCATGGGTGGGGTGCTTTGTGAGCTTCGCCGCGTGACAACTCGTACCACAGCTGTTAACCATCGGTAAAAGCTGCAAGCCCTTCATCTCTCGATCGCAACGAAGGACCGAACGTTCATCGACAGGGCTGGTTGAGCTCTATTTCCTGTTGCGTGAATTGCAGCAGCCGAGAACCCTGAAATTAGTATTGCATCGGTCGGCCTTCATCCGTTGCGGGGGAAGTTTTTCGCGAGTGCAACGAATTAAATTGACGCACACTCACACCACCAAGCCCGCCCTGACGTTGCTGTTGCGTGTGATCACGAAAGTCCGAGGAGAATAGTGGTGGGCGACAAAATGTCATAATTGTTTCGTTGTTGCGAAATTGGAGCGCCCACAATGTGTATAAAAATGGTGCGGATGTACCATAATTTCGGCCCCTTTTCGTTCTTTCTTTGTGTTCCGCTCGAGTCCTTTTCTTCCTATTATGTTCGATGCTAGGCTTTTGAAGTGATTGAAAGAACATCGACGTCATGTGAGACCGCCTTGGGGTCGACCGACAGCCATGAGGACGTCAGCTGCACTCGGCAACTATAATGGATCAAAACGGATGGCGTATGTTTCGTGATCAGGACTGCAGAAATCCAGGGACAAATTGAAGCGGGAATCCAGGGTTACTCACCCATTAACCAGTTAGCTAGATGTCGCATTAAATTGAATTGAGATGAGCTGGATTAGAACGCCGCGAAATCAGGGCCGGAAGTTTAACAAAACCGTAATGCTTTTTGTATTTATTTTGACGTTTGATGTTTACAATGGAGAACGGGGGGTGAAGGTGTCTGCTAATTGTACAGCAGCCTCACTGGACTGGGAACAGGTGGACAGGAAGGACCTCAACGTCATTAACCATACAAAGATAGCTTGTTTTCCTCGACGGGTCGAGCGAAGCCGGTTGGAATGGATTCCCATCAAAGTCCGGAGTAATGGAATACATCGTGACAACCCCGGTGCCATATCGAACGAACCATTTTCCATATCGGACTCTTTCCGATTTCGCCATACTTCCCGGATTATCGGTCACGGGCTGACTTCATGATGCGCACGATATCTGTACGACCCTTCAGGACAATGACATCCATAAACCTACTCGAAACGAATCCGAATCCAATGGCTTCAAAACGTGTTTATGATATGAAAGACGGTGGTGACGCTCTCAAATGTTGGTTACTGCTCCAATTGACAGGCTCGGTTGCTAATTAACCTTATAGGATGCAATCTAATGTAGGGTACCCTCGCCCCGAACGAACCTGCCGTATGTCGAATAAGTGAACTTGCCCTCGATTCGACAAAAAGACTTCCCTCACCCATCCGTCGTACCGATTGAGTCGACGATAGCATCTTTAATTTCTTCAGTGCGACATCGTAAGTCTCTGGCAAGACAGTCTGCCTTAACACTTGTGTACAACGAAAGGAACCCCACACAACCCTCGAACGGCCAACTGAACAGTCCAATCGATTAAACGTTTTTGCAATTCTTCGTTCCTCAGCAATCCCGCAGCCAACCGTAGAAAGCATTTTTAGGTATCCAACTTCAATCGCTAAACTCCGTAGGATCCCGGTGTTTTACAGCTACCTCCAAAATGGACAGCGCAATCGAATGCCTGTAGGATAGGAAAAACGACATGGAGACGCAGTTGTATATATTTTTCGTATCGTTTATGGATGGAGACAGTGGCGTGTATAGGTGTTCTGGAGCTGGAAAACTCTTAGGATCATATCTGGTGGAGGGTCCTTTGTGGTGGAATGACCGTGTCGATATGAAGGTGAGTTGTTCCAACAACAATCGGCATTCGAGAGCGAGCTAATTCAAGTTGGGTTCAGCAGAATATCTTTCCCAAGCTGGATGTCTTTGAGGGCAGAGGGATTAACAGATTGCTGAAACAGCGGCAGTTAACGCTTATCGGGATTGCTCGAGCAATTATCACGGATGAAAAGAAAGTTGCATGGACGAAGAAAGGTTGGTGGTTGGCTTCTTGCGTCCAAGACAAAGCTAACGAAGTGGGGAAGGGGTCTCGTGTTACCCCATAGGCAATCACTCACATCCGTTCAGCGTTCGACGTTCGACGTTCAATTTAAAAACTCGGAGATGATTTTAAGCGATGTGAGATTTCTACGTTGTGTGCCATTCATGAGATATTAATTAATGTATTGAAGAACGATGGATTTGGGATCGGTTCGTTCACGATACCGCCACTATAGTGCACGCCTAACTGCGAAACGAGACGATAGAATTTCTACGTTTTAGCGGGGGAAGGAATAGACGACGAGATTTTGGGATAGTTTTTCAGTGGGGTCGGATAGTCGAGGGGCTTTTAAGAAAGTAGGAAGATGTTGGGTTATGTCACGCGAGCCGATGAATGGACGAACGTTGGGCTTCCAAAAACAAAGGCCGAGACGGTATTGGTTTTGTGGTTTAGGAGAATGGAAGTCATCTCATATTTGCTTTGCTGCGTTTGTGTGGTGATTGTGGTTTCTTTTGTCGTTATTTTCTATTATGTCAGGTATGGAATTTATGGTTGTACTGATGGTTTTGATATACGAATTCTGATTTTAACGTCAACATTGCTTCAAATTTAACGAGATCAGTCAGGAGAATAAAAGTAGATCGAAACGTTGACGAAAGCTCCATCCGATCTAACAACAACGTGACGTCCTGTGGCACCGTAGACTTAATACCCATTTTTCATTATTTTCTAGTACATTTGTGGGATACTTTTGTATATTGCATTTTCTTCCTTAATGGTAGGATAATTGAACCCATTTGTGTTGGTGTTCAGTTTGCATGCGATATCAGAGAGAGAAAGCTCATAGTACTCGTACGATTGGTCCCGGGAGTCTTAGGTACTTAGATTAGTGTTCTTCGTTGCGTCAATAATGCTCCTAGAGTGCGAGTGCTAAACTGTGTATGTAAGGTTTCCCGACCTCAACCTTCTGATTAAAAGTGAGACCTATCAATTCTTAACTTGAACACTTTTAAACTAAGGTATGGTAGTTTGTTTCTTACACGCATTTGTTGATAAGCTAGGTTAGCCAACCAGTACGCACACACGTTAGTGAGACCAATCAGATATATTCCCGGCGATAAACCACAATATATCTGCCCCAGATGTGTATGTAGGAATAAAAGATGCCCTAGAGTATCCACGTCCAGTTCGTGCTCGAGCGGTGGTGTGTGAAATATGGTGTACCTGTGAAAAGGCGACTTTCGAACCCAAATTGCAACCGGGCTTGGGTAGATATCTCGAGTATTTATGAGCGTGTACTGTAGTCTCAAATCCCTACTGGCATTCCTATAGTAGTCGAAGACTCCTGCAGAGTTATATGTCCCAGTATCGAACTTCTTTCGAGTGCGATATCGTGAATCTATTGTATTGGCTAAATAAGTCACCTGACCCACAATGTAGCCTGCCAAGACTGGCCAAAATTTTCGCCGACCTCCAGAAATCCTTTAAAAGGCCAGCTTTCCCCCCACCCCTCTTTCTTCTCTATGCGATTTTACTTCATAGGATCATTTCTATAGTAAATCGTCTCATCTGAACTCCTTACAAGAGCCACAGATTAATCTCCAACCTGGATGATGATCCATATCCTCGTCACCTCAGAGTGAAGCCTTTTTTTGCCTGTCCTTCGGGGTGGGTGGTGATGATCTCGACCTAAGTTCCAATGTCGGCTCTACCGGCAGGAGTGAGGGTGGGTGGCGATGGAGGTCTGACAGGTTCTCGTACTTTTCGTTTATTACCAGGCTGTATGCGTGGTGTAGAAGAAGGGTTGTAGCTAATTCGAGATTTACTCCTCAAGCAGATGTGATGATAGGTGATAATGTTTCAAATGCTGATTCAACCGTACCACGCCGCAGGTACGTTCCCAAAATCAGCAGGGGGTTTCGCGAACCCAGCTTGTGAGCGAAGCGAAATGTCTGCGCACGACAACGCAATCTTTATCTAATCTCAGTTGTACGAACAATACCAAACTGTATACTTTATAGATTATCATACATCAGCTAGCTCGTTCCTAACCAGTAGTGATAGCAAGCGCAGTGGGCATTAGAGCATCTGTAATCTCACGAGACCTTGTCTTTTTTACTGCACTAGTAGAGTAAAGTGAGTTGCGACAAAGGCCGGAAAAGGGGTTTTTGGTCCGATCCATAGTCCCTTGGCACTGTTTTCCGACCCTCATCGTTTTCACCAAGGCGTATAATTTGAAACATGAAGTGTTCCGCTCGGTGAGTATACTTACTATACCAAAAAAGCCCCCGTTTATTGATGCCAAGTTAATGCTATATTAATGTTGAATTCTTTATAAATGTATACATTGGCTAAACTTGTGGGGTATTTCAGAATTTGCAACAATATCAATTGTTTTGAATATGGAATCAATTTCACAATAATGTAGCACAGAAGACCACATTGGATGGTACATTGATGCCACATTGATGCTGGATTGCTGTCATATTCAAAATGATGTGTATTGGGTTAAATAGTAGAGTTATGCTATATTACTTCTACATGTGTATATTTCGCAAATGCCTGTACACACCCACTAACCACTACACTATGTATATAGTTTGCTGAACATAACATCATGTTAGGGCTATTTGTAGGTATACTGGTTTATTACTGTCACATCATTGTGACAAGAATGTGGGCTGCTCAATTGATCAATATTACCCCATTCAACTAAATACTCAATCATTTACAATGTCATATTTGCTAGTATCTTGCATTACTGTGGTATTTTGAGCTATTCCCCAGTAATTGGAATGTTAAATTTAGTAATATGCTACACTCACTGGACTCTGGGAGCCATGCTGCACTCGGGTAAATGTGGCACTGCAGTCACATCAATAAACGGGGGTTTTTTTGGCATAGTAGTTATTGCGCATGTGTTTTGTCCAGTCTAAGACCGCCAAGCTGTGGCTAAGTGGGGCGGGAGGCAACAATCAATATGTGCAGCCACCGACAATCTTTCGAGCCACCGACATTTTAGCGGCGAGCTGCGCGGATGGCGAGATAACCGTACCTTCTCGCTACCGCATCCCATACGAGGAAGTAGGGAGCCCCACCCGCGGATAGGACGCCCTGTCGTGGATGGGGTGGTTTCCACAGATGTAATCACCCTTCCGAGTGACTCTTGTTTGGAAATCTGCTCGACCCCGCGCCCAGTACCAGTGCAATACTACTGCGACGCTGGTCAATACTACTGCGATGCTGGTGTAGATGACCAATTGTTCAGATGGCCATACGTCCCTGCGTAGATTAGGAAGCCTTCAATAGGCTGTACGGGTGCGCGCAGACTATCGTAGGGTCGCTGTTTCGCTAAGGTTACCATGCGCAGCTTTATCTACCTCATCTAAAGAACTTCGCATGAGGTACCCCAGGCGTGGATCTCACCAAATAGCACCCCATCCGCAGATGGGGCACCATCGGGCGCCCTATACACGGAACTCTGTAGATGGGACGATACCTCGTATATGGTGCAATACAGCTGACAGCTGTACCCGAAGCCTGATGACTAGTAGCATTAGGACCTCATCAATCGGTACAGTTCATCTGACTGCTCTCTAGAGTAGAGTACGTGCGTACCCGGAGCTTAATGATCGGCGACATTTGAACCTTATCTGTCGGTATAAGTATTGAAAACGACATGAACATCAACAATCACTCGTTTTCTGACATCTGTTCAATCCTTCTGATTGTCTGACTCACTGAGACTCGCCAACCTTACAATATCGTCATGATGGCGGATCCAATGTGCAGGAAACAAAACTTCCGCATAGTTGCACGAATTTAGATATCGACTGATAGGCGTCGTGTAAGCTCGTTCCCAGCCTAATTTACAGGATTAATACAGTGCCCAGCTCGTCACATTCTCGCCGGAGGTTTAATGAAAAACGCGATTGGCAGACTTCAGCTGGTTTGGACACATTGAAGAACTCATGTTCTCTTCACCGAATGGTATCGTATGGTAGCACTACACACGCGTTTTTGCCCTTTGTCCTCTTACTGCAGCCGGAGCCGGAGTGGGGTATTTACAATGGCCGATGACCGCAGACGTCAACACAGCGCCGTTAGATAAGGAACAAAATATGGTCTGTTATGCTGGCGCAGTGTCCCGAGCAGCACATCTGGTACGAAGAACAGGACGTCAATCACTTTCCAGGAGGCCACGGCTGTCCCGAGGTCAAAATGGCCAAAGAATTGAAAGCAACCCCTAGATACTTCGACTATCACAGCTAAGTATTGGTACCAGGGTTTGGATTGCTCTCATTCCTAGAGTTTTTGTCGCTTGCAAGCTCGATCAAGAAATCCGAAGCGAAAAGCAGCGCGTTTGGAGACACGACATAGTCGTCATAGGAAGTAGATCTATCATGTGGTTTAGCGGCACTACTTCAAACGTGCAATATGCATTATTTTCTCCAACCTCAGTACCGAGTACTCGTGGTATATTACTGCACATGCAGAATCCCAGATTCTGCCAATGACGCAGTTACGTCCTACAAAGGAACTCCGGAAAAGCAAAGATATACAACGCCAATGTGAACAATTACTGAAGTGTAGAACCTCGCATGCTCTTATCATCGCTGCTACTAATACCATAAAAGTAAGGACCGGTGAAGTTCGATCCATGTAAGAAAATTGCTTATTTCCAAGTTCGCAAGCAAGTCCCGTGCGATTCGAATTCATAGTGGACTAGTGGACTGAGGATGGGAAAACAAAGAAATCTATTAGTGAACGCTGGAAGGAAGAGGTAGCGCTTGAAATGACTAGAGAGGAATTATGGGTTATTTCTCTTTTGCTGACATAGTCGAAACTACCGACTGTATAGAGTCAGTCGTTAAGGGCCTTGATGACGTAGTCGATGGGCTTTGCGGTGACGGTGATGACGGTGACGTTGGAGATGGTGACGGTGGAGATGGTTGTGGTTGCAGTTGTGGAGATGGTGGAGATGGTGGTGGCGGTGATGATGGTGATGGTGGTGAAGGTGGTGAAGGTGGTGACGGCTGTGCTTGTAGTGATGCATTCCCAGTCGATATCTCTTCGATCTGGTCGAAATAGGTAACTTTTCTCTCCTTGGTGGGGGCGGGTAGTTCTCCTATGACTCCCGTATCTATTTACAGTTAGTACTTTGTAAGTGCAAGCGTCTATTACTGAAAATTAAAATACCGGGCATTTCATGGATTACGGTGTCCGCTGGAGCTTCAACAAGTCGGGAGTCCTCATATGCAGGTGCACCAGAGAGAGTGCCATCGTCAAATTGGTTCTTCTTTTCAGACGGGTTGTAGTAGTCTTCTTTATCGCCAATATTAACGTTCATGAGCCAGCTCCATGTCCGGTGCTTCTTGAGGACAGTGCTAGCTCCAGAATCGGAGGCAAGACGCCGCAGTCGTTGCTTGCGACGTCGTAGCCAGAACAAAACCCCACAGAGAAGTGTGACAAGGATTAGGAGACCAAAGGTTGCGCCTAATAGTGGCGGGACATAGCCTGGGAGGCCACCTGCGTTGATGGGAAATGCAGAACTGGTTGGCGTGGGCGAGGCTGCGCCGGATTGAAGTGATTTAAAGGGCCAATAGTTTGTGACGTTCCCAGGGTATTTGATCGCGAGAAGGTCAGGGAGGGAAGAGTCGTTCCAATTGGCTTGCAAGTTTGCGCCGCCGTTTTCACTTCCTCTGTTAGAAAGACCTAAGAAGTAGAGAGGAGTTAATAGGCACATACTTTCCACCAATTTGATCTGTGATAACTTTGGGTACTTTATATTCGTCTTGCTTCTCGGGGTTGTATGATTTCTCAAATTGAAGGGTATTCAAGTTGAAAATTCGCAAAAACTCATCGTTGAGGCATAAACCGCCAGGGCCTACTCCCCCTACTACCATCATCGCACTGTAGGAAATCTTATGGCATCGATGTCCGCGGCGGCTTAAATCGGAAGTACCAGCATAGACTTTGATCCATCTGAATGATGGTATCGAAAGCACGTATACCTGATCATAATTGTTTGTGAAGACTGCGGTGTCGGATGGCACACCTGCATTACCTCCGTACATATAGATCTAGGCTCACGTCAGATATTGGGTAAACCATCTCAGGACAGTTCATCTACCTGGTGGCTGGCCTCGTCCTGAGATGATGCGACGACCGAACAAAACTCGGTCGTTGGGGGTGGGATATCACCATCTGTTTGTTGCGTATACCACTTGTCGTTGGCAATATCGTAAACATGAACCTGTCTCATGAAATTCTGCCCCTGGACCTTAAGCGTGGCACGCTTCTCATCAGTAATACTGGCGAACACCGCCGGATCAAGTGCCGTGGACGTGTTTAGATCCAGCGTGGTGCCTCCGAAAGCAAGCAGCGTCCCTTTCTGGCCTATTGGTAGCCACGCTAACTCTCCACCAGTCCGTGCCGGAACTGTCTTTGGCAATGTTCTGTTTGTCCACGTCTCGCTCCCCATATTCTTGAGATCGACTGAGATCAGCTGTGAGCTCAGTTTGCTGGGCGCATACTCCTCTCGCGGCCCATTGCCTCGTATTTCGCCCCAAGTTTCGCCCTATGTTGATATTCAGCATTTGATGTGTACTGAAATTTAATAGACTCACCCTGCTACCTCCGAATACGAAAGACAAGTTCTCAGATGGAACGTTAACATAAGCTCCATCTGCAATATACCTTATAACTCCATCCAACTGTACCTTCCTCCATCTTCCAGATTCTGGTAGAGATATTCCGTTGTTAGGGTATATATCCTTTGCCAAAGCCCAATTCTCGTCTGGATATACAATGGAATCCGAATCATCCATCACGCCGCCGTACAAGATAAATTCGTAATCATTTGCAAGCATGTGCCCATATCTCACTTGTGGATTTTCTTCGGACCGATAAGTTTCCTGAATGACTTTCGAAACATTCGCACGTATAAAATCTTGTGTAAAGGGTTGTTTGAGATCGATTTGGTACAGTAACGATCGGTACTGACTCAAATATTCTACCTCTAAGTCAGTACCAAAATAGCTGAAAGTTCAGGAGAAATCCACCTGAATAAGGTTTCACTATTCCGCCTGTAAGGGTTTCTTGCCCTCCTATAAGCCCTCCGTCGAGATATATCGTATCTCGAATCAAAGCACCTGATGAACGATACGCAACATATCAGAACTTGGAGGATGTACTGACACTGTATTCGCGGCAGGTACTCACTCTGCGGTCGATTCCAATAACAGATCCTTTTGCTGATTACTTCTTCTGAGTCGCGCTTTTCCACTGTCGCCGCAAGCACCAGCGACAGCCCAAACGCCGTAGCACCCATACCCATAAATCTCTCCGTAACCCTCATGTCTTATAGAAAATCACACTGAGGACCACTAATAATTGATGTTTCCGTCCGAAATCCTGGGGGATTTGTTCTTGGAGATCAAGCAGTTTTGATATCGAACAAACGAACAAAACGAAGGACGAGTAGAACAAAAATGAACCCGCCGATGGAGAGGTGTGGAGAATAAGCAAACAAATGCATTCCATTTACCATCAGCGCTGCAGCTAGCTAATAATATCGGTAAAGCAAGTGCTTGGTACTAGGGTTAGAAGTGCATCCTATATTCAGACCCCACGAGCACCTCACATCACACTTCTCCCCCTCCCCCTCCCCCTCCCCTTCCTCCTTACTTCTTGTACACTGTGCAGCCGGGGCGCGGATTTCATTTCCTCAGCAATGAGTATGACCACTGGTGAGACATACCGATCTTGGCCTAGAGGACATTTTCCAATCTTCGATGGAGGGGGTTGGGGTGAACGTTCGAACTCTTATGTCGGTAGGTTAAATCTCTTGTACATATATCCGCTAATATCAGCCTGTGCCTGCCAACCCCTCACATCACCAGAAAGGAAGGATAATAATAAGGCATGCAACCAACCACCCTTTCGAGCACAATGCGCAGCGACACGTCGACAGGGTCTACCTTGCAGCACCGGTCTGTTCCGGTAATACATATTACTACTACTTACGAACGGATGACTTGGAGGTGCTAGTTTATCGATCGCGGCAAAGAATATTTATACGCCAGTTCAATCATTTTGGAAATTCGAAGAAGCGCGCTAATCCATTGTGTTATGAATGCTCAAGTGGATACTCGTTTTCCCACTATCCGAATTATTCGCTTAGAGTAGGCAAACTTCCCCATCATAATACCTCGGTATCTCACAAATTTGGCATCCAGCTGTGATATTTGCAGACTTTGCAGGCATGGCTTCACCGCCGCGGCTTATACACTTTCATGTCTTGGAGCTGTTAAACGCGCCATTTTATGGGTGGAAATGGAGAGGTGTTCGGTGGCTGCGTCTAGCCTCGTCAATCAACTTGGATTTTCGAGTGAAATACATGCTGGAAGCCATTGAGCCACCAAACACTGCCGACTACAATTTGTACCGACAAATGTGTGCTTCTAGGAGACTCCGGGGATAACCTCCGCCTGCATAAACTCCTAGAAAAGGTCTATTGACCGCACACCAAGGGCCTGGAACCACCCAATCGAGGGATATTGATCATCAGTGCAGCGTACTGACTGACCGGAGGCTGAGTTGTATAGTATGGATTCTGAGTTGCGTGCCTGGCTGATGGGCTCTGGCATTTCCCATAGATATTGGCTCATGCTATGGTATCTGAGTGCGGATGGCATGCCAATGTATTTCCTAGCTCTCTCAATCGGTTTTTCTCACCCGGGATGTCGCTTACAGTAGCTTGCGGTAGCCTTCCGACACCCGTGTAGGATCCAACGTCACGCGGTGCCCAAGATACGTACTGCAAGATACTGAAGTGAATTCGAATCAAAATCTCTCATATTTAATAATATGCCGGGCGAGTTCCGCACATCCTGGCGCGGAATTGTTTCCTCTCGAACATGGGGCATTGGTGCCTTCCTTTAAAGTGCCTTGCTAGGTGCTGGGGTCTTTCTCAAAACCCGGCAATTCTATTTACAACAGCAATGAATTGCATTTGCCCGATGTAGATGTGGATATCGGTTGGATTTTGCGTGGATGAGGATAGGCAGCGATTGAAAGAAAGTGGAATTTATCAGGCTTTGATGATCGATCTTTCAAGGACCGGTTCCCGACCCAAAGAACGATAGCTACACTTCCACCATCGTGCATAACGTAAGGCCTGTAGGTGATGTGATAAAAACTGCAAGGCAAAATCAAAGAAATACCCACCGGGCCCAACTAGAGTAGTTCTCTTCTCCTCTTACCCATCCCACCTACCCGCTACCTCCTCGATTCTGCAGACGGTCTCTCTTTACCTCTAGCCTAGATTCAATCTTTTGGAGGTCCACATTTGTTGTTCCCTTCGTTTGTAGCAACTTACGACCCACCGTTTTGGTGCGGACAAGATTGGCTCCGCTACCAATTTAACGCTCCTCGTTTCGCCAGGCACAATTATCCACGGAAAAGACTCTCGTTAAGGCGTTTCGAGAATGTTTGGAAGCTGGGAAGCCTTGAGATGGCTTGTGAGTGGGTTAGGGATGGCAATGTTGGTGGATGGCCTACATGTTAACGTCACGGTGGGCTATGGTTACGGCGATCATACAACACCTACGCCTACACCCATATCCAATTATTGTGAACCTACGACGACCACAATATCTGTGACCGAGCAGCAATATTGTGAGCCTGTTACTGTCGACGTCACAGCCTATCACACAATTGCTACGACGATCATTAAGCCTGTCACTACCACGTGCACACTCACGAGTACTTTGCTTGTCAGTGTCACGGACTATATAACAGCTGTTACTACGGTTATCGAGTCTGTCACTAGTGTATCAACAGCTACTTTGTTTGTCAATGTCACGGACTATATAACGGCTTCTACGACGGTTACTGAGTCTATCACTAGCACATCAACGACTACCTCGCCTATCACGGACTATATCACGACTATTACGACAGTAACCGAGCCCGTCACTACCACATTAACTACTGCCTTGCCTGTTAATGTTACGGACGTCGACTATATCACAACCACTACGACAGTTACTGAACCTATCACGGACTATATCACGACTATTACGACAGTAACCAAACCTGTCACTACCACATTAACTACTGCCTTGCCTGTTAATGTTACGGACGTCGACTATATCACAACCACTACGACAGTTACTGAACCTATCACGGACTATATCACGACTATTACGACAGTAACCGAGCCTGTCACTACCACATTAACTACTGCCTTGCCTGTTAATGTTACGGGCGTCGACTATATTACAACCACTACGACAGTTACTGAACCGATCACTATTATATCCACCACTACCTTGCCTATTAATGTTACAGACGTCGACTATATCACAACCGCTACAACTGTTATTGAGCCCACCACTGTTATATCCACGTCTACCTTGCTAGTCAATATTACGGACTATATCACAACTGTTAGGACAGTAACTGAGCCTATCACTATCATATCCACGACTACCTCTCCTGTTAATATTATGAGCTGTACTACAGGTGTTACAACAGTTACTGAACCGGTCACTAGCATATTAACGACTACGTTGCCTGTCAATGTTACGGTCTATATCACAGCCATTAAGACGGCTGTGATTACCGAGCCCGTTACTATCATATCCACGACTACCTCGCCTATCAATGTTACGGACTACATCACAACAGTTACGACGGCTACTGAGCATGAGTCCGTCACTACCATATTCACGACTTCTTTGCCTGTCACTGCTACGGATTTTATCACAGATTTTATGACAGTTACTGAGTCCGTGACGACCATAGCCACGACTACCTGGCCTACCAGTGTCACAAACTATGTTACCACGACTGCCAGTGGGAAAGTTACCACGACTACAGCGCTCACAAAAACGACTACTACAGCGTCGACAATAATCCCGACAACTACTACAGCGTTGACAACAATTTCGACAACAATCCCGACAACTACCACAGCGTCGATAACAATTTCGACAATAATTCCGACAACTGTCGTTGTCACAAGTGTCATTTCCGTCACATTGCCTGGCACAACCATAACCAGGACACTGCCTGGCGGCGGAACAATTACACAGACCGTCCCTGGGACTGTAACAACAATTACTCAGACAGAATCAGTGACAACCGTCATCACCACCACTCTTCCAGCTGAAACAAGGAGCTGCACCCGGCGTCTCGCCCCCACAGGAAAGGTGCTTCCGGAGTTCCCTAAAGACTACACGTGGGGTTGCAAACCTGGCTACATCTGTTCCCCCAAGGACCGCTGTGACACTGAGCCACCTCCATCTCGCTACTTTGCATGTGTTCCAGAAGACTGTGTCAAGGCGCCTCCAGTTCCCAAGGAGCAAGACTGGCCGAAGGATCTGAAGCATCTGAATGGCACATATATAGTCACACCGCCTTTTTATCCGCTCGATCCATATAAATTTGGTCTCAACGACAGCATCTTCTGTCCGCCGCCGGCTAACCCGCTGACGACGAAGCAAGCTGAGTTGACTACAAGGCAGGATCAAGTTGGGCTTGAACCTTGCTATTCCAACTGCGGTATGTTCATTTCTCCCATGAAGAGGTATCATAACCTAGGCTAACGCCAAAACCTTAGATTCATGCATGCAGGAAGCAGAGGCTGTAGGGAAGGTACCCAAACTCTGCAGAAGCGACTCAATGTTCAATATTAAGCTTCGCCTTTGCCGCAGCTGCCACCTGACAGCGGCTGGCAACGCAGCACGGGGAAATGAGCTGTTTGCGATAACAACTCTGGATGATCTCCAGCAATTCTTGGACTATTGTAGCAGCCTTGCGGGAGCCAGCGGAAGTGCGTCCGGGTCGGGGGTGCAAAATTTGCCACAGGTTACGGGATCTGCTCTCGCAGATACTGAGCCAGAATCCTCAACTTCAAAAATCTCCACTATAGAGGAAACTATACCATCGTCAAGTACAGAGCCAGATACTTCGGTGGCAGGAACCCCCAATACAGAATCTGAGCCATCTCTACCATCGTCAGCCGGAGAACTTCTGCCATCGTCAACCGGAGAACTTCTGCCATCATCAACAGAAGAACTTATGCCATCTTCAACTGGAGAGCTAGAAACTTCGGCTTCCGAGACTTCTTCGACGGAACTTTCTATGATAGAAGTACCCGAGTCTTCTGCGTCGGCTACTTTATATCCGTCTGCAACAGCAATAGTGCGTTATCCCCTTCATCCCTTCACCCCAGAACTTGCTGACCCCAACAAACTAGCCTCCTTCTGGGACATCCGCCGCCACTTCAGCTACCGAAACCTCTCAGCCTTATTATTCTATAACATTCAATGCCACTTATTCCACAACACCCAACGCCACTTCTGCCGCAGAAGTTCCTCGTTTTTCATCATCAGCAACAGCCAGCTGCACGAACAGTATACTTACGCTCTTTGTAATGTTGGTGTGCGGATTGTTATTCACAGTGATGTAAAGGGGAATGGAAGTGAGGGCTCGGGATTTACTCTCCGTGGACGCACGAAAACGAAACAATTATAATGTTCCATTTACGAATACGCTAGCTACGACCTATTACAGACATTCAATCACCTCTTATCAGATCGGCGTTTTTTTTTTCTTTTTTCAGTCATTGCATGGGGACGGCGGAATTATGGGCGTTCAGTCATTCATTCATTCATTCGGTGCATAATTTCAATCAGCATAGGAGTAATATTAGTAATTAGTATCATAGCGTGAGGTTGTGGAAGATATTCTGCCATATCGCTCATTTTGAAGCATAGGCTGGAGCACACGAAAATTACTGATGGGCGAGGCTGGATGGAAATGACTACATCTAGTTAAAGGACAGTACGGCTTGACTTCATTAGCAGAGGACCCTTTAGTGTAATTTATATGTACAGTATTTTCATGCCCTTTTCTCGTTCGGTTGTTATGGGTATTGTCTATTGATAATGAATCGGGGAATATACATACCCTTGAGGAGGTTTGATAAATATCAAAACCCTTATAAAACTAAAATTTCTGTATATGGCTTATGAAATCCTTAGGGAATGATCCTGTATGGCATTTGGGATGTTTCTCTAAGGATGATAGTCAGATTTTAGTTTTATAAGGCTTAGCACTTTTATCGTACCGTCATTCCAGGGACGCAGATATCGCGATACGCGATGCTACCTACACTAACCTTCAGGCAGAATGCGGGTACCACTCGGAGGCGCGAGATAGGGATCGCTTAGTAGGGTGCGTGCTTCAGATGTGTTCTGTGCCCGCAACATGCATCCAGAGAGATCTGACATCCTCGGGCATATAGGACAAAGCGTACTATAGATCACTATAGAAGCTGGGAATGATCGCGGTTGACACTCATTGCGCTACTAATCGCAACTCCTTATTCGTTGACCGCTCCGTTGCTGGAACTGCGATGGGAGGTCCGAGCTGAGGCAGGGAGTACCGGCGAATGCGCTAATTCTAGGGAGACTAGGATCCGCAGAGAATCTAGGTTTGTCTAGTAGACGAGGGAGGCCAGAGTTTTCTCTCTGGTAGCTGGTGAGTGTATCTCCCCGTAGTGTGTAGCACTTATGTCCTATGGCGAGACGCAAACTTAAGCAATATCAGCGGCCGAACATATGGGATTCACACCTTCAGAATTAAAATTTTTCCGAAACATGATCGTAATTTCCATCAAGTTGGAACAGATCATAGGCGGAATTTTCTTGGAGTGTTTGTAGGGCGTTGCTATATGCAACCGGATTTACTACACATGAGGTGCCTCAAAACAGCATCTTCTGAGCATAAGCTCAATTGATCCAGTAAATCACTTCTCCAGGAGGCTCTTGATATTTCTACGGTTAAAGCAAATCGAGTTGGGGCCAGTTTTGTTTCCCTAGTAGTTGAAGTACTTTTATGAGTGATTCTCTATGAACCGGTCTACACTCCTTTTGAATGTCTTCAAATAGAAGGTGGAGCAATTCAAAGGTTTATGCCACACTGCATCTCGAGCCCATGTTAATGATACTTAAAAGAAGTCCTGCTCGCGGTTTGTCTTCACTTCTCCATCACACAATCCCGCAATCCAGCATATGCACATAGCATAAACATGGAATCACAAAATTCCCAAACACTATCCGTACTCGAACACTTTAATGAACCAAATGCACCATCAAATCCCACAACCGAAGAGAAAGTTCTCGAAGAAGCACTACCAGAGTCTTCCAGTCTGGCGTTACTCTTACCAGTGCCGGCGGGTACTGATGTACTCACCAATACTGACAGGAACCCGATTGTCGTCCCCGGAGATATATTATGGAGATGCTGTCTCTGCGAAACACCAAATCAGACATGGCTTTTGATATGCATCTGGTGTGGACTTGACAGGTGCTTACTTGGTAGGTGCTACAAGTGTGTTTCTATATCTGAGGAGGAGTGGTGGCCCATAGGAGAGTCTATATGTGACGGGAATAATTCTTGTCAGTGCTTTAGCTGCATTTGCACTTCACTAGTACCGATGAGCGAAGAAAGCACTGTTGCGGGAAGCGTTAAGGATTCTACGGACGAACAGATGGAGGACTTTGAAATCGACACGCGGCTGGCCGAGACTGAAAACAGCAAATGCGTTGATAGCGTTGTCATTGAGGGGAGCCTTCACGAAAGGAAACGGGACGTTTGAGTTGTCTGGGAGGAGCTAGACCGGGTACAGCGAGAGTCTTTGTTTCTTGTTTGACGAGGTGTATTCATATTTCTTTGGCAGTATTAAGTTTCACGCCACAGGTCTTACACTGGCTACTGCGACCTGTCAATGTCATCATCCTTTTGATCTGAATCTGTATGTTGTGCTTTGTCACGCCTCACCGGAGCGGCCGGTACGTTTAAATTCTCAGTTTTGACTGTGCTTTGACTCCGTTGTTCAATATGAAAAGTAGGCAACACATGCTACCAATATGTCGAAGCAAGGCTTCAAACGCAATGACTTTAAAAGGCTAGCCTTAACCATGAAATTTCCCTCCATAAAACCATCATCCTCACTGCACATAAACCCCAAAATCCATTCTCGAGCATCCAGTCCAGACCCTTTCAATGTTGTCCCCGCAATTAACTTCTCAAATGCCCATAACTCTTCAGCAAGAGCTGGCCGATACCCTCACCAATCTAAAGCGCTCACGATCCGCCAGCCTCAGCTTACCGTCTAAACCAGTCTACAAGAAAGCGTGGCATGGCAATCCACCGATTTCCCCACTCCCGCACTCGTTCCTACATTCCTCACCCGAGTGCTCTCCACTCCCCAAGAGACTGCTTCCAACACTTGGACGACCCGGACTCCAGTCCTCTTCCGTCCAAAACGACCAGCAGTCTCAGGCCCTCCGCCCAACCCCGGGAAATACCCGCACCATTCCAAAGTCGGCACCCCCTCTTGGAACGTCGAAGAAGTCCGAGACTTCCTCAAGCTCCCCGCTCGCCCAATACCCCATAACGCCGAGAAAGCGGCCACACACCCCATCGCCGCCTCCACGGCCTCGTCGCCGCCGCCCTACAAAGGAATTCAAGGCTGCATGCATGTTCCTTCGAGACTTTGAGGCCTACTCGGACGAGCTTCTGGCCGAATTCGCGGAGCTACCGTTGACACATAGTATGTGGGAAGAACTAATGGAATTGAAACTTGAGATTAGGGCATTTTTGAGGTGTGGAAGTGATTCGTTCTTTTTGAAATCGCCGGGCAACAATATCATGTCTCATGCAGACCTGGAAGCAGTGGAGCGGGCGGTGGGGGGGTTGAAAGCACGGCTTGAAGATGTTGGTGAGCGAGCAAGGCTTGAGTTGGCTGCTGCTGGAGGGCGAGTAGGGGAGCTTGACTCCTAAGCGGACAGGAGGATTTGTTTTCAATTGAGGAAAGGGGATTTGTTTGTCGTACTGAATCTTTGTTTGTAATTTGTGCGCGGTGCAAGAACTTTTGCAATTAGTGACCTGGTTATGAACGGTACAAAGAGCACTGAAGTTCTTGTTTGAATGCTGCCTGTGTTCCGCTTAGTATCTAAACTCGTTTCACCGCAGTTCTTTGTCCCCTAGGGCACAAGAAAAAATACACATTACATCTCTAAAATGCGTGATAACCTGTGAGAAGCTCCGTGCATCGCCGATTGCATTGAACTTCCATCCTCTGGCTCTTAAACTAAGATATACGTCCACACCCTTTCTCGGCTACAATGCTACTTTCACCTCATTCACACCCTTAGGTGATCCCCATGCGAATTGAGGGTCTGATCCAATATCGAAAGAACCCGAACCCGAACCCGAATTCGAACTCGAACCGAATCCGAGTCCGAATCTGAAACCGAACTTAAACCCGAACCCGACGTGTCGGGTCAACTAATCGTACGATCCAGATGTCGGCTAGAAAAGTGAGTGGAGCCATGTACATACTTTATGTAACTACCCGCTGCTAAAGAGTAGCGGAACGTCCGTGCTCCCGCATCTGTTACACATGCAGGCAATCAATCAATCAATTGCTGAGTGAGATCTGGGATTCTTAAGAGAACCTGCAGAAACCGGGATGGAAAGGGCCCACAGTTCATCCATCCATAGTACATCGGATTTTCTTCCAAGTATAACTCGAAACACCGGGGCTGTGTAAGGCGGGGTAGTATAATTTACATCGATATCTATCGTATTACTTTGACCATAGTACATATAGTGTATCCTTACGGCGCTGTCACGAATCCTTGATGCGGGAATGTAAGTTATATCCTCATCCACTCGACTGGGACCTAGCTATCTATAGAAAGAAACTGAGGGAAAAAACACGAAACATCGGCGTCGGCGATCTCTGGCAAGGAATGTTCTCGGAGTGATTCCGGACTGCATATATGGACGGGGATTCCGGGAAAGGCCTGATACTCATATTTTTGGCCTCTTGGCTATGGAACGTGCACGATGACAATTACAGTTGCGCTGACCGATGTTTAGTGCTATTTGGGTGTAAATTAACTTTTCTACCCATTGGGCATCGGAACCTTACATATATTTCCACATCCGCGAGATGCGATGTTGCGTAGGTGTATGCATCCGGATTTATAATCCTCCATCTCTCGAAATCAGCTCTCGATGGAGAAGAGTCGCCCCAAGCCGGAAAGATGGACGAGAACTGATTACAAAAGAGTAATATTATATTGGACAAGTATCAACTCAATTAAAGCGAATATCGAACGAATGTTTCCCAAAGCGCCGCCAACACCTTAACTCCATACACCACAGCTTCCTCAGTCCATACTATCACGCCCGCTTCTTTGACCGTGCCCTCCTCGTCTTCCTCTCCTCATGCTCCTCCAATGCCTCCTCGGCATCATCCTTCACATCGCTCCCGACCGTCGTGCCATGGACCCAATCAATCAAGCCCCAGGGCGCAAAGTTTCCCTATAATTCACCATTGTCAGCATGTATTCTCTCCTCACCGCTGGAAACCAAACCCACCTCTCCCTTGCTATCAAAATGCAGATCTGTCCTCTTCGTTGCTCCTCCAAGCATACTATAAACTGTGCTGTACCCACTAAACGTCGTGACTTCCTCCACCGATACGACCGCCAGGAACAAGAACCACGTGAGTAGATGGAACCGGAAAAACACGGCAGGGAGATAGCACGGCAGTACCCTGCCGATGAGATACGAAACGGGGTGGTCGTAATGCGCCACAACAGACCACGGCGCCGCGATAGAGTGCTGCCAGCCCTTGTGGCTGCGCGCAAGGAGCCCTGCCTCATCGTGTAGAAGGAATCGGTGGATATAATACTGCGAAAACTACTCCCAACAGATCAGTATATCCGCTCCTTCTATTAATTGAAGGGGTAATGACTCACCTCGCGCACCACTACGCCGCGAAATACACCCCACATCAGCTCCCCAGGCAACGGGAGCTTGCTGGAAATCTTGAGGGCGCTTTTCTGCCCCAATACCTCGACAAAAATGTATTCGATTCCGCCCTGCAACGCCACGCCAAGCAACATGTTTACCAACGCCCACCCGACAACCTTCAGGCGGTGAATGGCCTTATCCCCGCCCTTTCCTTGCCCCAGCCCCCGGACCCCCTGGAGTTTGACGTTTTTGGCGAGCGACGGGAGCGCAGCATCGAAAAACAGAAATACTAAGGATGGAATCCAAAAGAAGAGGATGCGGATTATTATGGTGCCGATTAATTCAATTTTTATAGGTGGGTGGGAGAGGAGGAGTGTAGACCAGGTAATGTAGAAAAACAGGAGGTTGAGCGACGTGGACCAGGAGTTGTAGCTGGTAAAGAGGAGAGGGAGTGCGGACATAGACAGCAGGGTGTCAAACATGGTTACAATAGCGGTAAAGTTTCTTCGAAATTATGGATTGTTTTAGATGCACTTATCAAGATGAGAGGAAGCAGCGGTGTAAATAGAAAGACCCAGTTTCTCCATCCCATTGATTCCAGTATTTGGAAGTTGCCAGCGCGTAGCAGAGCGACGTGTTTTTGATGTTGTGACGTCAGCTGCCAGCAAATCAGGATAAAAACCAACCACAGAGCGTCACACAAACACAGTAGCGTGACGATTCAGTAATGATTCGCTGTCGACGTGGGCTAATAGGACGGAGAGAGAGCTTGAGGATTCTGGGTTGGACTCGTCTCGTACCACCAGCGCGAGCCCTCAGCCCTGACAGTTGAAACTCAAATTACGCGAGAGCTTGTGTGAGACATCACTGTGTCCGCTACAGTAGAGTGCTCAAGAGAAACTTTCCAAGCGCAGGTGGAGACCACATTTGATTGGATGCGATGCATACAGATGTAGCTAGCTCATCACAGCCCATCACTTGTACACACCAATGGAATCACACCCCAAACACATCCCCCACATCTGGATACCTCACCTCACCTCCCTCTTCCACCCATTTTACCCACTCCCTCAAGTACCCACCAGCATGCTTCACTGTCTCTGCATCCCCTATAACACAAAGATGCCGCTTTGCCCTTGTCATGGCTACGTTCAATCGTCTCCCCTCCTTCAAAAACCCAGCTTGTCTCTTGTCATTACTCCTCACGAGACTAAACACAATCGCTTCTTTCTCTCTCCCTTGGAATCCGTCTACGCTTCCCAATTCCAATCCTGGGTAATCTGCGCGCAGGGCGGATGAAAGAAGAGATAGCTGACCATTGTAGGGAGTTATAACGGCAATTTCTGTATCTTGTACTCCGGCAGCGAGGAGTGAGCGGACGTAGTTGATTGTTAACGCTGCTTCAAGAGGGTTCGAGTGGGATGACGATGAAGGCTTTTTGGTACTGCTTTCGTCATCAGGGGCGGCTTCGGGAAAGTCACCACCTTGCGTATCAATAAACAGCACAGAAAGCACGGTGTCTTCGTTTTCCTCAACGTGAGGAAGATCTGAAAGCAGCCGTTTAGCGACTGATGCGTCAGCGACTAGCTCGGAGTTGTAAAGATGTTTGGACGGGAAGTGCATGATATTCTCATGCATGCGGTATTGCACATTCAGTAGTCGCTTGATATCAGGGCCATGAAGATTCAATAGGCGTGAGAAAAGGGTGTCTTCCAATGAAGTAGGGATGCGGATGCGCTTTTCCTTTGGTTGTGTGATCTTTGGAGGCTTTGCAGTGGATTTGACAGTGGGGGGAAGCTGAAGATGGTCTCCAGCAAGGATTAGTTTTGTAACGCCGATGCTCATGAGAAGTGGGATCCAGCATTGAGCCTCGAGCGCTTGCGAGCCTTCGTCAATGATTACGACGTCAAACTTTTCGCCCCGGAGTTGATGGCCACCTGCACCGTGGAGGGTTGATAACACAACCTGCACTCATTAAGTCGCTAGAAGCACAGAATAGGGGCCAGTACCTTGCTTGAAGAAACCAAGTCTCGAGTTGCTTTTCCTTCTCTCCATCGAAACTCCCCACGTAGATGTCGGACTTGTTCCCATCCTTCTTTCCGCTCTTTGCCTCGTATCCGGTTTTTGCCTCCCACTACGAGTTTTGCCATCAATGAATCGAGCTCTTGTCGGACGTCCTTCACGATTTCGCCGGCTTCACTTGTTTGCGATAACACGTCCAGCGACTTCGCCAAAACCCGGGGAAGCAATCGTGCAGGGTGGCCCAGACGGACAACTGATAGCTCGGGCGGAAGTCGGAGGACAATATTATCGACTGAAATATTCGAAGGGCCACAAACTAGGACTCGCTTTGGCGTCGTCTGCGATGTGAATTGTCGAATGATTTCCAGTAGAGTCTGAGTCTTTCCCGTTCCTGGTGGGCCGTGAATCAGGGCTACCCATGTCAGTAAACATGTTAGAAGAAGTATGGCATGCAGTACCGATATCTCTGCTTCCCAACGCAAACTCCACCGCCCTCTTCTGGCTTTCATTCAATCCATCATCTAACCACTTTACCTTTCCCGCCATGTCCTCGGCAGCAGCCGGCGAACTGAGTCCAAACAATATCCTCACTAATCCACTCTCGGTTCCTTTCTCTCCTATATCTTTGAGAGTCTCCATGACCTTAACCATCCGTCTAAACGTGACTTCATTCGCCATCTTCACCGCCCACAATCGCTTCGTGCTCGTTACCAGAGCCTCCACTCCCGCGTCATCGTTGTCGTCCCCTCCTCGCTTTCCGCTGCTAATTGCAACAGTTAATCGGCTTTCAGATACCCGGTGAACGACGCCCTCCACCCCTCGCTCCTTGAGCTCTGCTTTTTCCTTCTTCTTTGCAGCTCCCCCTGGTTGTTCCGCAATCCGTACAATGTCGCCACTTCGTATTCCATGGGTTGGAAACTTCCCGTCCGTAGTTAGCGCAGCATCGGGTTCAAGTTCAAGAACAGTGCGCCCGCCTAGACCGGTGCGTTGGGTGGATAGTGAGAGGTTGAGAAGGGCGAGGCCATGGCGTTGGAGAGATGTGGGCGGAAGAGAGGTGATTAGTGAGGTCTGCTCAGTAACTTCGGCGGATTGTTCAGCGTTTAGGAGGGAGAGCTGTGTAGATGCAAAGAGGGGGATGTCCATCATGTAGCGAGGCGTAGAGGCGATAAGAAAGGTAGATGGTGGGGAAGATGTGACAACACGGAGGTGCGGCTCAACGGAAATTACCGAAAAGTAATTAACCTAACCCTGTGTCATGTTCCAGCATTCGTTCAAGCCTACCTGACACTGCCAATAGTTCGATATAAAGTTTTCCACACCCATATTAGCATCACACCTGCTCATACTCCCCCCACCAATACCCAGTCCGTATGTCTGCTAAGGCACTTTAATCAATCATAGTATATCACCCACCCACTAGCCAACTACCGCTTATAATCTCGCGTCATTACCGTACCCCAACCTTCGGGCAGCCTTCATGTCTGCCTACTGGGTCGGTTTCTTAGTTCTTTAGAATTTCCGAGTTCGCCCTCCACACCCTCCGCCTGCCCGTTTTCGCTCTCCTCCGTTCACGTTCCTCCTAATATCGACTCTACTACGGTCTCCTGTTCGGTAGATCATGACGGTCCACATCAGTTTTTACGGAGATCGGATCCATTTTGTCAACTCGTACACTATCTTCCCACCTTCTGCTAGTCTATCGGAAAATAAGACTTAATATTCACTACATGGACCTAACTAGGTAAACCTAACTTTCTTCCTACAAAAAGTAAAAAGACGCCAATGCCCTGCGGGTTGGGCAGAGCACAAAGCAAATGCTAACCCGAGACAGCAAAGTGCGTCTCACGCCAATCTTTGGATACAGTCTCGGCTATCGACCCGTAGTTGCGGTTGTTCTAATACCTTCCAGCAAGAACTTTAGCTCATCTTTGTACTAGTCGGCCGATCAACGAATCGGGAAAGCAATCTATGATTCGGTCGATACCTCGGACAGAACATCTTAGTGTAGGTGTGGGGATTAAGATAATGCAATTGAACATACGGCCAATTTAAGAGGACGCAGCGGAATCGGAAGAAGGTTGATGAAAGACGGTACTAGAAAGTATCGAAATTACGGGCAGTGTGAGCGAGTGCCGGAAGCTATGGGACGGATGCGGTCCAAACTGATGAGCAAATAGAAAGAAGGGTCGAAGATTGTGCTGAAAACAATTGGGGGTGTCTCAACTTACCGCTACAGTCCGGTTGTAGTTCTACCACTCGCCTAGAGAGTATAAATTTTGGCTTTTGCGATTGTAAACTGCCGTTCGCAAACCTTACTACTGGCACGTTGATCCTCTATAACCAGATCGTGCAGTGACGATCCCGCTCCCACATAGGTAATCTGGTTCAACTCGTCTCAAAGCTTCTGTAGCTTGTGGACCAGACCTCAACGGCTGTTTCCATTTGCTTGAAGGCTCGAGCCTGCATGCCAATGAAACCAAGCGAATAGGAACAGCCATTGCCATGTGGCATGCATGTTCTAAAGTATAACCGAGACGGGTCAGTACGATTCCTGATGGCCTATATGATTCATGATACATACTGCCAGTATTTAGACGTCTAACATTGTACATTGCCCTTCATAAATCATCACTCACAATTAATGAGCGATATGACTCGGCTTGTCTCCAGGCTGAACGTCAAATCGCGGCAGTCAAACTTTTTAAAGAAGTTACAACATGCTCAAAATATGCACAAATTTGAGTTGCAAATTAACAGAAGTGAGAACAATCCATGTTAGCTTTTGTATTCTCCTTTGAATGAAGTTTTTATCATCACAAGTGCAGTGTTTTTGTGTGAACCTTACTTAGGCAAATGCTAAGAATAGTGAACATGATGGAAAATTCACCAAAAATATATTGAAAAAATCAAAGAAAAAATCAACAGGTTACCATGAACAAAGATAAATACAGAGTGTTTCGATGGGCGGGAAGAAGGAACTCTCAAGAATTACGGAGTGACTACTTAAGTAGTCAAAGTTGACTGCGCGGAGACAAACCGGGTATAATATTAGATCCACCGTGTGATGGGTTTGGGATTGGTGCTTCGGTCTGTTTTCATAGCTGGGTATGTACCACACCCCGAGACTACAGCTGGGTCTGGGTCCCAGTTTCCAAACATGAGAAAGTTTGACGACATACCTCGAGCATTACTGATTAATGTACCTGTGAACTTCTACCATCTCTACTATATAACACACGAGGACACAGTACCGGGGGAGTACGGCGAGCTTGCGACCAACACACGCCCGAAGGAGTTCGGCCCAGCTTTGAGAGAGAGCCAGCAGAAGTATGGAAACTTTGTTTTATAAGGTACCTCCGGGTAGCGTGTTCCCTTGTCATATTTAAACTTGCACAGGTACCGAAATCTGACTTGCCTGTCAACCATGGTTAACCAGGCACCCCGCTTTCAACGATGGGACAATGTGAGCCAACCCTACTACATACCGCATGAATAGCTACGATCCACGATTCAATGCGTCATGATTGCACATGCTTGCATGCGGCACACATTCGACTATGTTGGGGCAGGGTATATAATGCATCGGGGGGATAATCAGCTATGGCCATGCTTCTGTGTTGGGGTAGTTAATCATTGCACACGCAGGTTCCAGTCATGCTCGCACGCTTTAGGACCATTGATGTATCATCACTGCAGGTTTTTCGCGCTGCCATAGGTTCATTCTGAATACGTCTGGCAAATGTCTCGGGACCACGACACAGCAACAGTGGTTACAGTACCTAGGTACATTCCGAAAGCCACAACCGACGCGCTTGAATCCACGAAAATAATTGTCACACAAAAAGAAAAGGGAAGCGGATACGAGGAAGACAATGATACATGCCTACTTAAGGAGGTAAGTACATGTACTTTACCGTACCACCAACCCTACTTAGAACGGTGCGGGAGCTAGTCGACCAGGAATGCGCGTCATGTACCCTGCCGGTCAGGCGGGGGTTGATTGGTGCTGACAGGGCACTGCGCATAAACCCGCATACCCTAAACCTTCCAGCACTACGCCATATTCACCATCAGTTAAAAGAGTGAAAGAAGTGGAAGTTTGCACCAGCCGGTCTGTCCAGTTCTAGAACTGCTCACTGAGGGATTGTGAGGAATATCTCAAAGATTGAACAGTAAAACTGTCACCCATAATTATTCCATATGCCGTTATCAGAAGCAATTATGCACATAGAACTCCAAACCCAAAGAAATCCATCATTACCGGACCCATTAAAAATGAGAAAATTTCATTAAGCACCATTAATCCAGCCATCGCCATAATCATTCCATATACCGTTATCAGAAGCAATTATGTATCAAAGAGCTCCAAACATCCAAAGAAACCCATCATTATCGGACCCATTAAAAATGAGAAAATTTCATTAAGCACCATTAATCCAACCACCGTATCGTAACAGCAGCTAGAGTTGTGCTCGGTTTATTCGCGTTTACGCCTTGCAATAATCCGAACCTGCGTTTCTACGAGTCTTACAGTTGGCCAATTTGTACGTGGAAAGAGGCTTTGCACACGAGTTGTCAGTAGAATTCAGGCTAATTCCATCAAAAGTATGAGGCGCGCTTTACCTTTTCAAGCTGATGAACCACTCCGTTCTTCATGATAATATCGGTCTTGACGATGCGGATCCCATTGACGAAGATCGATCCTCCCGAGAATATCACTGTAATTTTCGTTCCAGCGTCACTCGTGAATGGCCCTGTGTCGACGAGCTCCGGTGAATAACCCAAGAGATTTGTAATGGTATGCTCGTTGACGTTGAAGGTCTCATCGCTGCTGATTGCATCGTTTGCGAATGTGAAAATGGTCATTGCGGGTGTGTCATTTAGCTTCTCCTCGAGACCGGCTGCAACAACGGCATCGCGGAAGGTTGTCAGGTCGAGCGAAGTGAGAGTAGAGGTAAATGGATTCGGCATGCCAAAGAATCTATGGTATAAATGAGCTACTTATGAACTGAGAATTGGCGGGTAAGAGACTCACCCATTCACACCAATTATGAGACCGTTGTCGTACTTGAAAGGTCCACTAACTTGATTCGTGATACCACCATCACCGCCTGAGATCGCAATGGTTGCAATGTCCGATCCTGGCGGAGGTGCAGCGTAGTTGGAAACAACTCTTCCGGGTTGATTGGGCCCCAGGTTGACAAATGTTGGGTCTTCGAGGAAAGTTCTCAGAGTTACAAAGTTACTGGCGGGTAGGCCTGCCTGCCTCTTGGTGAAGCCCAGAAGGTCGTCTGCGACCTGCCGCTTTTTTCTCGTGGGTGCAACGGTCGTTGGTGGCTGACCGGTATGGCTGATTTGTGTGCTGTACTCTGCCTCGGTTTGACGGCGGTGTAGTGTACTACGGTCGATTCTGGAGCTTCTTCTCGTGATCGGAGTGACGGCTTTGTTGACAGGCGCCCAGACGGTGATATCATTCCGGCCGGTGAATTTGGCTAAAAGATTTGGGTAGAGCTGGAGTTCCCTTGCAAACTCAGTGAAGCCGCGGTCGACTAGGACGTCAATGAGGCTTTGACCATAAACAGGCACGGAGAGAATTGAGAGAGCCGCGAAGATAGAATTAATCTTCATCTTGGATAGGAAGGATAAAAGCAAAGTAATGGATATCAGGAGTTGACGGACTGGGCTGTCCGGAACGATTGAAGGCGAGACTATAGACTGCAATGAGTGCGAGCTAAAGTATTGAGAAAGTGGTAGACAGATATTAAATAGAAAATTTGGTGGGGACTTGTCGGAACTGTAAAGTAATAACCAGTGCAGAAGTCGCACGTCACATCACAATATCACAATACTCGAGCTCGAAGTTAGAAAGGTGAGTATGCATCTCCGGCAAGCCGGCAGGTACGAACGGGATGATGAGATGCGACACAAGAGCCTCCAGCTCTCGAACAGGTAATAATTACCGTGCACGTTTGGTTTACAATGGACGATATCTTCTACACCTCTTTATTGCATTAGGCTTAGTAGCCAGCGCCCCACTAAGATAGGGAGTGAGGCATCAGGCATGTACTACTGCCCGCTGTCATCAGGACCCCACGAACGTCAAGCATAGAGCTTTTCAAAAACACCTACCTAATTTCGTTTCTAGCGCGGACTGCGTTTGCGACAGACTGGGTATTACACCGTGATCAGTCGGATCCAACCACCGGCGTTAGACATTGTACCAAGCAAAAGGTTCAGACATCACGCGTCACGGCCTCTCCGAGGAGAGCTGATTATGGTTCTCGCCCCCATTATTGGGTATTCGGAAAGGGGAAGCCTTTCAGATGTGGAATTTCGTCTAACCTTACCTTGACGCTGAGTACACTTGAACGCAAAAATTCGGCTAAAATTGTATACTACTAGTCCACGTCATTTCTAGTGATGATAACAAAGGTCGTACGCCAATGCCCTAGGTATAGAGTAACCTACAGAACGGCAACCCCCAGCCGGCCCGCCGCCGAGCGGATCATTCGTATGGCTTCCGGAAGTCAGGAGGGCTCATGGATCAGCGACTTGGTTGAGGGGGTGTTGTATCCAAGAGAATTTGGAATTGCCGAATATTGTGCTCTAGAAATTCAATTAATCTAACCTTAAAGCACATTGCAAATCAATTAGCTGATAACTGAGGAGGAGGACGAAGAGCCGCCGCATGGGGTGAGGAGAAATCAGGATACACCGCATGCAGCTGGGCATCCAACTCGAGCCCCACCTATATCATTTGCACAAGTCGGTCACCCATTACTACAATTCTACATCCAACTTTGCAAAGTGGTGTGGTGACTTAACGACTCAATATAATATAACAGGTCCCGATTCACTGAGTTAACGTTATCCTCGCTTGAGCTTGCAGAGCAGCATCATCTTTTCCTCTGAGTTCGCAACGCAGACACTGGGTGAGTCCAGAAACCTCCCATTACCCTTACGCTTAGTTCTAGTAGAGCTAATGATATTGCTGTGGCAGGCGCTGTGTTTAGTCCATAAAGATGGAGTTCTACAACCAACCCGGCCCGAAAACATATGTACCCGACAGACTCCGCTGGTTTGAGATGCCGCTGGAGGACGGTAGGAGTAGGAAAGTCATCGCGGTTAGCACAGAAGAAGCCGTCTATTGGACCATTGCCTACACCATTATACTCGCTTCGACTTTTGCCGCAATTGCAAAGCTGGTTACTGTCTTCGTCCTTGCCTTTGCCCAACTACGCGGGAGAGGTAACCGTCATGTTATGCTGGTTACCTTCTACAATGCAGGCTCCCCGCTCACAGCCGCCACTCAGATGGCCCAATACGCGTATCAAGCGGTCTTCAACAGTCGCCTAAATGGAACTTGGAGTATCAACTGGGACTCACTCTACTTTGCTATAATCCTCGCAAGTATAGCCGGAGCGAATATCATTATCGCTCATACCGCAACGCTTTTGGTGGGCGGGAAGACATTGGTTGTGAGGAACGCTGCTAGAGCAAACCCAGCTGCTATATATTACCCAGAGATGGTATCAGACAATGATCCACAGATCCGGGAGGCTTTTGAACTCGTGCAACCCGTGCGAGCGACAGCGGCTTACCAGGCTCTCGGAAGGCTTGAAGCGTCAAAGGCGAACGTGGAAAAGGCGGTCAATATATCGATTGTCAATGGTACCAACGATAACGGAACAACCTTCGAGCTTAAGTACAGTTACTCAATCAACGGCTCGGATCTAGGCCTTCAGCTCGCTCCCAGACTTGTTTACTCAGTGAGCGGAGGATGTCGGACGGAATATAACTGGCTTGTAACAGCTGGCTTCAACAATAGCGACACATACCCACTCTGGGGTAACATCAATGACACCTACCTATCAAATCCAACGTACACCACTGCGAAAGTAGATGCGGAGTCGGACAATCCACCTTGGCTCAATATCGTCCCTGAGTCGAATGCCACGGAGAGAAGTGAGGCTAATCATGGCTATGAATTTGCAATCGTACCCAATACCTCCCATCGCAAATCGCCTGTTCCTAATGTAGACGATCCCTGGTATATCACTGAGGATAACCCAGAATATGTCAATGCCAACGACTCGACTCGAATTTCACTCCAGCTTTCACCATACCGAATACGACGAGGAAGACCGCCGGTACGCTGCTGGCAAAATGACACCTGGTCTTTGGGAAACAATAAAGTCTATAGTGTAGTCGATCTACCTAAGCTTCCCGGCTTGCAGCTTTCCACCTTCCTGCGGGATATTGTTTTCCAACGGGAATTTGCAGCACCACCACTTATTCAGACCGGAAATAACCTCGGATATGCTATGGTGAACTCAGCAATGGATACAGTTGTCACTAAAAAAACAATATATGCGTCACGCTGCAATGCAACTCGGGACATCGAAAGACTCATTCAAATCAGTTTTGTAGCCTCTCGGGAGGTCGTCCGCAACACGGTGTTACTCTATCCCACTCTTTACACGCAGCCAAACTTGACGAATCTTGCGGCGGGCTCGAACGGCAAAGTGCCAGATGAATACGCGGATTTCATTCTGGATAACAAGGATGTTGCGGCACTCAGGATTTCAACCATGCTGTCCGTACCGGCTGCGTGCATTATCCTCTGGGGGATTATATTGATCCGTGGGAAATTGAATTACGGCGTGATGAAGGCTAAAAACGCCGGCGCGCTTTCCCGGCACAACCTTCGACTGATAGCTTTCCAAGCATCACAACTCTACCGGTATTTGGACGAGGAAATTAGTGGAGTCAGGAGGTGGTCAGGTAGGACTACAATGGCGCCGTATATACGAAATATCAAAGACGACCGAGGCAGTGAACTCATAGCAAGCGATGGAGCCAGAGCAGACGATCTTGAAGGAGAAAGTCCCGACAAATTCCTGCCAATGTCCGTAGATGGCCCGAGGAAAAAGATTGGTTCAGACTGTAACAGAACGTCGCCTTTCATTCGACCGAAGCTCATGCGGGTTCCCAGCAGTCCTACGACTCCGGTAATCCCAGGCGAAAAGGACCAAGCTGCCACGCAAACCACCCCAGCAACAAAGTCCAGGCTATCAACCCTGATCGATATGGTTTGTTTCTGGCGCTCAAAAGAAGGAGAAGAGGATGGAAAGTACGAATTGGTTATGACTCGATACTGGCAAAGAGAACTCAAGAGTAATGATATGTACATCGACTTTGACGAGATTCGGAATGACCTGGCAGGATTTGATAAGTAGCGCTTATTGATGTAAGAATATTCTCCTGCTTGTTGTAAAATTTCCTAACCATTGCAATTGCCGTAGATTTAGTTTTACGAGTTTCGTTCTTTTTGATTCTTTGAATTCGTGCACCTGGTTGTTTGTGGGAGATGGGTGTGTTTCTCAATTTAATTTAACTGGCGATGAGCTTTGAAATTTTTTTATTGCGCGTTTCGTGGAGAAGTTTTGGTTCTGCTCTTGTAATCTAATGAAATGATGCCTTGGAAACCGGTTCCTTCATGCTTCTGATAACGCCCAAAATCGCATCCATTGGTACTTCCATACCGCACATGTATTAGAGCAGCGCCTAGTGACATATCTTACCTGAATAGTAGACTTACAGTCAATCATTACCACTCTGGGGGTTTAAACTCCGGTGGGCCTCACAGATTGCATTTTTCTAGGTATGGTTGATATTAAATGGTTGCATGCGTAGTCTGAAAAAAGCCGCCTGATAGATTATCATCGCATGCGCGGCAAATTGAGGTTCTAGCTCTTAGTTACCATTAAACACTACAAAGCACCTTTTCTAATCGTCACTTATCTCGCACCTGTACACCCGGAATTTAGGCAAGTATACACTTCTGGACCGTTGCCTAGATATCAAATCTTAATTACTTTGGATCGGTGGGTGTAGTACGGAGGCGGTGAATTATTATGGTAAGAGCCCTACTACATGAGATATCACTCGTCACTGAGACATACATTCCCGTAAGCTTCGTCACTAACCAACCATATGCAGCCTTCAGGGATCAAGCTTCTCTGCAAGCCACCGGGATCCGGACCGAGAGCTGAACCACTTGGTTGCAAGAAGTAGACAATATTAATGAAGATAAGCTTTTGTGAATCCTCGCCAATATTAACTCGTCATAACCAATAAAGACCCAAACCAGCAGCGAATGCAGTACAGAGCCTGTTCTTTTCAGTTCATATATAGTCGGGTGTGATTGTAATGGAAACAATGACATGCCCAATTTGTCTGGCTCAACTCGAGCTGTGTTATCGATAAGTTAGGCATCCAATCAAGCTTTGAGGTTTGCATTACCAACCTTTCGGATGGTACATGCTAATTAGTTTGTTTTTTCCAGCTAGTACTGAGCTATCGGATAGGATTTCAGGCCAGCTGAAAGCATACGTATACTCGAGTAAGGCCAATTCTAGTGGTATTTGCGCTTTGAAAAGGAATGAGTAGGAGTATTAACTGTGAACTGAGTGGTAGGGGTGATGGAAATGGGCGGTAAATCGTATTCTCGGTTGTAAGTCTAAGTAGTTGGAATGTACTGCATCCTTTTGCTTTTGTCTCAGGTGATACGCTCTCCCTTGTTATTCCCATTCACACTTGGGTGAGCACTGTTGGAGTGTACTCGTCCACACTACAGCAATTCATCCATCATCAGGTAGGTTCGAATCCTGAGCCCGTTCTGCTGGTTTCACTCCTAGATGTACTTAGTATAGGTGTTCGGAATAGCTGTGCAGATCGCCACGATTTTTTGATGGCTGTTGCGAAACGCCTGTACCGTGTACATGCAGCACAGCTGGCTGTTGGTTTGTATCATGGCCAGCCACCCACGTCAATATCTCCCAAAAGAGTGCATGATCTAGGCAGACAAAGTTTGAAGCTCTCTTTCAGTGAGGCATATGACCCAAGCAAAGTGGGGAATATTGAGGCTTCACCGGCAGATCAAGCCGATGACACACGTCAAAACAATTGATATTTAGTTTCCCCGCCCCCACCAACCCATATTGGGTCTTGCGCTTCTTTTTGGCGGCCTTCTGAATTCGGAACAATATTCACCGCTTATAATTGGCTGCGTTGGCGTTATTGGCCCATCAGCCTTGTCTTTGAACCGACAATCTCATGCTTATGCAGGTGAATGGGAATGACTTGTTGTTTGGCCAAAAGCAAGCTGTACATTGTGCTTCTAGAGGATCAAATTGCAATTTGTCTGCTGTTCTGTTCTCCGTATTGCGACACATACGTGCGAGAGATAGGTCATTTCAGCCCCACTAACCGGCGCTCCGGTCCCAAGCTGCAAACGATCCGGAGGCAATTAAAAGGAAGCACCCCCGTAGTATATGCAGTAGTCTCTCGACTCTATTTTACCTAGCGCTTCTACCCAAACATTACCTCAAAGTTTACCACTTCTCGTCGCCGTGGCATTACTGTTATTCCTCTGGAACGCAAAGTAAGTGGATGACTCATATGAATGCTCAAGGGACGATTAACAAATCTAGATGAGAATGCTGCTCCGATGCTGGGTTGGTTTGTTACTATCTGCGGCAATCACAGTGTACTCTGCGCCTCTAGCACAGCAAGCCGACAGCGTTGTCGTGAACACCCATGGAACTTCGAAAAGCACAACCTGGCAGCCGGAACCCAAAGTCCGTGGAACCTTCCAAATCATATTCAGTTGTATTCTAACGCTATTCCTTTGCGTTTGTGAGTCGCAAATCACTCGTACATTTAAACAATCAAAACTGACAATGTGTGAAGGGACCACCGTCCATGTCAACATCGAGCCAATAGTCACAACCAAGCGGAAGGAGGAGGATTCTAAGAGCATGAAGTGGAAGAGCATGAAGTGGAAGAACATGAAGTTGAACAGCATGAAGTTGAAGATGAAGTTGCTTTCCATGGTCGACGATTTCCTTGCGAAAAGGTTCGTGAGAAAGATTGGATGGAGTATAACCAGCCTTTTCGTCCCAGAAGCTACCATGGCTGTTGCGGCGTGGGAGAGAAAGACTGCATCGCTTCTTCGCAAGGAGATGCAGAGGAAGTCATCGTTGAAGAATATTGTATCAGAAAATACCTCCACGGACCCGAAGAAGAATGAAACACCAGACACCCCCACAGTCCCGAAGAAGAAGAACGAAGCCGCAGGTATCTCCACATACCCAGAGAAGGATGAAGCAACAGACGCCTCCGCAGCCTCGAAGAAGAACGAAGTCCCAGACATCATAGAATCGAAGAAGGATGAAGCAACAGATAATCCCTCAGGCTTAAAGAAGAATGGAGTAGCTGGCGCTTCTATGGACTTAGAGAAGGGTGGAGAAGCGGGCGCCTCCGAGAGTTCGAGTAAGGGTAAATCAAAGGTCACTAACCCTTGGGATGATTTGTCGCTCTCTTACTACGCTGTTATGGGGGGTTTCCGAGTCATATATGGACCACCTGAAGACATTGCTACCCTCAGCCCTGGCTCCCAGCCTGTGAGAATGGGACTGGTTACCGGAATCATCCAAGGCCGCAAGAAGGAACCTTATGTATGGTCGGAGGGTCAAGCCACAATTAAAAGCGGTACACTTACCCCTCATGGAGTGCTCTTCATGGCCGATAACGGTTGGCTCCCGGACGTTCCAGCAGAGATCGTCAAAGATAAATCCAAGGTGAACGCACTGGCCAAAGTATTGGTTTGTTTTCAGGCCGCATGGATAATAATCCAAGTGATTGCTCGGACCGCAGCTGGTCAACAGGTGACACTAGTGGAAGTCCATACAGTTTTGCAGACGCTGTGCGCAGCCACAATGTATATCACGGTATATCCCTCCCAGTTACTCGCGAATGCACATGCTAATATATACTGCCTACTCCATAGTGGTGGGATAAACCAGCTGACATCGAATTCCCAACTGAAATTATCCTCTCCAAAGAACAATTCGACAAACTGCGCGAAGCCGGCGAGGAAATAAACCCCACCAACCCCTTCACCAGGGATTATCGCAAAAAAAATATCGATCGACCAAATAATTCTCGCGTCGTTGGCACGCCTGACAAAAAATATGTCACCTCTCGTGCAGGACTCGGGAAGCTGATGTATCAACAACTTTGTGGCGAAAAGGGTTCCGAAGGACACTTGGTCGCATGGTACTTCGAGACAATTGCAAGAGCTTTCAGTAGGATAATCCACGCTAAAATGAACATCTGGAAAGAAGGGCTGTTTCTGTGCGCTGTTGGATTGGCGTATGGTGGTGGGCATCTTTCGGCATGGAACAACTACTTTCCGAGCCCGGTAGAGATGTACTTGTGGAAAGTGTGCTCGATTGTTACAGCAGTTGCAGTGAGTAGCGACATTTTTTTACCATCCCACCGACAGTACTGATTAGAGTTAGGTATGCGGCTTTGTTTTTCTGCTGTATTTCGGAGCATTCCTTCATATGATTCTAAAGTTGGACGAAAACCGAGAAGGAGGAGACACAACGAACAATGCAGATGAGAATGAGAGTAGGTGGGATAGAATCATTTGGAGAGCTTTCAAGGGGTTTTTTGGTATTACTTTCGGTGTCGGGATCTTCATTGTTCTGGTAGCTAGACTTTACCTTCTGGTAGGGTCGTTCATTGCGTTGCGAAAGGTAACGATCAGTGCGTATAGTACTGTTGAGTGGACAGAGGCGTGGCCACATCTGGGGTGAATACTCTCTTATTTCCTATGGTTTTGCTGATACCTATCTAATCAATTTGTCACGGCCTTCTTTAAATGCTATGAGACATGAAAAATTAATGTATTTGTTAATGGTTGTACTGATGGCCCCGCTCTTGTCATGATCACTGCGAAACTGTGCTGTGAAGTCTTCTATCGAAATTTCCGACTTTACTTAGATATTTTTCATGGCCCAACCAGCTGGCACTGATTCCGGGCTGGTGAGTGTCAGCTGTATACCAACTTGAGTGCGTTCCCAGTAGCCCATCATTCCACCCAACCATCTCACAATTTCTCTTCAGTCGTACACATCTTAAGAGCAGATCTTCATCTTCCTCCGTGCATGGTGCTTCTAGAGCCCGCAAAGCAACAGTGGCGGTTGCCTTGGTCGCCGATATCGTCACATGGCTGCCTATGTGCATTTAGACCGCGTTGAAACACTACATCAAATTTTTTACCCCTGCAGCCCGACCCGACGTGAATACCAAGCGCACCTATGACCGCAGCCTCGAGTAGCATGAAAATTGCACCTAAACAGTGTTAGGTCACCCCGTATAAGCTTAGTTGCACAATGAGCTACCGAACTTTCCTACATTTAGTAGAGCCCGTGCTACTGCCCAAATAACCACTAAAACATCGTTTTTGTGGAGTCCATACCCAGAAGCGGGAATAGCTGGTCTGTGCACGGCACTACCCATCCGAACGAAGTAAGTCGTACTCTAGGGAAGTGCAAGGAAAGCTCTAAGTAGAACTTTCCTGCATTGAAAATAAGTATGTACTTATGTATGGGCCAGACGCGGGAAAATATGATCGCGCAGTTCCCCCATACAAAACAAGCCTGTTGCAGGAAAATGCAATTTCCATGCGCAGAAAGTGGACCCCATAAATTTCTCATGCTGTGTGACTTCCCTCTACTCTATCTACAGCGGTGTGCTTTCCAGCGTGAAATCGGCATATCTTTCCTGCTTCGAAATCTAGATTTCTTTTCCCTAGTATAACGACCGCTTTTATACCTCTTCTACACCTTGTCCACCGAATGTGGTGTGCAATCTACGGAGCATCTGACGTTAGCCGGCTCAAGTATCTCTGCGCATGCACCAGGTATTTGGGTTCGTTCCATCGATTCGGTATCTGCAACGGAGAGTTCCTGATATCTACGCTCGGTTAAAGGAGCCAACAGACAACGAGTTAGCTTGTGGAACATATTACATCGATATTTTGATAGGTTAAAAACATATATCTTCTGAAATAGTCTCATTCCTCAGGAGGACGTATCCGGGGATAACGCGCACTTACAAATTATATCCGTAGCAAGCTGGTGCGCACCAACGTATCGAACTCCTCTTACTATGCGTTATTAGGGGCTCATCTAATGAGAAGGAAGAGCCCGAGGGAGTATACACAGGGCTGATAGACTTCTCGAACGAAATTATTAGATAAATCTAATCAGACGTGCTTGGACAAGACCGGGTTTGTCGTGTTTGGTCAAAACTCTGATACTCCGGCCTGCCCAAGTTATTCCGACGAGCGTATCCAGGAACGCCTCAAGACCTCAGTTGTAGTAGCGCCCTAGATAGGGCGATAGATGCTACATCGAGCGATCATGAACGGAAACACGGCGATTATTAATCCGTTGGTGCAATACCATGTGAGAGGAGCGAAACCGGCGGATTCTACGTCAATATGTGGCAGGTAAAAGTGGACAAAGCTTCAGCTTGATGTGTTGTTAAAAACAAACCACTATTCGGGCGAAGTTTGCGCTTATTTATGGCACATACACATGTTTTTACTTCATAAACACCGGTATATGACATGCGGCTTATTCGGGTTGTGCACATCCAAAGTGCAAAAACTCGACCGCAGATTTCAAGCTTGTACCCTGGAGTAGCAAAAGGAATTGCACTTTATAAGTATTAAAAGACGCTTGATCGGCAGCGGCTGCATTGCTGCTCCAAACACCAGTACCTACCTAGTGCATATTCAGCCGCAGTCGCCTGATATGTAGAACGAACTAGACGATCACCTGTTTATCAGCAATCCCTTTTCCGAACCTTCTACTCATTACCCCCTCCCCCTTCCTACCCGTTTGTAGGATGCACTACCCGCAATTAAATAGCTTTCTTCAATTCAGATTATCATATGAGTCAGTTGATGTGAGGTTATGGAATGGATCTAATTAGTGCTCTGTTAGGTTGGCTGAGTAAGAGTCATGATCAGTATTAACGAAGTCAGTGCGGTTCTACATTCCCTCTCATCTCTGGTCTACTTCTTGCGGTTTCTAGAGCGCAGTACTTGGAGTCGGACTCATGGTATGCATGGTGTGCGGAGAAGGGCTTTCTCACAGGGATCTACGGGAAGTGGGACCGCATAAGCGATTACACACAGCATAAACCTTACCTGGTATCCACCCAAGGGTGTGGATTGTAGAATCAGATATTACTGGTAGATAGATACCAAAGACGTGAGGTGCAGCAACTTGCGCAAACTTCGCCTGAAAATATGTTGATCCGGCGGCGATTTGCAGTCTGGCCTGCAGCAGCTGCAGCGCAAACATTTGGTGATTCAGAGGAGCCGTAAGGTCAGTTCTCTATGATTGGATGACTGGACGTCGACCCCACCAACTAGTGTCGTGTTCATTCAACGGACATGTGAAGATAAAAGTCATATGCATGGATACCGATATCCTATACTGTACCGCGCAAAAAGGTTTGAACGTAATCAGTAATCAGGCCCCATTCTTAACAGTTTTTATTGCGGTTTTGGTCTAGTATTGGTCATTCGCAGATGGAAAAAAATGTGTAATCACAATATCCTGTCCGAACCTTTTTGCACAGTACAGTAATAAACAGCCAGTAAATACTCTACTGGTGCGCTGCGTAAATATCAGCCTTTCTAGGTGGGCAATCGAATGATACTCTGGGCGAGTGGACAGAACAATCTTTCAGAAAGTGAGGCTACAGTGCTGTGTCGTCGGAAATGCGACAATACCGACAAGGCTGTCAGGAAACAGGTTGTTGAGGTGTAATATCTTCGTTCTCATTTTTCCACTCCGGGATTCTATCCGCACACATAAACTTCTGAAAACCTGCTATTTCATCCTCTTCAGGATTTTTTCGTCACGATTTCCAAGACTGTGTCTAATTACTCGCGCATCCCTGCCCGATGACGCAGGGCGGCTTCAGCAGGGATTACTGACGGACAGACACAGACGTCACAGACTTGCACTGCCTTGCCAACCTGCCAACGTTCGTACAATGCTGCGAATCTTCGTTCTTCTTGTTTTTTCCGCCGCTTTCGTCCCGTTTCTTCGTCGTCATCAACTTCCAACACAATATATCTACGCCCCATCAACCACCTATGGAACATACACCCCATTATCCCCAACTTCACATCCCATCACCCATACCCCAACATCAACATTAACGTCAACGTCAACCAAAAGAACAGAAACAATGCCAGTAATCCTTGAAGATGATATGCTTATCCCACCCTCACTCCGCCGGAAACGGTACATCGAAAGCGACCGCAGCATCGATGTCTCTAATGGCTCTGTTATCGACCTCCCACCCCATGAGCCCCGTATCGAATACACCGGCAACAGCGAACCCGTCATAATCCATCAAGATCACTATATCAACCAGCGTCCAACCGAAATCATCAGGGAGAGAGAAATCATCATGGATCCTAGCTTGGGCAGCAATGTAGGAAGGCGGTACCGTGTGGATGAGCTAGATATAGTGCAATATTCACGACGAGGAAGGGCAAGAAGCGTCGGGTATGATGGCTATACGGACTCTTCTTCGTATGGCGATGAAACAGATGTATACTACCTTGAAGACGGATCGCGCCATAGGCGTTCCAGGCGAGGGCACGGTGGCGGCGGTCTTCTTGCTGGCGGCGGAGCCTTGGCTGCTGGTCGTCACCACCGTCATCACTCACCACAGAGAGTTTACGCCCATGACGGTCACCAGAACCATCACAATGGCCGCCACCTTGCTGAAGGGGCTCTCGGTGGAGCACTAGTCCGTGGGCTTCGCCGCCGGTCCTCATCCCCATCTTCCGACTCTTCCGACTCTTCCGACTCTTCCGACGGCAGAGGTTCCCACCATCATCGGCTTCGCCATGTAGCCGAGGCCGGTGGCGCAAAGGCTCTGTACGATCATCACCGTGCTCACCGCGATAGCCGGGTATACCATCACGAAGACCACGACCCCCACCGTCACGCACGACACCTTGCCGAGGCAGGGCTAGGAATTGCGGCAGCAGGAGCAGCAAAAGAGCTCTATGACCACCATCGCCGAACTCGGTCGCGCTCCTCCTCTTCCTCCCGGTCCCGGTCCCGGTCCCAGTCCCGATCCCACGCCGGCCGCCACGTAGCTGCCGCAGCCTTAGGCGCAACCGCAGCTGGGTTAGCAGCACACAAATTCCGCCACCGTCGCGACTCCTACTCTTCTTACTCCAGCGATGACGGCGAGCACCACCACCGCGGACGCAAGGTCGCTGCCGGGGTAGCGGGAGCCACCGCCGCAGGCCTAGCCGCTAAGCACTTCCACGACCGTCGTCACCGCTCTCGCAGCTCCTCCACTTCCTCCACCTCCTCCACCTCCTCCAACAGATCTTCCCACAACAGATCTTCCCACAAGCTCCGCAACGCGGCGCTCGGCGTTGGTGCTGCCACCCTCGCGGCCCATCACCATCACAAGAAAGAACAAGAGCGACGATCGCGCTCACAGTCCCGCCCCGGTATCCTCCGTCACCGTAGCCGGAGCTACTCTGCCCCACGCCATCGTTCCCCCTCCCATGGGCCAGGACTCGCAAAAGTGGCCGCCGCCGCAACAATGGCCGGTGCTCTTGCCGAGCACTACAAAAAACACAGAGCTAGATCCGCGGACGCTGGCGGGGGTCGGAGACACCAACACTTACTTGGAGAGAAGAGGGTCCACTACCATAACAACCCGCGAGCCTATGAGAGGAGTATCCACCCCGACAGCAGCGTCAGCAACCAACCTCGATCTCGGAGGGGTAGCATGTCAGGTGGGGTGGGCAGTATGATCAAGAATGCTATTATGCCTAGCAGCGATCATCACAGCCAGAACGGTATCAGGCAGAGGAGCAGAAGTAGGAGTAGAGGCAGTGGGCTAGCTCAGAATGTGGCATATCGTATTGGAGAGGGGGTGGCAGAAAGAATGGCATATCGTGTTGGAGAGGAGACAGTGGGTAGTTTGAGGAGACACAGCAGGCACAGGTAGACAGGTAATGCAACGAACGTAACGAATTTCTTTAGTTTATGATATGATCTATATAGGATACATGGGAAATGGCCGGGTACATTTTTGGGTTTCTATCATGTAGTTAGTTTAATGACAGGGTTTAATTCCTTTGGGTGTGCAAGATATTGAATGTACGAGTAGGATAGTATTATGGAATGAAGCGTGCTACTTTGTCTATTCCCGCGAGCAATCCAAGTAAAGTAGATAGAGCCATCTATTCATATCTATAGTTTAGTGCTAGATTTGAACTTTCCTCCCTTTCTTCTAGTAGTTAATGTTTTGGCTGCGTTTTGCCTGTGCAGCATCCCTAAATTTAAACTTCCCTATACCTTAACGTCCTTCCTGTAGTCTTGTTGTCAGGGAAGGGTGTAATGGAACTTAAATTCGGCCCGTGGTTTTGGCAGCATAGATGGGAGTTGGTGTTGTTTCCGTGGCTGAGCATGTATATCTGACCCAGATGAGTGAATCGAAATGGTGAAGGCACCGCAGGCTTGAAGCTTGGATTGAGGTTGAGTATTGACACTTTCATGCTTTATAATCTCTTTATTTCGTCTAAACGCAATGCTTCGTCAGTTCCATTCAATAATAGTTTCAGGAGGCTTTCCGCTGTGCCGTCTTTGCAATTGGTTGAGACTTTGGAGGCGCTCGAGGCCCAGTTCCTGTAAGTTCTGGCTAGTGAAACTGTCGATACTGGAAAAAAACCTCTCGGGTTCATCTATGCCTGGTGCCAGCATTCTACAATGGTGCAAGGAATTAGAGAATTACAGGCGTCCAGTTACTCTCCAGAGCGGGTGGAGGAGGACGCTGTTCTGGTGCTTGCTTTGCAATGTCAGGGCCAGATCTAGAGTGGAGGTTCGCGAAGGTGTATGAGAGGCTGGGAGAGCTTTTGCAGTCTCAGTCCTCTAAGGGCGAGAGCTCTTGCGCTAGGCTTATTTAGGTAGGATCCGAGTTGTGCTAGGTGCTTGGGAGTCGGGGGCTCTGGACGGGGCTTTCCTCCTAAGACTCCATATAGAGTACGATCCAGGACTGCGTCCAACTGTAGACGCTGTGCAATCTAGTTTCCGGTTCCTGGGGTAGGGGTTCGACACACCTTCGGAGCTCTGTAGTATTCGTAACGGCCCGGGCACCTGCCAACTCCGCCCCGTCTCCTCCCCTTCTCCCCCGTCTCAGCCTCGGCCTCCGTCAATGTCCTAAGAGTCATCGGAGGGTTCGAGGGATCATCGTCGCAGTAGCAAGGGTCGTGGGGGTCGTAGGTGGCCGGGAAGGTAATAACTAATGTCAGGATATTCGTCTGGTACGTTTCTTGCATCTCCACAGTCAGTGTGGCAAAGATCTCCAGTGTCTCAGGTAGCATAGGCAACCCCAAGGAATCCAGTGGCGGTCTGGAACCATCCCCAGCGCAAGGCCTTCTTCTTCATCAGCATCTTCATTACAAGCGAGTTATGGCTAGACGGAGGCGTGCTGCTAGGCCTCAAGGAGAGCTTGTGCCGCGACCGCGTTATTTGCGAGCTATCTAAGCACTTCCATGTGCATACTACATTCTCTGTTGTACATAATGGCTTTTGCCACCCCATGCTTCAGTATCGCATCTACACATTCGCAGCCCTCCTTTATCCCGTGATATCTTCTTGGGTGTCTTAAAAAGTATTAAGTATGTGTTGACCGTTGATAACCGTAGGTCTTTATCATCATCAGTATACGGCCGAGATGAAACGTAGCCGGTCTGGCCGTTGAAGAACATTGAAGCTGTGAGTGGTGCCCGGGAAATTGTAGCCCTTTCGTTGCATACGGTAAAAAAAAGTGAAGGAAGATGGTTAACACACGAGAAGGGGAAAACAGTTCTAAAATGTGTGGTAGTGATCTAGGGCTCAGGCTTCAGGTCTTAGGGCTGTAAGCTGTCGTATCTTGCGATACCAACCCATCAGAGTAGCCCCCAAGTCCTCATGCCACCTCGGCTGGGCTCTAGGTTCTCGCCCCGAGACTCTCTAGAAACTAAGTAATATCATGTGGTTCAAGGTTCCGGGTTTCGTCTTGTGTACCTCTCAGTAAATATATGCAAGGTCCCGCGTTTGTAGGACAGTTTTGTATGTATGCAATCTTAACCTCGGTTCCCAATACGACGTAATAGTTATGGTAACATACTCTGAGTAAAGTCTAAAAACCATATGGAAAATGCTTAAACCGGGACTCGAATTTGGGTACAGATTTGAATCTACGACATACACGATTACCAGCCATCGAATGCATTATTTCGTTCCCAGATCCATTGCCTACTGTAGGATCCGGTTGGCGACGTAACAACATGCCGATCAATCAACCTCGTGCTCGACCTACCCATGACGTCACTTACAGCATCACCTCCAAGTAAGGCCTATAGTAATGGCAACGCCAGACACCTCCATTCCAACTCAATTCAGCATTCTCTTCACCTCCCCAGTCTCAAAATGTCACAAAAAATCCTCCTCTCCTACGCCACGCCATCACTCGGCATGCACCCCACCCACACCCTCCCGCACAAACTCTCCGCCCTCAGCAGTGCAGGGTACATGGGCCTAGAGCTAGGCTTCGACGACCTCCTCTCCTTCGCGCGTAGCTACCTCCACAACCCCTCCATCACCCCCACCTCCTACGACCAACTCTGCATCGCCGCCCAAAAAATCCGCATCCTCTGCGCGCCGCCAAACCACAACCTCGCCATTATGGTCCTGCAGCCATTCTCAAACTTCGAAGGCTACACTGGCGCTAAACGTGAAGCCGCCTTCGAACGTTCCCGCGGGTGGAAACGAATCCTTGACGCCCTGGGCTGCGATATGCTACAAGTCGGCTCCAACGATGACGCGGCAGCGTCTGGCGATCCCGACGTCATCGCGTCAGATCTCGCCGAGCTCGCGGATCTGATGAAACCGAAACGGGTCGCGTATGAAAACTGGTGCTGGGGCGCGCATGTACGGACCTGGGCCGACGCTTGGGCGGTTGTGAAGCGCGCGAACCGCAAGAACCTGGGGTTGTGTCTGGATACATTCCAGAGCGCGGGCGGGGAGTGGGGGGATCCGAGGACAGGGTCTGGAAGGGTTGAGGGGGAGGGGGAGGGGGATGTGGATGAGAAGTGGCGGGAGAGTATGCGGCAGCTTGCGGGGACGGTGCCGAAGGAGAAGATCTTTTTTTTGCAAATCTCGGATGCGTTGATGCCGGCGAAGCCATTAGCGGGCAGAGATGAGTGGAGTCACAAGTTAAGGCCGCTACCGTATTGTGGGGGGTATTTACCAGTGGAGGATATGGTTAGGGCGGTTCTCAAGACGGGGTTTCGAGGGTGGTTTTCTGTCGAGGTGTTTTTGGAGGAGGAGCATGGGAAGGAATGGGAAGAGGGGTTGGAGGAGCGCTGGGCATGGGAGGGTATGGCGAGCCTGGAGAGGCTGTTGGTGGAGTGTGGTGCTTGAACCGGTAGTGGGGACGGTCGAGTGTCACGGTCATGCGGCTGTTAGATCTTATACTTACCTCAGACTGTATCTAAATTCGAGTCACAGCCGTTGTCTCGTCAGTTGCGGACTTTATGTGATAAGGACGCGACATTGCTACTCCGCCAGCCGACCCCATGATAATGCCGCTTCGCATATAGCCGAGCGAGGCTTGTGAGCGAGATAAATCCGGGATGGGAAACAGGATAACCGCATTGATCCGCATATATGGGGTGCGTTTAACGCTTTAACACCTTAATTGCGATACTCGTACTATGTGAGAGTACATCTACCCCCCGCCATTCATCATCGTACCACTCTATACACCCCTCACACCTCTTGGTATTTGTCTCTCTAAGGTAGGTGCAGTCGAAACTGACCGTAAGAAACCACTGCCAGTGGGTGAGAATCTGTGACCAACCCGCTGGGCGAGCTAGCAGTCCACCTGCGTCTCCAACTCCTGTCTCGCCGCTGCCATGCTCTGTAGAAGTGTATGTACGGATTGCGAAGTCGCGTGTGTGTGCGCAAGGGGGAGGCAGGGCATTCCTCCCAGCGGGCCGTCTCACTACCGGGGCATCCGCTGCACGGCACGCGCGCTAAAAAGAGCCGCTCAAGACATACATTCTGTTAGACCGAGTCTTTGTAGAGTACGTCATCACGTGGCTATGGGTTAGGGCTGGCAGCCACTATATAGGCTACGTGTCATCTTAGACTTAGACTCAATCAATCAATCGTCTCGACAGGTTCGTCACAACAGGTTATGAGCCCGGGCGCGGCCACGATCCGGACACCATATTCGACAACTATCAAGCGATAACAGTCGAAGCGCGAACTTTCATACGAGCGAGGCCGCAGGGTCCCGGATGCGTTGCGAACGCATCCGGGATCAAGACACCCTACGGACTCAGGACGACGATTCCACGATGCAAAGGACTCAGACGCCTCCTCTCGACGAAATCTCACTGAACCGCTTAGAGGGCTTTGATGGCCTCGATGGCTGCGATGGCCGCGATGGCTGCGATGGCCGCGGTGATGAGTTCTACGGGTATACGAGATTACGGCAACCGAACGACACGTCGACAGGACACGTTCGGGACGAGTACGGAGAGCAGTTTGGCAGGAGTTTGGGTCAGCATCGTGTCAACACCCTCGGAGGACATCGTGTCAACACCCTCGGAGGAGCTCGGATCAACACCCTAGGATGAGTTCGGGTCAACATCGGCATCAGTCGGATGTGTTCGAAGCGATTTCGTAACAGGTCAACCGGTGGCAAAGCCAAGCAGATCGACATACAGTATGGTATTTGGATAGTCTATAAGAAGTGGGCGGGTAATGGACCGCGGATACTTGGGAGATGTCGGCAAACACACGAAACCCCCGGGGAGCGCTGCGGTTGGTCCGCCAGAGGAACGCGCTGGGTATGTGATTTGCGACAGACTCGAGAGACCGGCGGTGGCAATTGGGCCATGAATCCAAGAAGTCTGTGGACTCCTCTACTGTGAGGACGAGGAAGCTTTGTTAGCTGTACAGTGTGTATTGTACCTTCACCCTAAACCTTCAATGACGACAACCCCTCCTCCACCCGGGAGGCTGAGTACGGGGATCCACGATCTACGGGAATGAGTTTCCTAGGGCTAGCCGAGGAAGAGCGACCTTCGGAGAAGCGTCTCCAATTCGAATTGCAGCTATGGAGAAGCGTCTCCAATTTCGACACCGACACCGACACCGACACCGACACACATTCGATATCGAGCATCCGCCACCGTACAACAGCTTATGAGCACTTGCGTTTAAAAAGAAATGACGATCAACACTTCCACTTCGTTTGTCGAGCGGAAGTTAACATCGCCGCGGAGAAGCGTCTCCAATTTCGAC
>Ga0307514_10000305_pt1 | contig 119322 bp, 129 predicted proteins | sample 16_EM_MG_FD_203088 | JGI IMG/M metagenome (GOLD analysis project Ga0307514, IMG submission 203088) | Populus trichocarpa ectomycorrhiza microbial communities from riparian zone in the Pacific Northwest, United States - 16_EM | ecosystem: Host-associated > Plants > Roots > Unclassified... | reverse complement strand
AAGCATCGCCTTAAGTCACAGCCGCTGAGAGAATCAGCCACCATGTTTCGCCAGCATATCCGCCAATGCCAACTAACCAAGGCTGCACTCAGACAGTTCTTCACTGTGAAGCCCGAGGGGTGTCCTGTCCCTACCACCCTTCCCAAAATTCCGTAGGCTTTACCCCCTGCGGGGCTCAGACTCACGCCCCACTGGTCAAGTGGCCTGAATACCTTGAACTATGGGTTGGGACTGATCGGTAAGGTCGGATGGTTATCAGGAGAACCGGCAGGTAATTATTCCCCTCTTGAATGATAGCGTGGTCCGCACTCATCCCTCCTGCCGGCCTTGTGACCTCCCCGCGTTCATCACTGTATCTCGTCACAACTCCAACTCTTCTTCGCCAGAGCCGGTCCCCCTCTTCATGCTCCTGCATAGTAGTTTCCGGCTTTCGTCTTTGTCGTCGCCTTCCACCATCCTCTTGTCTTTCGAGATCCTTCTCATCTCATCGCCGGGGTCGAGTAAACCGATCACGTGATCCTCACGACTCTCCTCACTCTTTCTGTTGCCCGGGATTTCGAGCGCCTTGTCGTCCGCCCTTATCATTTTTCTCCGCCTTATCCTCCTTCGATTCCTTGGTTGTCGAAACTTCCGCATATTTCGAGTGCATTAAACTCGGAGGGGGGGAGGTTAATCTGGGTGCATTAGCCGGCTGCCGCCTCCAATTCGTTATGGATATTCTTATCGTTGCGTTGTTCGTCTTTGACTTTCATCGATAAGCTTCTCTGCATTACATCTCTGGCCAGTGGTGTTCCAGCTTGCTTTCGTGGTGTGGGTGGCAATGCTGGCCTAATCGTGAGTTGTTTCGTGGGTGTTGACGGTGGTTGTTGGCTCGCGTCCTCCCCCGTATCTCCACCCAATCTCAATTTTTTATTCTCCTCCACTAGTTGTCATGAGCGTGGCAATCTCTGCCTTGAGGTAGTCGACCTTCGAGTAGAGGCGACCGAAGTGCTTCTCCATGCAGTCTGTGATGGCTTTTGGCAAAAGAGCCTCAGCCAGACCAAGGAGTTTGGTTGGGATTTCATCGTTGTCGCCAAATGTAGCAGATGGCGATTCGTTCTTTTGTTGTTGCCGTGCAGGAAGTTTTGAAGGCCCTCCCAAACATTTTCTTACTGGCTTGGGCGTCATCAACGAGAGTCCCTTGCCCGTTCGCTTCGTTGGAGTGTAGCCAGAGCTATCACTCTCGCAATTGTCGTCTGAGTCCGTCCCGGATTCCTATTCAACGTCGGAGCATCGTCCCAGTGACATAAGAGCATCAAAGGGGTTCGTAGTAGTTATTTTGGATGAGGAGGGACCCGCTACGGGCGTAGGGGTCTTGGAGTTGCGCGCATCGTGAAGCCCAAGTAAAATAACGCTGCGGCTTGTAGTTGGCCCAATGCTCGCGGTTTGGCAAAAGCTAGCGGTGAGGTGGCGTGTTGAGGAGTCGGTTTGGGCTGGATGGCGGTGTGCAAGTGTCAAACGTTTACGAAAGCGAATACTGACTAAAGAGACAAAATCTATAAACTACTTAGTAGCTATAACTGGGGTAGCTAGGTCAAAACAAGGAGATTCAATTAATCGAAGCAAGACGTCTTGGCGACGGCCCGAAATTGCGAGTCGGGCACCAATATGCTGCCGAGAGTCGTTGGGAATCATGAGTTGCAAAGGCACGCCGTACAAAGCCGCGCATGTAATTGTAGCGTTTCCGCTCATACTTGCCATTTTGAAAAGTTTTGAAACCTAATACCTTAATCAAAAATACACCTCCAAATCTAATTTCTTGCTACTGAGGTTGTCTACATCTTAGCATGATCTATTAAATTTTCGCAAGTCACATTAAAAATTAATCACGCGCTCACCGGAATTATGGTATTGTATTGGAGTGGCTCTACCTCAACGGTAGCCCTTCTCGATCCAAGAAAAAATAACGAGTTCGAACAAACGCGACCAATAAGAGCCAACCCCAACAGATAAACCCGGTAGAGTTATTAGCAATAAGGCACAAAACAGTACAGATGTCCTACCCCCGCCCACGGTAGAGCACTTACTTCCAATAACACAATTCCCGTTGAAAGTAAACCGAATCAATGTACAAAATATCCCTGCCTTGCGCGGGGATTTATACATGGTTTCTCGCTGTCTCCACTCGTGTCTAGGCTAGGTAGCCTCGCAACCGTAGGGGTAATAATTGCATGGACTGAGGTTCCATAGACAGATAATACATCATAGTAAGTAGAATTCAACCCAGCTGCTGTTCGTTGCTGGTGCCAACAAATCGCTCTATACGAGGATACGATTCTAATAGTTATGTGTACCATTTCACAATTAATCACTCGATCACCATCTATCACACGGTCTTTCACGCCCCGCAGTGAAATTTCCCATCGCAGGTACATATCGGTTTGGGAGCGTCACGGTTGGTGTAATTTTCGTATGCACCTTGCGGAGCTGATACTAGATCTGTGATTGGTATTTATGAAATAATCGACAGCCGGGGGCCACCCTGATAAAATAATGGCAGCTTTACAGGACAATTGTGTACTCAATTATACGACCATAGCCCGTTGTGGAAAGTTAATTATGGGGTAGTGCTCCTCCCGGTTCTCGCATGAAAACCACGACACTGGCAGGACCTGCAATGCAAGAACGGAAATCTATTGATAGTCTCTGCACAAACGGATAAAACCAGGATTCGAGATTGTCTTTAGTACCTCCGGTAGTGTACGGAACCGAGAATAGTAGCTCCCTACAGCGCCGCACCCTGTCAATGCTAGGAGTATGCACATTCGGTCATTAGGCAATAAAATCTTTTCATTCACTTCAGTACTTCATATAGTACCCATCCCAGCACAATGCACCCCAGTATCCCTCACAACAACCCTCCAATCTCCACCTGCATCGTCATATCCCTCCCTTTCCCTCTCCCACTCCGGCACTTTACCAAATCCCCGGCACCAACCTCCACCTAACCTTATTACAATACTCCTCCCAAGTCTTCCCATACTTAACCCCACACCGATCCTCATCCCTCACACACCGCTGCACCAGGAGCACCGTCATAAAAATCGCATACGTCCACGGCAAGATCGTCCACCCCTCCCCGCCCCACCCCGCAGCCGCACACCCACAATAACTCAGCACCAGATCCGCGGTGTAATTCGCATGGCGGGAGATGCCCCACCACCCCGAGCACAGGAGGATACTCGTGTGCTCCTTCCCGTCCTCGGTGTGGTACTTCGCCGTGATGTATTCCGCCGGCTTCCCCCAGATCGTGCACTTCCCTGATGTACGCCGCGCAAGGTCTTTCTGGTAGTTGACGAGTCGGAAGATTATGTAGGCGGCGATGCCGGTGGTGAGGAGGAAGGAGGCGGCAAGCGGGGACAGGGTGGAAGGGTAGAGGGCGAGGTATTGCGATTGGAGGGTGTACATGGTGGGCAACCAGACCATGCTACCCCACGCGAGGTAGAATCCGTAGTGGTCGTGGGTTATGTCGATTGTGCGGAGGTACCTGTGGGGGTTAGCGGGAAGCTCACTCAAGCCGGTCGCATGCTCGCGGGAGGGGAATGTACCAGTCTTCGTTGACGAAAAAGTCGACGACGTAGAATGCGTGCAGAATGTTAACGATCACCATCGAGTTCGTGATGTACCCATGCAACTGTTTCTGGTATGCCATAAACGAGAGGTTACTACCCACCCCGTTAGCAAGCATCCCCCCTGTCTTCCACCCCCAGTAATATCCCACTTACATCAAAGTCCACGCTACAATCCCAGGCCGTCCATTATGAAACAGCTTAAAATCAAACCACTCTCCAATCCGGGGGTTGAGCTCGATGCCCATGTAGTAATCATAGATGATGCTCCCCGAAAACTTCAAATCGTCCGGATGTGTCGGCGCGACTCTCGCCTTCACGTACGCCCATGCCGCAAGAAGGTATCCGTAGATATTAAACGCGATTACCAGCCCCTCCCAATTCTTCGCAACCCAAGCGGGGTCCAGCAAATCTGCATACACCGCGCCGACGTAGAGAGCGTGCGTAACCGCCCACGCTGCGAGTCCATTAACGCGGTACGGGAGTAGATGTCCGGCGGGAGTGCGTTGGCCGTAACCCGTAGAGCCGGGGAGAAATGCGTAGAGCGCGACTTCGAAGAGGACCCAGGCAGCGTATGCGAGTGCAGCGTGGGTAGAGAAGCGGGGGGCATAGAGGCGAGAGAATTCAGTCGGGCCTTGGGAGAGGATAGCGGCGAGGGTAGAAACAAGGGAGCCTTTGAAGTGGAAGAGGGCGATCACGTAGATTATCACCATGAGAGGACAGAAGGCAACGATCGCGCCGGTGCCGAGGGTTACGGACCAGGTGCCGACGTTGAAGCGGCCCCATTGCGGGTTGACGTGCGATTTTGCAGGAGCGGGAGGAGAGGGGGAGGGCGGCTTGCGGCGATGGACGGTCGACATGGTGGTGAGATCGCGTGTTGAGCGGGGTAGAATGGAAGTGTCTCAATCCGGTGAGAAACAGATAGACAGCAACGAAAAGTGTACGCAGAAGAGCGTGCGGCTGCTCGATGGAAGAAGTACAGTCGAGGGGGAAACGGGCTCCGCTTTACCGGTGAGTGCAGGTGAAAAACGCTCATTCTGTTATTAGGCTGCATGTCTCAGCCTGTTGGGCAGGAGCGGCAGATGCAGTGCGACCAACACATCAGAAGTCAGGCAACAGCACAACACAACATACGCTAACCTCTTCGGCCCCCTGCAGGCGCCGGGCAAGGAGCCTGTCTAGATTGGATGCCGATCACTAATCTTTTGTGCGAGAAGAATGCCAATTGTTTGCGACCCTGAAACGCATCTTTTCTTTTGTGTTGCGTGCAGTGAAACTGTGACCGCCGATTGGACATGACTCCTTCAACTGTCACTCTCGGTTAGAACTGGGTTGGTCCCTGAAGATTGCACACGAAAACGCACCTCTGCACTCAAGCCCATAAACGCTCGCCCCGGTATCAGACGTGAAATTGTTTCAAGCGAGGCGAAAATCTGGCCAAGAGGAGAGCTCACCAGTGGGAAAAGGAATTTGTGCAGCAACTGCCACCGCGTAATCTGCAAAGAATTGGCTCGATCCATCAGCATCCGATCTTGGTTAAAGCCCCGATCTAGTGCGCCAGACTAGAAGAAGTTGCAGGAGAGCGAGAATGAGCCATACACGTGATTCCCAACACTCAGCGGCAAGTGCCAGACCGGAGACGGCCGAATCCTTCGATATTCCACAGCAGTCGGTTTTGCAGCGCTGCAGTGTTCAATAGTGTGGTATTAGAATAGTGCAGAATTTATATAACATAGCACTGAAAGGTGGTTAGTTTTGCGCAGTCAGGGCTTTGTATTAAATCCATACCCCAACTGGTTTCTTGGCAGTGCTTCAGAACACATTCACATGTCCAGTAGTGTTAAACGACTTTGGGTCCTATTGATGGTTTACGCAATAAATAAAGTCGTGGTATCACAGCTTTAGGGAATTCTGTTATTCAGATCAAAACATTAACAGTGACCCTAGCTTCGTTTCCAGAGCAAGTCGCACCGTTGCTCCTGGATACACTACATTCATCAAATACCACAGCATTGCAAAATCACTCTACGTAGCGACCCCACTCGCGTATCTTTTGCAGGTCTCACAGCGGGGGATACTTCAAACATACTAGTGCGTCATGTATGAACACATGCAGACAAAGTGCTTTGTCGAATACGATTTGTTGGCTACATTCGGTTTCCTTTCCATTGCCTATCCTGGATGGCAATCTGCCAATCGCAAACACGGTCCTTTCCTCCTCATATTACCTCACATTGGTGCAGCCAATCAATCCGCAAGGCTCAAACTGAAACCAATCTAAGGAAACCGAGCGCGTAGGGATAGCAGCACAGAAGCATATTTGCGCTTACCAAAGATCTACGTAGGCGCCGGCACTACCGAGTATCGACATCACAATTTCTTTTCCTTTCTCTTAGAACGAATTCAGGAAATGTATGTACTTACCCTCCCCCAACGAAGGACCATGTATAATTATCCCATCCACCCATCCACCCATCCGCCCAGGCTTTTACCTGTCTAGGCTGTGCGATTTTATCAGCGGCTCTAACTTTGCAGTTGAAGGTAAAATTTAGCTTTGTGGCTAGATGCATGCAATTTCTAGAGCCGCCTTTCAGCTTGTAATTTGACATGTCATAGGGGTTCTAATTGGCCAGACGAGGCGATTTTGCAGCTAATCCCCAAATGAATGTTTCGAATAGCTCCGAGATCTGGATGGCTAGTGCCTAGATCTTCATGCCGCTAAATCAGGACTATATTAGATACCACGCGCGGATCTATAAGCTCTGGGGCTGGGATCAAGTTAGATCAGTGGGAAAAAGAATTTGTACGGGTCTCTTGACTAGCCGATCGGTGGCTTATGCAGCTCAAGAAATCTCCTTCATGCTCTACTGGAGTCAGGCTGTTGAAGATCGGACGCTCCTTTTCTAGCAGGTTACCGCGCTAAACTGACTAGATATGGGATACTATTGAGTATAACACAATCTGAATATCAACAGAAATGGCAAAGCTAATGTACGGTGACTTTGTTCCCAGCATTACATGCTGTTCAACAGTGACTCAACACCATGCTCTCATAGCAAAATCCATTGCCAGAAATAGTGTGTCCGATCTTCTACAACCTGACCCAAGTACCATATCTTTCATTAGAGGGTTTCGGCAGGGTTCGAAAGTACTGTTTTCGACTTGTACTCTTCAGTCTTGGAATGTAGAGTGCATCTGTGGATGCACACCAAGACAAATTATCGCTCAAAAGCAGTATTTTCGAGTGTTTCTGAAATCCTCTGTTCGCCTTGAAGCGGTGGAGATTACCGTGTATAGGTACAACGCGAGCCAAGTATACCTCCAGACGTGGGCCGGTAGCAGCATCTCCCAACCGCACTCTAATCGCCGCTAGATATCTGCCGCCCTGTTTTCTAGGATATCCTAAGATCCACAAACAGATCATACTATGTCTCAGATATTTGGTAACTGTAGTGTAGTACAAACATAGTATTTGACTAGTGAAGAATGCGTTAGCGACATTTCCTGATTGTCTTTGGTTATCGCGATCTAAAACCTGTATGTTTTCTCTATATATCTTTAGCCGGCAAAGCGATAGGGTGTACTTCAAAGTGCATATGCTGCTTATACTCCAATACCCAATATGAACAGGCGGTTGCCGTGTATATCCCTTTTCACACTCACTGTAAGTGTTTGCGTCCTCCACCACTTGAATCAATCAGCTGCAGATGTGCAATAAGTGTCTCGAACAACCCGTGCCGGCATATGCGGTGTTTTATTCGAACAGAAGCCAGAATGAGGCACTGAGCATGGATAATATCCGGATTCCACAACGTTGCAATAGAACGTTATCTTCCGTTGCACATTTTGCTTTTCCGTGATTTCCTTATCACTACGCAAGGAGCTCACTTTGTGCATTCTGCGTAACTACGTACGACAAGAAGCTAAATTTTGGGGTGGTTGATTATTCTATTATTGCACAGTAAGATTGAGAACGTGCCATTTCCCAAACCTCGCCCTGGACATATGAAAGCAACGGAAATTGCCGACACCTCAGATATTTAGTTACTATTTATTATACTCAGGTACTAAAACTTCTAAATGGCTGAGATGGGAATTATTTATCTGAAGTATGTTTTGGTTCCAAATGCATACTAGCCAAGCTGAATATATAGGAACTATCTCCTTTAAGACAAGTATAAGATTCATTAATGAATACGGTACTTCCTAGTATTGGCATAACGAATTGTTGGATTTATGCGTCGAAGTAGGCGTTAGTGATCCAAATATTATGTTTCTTAGTGCTCGGTATACGGAGAAAGTTTAGTAACATATTCATTTAGGTATTGATCAACGGATGGTGAATTTTCATCAGTCGTTGGCTTCGGGTGGTGCATATTAGACTAGATAATGTTGCTTTTGGTATCAATTGCCCACCTCTCTGGCTCGAATTGGTAGAATCTTCGATGGTGGCAAACTGCATGATATCCGTCATTGGTGAGCATATAGAGGATGCATCTTTCCTTTTTCCGTTTATAATATATCCCATTCGGTACTTTCGCTGATGCCTAGAATATGGTAAGTTGTAACCTGAAATTCGACAAAACTTGCCATCGAAACAGTGCCACCTTGCATGCTGAGGGGTACACACTAAGATATCTGCCACGCTCTGAGCGATGAATGGTGTCCGTCCTGGCTCTTTCATTCTTTCATTGCTCGGGGACAACCATGCTACACCTCGAGCTTCAAAAGGCAACACTCCAAACGTGTACGAGTTCTTGGCGTCAATGCAAGACATATCTACCCCCAACAACTAACCAGCTAGACTGAATTTCGCGGAACACGAAGTGCGGGATATTCCGACAGAAAGCCTGCTGGAAACAATGTTTGCAGCCAATTATATCGGGTGTGTTTCATAGACTTTGGGGTTGATCTTTAAATACTTGTCCAGTGTGGGATGGGTATAGCGAACGTGCATAAAGCTTTGGGTTTGTTGTCAGACTTGATTGTAGGTAAGAATAGAGTTTTATTATAGTCAGAGCCAGTACTTGGTCAGTCGAACAACTCGAAATATAACGCACTTAGCCCGGTCACCTGTGATGCACCTTATAGTGGAGTGGGAAAGGCATATACCTATCTACTTCCCCGTAGCTAGAACTAGCTATCACAACCTCCGGACCCATGAACACATACAACCGAACTATTACAGACGCTTAATCTGAGCCAAGTCTACGACCATTCGAAATCAGAGATCACAGATCGACTACATCCCCGGGCTGCATTGCAATCGTTCCCTTAAACCGCACAACAATCAAACTCAAGCACACCGGTAAGTCGATACTCCGCAATGTCAACACAATATGAAGAGTTGATAATGGAACCTGTCCAGCTCAGCAAGCCACCCTCATATCCGCGCACTCGCACTCGGGGCAGAAATGGGTGGTGCACATGTGTTCGTACTTCTCCCGCTTGCTGCAGCAACGACCGCGTTGTCTATTCCATCGCTAAACACCAACACAACGGTGCCCGAGGTCGGATATATGGCCGAACCGAAGGGTCGGGGCACGGTTGGAATTCTCTGGTCATGTTTAACGACTTTCGGACTATCCGTGTGGACAGCCATGCATCCCAATATCAACCCAAACCCGAACGCTCCAAAGAAGGACCGCTTCCTACACAAGCTATTCTGGGCGATTCTAGCCGCCTTGTTTCCCGAGCTGGTTCTACTTCGCGCGTGTTCTCAGTGGCTGGAGGCAAAGGAACTGCAAGAAAAGTGGCGCACTGAATTCAGCCCCACTGTCCGCAGTGATGACCTTGGAATTGAGGAGGCGTATTTCGTTCTAATGGGAGGTTTTGTAACCCCTGCTGATGATGGAACTACGTGCACTACGACGCTCACAGCTGTGGGGTTCAAGTGGGCGATCGAAAACATAGACAAAACTAGATTATTGGATCGGCGTGCATTTCGCAAGCAGGACATTGTCGACAAAGGAAAAGCCAATAATATCGCAAAGTTAGTGGTATGTGTTCAGGCTGGGTGGATGCTGGTTCAAGCGCTAGGGCGTGTGGCCGCTGGGTTGACCGTGACTCTGCTGGAGCTGCATGTTTCTATTCAGGTTCTCATTGCGGTGGTTTTGTATACGTTATGGTGGTCAAAACCGTTGGATGTCGACCAACCTATCGAGCTTCAAGCACTCAAACCTTACGCCTCGAAAAACGAAACCGCGATGTTTCCTATCCCTCATGGATTGTTCCCCGAACCGCATGGTTCAACCACTGGCATCGAGATGCATTCGAATCCTAAAATAACCCATCGTGAAACGGTGGCGCCTGAGGAATCTTCCATTGCCAATACTGAGGCGCCTGGGCAGAACATCTTTGCCGAGACGCTTGGGGAGAACCCCTTTGCCGAGACCCCAACCCCGCCTGATGGCAGCTTCCTTACTGAGAAGCACCGAAAAGGTGCATCATACATCATGTGTAAAGTCATGTTCGATCTCACCACAGGGATGTTGGCAAAGCCCGGACAGCGGCAACTTAAAATCGGTCTTCCTGGGATTTTGATCTTGGTATACGGGAGTCTTCACATCATGGCATGGAAGGCCCACTTTCCTACAGTGGTGGAAATGTGGATATGGCGGGTCACCTGCGTCGGGATGATATCAGCCGGGGCCATACTGGTCTTGCCGTTCCGAACATTGGGGGAGCAGAGCAAATGCACGCTTGTGAATCTGTGGAAGCTGAAGTTGCGGTCGGGGAAGGAAGTCAAGAACTTTAAGCGAGAGATGTGGGAGGTGTACATTGAAATGAGGAAGGATACCATTGGCAATGGCAATATGTTGGAGCGTTTCAAGTTTGATTTCTCAATGTGTTCGCTGGTTATCTATCTCTTCGCTATGATGTTCCTTACTGTCGAATCAATTGTTAGTTTGCGCCGACTTCCTCTCGATGCTTATAAGACCCCAATTTGGACGGGACTTTGGCCGCATATATGAGCTTGGATAGTGCAGCTAGCCCGAGGTGTTGAGGTGTGAATGGCTATATGTCTGGGGATCCTTTTGTCGGGTGCTTTTTGTTTCGTTAGTGCGGGTTGATGTGCGCTGGAGGCCTGATAGCACCATGATATGGACGGTCAATAGGAAATACCCAATGCACATAAATATGCATAGAGGTTTCAGACTATCTTGGCAGTTGTGTGTGTGTGTGTGGTCTACTTTCTCAGTGTTTGTTGCAATTGGCGTGCACAGTCTCTTGCAATAGCACCATACCGTTATATTGCAGCAGTGCACATAAGGTAGCTGATGTTCAGGAAGTTACGGGAGTTATTTACCGAAATCCAAGGGTAGTGTATAGAATCTATATCAAACGCGAATGTAAACTAAATAACCTCCTCCAATCACCGTAGAGTAAGATTTTTATCCCAGGGTGAGAAGGGTGTTCACCACAGCCTTCCGTATTGCAATATGCTATTGTTGAAAGCAAAAGAGAAAGAATGAAGAAGCTCAATTGTCTGTCGATCCAAAGAGAAGGGAAAACTATAGACTTATATACGAAAGAGAGAGAAGGAAAACTCAATGCCGACTGCCAAAGCCGGAGCCCTCCTCCTCTCCATGGGGGCAGGTGGGGGCCGTAAGCCACCGGCCTCATGCCCGAGCCCGCCAGCACCGAACACTAGGGAAGCCACCGGGCCAAATCCCTTGTCAACAGCTATACTAGCGTGCCGGGATGGAGTCAGCGGCCACCACCGCTAATAAACTAATAGACTGGAGGTTCGGTAGCGAGAAAAGAATGCCCCATAAACCTCTAATGATGGGGTGTCTAGTCAAATCTCAGGGTGGGAGAAGGTATGAAAACCTCGAAATACAAATCGGTGTGTGAGAGGGGGTGGACGTATCAGCACCGGCAGGCGTTTTGCAGCATAGGCTTTTCAAATGGAGGCTGAGCCGGCTTGATCTGCAGGCCACTTAGAAACACTAGTAAAGGGTTGTTAAAGATTCATCACGACTCTACATTGAAATCAGGGGCTTATATATCGCTTTATTTACACTTATTCTTCATAGATACCAATAGATAGTCATGGATATCTACCGCATGTGTCTACGCGCCAGGTATCTGCAGATATCCACCGGTTGTCTCCCAAACACCAGGCATCTGTAGATATCTACAGATATCCATAGATACCCAAGCTTTTCAAGCATTGACTAGGCCGGTCTATGCCATGGGTAGCTTTGTCAGATGCATCCGGGCCTGACCGGTCTACGAATCCATATATGACTGGGCGGTTGACTGACCGCTGCAGGAACACTGGTTGTCAGCCTTTTCGATAGTAGCCTACGGCAGAAAAGTCCGCCAAATGGACGTTTTTCTGTATGCGGCACAGGGCCAATATAATCCCAAACCGTTGACAGTCTTACGACCTTACAGTCACTCGCTGTTGTCAGTAATTACCGACTTCCTTTCGCATCGCTGAGTGATGTTATGTGCGCTAGTGCTCACTGGTGTAGGCCTCCTGCTTGAAGACCCGGTGCTATTTATTTTGTATTTAATGCATAGTATCGTACTATCAAGAGGAAAGACAAGATTCGTTGCGAACAGATAAAATATGCGCGGGCCGTTAACTCCCCATCGGCGTGGATCGAACCATAGCCGCCCCGATCATTCCTCTGCTGCCATCTGGCCATGATGATACGACAATATAACGCTTACGGTAACTACTCACTACTGAACACAGTTTGTACTTTGCAAAGTTGTGGCTGCCTAATGTGCCTCGGTGAAAACGCGTTTGTGTATAGTCTGATGAGCGTTGCCGGCTTAGGATAATCGGGCACTGCCATACTCTAGATAGAGTGAATGTAGAATGATTAAACAAACAAACAAGCATTACTCGTTTTCTTATTTGCAGCCGATGCCATATGTACGAGCCCACCGCTGCAACAGAACTTCCGGCTTAGTGCACCGCATACTTTTCTTAACACTAGATGCTTGAAGTTGCCACATGAATAGAAACTGGGATATTTGTGCTCGCGCGTTACTAATCGGGATGGATCGAACCGCCTAGTACGAGTAGCAGGCCGGACACTCAGAGTGTAGCAGTGAAAGAAGTGAGGGAACACTAGCGACTTAGCGCGCCTCGTCAAAACGAACACCATGCGTGCTGGTCGCAACTTTGTATGAAAGAATAGGCCCAACTCACTGATAGACACACCTTAGCATATAAACTTCTTTCTACGAAGTCCTATATGTGTAGCTATCATGGTTGTGGAGTAACTGTAGTTGAGGGTGAGGCGTGCCAAGATGCTAGTGTCCACTCACTTATTTCACTCGTACCCTCAGTGTGCAAGGCAGCACAATTTCGGTTACAAGGACTGGAGATCCTTAGCCTACAACCTGCAAGTAGCTTAATCCATCTTAGTTCAAGCCCCGGTTGCACCGGAATAAGCCATATGCAGCCAATAGCGTTCTTTATTCGTCCGTGAGCTGCAAGCACCCTGGTGATTGTGGAAGAGCAAGAAGGATCCTCACACGCGACAGACCGGAGACGGCTGAATGTAGTTCATCAAATATTTTATGGCGGTCTTTGTTGTACTCGGTACCTGGAGTCGACCCCGCTCACGTATCTCTTGGTTTTTCTAACAGGAAAAACATAACTTGTAGAGTAGAGTACGTAGGAACTGTCTACTTTGAGGTACGTGCAGAATGCATTAGCGAATACGATTTGTTGGTTTGATTGCAATTAGTGATCTACAGCAACACTAAAGTATCTTTGCGCTACCAAAAATATGTATAGGCGCCGACACGTGCCGAGGTATCGGTAGCGTAGTTTCTTTTCTCTTAGTTTTCTTTCCTTTTTATAACCGATCGGCACCGCTAGCTGTAGATCGCCGATCAAGAGACAACACCGTGTCGGCATGGTGCACCCCGATGGCGGTATTTTATTCGCACAGAAATCAGAGTGAGGCTTTCAACATTGCGATTTCCTGAATTCGCACGTGGCAATGAAGACGATACCTTCGGTTACACATCTTATGCACGCTGCAAGCCAGATATTGACGCACGACTTGAAAGTTAAAATTTTGGGTTGGTAGGAATATTCTATTATTGGACAGTAAGAGCGAGAGAACCTACTGCCGGAATCTGCCGAATGATGCGGCACTACTCGGGAGAGGGGAAAAAATCTGAATGGCTGAAATGAACATCTATGTTTGGTTCTAAATGCATGCATGCCCGGAATCTGATCGTGTAGATTCATGCGTTGAAATACTCCAAGGATTAGTCCAATGCAACGCACGAAGTATGTTTCCTCTGAATAGCCACCAAAATGATACATTGGCGGCGCGTACCAAGTATCGACATCGTAATTTCTTTTGTTGAGAATCTGGAGACTCTACTTCTATTGTGTATAATTATGCCATTGCCGCCTTGATCCGAAAGTCGACCCCAAATGAATCGCAATATTGTGGCCTATTTAGGTTCTATTCGAAGCAATGATCAGTGGAGTTTGGAGCCGCCTTCAGGGCGAGTTGTAGTTTGCAATATGATTGGTCGAGTGACAGGTTGAGGGGAATCTACATAATAGAGAGTTTGCGATTTCCCAAAGCAGTACTATACAAAGCGATCCACTAATTGGCCAAACAACGCTATGAAGCCAGTTTTGTGACAAACTCTCTATTTACCTGTGCGAGCTGAATTTGTAACAACATAAGCATTTAAGAAGCGCAAATCTCAATCCCTAGCTGCGGAGCTGGATACGGTCTAAAGTAGTCGAGTCGCTGAAGTACCGTTAATGGTCTTAGATATAGTTTGTAGATTGTCAACAATCGACGGGTAATCTCAACTAGGCAGTCTACACTGCCATTCCAACTCTAAACCGCTACACATCTTGTACCTTTGTTTTCTGTGTTTTAATCTCAGGAGTCCATCAATCAAGAACGGGCTTGAATGAGTGCTTCTCATGCATTGAGGGTGTCTCCACGCAACTCTCGTCCTAAGGCTATGCAGAGTAGACACAGAAGCAACAGTTTCCGTGATACTTCAAGTATCTCAGATATTTTATGGCAATTGTATGGTAGCATATATGCTGTATAATCTGGTAATATTTGGTTTATTTGTACCGTCGCACGAAGCCAGTTCCGATTGTCTAGTCTGCTGGCTTTCAATGCAAGTTCAAAGTTTCGGGGCGAATAAAAGGCTACTATTACATTGGGGTATAGTAGGATCTTGTTGGCGTAGAATGCGTCGGCGCATGCCGTCCTACATTTCCTATTGTTGAGTTCTCACTCCAAGGAATTGAAAATGTACAGTAACCGCCTACATCGTAGCTATCCGATCGGCACCGCCTGAAGTACGTTGGACTATACCGTAGAGTATTATGCATCGCCGCAGGTGGGATAGTTGCATAGAAACCAGAGTGAGTACATCGCATTGCCCTAGTTCACAACGTGGCAGCCTTCCTTTCAATATTTCACTTTCCTTGACTTCCTCCAGTTTGGGTTGTCGCTGCCTGCAAGGGGCTCACAAAGGTTAAGTGAAGTTGCACTAAGCAAATCTACTGCAAGCTAGATCATTGACACATGACAAGAAAGTTGGGTGGTAGGATCATTCTATTATTGGGTAATGTCTGCAGAGCGAGAACGAGCCAACCCTTGCGCGAAAGCCACGGAACCTGCCGGATAATACTTGCATGTAGTAGTTGGGAGAGGGAAAATCTTTCGGAATGGCTGAGAATTTACCTCGTGTATGCTCTTGGTTCCGGATGCCGGCCCGGAGTATAGTTGACATATGAACTATCTGCATTGAGACAGGTGCAGCATTCATTATTCATTGGCGAATACGGTGCATCGTAGAATTAGCATACAAATTATTAGGTACATGTGTCGAAGCATGTGATTAGTGATCTATATCATATTTCTTAGTATTCGGTAGAGTAACGCAAAATGTACCTTTAAAGTACCCAACGCTGTCAGACTCACCAAAAAGATACGTGGGGCCTAAGGTGGCGAATTTTCATTGATCGTTGTTGACTTCGAGTGGTATAGTTAGGAGACTAGATAATACTGCTTTTGGTTGTAGGATCTTCGCTAGTGGCAAACTGCAACAAATCGACCCTTCGCGAGCGTAAAAGAGATACGTCTTTTTTTTACACTATATAATTAAACCTATTCGCCACTTTTTGCTAATACCTAGAGTATAAACCTAAGCTCGTTAGCTATATTCGACCAAAGACCTCCGTTCGGGGCGGGTCCTCGTAGTGTAGTGGTTAACGTGCTGATGATTGTATAAGAAGCTGTGCCACTATACTACTGTGCTATGGGTTCGAATCCCGGCACCTGCTCCCCAAATAACCTCAACACGCCTTCTATCGAACATGCTGGTCAGTCAACCAAGACCTGGTACCCAGTAAGGGGGTGGGGGCAGAACGGATGGAGATTGGCCGGTTGGGGTAATCCACTGCGATAATATCAATGAGATCCTGCATGGGAGAGGTGACAGTAGAAGGGGCGGTGGAGGGGTGGATAAATGAGGGGAAGGAGAAACGGATGGTACATTTGACCGAGAGAAGGGCTTGGCGGACACGTTGGTGTCACACCGCGGAGTATCGGGGAAAAACGGATTCTGTCATACTCTAGTTAGAGTGAATACAGTATGAATAACACACACACACACACAAAGACCTCCGTTCCTTACAACCGAAACTGTACCGTACTGAGACTGAACAATGTGTCCGGCCTGCCACTTTCATCGCTCCGGGACAACTGCGCCACACCTCGAGATTCAAATGGTAGCATTTCAAACGCGTTCAAGAACTTAGCGTTAGTGCAATACTGCCTGTCCCCACCCGGACATATCGCGGAACACAAGGACCGGGAAATTCCGCTATTAACCGCCATTGATCTAGAGGATTGTATCAGAAGCCTGCTTGAAACAAATTCTTGCTGCCAATTATATCTAGTGTTCCATAGGCTTTGGTAGTTCTTATATACTAATCCAGTATAAGATGGTATGTAGCGAGCGTGCATAAAGCTTAGTTTTGTTGTCAGGCCTAATTGTAGGTAAGAATAGAGTTTAATTACAGTCCTCTCTTCAGTTGAACAACACTATAGGATGGAGTGTTTGCTCGAATGAAACCACCCCCACGATCCCCGGTCAACCGCCGGTCTAGTTAAAGAGCAGTGACACAAGATGCCAACATATAGTAATATGACGCACATATCCCGGCTAGCTGCGACGCACCTCGCAGGACAGAAAAGACATTTACCCATTCACTTCCCCGCACATGGTGATCTCTTGAAGTACTCATCACAATACTCGGGACCTACTTCAACTAACAAACATATCCAACGGAACCGCTCCAGACGACGGATCCGAGCCAAACCCACAAACGTTCAAAAACATAGGTCGCAGGTTGATTGCATCCGGGTGGTGGTGCAACCATATCCTTAAACTCAAGGTTACCCATATAAGAACTAAATCTAAAGCACACAGGTAAGTCGATACTCCGCACTATCAATGTAATATGGAGAGTTGAAATTGTAACTCTGTCCAGTGCAGAATATTCGCGCACCCGCGCCCGCAGTGGAAATGGGCGGTGCACATGTGTGTGTATTTCTCGCGCTTGCCGCAGCAGCGTCCGCACTCTCTGTTCCATCGCTAAACTCCAATTCAACGGTGCCCGAGATCGGGTACATGGCCGAACCAAAGGGTCGGGGCACGGTTGGAATTCTCTGGTCATGTTTAACGACTTTCGGACTATCCGTCTGGACTGCCATGCATCCGAATATCACTCCAAATGCCCCCATGTCGGACCGCATTCGACACAAGCTGTTCTGGGCGATTACTGCCGCGTTGTTTCCCGAATTGGTTCTACTTCGTGCATGCAGTCAGTGGTTGGAGGCGAAGGCACTGCAGAAGTATTGGTGTAATGAGTTCGGCAATGTCAAACCCGGCAGCGATGAGGACCTTATTGGAGTTGAGGGGGCGTATTTCGTTCTGATGGGAGGGTTCATAGCTCCCAGGGTCGGTTCGGAGAACTACACTACGACGCTCACGGCAGAAGGGTTCAGGTGGGCGATTAAAAAAAATAAAGAAGGATTTAGGTTGTTGGATAGGACAGCATTTCGCAAGCAGGATATCATCGACAAAGGAAAAGCCAACAATATCGCAAAGTTAGTGGTGTGTGTTCAGGCTGGGTGGATGCTGGTTCAGGCGCTGGGAAGGGCGGCTGCGGGGTTGACAGTAACGCTGTTAGAGTTGCATGTGTCCATTCAGGTACTGATTGCAGTGGTTTTGTATACCTTATGGTGGTCAAAACCATTAGATGTGGACCAACCTGTCGAGCTGGAAGCACTCCGACCTTATGCTAAGAATATGGAAACTGAGAACTTTCCTCTCCCTCCCGACGATTTACACACTGACATCGAGATGAAAATTACAATGCCCCACAACGAAAGGGTGGCACCTGGAGAGCCCGCCTATACCATTGCCAACACGCCTGAGGAAGATATGGAAGACCCTTTTGCCGAGAATCCCTTCGAGTTGTCTCCCGTGCCTCCCACCACATCTGTCGCAACCCAAACTGATGGCAGATTCCTTACCGAGAAACATCGAACCGGTGCACCATATATCGCCTGCAAAATCATGTTCGATCTAGCGACAGCGATGTTGGAAAGTCCCGGGCAGAGGCAACTTAAACTCGGGCTTCCTGGGGTTTTGATCTTCATGTATGGGGGTCTTCACATCATGGCATGGAAAGCTCACTTTCCTACTGTGGTGGAGATGTGGATATGGCGGATAACCTGCGTGGGAATGTTGTCAGCCGGCGTCATACTTGTCTTGCCGTTCCGAACGTTGGGGAGCGAAAGCAGACGTACGCTTCTTTATCTGTGGAACCTGAAGTTGCATTCGGATACCGGGAACTTTAAGAAAGAGATCTGGAGGGTGTTCATGACCCTAAGGACGGAGGTCTCCGTCAACAAAGATCGCCAGCCATCGAGATTGGAGCGTATAAAGTTTGATTTCTCAATGTGTTCGCTGGTTATCTATATTTTCGCTATGATATTCCTTACTGTCGAGTCAGTCGTTAGTTTGCGCCAGCTTCCCCTCGATGCTTATAAGACCCCGATTTGGACCGGACTTTGGCCGCATATATGAGTTTGGATTGTCCGGCTAGTCCAGGGTGTAAGGTATGGGTGGCTATATGTCTGGAGGGTTTCTGTCGGATGATTTTTGTTCCGTTACTACTGGTGGAAATCGAAGGGTGAAGGGCATTGTCGATTGATATGCAGGCGAGGCTAGGTCGCAGGACTGCCGAACGCTCGCGCTGGTTGGCATGATAGGCTATGATTTGGACGGGCAATACGAGACATCTAATACAAAAAAATAGGTACTCAGGTTTTAGACTATGATGTGTATTTTCATATGTGATATAGTATCGGGGAGTCTCTTAGGTCTACGGACGGTGTATATGAAATGTATTGAACGAGTATTTATACTAAACAAACACCTCTAATCACCGTGAGAGTAATATTCCAACCCAGAGTGCCGAGCGGAGAAGGGGCTCGTTACACCTGTACCCTTGTACGTTCTCTCTTGCCCAGTGTGGCTGCGTAATAAATTTAGCCAACTGCGAGCTAGACAAACTGGGAACGGGATAACCTTGTACGATGCATAGCCGGCACAGAGTGCGAATATAGACAAGCGAGAAAGAAGGCATTTACTAACCGGCATCTTCGAGGGCAATGGGTTGCTTGATCGGTTAAATCGGTGGGACATCAGGAACGTGGATACTGCAGCCCATAGTATGGTAGAACAGACCGTCGACCATCTTATCCATCCGCGGCTCTCCCGAGAGCAGGGCCACGAAATCACTTATCCAATAAATTATCAAAAGTAAATAATTCACCATGGTGGAATGCATACTCTATTTGTGGGTTAAGTGAATAGCCCATGAAGGATGTTATTACACGGGAAGTACTTGGGTACTTGGGTAAGTCGGGCGCGGTGTGTGTGTGTGTGTGTGTTATTCATACTGTATTCACTCTAACTAGAGTATGACAGAATCTGTTTTTCCCCGATACTCCGCGGTGTGACCCCGACGTGTCTGCCAAGCCCTCCTCTTGGTCAAATGTACCATCCCTTTCTCCTTCCCCCCATTTATCCACCCCCCCACTGCCCCTCCTACTCTCCCCTCTCCCATGCAGGGTCTCATTGATGTCATTGCAGTGGATTACCCCAACCAGCCAATCCCCATCCGTTCCGCCCCCACCCCTTTACTGGGTACTAGGTCTTCATTGACTGACCAGCATGGTCGATTGAAAGTGCAGAAGGCGCATTGTGGTTGTTTGTGGAGCAAGTGCCACGATTCGAACCCATAGCACAGTAGTATAGTGGCACAGCTTCTTATACAATCATCAGCACGTTAACCACTACACTACGAGGACCCGCGCCCCAGTCGGGCGCGGTGACACAGGGCAAAAGAGCGCTCGACTTTTTTCTCCATACGAGAAATGTCAAGATTCTCATCATTCGCTATACAGCAAATGTTGTGGAGGTGTAGAATTTCCGCATTTTATGGGACACCCCCGACTTTTGGTATCTCCCTAGTACATACAGTGACTTAGACGCTAATCAAAAGTACATAGTGTACCGAATCGACGAAAGTGGCATATGAAATGTACTGTTGCATATATACATATATCGACCTGACACGAGCTAACCGTAGCGGGGCTGATGGTAAGGCACAAGACACACCTCTCTCATATATAGCTCGAGTGTTTCTCCTTCTCCTTCTCTGTATCTAAGTCTATTCACACGGTTCTCCCCACATCACAACATGTACCTAGTTCACAGTAGTAGGAGAATGCGCAGACGGTATCACTCATTCACCGCTTCACCCTATTGGGCTAGTGCCTTGCGTGTCACCGGATGCTGGGAACATCAACAGTACCGGTATCGGTGGAGTTTTAGCTTTCCAACTACTATATCGGGCTTTGTGCTTCATACCGGGAGGGCTGATTACATGGCGAACTGATTCATACCACGCAGCCTTACACCTGTTGGGCCTCATACCGCGGATTGTGATTACAGTAGGCATGTCGCGAAGCACAAAGACGGGGATGGGAACGAAAAGGCAGTGGTGGATACTAGATAACACAGCTGGGGAGAGTGAACAGCAATGCCACCTACACAGGATGGCATTCAGCCGCGGCGTATGATTACAGGTCGCTGAACTCATACCAAACGCCCTTTGATTACTGATTACGTATGAAGCATATAGCCCGGAACAGTAATCCAGGGTCTAAAATATCTTATCATCATACTAACCAACGCAGGTGAATCTTTATCCTAGGAAGATCTAAAGCTGCTATGTTTCATTTATGGAAATACTGTGGCGGTGAACGAAGGACACAAATATCTGGGCTGTTGAGGCAATATATCCAAGGCGTGAAGTATTCCAAGTTCGAAACAGCAACCAAGATGCGAAGATAACCGCTGAGTGCGGTAGGGAAGACCCTGAATGATTCTTGTCAGGGAGAATCCTGGTAGTAGCAAAAGTACCGAACCTCGTGGACGAGCCGACCAGCGGTAACTTAGTTCATCCGGAGAACGGGAATACTCGGAAGGTTATCGCGTAAGCCTGGGACAATATACGCCCATAGTTCGGAGGAGAGTCGTTAGCCTTTTCGATGGGGATCCGCAGCATTAACTCGACCTATGAAGGTTTTAATGATTAGTGATACAACGGTACGAGGTTAATATTATTGAGACTACCAACTATCTTTCAACGATAGTGACTATCGGTGCTATCTGACGGTAGCGAATCTTGACATCCTTACTCATCACTGAGTGATGCCCTATGTATGTACTGCGCCCGATGTAGTAGTACCTCGAGCACCGTTTCCCCGATAGTATTCCTTTTTTGCTGGATGCGTAGTGTCGTAATACCAGTAGAGAATGGACCGAAAAAAAAATTGTGCGCGCGCCGCCGTCCTCATCGTTGTCCTGGATCGAACTCATGTTACTTTCTCACAATGTGTTATCGCCAATCCGGCCGAGTTAGGATGATAACTTGATAAGAAATCAAACACAGTAACCACTACACCACTGAGAACAACGGCTGGTACTTAGATAGCTGTAATTGCCTTTTGTACCACTGCGAACCTCTTTCAAGCGCCCACTGCAGGGCCGCAGACTCCACACTCCTATAGCGTTTTTCTCCACTTGATCCTTGAAGATGTGCGAAGTGTAGGAACTGAAAAGAAAAATTGTGCATGCGCCGCGTCCCCATCGCTGTCATGGATCGAACCGAATTACCTGTCTACCACATCATAGCACAATTCCTATCCGGCCGGGTTAGGGTAAATCCATGTTGATGTCAAAACTAGGTATTCAGTAACCACTACACCACTGAGAACAACGGTTGTTACTCAGAAACAGTGGTAACTGCCTCTTATACCACTGTGAACTAGTTTTGAGTGCCTACTACAAAGACCGCAGACTCCACACCCTTATAGCATTTCTTCTCCGCTAGACCCTTGATTGAAGTTGTGCTCAGGGTAGGAAACGGAAAAAAAAAATTGTGCGCGCGCCGCCGCCCCCATTGCTGTCGTGGATCGAACCCGTATACTTGTCACACAAGTACTATCCCTATCCGGCCGGGTTTGGGTAAGTTTGATGTGGAAAAGGATACAGCAACCACTACACTACTGAGAACAACGGCTGTTATCTGTACAGTTGTAACTGCGTTTTGTACCACTGTGAACCGGTTTTGAGCGCCCACTGCATGGCTGCAAATTCTACGCCCCTATAACATTTCTTCTCCACTACTCTAGATCTTTGAAGTTGCGCGATAGGTAGGAAACAAAAAAATGCGCGCGCCGCCGCCCCCATCGCTGTGGTGGAGCAAACCTGTATGGGGTTTTCACTTAAATGTACCCCATTTGGCCGAACTGGGTAAAGCCATCATGAAAAGCCCTGTACAATAACCACTACACCACTGAGAACAACGGTTGTTTATTATATAGTCGTAGTTGCCCTTTTAAACCTCTATGAACCTGTTTCGACGCCCACGGTGTAGCGGGACCGCAGACTCCACGCCCCTGTGGTATTTCTTTATTAGATTCTTGAAGTTGAAGATGGTCTTATGTGTGGATATGGAATTAGAAAAAAATGTGCGCGCGCCGCCGTCCCATCGCTGTCGTGGATCGAACCTGTACGATGTAATTTACATAAATCTTTGCCCTTGCTAGCTAAGATTGGGTAATATATATGCAAACCGTACAGTAGTGACCCCTACACCACTGAGACCAACGGTTGTTACTTATATAGTTGTAACCGCCCTTTGTACCACTATGAACCTGTTCGAGCGCCCCTATAGCATTTCTTCTCCACAAGATCCTTCAAGAGGTGCGAAGTGTCGGAACTGAAAAAAAATTGTGCACCGCGCCCCCATCGCTGTCATGGCTCGAACCCAAATGCCTTCCACACATAACACATGGTAGTATTCCTATCCGGCCGGGATAACTAATCCATGTAGTGTAAGAAACCGGTATTTAGTACCACTACACCACTGAGAACAACGGCTGTTTCTAGTACAGTAGTAACCGGCTTTTGTACCCCCTGTGAATCCATTTCGAGTGCCCACCTCAGGACCGCAAATTCCACGCCCCTATGACATTTCTTCCCCACTACTCTAGATGTTGAACGATGGATAGAAAACTGAAAAAAAATTTAAAAAAAATTTGAGCGTGCCGTTACTCATCGGTGTGGATCGAACCCGTATGCAGGGAATATTCATTTGTGCCACCATCTGGCCATGATGGGTGTATAAGGCAGCAAGCAACATACGTTTACCACTACACCACTGAGTAACGGCTGTTACTTGGCATAGTTGCAACCACTTGGTGTGTCTCTGTGAATTACGTTAGTACGACGTGAATATGGCCTGGTGACTTCCGTCTGCATTACCGACTTCCTTATTAACGTCGAGCGATTTCGAGTGTACGGGTGCTCACCGGACCCCGTCTGGGTTCTTTTTTCATTTGATAATTTTGTGTCGCAATATTGGCAGGAAAAGCAGAAAAAAATATACACCGCCCCTCATCAGTGTTGATCGAACCCGTAAAGCGCGTATCAACCTTGTACCGCCATCTAGGGCAATGCCTTATCCTAAGCCTTAAGGTTACTTTCGAATTTACTACTACATCACTGATAACGGTTGTGACATGCAAGGCTATAGCCGCCTAGTGTACCTCGGTTAAACTGAAGTATGTACGACGTGTCTAAGCGACCTCCCGCTCTACGTTTTCAGTGCAGTCTTAGCGGGAGGAACCTCTGAGCATTGGAGGAGTATATTGATCGCAAACTATATTGATTGGGAACAAATGAAAAAAATTCGTGCACGCCGTTACCCATCGTTGTGGTTTGAATCTGACATGGTACAATGATTTTATGCAACCATCTGACCATGATGGGGCAATACTATGTAAGTGAACAAAGACAATAGCTAAGCACGGCTGGTGCTTTGCATGGTTCTAGCTTGCTTGAGTACTCCTGTGAAACTTGGCATGTGCGACGTGTCCAAGCGTTCGCAGTGCGGGCGACACCCCGGGCATCGGAGGAAGATATTGATCGCAAACTATATTGATAGGGAACAAAAAAATTATGCGCGCACCGTTACTCATCGGTGAGGTTCGAACCTAGTCATTTCCGATCAAATTATCCGCCCATCTGGCCATGAGGCACAAATCTGACAAGCAGATAATTATAATACGGACAGTTACTACTACACCACTGAAAACGGTAACCGCCTGGTGTATCCCGGTGAAACTTAGTGTGTACGAAGTGCCTAAGCGACCGTTTTACGTTTTGCAGTACATCTGACTTCGGAGGAACTTATTGTTATAAACTACTTAATATTGATAGGGAACAGATGAAAAAAGATATCGCGCACGCGCTCCGTTGCCCATCGGTGTGGTTCGAACCGCGACCTGATTCGATAATTATATGCCACCATCTGGCCAGGATGGGGCAATATTATGTAAGTAGAGAATAACTACTACACCACTGAGCACGGTTATCGCATTATATGGTTCTAGTTGCCTGGTGTACGCTAGTGAAACTTGGTGTGTACGACGGCTTAAGCGACCGCCCATTTCACGTTTGCAGTATGTCTCAGTGGGTGACACCCTAGACGTTAGAGGAAAATATTGACTGCAAACTATATTGATAGGGAACAGATGAAAAAAGTATGCGCGCGACGTTTACTCATCGACGTGGTTCGAACGAGCATCGGTAACTTGCGACCCCACCTGGCCATCTGATGGGGTAAACCTATTGATGCAAACGTTCGCCACTACACCACTGAGAACGTTAGTGCTTGTGTTGCGGGTAGCCGCGTAATTGGTACGACATGCCGCTTGGTACCCCTCCCATGCCTCGGATTTGAACTGTAAGGGTGTCATGGGGTGGGTCTATTTTTAACTAGAACACTAACCGTAGCCAAGTCGTTGCTCAGGTTGCACAAAATGCCCAGTCACAATTTCTCGGGCGCTAGATCGTCGTGATCAGCCGCAACCGTCAACCTCCCTTCCTCACCTCCCTCAACGCGACCCGCAATGTCCCTACTATCCCTCCCCCCCGAACTCCACCAGCTCATCACCTCCCACCTCCCACCCCTCTCACTGCACACACTCTCCCTAACCTGTCGATACTTCGCCGTCGTAGTCGGTCGCGTTCCCCTGAGTAAACAAGACACCCTTAGGTTCCGCCTCCACCTCGAGCGCAACGACCCAGCGCGCTACCACCGCGTCTGCTCCAAATGCATCCGGCTCCGCCAGTTCTGGCATTTCTCGCACAAGCAAGCCAGCGCAAAGACAAAGTCGGATGCCCGCAGGTGCCTCGATTGCTTCCTCGAGGAGTTCAACCCCGTAAGCAAGCAGCGGATCCGGTGGTTCTTGAATACGATCATTGCGACTTGTCCGGAGTGTTCGCAGCTGGTGAGGTGTGTTGGGGCTGGTGGGGCGCGCTCGACGGCGAAGGTGGTGTTGCCGCATGTGTGTAGGGTTGGAAGGATGCCCGAGAAGTTGGAGGGGGGGAAGGAGCCGAGTGTGGAGAGGATTAGGGATTTGTTGGATCGGTTGGAGGGGAGGTTACCGCCGAGACGGCTGCTGGTGTGGCGGCCGGATGATCCGTTGGATGATGTGGAGGAGACGCTTGCGCATCTTGAGAATTGTGCTGTGAAGCATGAAGCGTTGAAGGGAGGTGGTACGTGAGTTGTATAGAGGGCGAGGGGTGGGTTTGATATGGATGCGGGAGTGGAATAGTATATGATGGCGAGATGAGTGGATGAATAATTGGATCAATAGAGCGAATGAGAGAGTGAGAGAGAGTAATGATGAAATGAATGAAGATGCTTGTCTCGACTGTTTCCGTTCACTCGAATGTGGAGTCAGTGGATTATCCGCATTGATATCACGCTGTCACTAGGTATAATGAGGACAATGTTGGGATATTTAACCGCTGCATGCATACATATACGTCAATATTTCTATCAGAAGTAAGGACTTCCGTAACTGCTGCCAAATCTCTTGTATACGGAGTTCTACTCCGTTCAGCAACATGCCAGGTAGATAATCGCGGTCGTGCGGCTTATAAGAAAGTAGACTACGGCTTTCGGTTTCCCGTGGTTTTCGGGTTTCGGCTCTCCTACTAGCGACCTGGTGGAATATGAGCAGCACAAGCTGATCTAAAGTTCATCAGTACAGAGCCTCTTTACCGCAAGATCAATATAACGTCAATTACTTTCAACAAGAGGGGTATTTAAAGTAGGAGATATACCAAAGCCCGATGATAATTAACGTCCGCCTAGTGGAAACCATGGGGACACTCCCGAAAACGATTGTAATCTCTTTACCACTACTTCTCGATAGTAATTCTAAATCCATTGCGCGCCAGTCCGCCGCTGAAACAATATGTGCTGTAGCTGATGGGAATCGATTTGTCGCAGTGACATCACTCAACGGGATCCCTGGATCTGTACTCTGTGACACTTCTTGAAAACTTCATTGGATATGCGACCAAAACTCTGCTTTCCATACAAAGTTACACCAAAGAGATAAAGACTCCGCCGAGACTTATTGGGGTGGGTTCAGGGAACAATCGAAAAAAAAGTTTCATATCATAGTACCAGATGCTTGTGGATGAGCCCGCACCTGGATTATTGACATCATGAGTTCCATTTTCTCAAGCCTCTGCCATTAAAATGCGGTATGTTTACTCGATAGCTGTGACCGGAGTAAAGCGGGGATGCATAAGCTATGTAGAGTATGTAGCGTACGCGACACTTAAGAACTAAAAAGTACAATGATGTAACTCAAACTGGTTGTTATCTACAATAGAAAGAGAAGCGTGGTTCGGTATGAAGAGATCAGAAGAGAAAACTGAAACGAATTGAATTAAGAAACACGCCTAACTAAAATACTGAAAAGCCGCATCTTTTATCTAATCTAACCCATATATGCTCATGTACGTCCGCTGTCGCACAACATTCATCACACTAGTCTTGGAACCATGCAGCTTACTCAAAACTCGGAGGGCGCAGTCTTAAGTTTTTAGGGCTCAGTCAAACTGCGGTCAAAAAAAAAAACTATTGTGCCTGATGCACTACCGAGACCCGCATACCACCAAAAGTAGTCTGCAGGCTGATCCAATTGTTTTCTATCACTGGTCAGTATCAAGGCTCTCAATGTCCCTACTAGGCAAAGTATTGTACCTATCATCCTTTCCAATTTTGCGCGGTTGCCTAACTGCCACCACAGCGACGCGGCGAGCCTGTTTCGTCCGCATTCGCCGAATACTCGACTGCAACCTGCGAGCCTCGATGCGGCTCTGTATCGCGCTAGACTGGCTCGACAAAGTTGTAACAGTTGGTGGGAGCTGTTCCGGCCGAGATTGCTGTATACCAGATGTGGGGATAAGTTCGTGAAGTTTATCGACAAACCAACTGATCTCGTGTAGCAACTTCTCGCACTTTCGTTTCCCTGAGAAAACCCATTTTACCTTCCCTATTGTAGAAGCTTTCTTCTGCAGCATTACCACGTTTCCGCACGGATAGTCCAAAGCCATACTCGTAGTTGCATTCCGTCCTGGTAGAAACGCAATGAGTCCCCTCGTTGGTCTGTGCTGTTCCCTCATCGCCTCCGAATTCTCAAAAAAGTAAATAGCCCATTCCAAAAGCTTCTTAACTTCGTGTTGTACTATAGGGTCTTGCAGTAGTTCATGGGGCTCAGAAGATCCCGTGAATCCTACTGCTTGACCCCACAGAAAGAAGCGCGCTCGCTCGGTTGAGACTTTAGTCTCGAATAGGTGGTAGTCTTCGCCGTAGGTGCTGGCGGAGGATATGCGATTGAATACTTCGAGGCTGGTGGTGAATAGGCTGGTGAGGCCGATAGTGAGTCCTACGGGTTCCATGGAGAGCTTTTTGGTGAATGAGTTAGCTCACATTTTTCGCTGAAAATGGGGAGTTTTGGATTGTGCTTACATCTGTGGTCGGTATCCGTCCGTAAACTTACTCCTCCGCTCACTTCAATTTTGTTCTCTTCCGAAGTTGGAGTGTAGTTTGACGCCTTCGCTTGGCTGCGCTTTCTCCGAAAATGTGGTATAGTTCCGAGTCTCCCGATTCTCTAGTCCTGGCCTGTCACTGTCGTTTTTCAGCCTTTGATGAACTCCCTCGACAAGTTGCAGGATGGAATACTGACAACGTACGGTGATGATGTCTCCCTTGACTCGTATGAGATGGTAAAGGCTTTGGACCATCAGTTCGGTGGGAAGGGGGGATTTCGAACGAGAAGGCGCAGCAAACCGAAGTCATTGGTAGCCTTCATTGCGCCGCACATATGCGACATGGCCACTGGCAGTGGTAAATCCCTCATGCAGCACTGCCTCTTTTCTAGGCTAACCCCAGAATCAGTCTGAGGTACCATTCAAAGCCTTGTGGAACGCCATTGCACTGAACGGGCTTTGGTCGAAGATGCATTCATAGGCTATCACTCAGTCACGTGCAGCGTGTTTTGTTGAAAGTGATTGTTGATTGTGCTACCTAAAAAGCCTACAAAGGCCTTATATACGGTAGCCCATGTAAGCATGCATGCTCACTAATTTATGTATGGATACGGCTGAATACCATCAGCTCGTATGAATACCATAGGCTCCAGGACTGAGGTCTATTTATGCAATGTTTGACTGATTTCCTAAATGAATCTTTTGAATCGACTCTACAACGGTCAGTTGTGGTGGAGATTATGCTTGCTTACGAGATCAACGCAGTTCACATAGATTCAAGCCGTCTGAATGATGTTACTGGGTAATGGATGGTGCATCTATCGAACCCGCCCTTTAGAAGTTATCACCCAGGCTCCCACCAAGCTCAACTAATGTCGATAAGAGTGCTACAGGGGGTATAACCCTAGTATCTAGTAAGCCCCTGTACCACTCACAATCCTATCTACTCACCATCCTTTCTTTGATTAGTTTCATCCAATCCAGCGTTTGAGACCCGGAATTAATGGGCTGGACAAACCCTATAAGGCTTGTTTACTCAAGGTGTCGACCGAAATTCTTGGAAGTATTAATATATCCTCCGATTGGTTGGGAACCTGCCGTTACACGGTGAAATTTGAGGCCTTCGTAGCAGCTGTTATCAGGATCGCCGCTAATGAAGACCTCAGTGACTACCCGGTTTATTCCATCTCCTGAAACTCTAGGTGTCACTAAGGGTCTCACCGCCTGCACCGACTCGTTGTTGTTGATAGTTAGAATAAAAGATTATACCATCACCCTCACGTGGATGCAGGATCTCAGCGAGTCACAAATATGTTACACAACAAATCTCTTCCAAGACCCTGGGCACTCCGGCATTCCGGGGAATGAAGAAGCCGATCGGCAAGCAAACGGAGCCTGTAAAGGTCGTGGAAGCATAGTCCAAGAGCGAGTTTACATCTCAGTAGCGAATAGAACAAGAAGGACTTCCGAACATAGAGCTGTTGCAAAAATATGGTGGGAAGAACAGGGGTCCTAACGGTTCGGGGCGGACTACAGACTTTCGGGGCCCGACATTGTCGTCTCGTTTGGGTATGAGTTCGGTGGACTGGTCTGTCCCAGGCGGAAAACTCCAAGACTAGGGCCCGGTACAAATGACCGTAGCCTTGACTAGGGTTGGATAGAGTATATCCGGCTCGAGAAGGAGACTTCCGGGACAAGAAATCCTACCCGCATAGGTTTGTTTGTTTTGTTTTATTCATACTGTATTCACTCTAACTAGAGTATGACAGAACCAAACTCCCCTCCGCCTCCGGGCGAGCCGGTCAAGGTGGCAGAGATCCCCACCCACTACCCTTCATCCCCGCTGACAAATGAAAAGAATAAGAGACTGACCATACCTAAAAGCTCACCAGACAAAGGAAAGAAGAAAAGAAAAAAGAAAGGAAGAGAACGAAGACCGTCTCGTTAATCCCCAGTAACTAATTCACTTGGGCGGGAACTTTCCAACGTCCGTCGCCGCCAGGAAGTCCATCACCGCCTGATCACATGTCTCCATGGAGAACAGTTCAGAGATCTGGATATTCCGGCATCTGCTCACTTTCCAGCCCATCGCCTTCCCGACCTCTCTCCAGAGCTCCTGCTGTTCTTTCCATCGGCTGCAGTGGCGAAAGAGGTGTCCCCGTGTCTGGGCTGTCGTTCCTCCGCACCACCAGCACTTGTCGTCTTCTCGGTGTCCGAAGCGTTTCAGGTATACTCCTGTGGGTGCATGCCCGGACTTTAGTGGATAGAACCTGGTTGTACCCGCATAGGTAAAGTCATTAATCCCGGAACAAATCTTCAGCTGAGATGCACTTGTACCGAATCGGGAGATTTTAAGCTTCGTTAAGTTGCATGGCTGATTTAACTCAATTCTGTAGGGGTCCAACTAATGGACTGTAGGGCTCGCAGTCCTGTAGTTATGTTATTGAGTGCCCTGGTCCCCAGTCCTAAAATCTAGAGCCCTGAAAATTGTTATCCGGTCCCGTGCATGGTCTTGAACCGACGGGACGGACTATTGGGATATCTGGCAGCGTTCCCAATGGTCCGGGGGCCCTGGCGTCTTTCCGGGCCCGAGACTGCCGTCCAGGGCATCTCTCGCCCTAGTGCGTCTCAGTGTTGTCAACCGTCCCGTCCGTCCTGAGTAAGGACGGAACGGCGCCGTCTTTTTTGAGGCCGGACGGGGACGGACGGAAGGGACGGCCGTTGACAGTAAATTTCCGTCCTCGGCCGTCCCCGGCGGTCATCGGCCGACATCCATTGATGATTTGCGAGTCATCATACATAATAGATATTCAGTTATAATAAGTACATTTCTCCACTATCTTGACTGTGAAGCAAGATCCTTCAACATCTGCTTGATCCGAACCTGAATTCTTACTACTGATTGAGAGTCTAGAAATATAGATAAATCTATTTATATCTTGTACCGCGCGTTCTACAGTTAAAGTATATGTATTAATAGTAACCGCCCGATGTCGGCCGGTGACGGTGGATGACGGCCGATGACGGTACTTTTGCCGTCCCCGGCCGTCATCGGCCGACATGCCGTCATCAGCGAGCGAGGACGGGACGGACGGCCTTGGCACCGCCCCGTCCGTCCTGCAGATATTGCGGACGGACGGGACGGTTGACAACACTGGTCCGTCTCGGGCCGAAATCCCAAAGCCCAGAGCCCGATATGAGTGACTGGCGGGCCCGGACGGAGTTTTCCACATTAAAACTAAGATCTTAGTTGGTGCTGGAGCCGGTGGCACAGTTCTATTCAAGAAATACTGATTACAGGCCTTCTAGCACCACCTCCCTGCAGCCGGGATCTGAAAATACTGGTTGATATCCACTGTAATCTTGCCATATTCTTTTCGGATACAGTGAATGGGCAAGACTATAAGCCCTGCAGGTATTCGTGGCTAAGGTTCCATGCCAAAGTCCTGGTAGTCTAGGATATTCCTTGCCCCCGAAATTAAAGTTTGGGGTGGGGCGAGGTATTGCCCAGACGGGACGGACTATTGAGAAGCCTGGCATTGCGTGGCTGTGGTGGTTGTTTCTTTCATTTATATTGTCGTTAATATCAGAGCTAGAGGACATACTTAAGTACTTAAGTAGTTTAGTTTGGGCTGTGTCCTTATAGCACCGTGGTATTATGAATACCGGTAATGGCAATAAGAGTTAAGCTTTGACATTATCTACATTAGCACTCTAAAATTCTCCTAGCTCGCTTACTTCTATTCATTAACTTCCCTCCGAGATCGAAAATCTTGTGTGCCATGCTAGATTCAATGGCGGTGATTCCCTTACTATTTCCTATGTCCATTCACCCGGAGGCAGTCCCCGACCTTCGCCGCTTCGTTGATCCGTTTTCTGGTGACATACATACACACCGTTTTAGAAGTTTTGGATATACTGAACCACATAAAACCCCGCATAATTGAGCAATTGCTGGATATGAATGGTTGTTGTTGTTGTTTAATCATACTGTATTCACTCTTACTAGAGTATGACAGGACCTGAATAACCCCCTCTCGGATATGAATGGTCTGTTGGTAATCATTGGTACTGATACATACCACACGCTAATTCATTGGCGAAGTTACGTTGGATAGAAAAAGGACCTAGAACTATCAAAAAAAACAGCGATTAGAAATTAAGCTGAAAGGCCTTTGAGTATTACGTTGTAGACTATTGTGGTTTGCCGGCGTTCCACTGAGGGAAGAATGTAGTGGTAGACATATGGGGAAAACTGTGTTAGTGAGTTTCGCGGTGATACCAACGATTCCCAGACACCCATTTCAGTTAAGAAATAGAGATCTTGCTCTGGCGCACGTAGAACGGGGCCGATATGACTTCTTCCGGCGCTGCTTTCGGTTCACCCTGTTCAGTTTTCCTGCAGTTTTGAAAATTGCTCGCGGTGGTGAGGTATCCATGCATGCAAGATGCCGTGGATTCTCATACCGGAAAGACGGGAGTTCTAATTAGGTGAGATAGAACGTTACTGAAGTGATCCCGTCTGAAGGGATTGTATTCTGTTGGCCATTTTTGAACGGACAATTACGGTAAGCTCAATATGCGGAATATGGCTTTTTGTAATTTACTCGGTTTTGGGGTTTGGAGTAACAACAGCATGTGCGGTTCCGAAGCACCCCTCCACTGTCGAGCGTGACGATACTTACTTAGGTATGTACCGAGCGGCGGCTTATGCTCTTAGACCAGTACCGAGCACTTCCGGGGGTTGACATGCTATCAAGATAAGGTGCGGCTCTATATTCTAGGAAGAGCCGGAGGAAGGCTCGTGCGTTGGCACTAGCCAGTCCAGACGGTTTCTTGTCTGTTCCCTGACTCCGAGCTTGTAAGCTCACTCGGCTAGTAATTTGGGCACGAGGCAAATCCGGCTCCGTACACTGAATCGCTAAGTTTTACTAATTTGTAAAAGAAAACACATCGCAACTGTACAAATAAATATACAAAATTTACTTATTTGTAGGGACATCATTGATGGAAATGTTTTCAAGCACTCCCCCACCCCTCAACCCCCCCTCATAAAACCCCCGGATATCCTGTCATCCCAAAAATATATTTAGGTGGTAAATACGATTGTCAAGTCTTTATTCATATTATCTTGACTACCACCCATCCACTACCCTCAGCCGTCAGACACGCCATGTTCGTGCGGAATCAACACATGCTAGGTGCTACAAAGAATATGTTGTGTAGAGAGTGTGCTTGTATCGTAATGGAGTGTGAGGGTAGTGTTACCGGGCCCGTGATGAACCCACCCCTGCCCCCGCAATCCCACAAATCCTGACCGATGTGGACGATCCCAGTTACGAATTACTCCAAAAAATAATCTCTATCGACCAGGTGATACCTCAGATGGATATTTGTAGACATACTGTAGATGAGCTAAGCCTACGGGTCACCTACTAGCCGCCTGTCAGCAAGCGGCCCGGCATAAATCGATATGAGCACCTGTGATAAAGCAGACATGAGACGGTGAAAACAGCAGAGTTGAAAAGAGATTGTGGTAAGCATCCGAATCACAATGTCAATCCCGTTTGGAAATTGACGGTAGACAGCAGACGAGCACTGACTTGTGGTTGAGTCGTCCCATCTCTTCATCAAATATAGTTTGTGATCTAACGGTATTCTATATTACTGCTTTTAGTGGTTTAGAACTTACTATAGAGTTGGATACCGTTATGGAATCTTTGTTTCAAATGGCGACTATATCTGGATACTGGTTCTGTGCAGTCAATTCGGGACTTTGTGAAGTATGTTTTGAACGAAATTTTTTAACGCTCCCAGCCGAAGCTGTTCATAATATATCACTCACGAAAATGAAATGAGACGTCTGCTTCAGGAGTTACTGCAGCTGGGATTTATCTTTCCAATGAACCTTTGTTTATATCTCCATGGTGGAGACATCGCTTGGTAGGCAAAAAATCCAAAACTTCTCTGGGTGGGCTCGGGGAACGACCAGGTTATGTTGTTTGGGGTGTAAAGCTCATTTACAAGTCGAAAGAAAAGCATTATACAGATGCCCGTAAAGTGCCGGCATCTGAACATATGTTCACTGTGAAGGGTAGAAGGGGGGGAGCTCCCCACCTAGCCGGCTATCCGGAGGGGAAGGGGAATGCAGGTACTGCCATATTCTGGTTAGAGTGCATGCAGAATGATTAAACAAACAAAACATATGTTTACTGTGGACAGGGATAATGCGGACGTGGCGCTAAAGAAATGATTTTTGTACTATCATCTAATATATATACACATGGTTTGTCGGCTCGAAGCATTCTCATTGGTTGGGTAAACTTGCCACGTGGTGCATGTCAGATACAGTGGCGGGTACAGTGGCGGATATCCAAATGTTGACTCAGAATTTATCCCAAAGACCTACAAGTTGTTAGAACACCATCGAAGCTGCTAGAAAGGATTGGAGAATGCACTGAGTCATTTGTGTAGACTCATTCTCAAATTTTCACTTGCCACCCACCATTCGCCACTGCCGGCGCCACTCTACCATCTCCAGTAAACTTCAAATTTCTTAGGTATATAAAGGCATGGCTTCTACCATTAGATGGTTTGGTAGATAATCGGTTTTGTACAATAAATAATTCAATCTCTCTCTTTGTACTCGATCACTCTCAACAATACAGCAGACACAGTGGCAGATACACAGTGGCAGATAAACAGCAGCAGATCCACAGCGGAGGATACACAGTGGCAGATACACAGCAGCAGATACCAGTGTCGGATACACAGCAGCGGATAGCAGCGTCAGATAAACAGCAGCGGGCACATGGCAGCGGATACAGCAGCGGATATACAACACAGCAGACACAGTGGCAGATACACCATGGCAGATATATATACAGTGATAGATATACAGCCAGATATACAGTACCATGTCAGGGTACATATTCACAGCGACGGATATAGAAAAGTAGTTCAAGATACACGGCACGATATACACAGCGGTGGATACACAGCGGCAGATACACTGCAGTGGATACACAGTGGTAGATGAACAGCAGCAGATACAGTAGTGGATATACAACACAGTAGACACAATGGCAGATGCACAGCGGCAGATACACAGCTGCAGATACACAGCTGCAGATACACAGTGGCAGATATACAGCAGCACCAAATCAAGATACACAGTGGTGAATACACAGCAGAACTCTAGGTGATCTACCTGATATCGCAACAAGTCCACAATGCTCAACGTTTCGAATGCTGGGGGCTGCAAAGCCGCCACCGGTGCTAGTAGTACTCTATATATTCCTTGAGTACATCTCACATGACTTCTTCACACGCGACAAGTTTTTATGCAGTCAGCATGCAGTAAGAGTGTAGCTACTATATTCGGTCATTGCGCAGAGTGGAACTACCATTTTGAGTCAAGCATCAGTCAAAAAAAACCGATTGTGCCTGATGCGCTACCAAGACCTGCATACCACCAAAAATATGGTGCTCGCTGACCCAATTTGCTTTCTGTAGCACACACTAGTCAGCATGCAAAGGTTTCGTTTGTGACAAGGCAAAATTTTTACCTTTGTTGCAAAACCACCGACGGAGTGATGCGACGAGGCTGTTTCATTCGCATCCGACGAATACTTGACCGCTGCCTATGAACCTCAATGCGGCTCCTTACTGCTTCAGACTGGCCTGACAAGGTTATGACAGTCGGTGGGAGCTGTTCCAGCCGAAGTTGTTTTATTCCAGAGGTCGAAACAAGTTCGTGAAGTTTATTAACGAACTAACCAATCTCTTGTAGCAATTTCTCACACTTCCGTTTCCCCGAGAATGCTCATTTCATCTTCCCCATTGTAGACACTCTCTTTTGTAGCTTCACCACCTTTCCTTGGGAATGATCCAAAACTATGCTTGTTGTTGTACTATTTCATCCTGGTAGAAAATTAATGAGTCCCCTTATAGGTTTGTGCTGTTCCCTCATCGTTTCCGAATTTTCGAAAAAATAAATCGCCCATTGCAAAAGCGTCCAAACTTCCTCTTGTACTATTGGGTCTTGTAGTAGTTCGTACGGCTGGGAGGATGCCATCAAGCATGCAGCTTGTCCCCAGAGGAAGAAACGTACTCATTCGGCTGAGACTTTGGTTTCGAATAAGTGGTAGTCTTCACCATAGGTGCCGGCGGATGAGATGCGATCGAATACTTCGAGACTAGTAGTGAATTGGCTGGTACGGCCTGTTGTAAGTTCAACAGGCTCCATAGAGAGGTGTGGTTGATGAGTTAGTTCTCATTTCTTCCTAAAATCGAAATGTTTGGCTTGTGTGGTATTGTGCTTACATCTGTTTGAAACTGTACTGAAACTCACTTCTCCTGTCCCGTCACTATGGTTTGGTGCAGTTTGGATGCCTTGTTATCCGCACTTTCTGAACGCTTGGTGCAGTTTTGATGCCTCCGTTTCTGGAGTGCTGAGGTCTGAATCCGTCTTTTCCTGGTGCCGATGAATTCGCTTGACAAGTTGTAGTATCCCTTTGCCGGTAGCGGGCCCACGAAAGGGCTCGCTTTCGTATACGCTGTGCCTTGTCGCCTACCACAGCACAGCCACCCACTTAACCCTCCCCTAGAATATTATGAATTGAAAGACAACTAGTAGAAGCTTCTATTTATGAATTCTTGTGGCAGTGTGACAAGTTCTGTGGTGCTGAGTTGCATATAAATAGCAGTACTTTTGAGATTGTGAGTGTACCATCCTCCAGCACAGTGGCAACCACCTTCCCACTTCCCATCTATCACACTGCAACAACCATGAGCAGAGAAGCCCTCAGACCTCGGAATCTTAATGTCAACTACCTACCCCCACCACTTATACTCTCATCTCCACCATTCTTGCCAAAAAATGTCAAAAAAGAAAGTGCCAAGCGCTGCATTATGGCGGATCACTCTGGTCCAAAGCACACCTCCTCCAGACCACCACCACCACCTACAGCAGTACAGCACCGACCTGTCATTGTACCTGATGTGTTTCCATCTACTACTGAAGCTCCACCAGCAATGCTCAACCTTGACGATGATTGTAGCTCCTCAGGTGAAGCATATATTGAGCCAGCGGGTCGATCACAGCTGATCACTCGGCCGAGCGGCATCAGAAAATATTGCATGATAGGTCTCTGTCTTCTGTGGCCAGAGATGAGTCTCATATAGCCAGAGATGAGCCTCGTATGACCGGAGATTACTGTCGGCCTGAAGTGTCTATACATAGATGCGTATGCACGCATTCACACTTGTACTCATATATATATGTCCTTGTGGCACTCTTAGATTATATACAATTAAGCTTCTCTATCATCACTATTTGAACAGGTTATGAGCCCGGCGCCCGCTACTATTTTTATCTCACAATCTTAAAACAAGAGCCTCAAAAACCCTAACCCACTCACAACCATCCCTGCTCATCAGCCGCAACACCATCACCATCTATCACTCTCCATCGTCACCTTTCTGACCTCCTCCACTCTCAACATGTCAAATGAAACATTCAAGTCCAGTCACAGCTATGTACTCAAGCTAACTGAGGAAAACTACCCTATCTGGAAGCAAAAGATCCGCCAAGTCCTCATCGCCAAGAAAGCCTACAATATTGTGACTGGTGTCAAACACCTCCCTCCTGGCAACGGTGTCGCCCTACATGCCTTGCAAGAGGACTGGCATGACAGAGCCAACAAAGCGTTAGCGCTGATACACCTCAGATGCTGCGATGAACTCCTTCCACTCATCAACGATATCGACGACTCAGTGGAGATGTGGGAAGCACTCAGGGATCGACTTGGAAATGCCTCAACGAAACTTGGCCGAACCCAAGTCCTGCGGAGGTTCACCGCCTCTCGACCATCGCAAGACGAAACAGTCAACCAGTACTTTACCAAACTAATCGCCTTCCACAAGAAGTTAATCGGCACCACCAAAAATATCACCGATGACACCATGCAGACACATATCATCACTACCCTATCTAATTCCTATGAAACGACCATCAAAATTCGTGAACAACGGATCCCCGCTCCCATGGCCCAGCAGTGTATGGATGCGATCCGTGAATATGCCGAGTGAACGACACTAACCAAAGAAATCGGAGATGCATCCACCGGTTCAGCCCTATACTCCCATCGCGGAAATTGTGGCCGAAGCGGACAAGGTGGCGGATGCGGAGGTGGATAAGGAAACTGACGCCAGAAGTACAAATGCACATACTGCAAAATGGACAATCATACCACCGAAGCATGTGGAAAGAGAAAACGCACTGAAAACGACAACGGCGATACAAACACCTCCAGGAACGATTAATGAACGTGCTACCACTGCGGTCTCTCAGGACACTTCAAATCCGACTGCATCCACTTCAAACGTCCCCGGGATCAACCCAACACAGTCAACAAGAGCACTGCATCACTAGCCACAGCCGGAGATCGCGACCTAATCTGACTGGCCAACAACGCGACCGCTCTCACCGCAGCCTCTGCTCCAGCTGCATGGGTCATCGATTCCGAAGCATCTCACCATATGTGCAATGACCGTACCAGATTCAACTCAATAAAGAAACTTCGTCAGCCAATAGTCATTGAGCTCGGAGATGATAACAAACTCACAGTAAGCCACCATGGACTCGTTAACATTTCACAGGAGAACGAAGTCAATGCTCTCTACACGCCTACGTTCCGGCTCTCGCTTCTCTCCATGAATCAATTGGATACAGCCGGGTACACATCCACATTTGGACGCGGCAAGTGCTCGATATCATTTCCATCAATCACCATCACAGGTAATCGGGTCAACGATCTCTATATCATATCTCCCGCAGCTGCACTCACTTCGACAGTACCAAGCATGTCTACGAAGTCCACTTCAAGAAGGAGAAAGAAGATGAGGAAAAGAGCATCATCGAGCGCACATACCACCGTACCATCATTGAGCGCACATACCACCGTACCATCATCGAGCGCACATATCACCGTACCATCAATCATGCACTCCACCGAGTCTACAACTACAAGCTCACTCCACACTGCCTCTCCAAGTGCAGCCAGCACCGTACCTCAAAGTCCACCTACCACCGTACCTCTCACAAAGACCACTCGGAAGACTCTCATAATCTCAGAATCACGACTGTGGTATCGCTGTCTAGCCCACATTCATCCTACTGCCCTACGATCTCCAATTGATGGATATACAAAAGACCACTCAATGTGCACCGCATGCATCCAGGCCAAGCACAAGCAGAAGATCATCAAAGTCAAGACCAAGCGCACTACAAAGCCATTTGAACTCGTACATTCAGATGTGTGTGGACTATTCTCCACGCCCACCTCCGCCGGACATCGCTACTATATCATATTCATCGACGATTATACACGCTACACCTCTGTTTGTGTTCTTCCAGATAAGAAGTCCAAAAAATGCACCTCAGCCTACCAATCATTTCAGGCCCCTGTTGACTCCATGGGATACGAAGTGAAGCGATTTCGGTGCGATAATGGCCGCGGAGAATATGACAACAACAACACCTTCCGACTGGTGCACGCTGCTCGTGGCACAACATACGAACCATGTCCTCCCTACGCTCACCATAAGAATCGGGTTGCCGAACACATGATCCAGACCATCACTGAGAAAGCACAATCCATGATGATTGACTCCCAGGCGCCACTTGTCTTTTGGAGAGAAGCAGTCAATACTGCAGTCTACCTCCACCAGTGAACCCCAAACGATGGCCTAACAAAAAGAGACGAGTGCGACGGCTATTACGCACCATATCCAACTCCATACGAGATGCTGCAAGCATTTGGCAAGCCCTCTCACAACAATGATGGCAATGAAATCTTGTACAAAGCTCCTCGCCACCACATTCGGCAATTCGGCTGCTACGCCAGTTGACTTATCCCCGAGCCGCAATGCCATGGAAAATTCAGCCCAAGATCCAAGCCATGTATGATGATCGGTTACTTGCATGATTCGACTACTCTTTGGAGGATATGGGATCTGGCATTCCAAATAGTAAGATCACAGTCGAATGTCATTTTCGACGAGGAGAGGAATACCCACGCTTCATGTCTACGCAGAGACCACACAGACATCTTTGAGCTACCAGACGTGAGGGAATATATCGAGGAAATCGACAGTGGAGATGGACTTCTCCAAGCACAAGACCATGAAACAGGAACACAAGACAATGAAACGGGTGGAGATGGACTTCTCCATGACCATGCAGGAAACAGTCGAACAGGTGAAGGCCACGGAAGTGGTGATCATGACAGTACTGACGATGATACAGATCACAATTTCCCGGACGCTGACAACCGTCGAAGTCTCCGTGCAAGTACAGTTGTGAGATCACATCCATCTGACAAGGAAGACGCACCACCAGTGTCCAGAGAAACTGTCATCCACAATCGACATCTCCGCCGAGAAAACAACAAAGCCCGCCGAACGGCAGCTATGACCGAGCAATCATGCCAACCACCACCACGCACGAATTGTATCAGAAGAAATCAGGGTAAGATCTCCGCAAATACACTAATTATCATGGGAAAAGCTCTCGCATCGACATCCATCAACCGCGATCCATTCACATACGCAGAATCCATGGACAGTCCACAACATGAGCACTGGAAATGAGCAATGGAAGAAGAGTGCACATCAATTCTGCTCAATAACACATTCACAACTGTCAACTCCCTGGAAGCAAGGCAATTGCGAGTCAAGCCAATTGGCTGCAAATGGGTCTACAAGACAAAACACAATCCTGACGGCAGCATACGATACAAAGCACGCCTAGTCATGAAAGGCTGCGAGCAAACAGACTTCGGAGAAACTTATGCCCCTGTCGGAAAACTCAGCACTTTTCGATATCTCATCTCCCTGGTAGGAAAGCATGGCTGGAACATCGATCATTTCGATGTGGTCACTGCTTTTCTCATTCCTGAGGTCGATGAGGATGATATCTATATGATGCTGCCCGAAGGCTGGCCAGAAGGCCTCAACCCACCTACAATCGTTGTTTGACTAAAGAAAGCACTTTACGGCCTCAAACAAGCACCACAACTTTGGCACAACGATATTAACACCTTCTTGCTCTCTCTCGAGTTCATACAGTCCCTGGCCGACCCCACCCTCTGTCTCCACAGCGATGGTAATCTGATGCTTTTGTACATCGACGACATCTCCATGTTGTACCCAGAAGACGCTACCAAAGCTGCCGTCGAAGTCAAGGCCAGGCTCTCGGAAAAATACAAGATCACCAATCTCCGCCCAGTACACCAATTCCTCGGCATCGAAATCCACCGCGAGGAAAACGGTAACGGCACCGGCACCGGCACTGGCATCAGTCTTGGCCAGAAGGCCTTCATCACCAAGATTCTCAAATGATTCAATATGCAGAATGCTCACGGTGCATCAACTCCAATGGATCCTAAAATGAAGCTAGATCTGGCCGAGGATCGGGGAGAGAAAGAACTAAAAGATATCAAAGGCTACCAGGCAATTGTCGGCTCATTGATGTGCGCGGCACTTGCAACTCGGCCCGTTATCCCATTCGCAGTCCCTGCACTTTGCCAATACAATTCCCGTCCTTTCACCAGCCATCTCACCGCCACCAAAAGAGTTCTCCAGTATCTCAAATCCACCGCCGACTTTCGACTCCATTTCAGCAGCCCTGGCAGCAGCACTGGCAGCAATGATCAACTCACTGGCTACACGGACTCGAATTGGGCCAATGATAGTGCCGACCGCACATCTCAAGGTAGTCATGTCTTCCTTCTCAGCAACGGAGCTGTCTTGTGGCAATCACGAAAGCAAGATCTCATAGCCATGTCAACCCTCGAAGCCAAATACATCGCTTGTTCTGAGGGCTCCCATGAAGCAAAGTGGCTACCCCAGCTCCACCGAGATATATACACGGCAAAGATGCATCTCCGCTCCCGATCAATTGTGACAATCAGGGTGCACTTAGTCATATCACAACTGGGATCATAAAAGCTCGCACAAAGCATATCGACGTTTGCTATCACAATAGTCGAGATCTCCATGCGCGTAAGATAGTTGACTACTTCTATGTGCACACGAATGAGAATGTGGCAGACATACTAACCAAGGCCTTGACGAAGGATAAGCACGAGAAATTCACAAAGGCGATGGGGCTATGGTAATTTAAGGTTCGATTTAAGGTTGTTTCACTTTTCCTTTGGGCATGTGGATTTCCTTGTCTCTCTATGGATGGCCATCCTCAGGCTACAGTAGTACTCTTTCCCTGCTCACTCTTGCACGGTTTTAAGAAGGCTACTATGGGAATCCCTTTGTTTGTTTGTTTGTTTGTTTCATCTCTTTTTATTTGTTTTCTTGCTCCACGGTGTATAGCAAGAGGGGGAGTATTGCATGATAGATCTCTGTCTTCTGTGGCCAGAGATGAGTCTCGTATGGCCAGAGATGAGCCTCGTATGACCGGAGATTACTGTCAGCCTGAAGAGTCTATACATAGATGCGTACGCACGCATTCACACTTGTACTCATATATATATGTCCTTGTGGCACTCTTAGATTATATACAATTAAGCTTCTCTATCATCACTATTTGAACAGAAAATACTCAAAAAACCAAGTCAAAATTTGACAGATCTTCCTGAGCTTCCCACATTCCATCTTTCACAACCTATTGTCCGTACCCACAAAGCATGGAACCGAGTGCCCATCTCGTTCTTTAAGCTGGATGCCATTACTCCAATTCAATTCTTCAATCTCATTCTTACCAACTCCATCATGGGACAGCTTGTAGCTGACACCAATTCCTATGCCTAGCAGCAGTAAGAGGAGATCCTGCTGATGTAGAATCTAGTCTGGTACAGCTTACAGATACTGGAAAGATGGTTCATCACTTGATTAGATGTTTACATCAGAGGCACCAAAAGCTCTCCTTCAATGTATACAAGCACAACTTCTTCACAACACAACCTCTGCTGGCAGAGCTCCATCGAATGGGGATAGGAGCATGTGGCACATGCAGGCAGCAGTTCTGAGCATTTCCCAAGCAGCTAAAAGTTGAGAAAAATGCCAAATTGCCCTATCATTTTCAAAGTGGAACTGTTTATGATGGGGTTGCAACCTTGCTATGGATGGACAGTTCTCCTGTTACCATGATGTCTACAATCCACCCTCTAAGTGTTGAGGATTCGCTGGTGCTGAGAATGAGAAAGCATGCGCGTTCCGGCTGCACAAAAAAATCACTCGGCCGGCTCTGGCCACACAATCTTCCTTGCCCCCACTGCCTACCAAGCTGGTTACCAAGCACACCCCCCTTCCCCTCTGCCGAAAGGTACCAGGAATGCATTCCCCACTTTGGATGGAGAGTAGAGTAGATTGTTTCCTTTGCAGGTGGAAAAGATGTCAGGGTGGTAGTGGAGAAGGCATGAAAACCACCATAAAGTGTGAGGACTGAAATGAGGCTTTGTGTTTCACACCCAAATGAAATTGTTTTTATGAATTTCACCATATGTAGAGTATTTTTATTTATTCTGGGGGCATTTGGCTGGATTGTGGTTGTGTGATGTGTATTTTAAAAGCGGGCCCGTCTATGGGCCCGAACCCGGTTACCGGCAAAGGGATAGAATATCGACAACGCACTGTGATGGTGGTTCTCTCGTGTAGGATGGAAATGGTGAGTGTAACTGGGAATGGGCGATTTGGAACGAAAAGGCGTAGCGAATGTATGCGATTGGTCGCGTTCTATGTGTCGTACTGCATGCCGACCAGCCAGTGATAAATCCCTCATGCCGCACTGTCCCACTCCTAGGCTAACTTCACCGACTTTGGTGCAGCATTCAGCATTCCAGTCGTTGAGAACGCTACTGTGCCGGTGAACAAATTTGGTCGAAGCGCATATTCTTTGCCTATCACTCGATTACATGCAGCCGTGGTCTGATATTTTCTATGGCTCAACTGTTAGTGTTTGTGTAGCCCGTTTGTGTTAGGTTATGAGATCTAATTGATTCATATGGATTCAAGTAGTCAAACACTAGAAGCTAGGGTGTTCGTACTTGGCGGCAGATAGTGAATATATGCAACGAACCCACCCATTGGAGAGCATCAACCCCGATCCGACTAATGCTGATAAGAGTTGTAGAGGGGTGTAAGCCCAATATCCGCCTACACAGCATCCGCTCTTCTTCTTTTAGTTTTAATTCGAATCTGACGTTCCACACACAAAATTGTGGGCTGGACGAACCTTATAAGGCTTGTTTAGAATCATTGTGTAGACCGAAACTCTTACCTTATGTTTAAGATTCAACATATCCTTCTTAAACTGTTAGGAAATCACTGTTAGGTCGCTAAGTTTGATATGCTATCTGAATTGTTGCCTGTAAGTTCTAAGTGACTACCCGTATCGACTCTCTCTCCTGATAAGTATCCCAAGTTCCAACTAGTGCGCCGAGTCCTTATGTTTGTTAACAATTAGAATGAAAACGATACTATCATACTCACCTAGGCGTAGAAATTTCGCTGAGCGAGTCACAAACTCAAGTACTAGTACTCTAAGGGAGTCGGAAATGTGCTTTTAAAAGGCACCGGAAAAGCTACTTTTCAGAGCCATTTCGTACACCACGAATAAGAGGCATTTAAGTACAACAATTATGTTAGGGGTTCTTTTGTCTGCGAAGAAAAGGCACTGATAAATGGAACTACGCAGTACTATTATACAGGCGTCATTTCCCGTGCCTTTTCTCCTCTATCCTTCCCCAGCCACTGTTCCATTCAACCGCGCAACTTCAAGTGCCTTTCTTATTTTTCCTTTGCTTGTCATGTTGTGTCTACTTCATTGGGTGAAGTTCTCTCTACCATGACTGTCAGCCTATGCATCCAACCACAACATGAGGCTCGCTCAACCACAACATGAGGCTCGCATCACATCTTCGGAGTCTCTTTGCATCGACCGCCGCCACTTACATCCTTTTGCTTTTTGGGTATCACCATCCGCTGTATTCTGAGTTCTAGTGTTGTTTGGCGCTCGGCATATGCAAAGTTATCTGGGGGGATACGTTTTGACTTGCGGCGGATGGGAGTTGTAGCGAGATTGGAGCGAGTAGACGAAAGAGACTGCCTTTTCTATCTACAAATAGTGCCGTGGTATGTTGTTTTAAACGTTCAAACGAATGGTAATAAGGTACTGTTGGGGTCGGCCGGGCAGACATTTTATTAAAAAAGGTACCGCTCGAAGTTAAGGTGTGAGCGAAATTTAGCAGTGTCCAACTCAAACGCATCCTTGGAGAGGGTCCTGAATAGATATGGCGCTTGTAGAAAGATATGTTGTACTGGTGTAGAAAGTAACCGATCTAAAGCACTTTTTGTAGAACCATTGCCCTCACAAAGCCACAAACCGAAAGGGCACTCAGGGAAAATATTTTAACTCCCAAAAAGGCACTCAAAGGTGTTTTAACACGTTCTGATGCCTTTTCAATTTTGGTTGTATGGGAAACTAGTACTAAAAGCATATTTCTGACCCCCTCAGAACGTACACATAGTCACACAGCAAATCTCCTCCAAGATTCCCGGGAGTACGCTTGATAACTTTGTAAGAGTATAGAGAAAACTTTGTAAAACATCAACAACACGTGGAACAACATTGTTGGTAAGTAAGGCAGGGCTGCTAAACACCAATTAGCACTCGCACATATGATATCACTCAACCCAACAAGCTATCCAGTTGTTACTTTGGATGCTAGAGAGACTTGTTGATTTACTTGATTGACCTCTCGAGGCCTAAAGGTCCGTATATATACAGACTACACTCCTATATCCACATCCATATTTGTCTCCATATCTATATCCGTTTGCATATCCGTTTGCACTGATATGAGCCGCTCTGCATATTCTTGAAACACCAACTGCCTACGATCCAGCAAACGGGCCTGAGTGTGCAGACACCACGATGCAAGTACACATGCAACACCAGTATGCTGCTATAAAGTTTAATCCCACTAGACTTGTATTACTATAAGCATAATTCTGATTTAATGGCGACCGACTCTAATGATAGACGAGATGGACTTTACTAAAGATGAGACGTGACTCCAGATCTTCTGTGGTCATCACAAACCTACTTCATGTATGCTAATTACATCCTAAGCTAGTCTAGCGCAGGAGAATTTCAAGCGGACACTACCGTAAAACCAACTTGAGCTCACAGTGCTTGCACAAGTGTTTGGAGGTATACCGATATACCTAAAAGTACTTGAGTTCTGAACTAGGAGTTCACAGCGTTGGTTTGTCCGTCATTCAAAGCAGCTTCGCGAACGAGATACCTGAAGTCATGGAGAGATCTGATGGAAATGCGGAGAAGATAGTAGATATCTGGATCCCAGAGTCGTGCCCTGGTTTAAACCCTCTGTTTGACGAGATTTTATGATTCAGTGCTAACCCTGAGACTAACTTTTTTAATGACACCCCGAGTGAGTGAACAATGATGAAACCCTTAATGGGCGCTGTGTTTTCGTCTGGACGGTGGCTTGTCCAAGATGCCGAACTAATCCCTCTGATACTATAATTAATTTCTACATTCCCGGTCCCTTACTCTGGTGTTGACCGGCAGCACGAACTACTGAATATTTTGCCCTCTAGGCGTTGGATAACTGCATAATGTAGACTCATATTCGATACTATCCCATATGGGTACATTACCGGAATAACTATAGCTCATAGACTCGCTAACAACAGACCTCCAACTGCTACAGACATATAGAAATGTTCTGTAGAATGCGATATGTAGTATTTACTCAGTTGAACAATTAATGCTTTCACCTATATCTTATCCATATTTACCCAAACTCCATTGAACTGTGTTCTATAACTCTGAACTCAACAATTCACGTAGTCTGCCGGTCTCGCAAAATCTCCCTACCAATCTGCTGCAGCAGCGGTGCTAGCGCGACATTGGCTGCTTCGGCCACTTTTGTCAATCGCGCATGGATGATATCTCCGTCCGTGCCCAGTTCCGCATGGTGGCATCGAATTGAGCATATCGTTCTGAGTAATTTCTCGCGCCACTGACTGACGAGATCGAAATCATGCCCGATAGCTTCGGCTGCTGGCGAAGCCAAAAGGTCACGGGTAGCGTCGAAATACCCTCGGCCGTAGAATTCGGCCATATCAATCGCATGCAAACTCTCCGCCAGCAGCCGAACTTTATCCAACAGCACATACTTTTCCCCCGCCAAAAATAGCGTAATGGTATCGTTTCTCTTTGAAATGGCGATAACTACTGCACCCGGTATTTGCCTCGCAACACACTCCGCCGTTCGATGTCGCATTCCCGTTTCGGTCGTTGGCGTCGGATGGGGAGTGAGGTGGACATTTGCGCTGCGAATGGTGCTGAGACAGCTGGACACGAGTACCGCGCCATCCATCTTAGAGAGTTCGGCGAGTCTTGCAGCGGAGAAGGGGGTGTTAAGGACAAAGCCGCCCTCACAGATGGAATCTACTGTGGCGGGGACGCCGGGGGTACCGGGGTCACCAATGACTATGTGACCGCCAGTTTTGGCGACACGGATTGTGTCGAGTGCCTTGCGGAATTCGGTTCCGAAGGCTACCGTTTTCAGATGTCGCAAGAGCGGGTCGTTGGGTAGTTCGAACATGGCGGATTGGAATCGGAAAATGCGGAGAAGGATGCGGGGAAGTGACGATATGGCTCAACCCCTGTCAACACCACTTGATTACTTCTGGAAGTTCAAGCCGTTATGTTCGTCATTGGTCGATAGTCAAGCGAGTGTCCCCGAGCTTACGCCGTGAGTTCGGGTTATTTTCCTATAAGTCAATGTAAATATGTAACGTGGTCGTCCAGAGATACCATGGGCACGTAGGGTAGAATGTGGTCACAAACGGTCACTCGCAGCCTAGAAATAACTGTGGATAACATAATACGCAGAGCAGAAGAGATTGTAGATAAGCTGATATCGCCTGTTTTCATTCTATACATAGGGGTACCGCTTTCATGATGCGTATGAGACGGTTTAGACGCTCTTTTTGCATTCGTTGGGCATACTACTCAACAGCTGTGCGTCGTAATGTATTACGTCATAGTGCGCGTCTCATGCTAAACTAAATGTTATCGCAGGGCGGGTCATGCCTACGCTCGAGCTAGCGAGCGACAAGAAAATCTGGGAACGAGAGCACGCCATGCCGCAGAACCTCGCAAATTATATGCCGCCAAACGAAAACAACATACCTGTCTTAGGAAGAGATTGGAGCTGTCCTGCCATCCCTAAATCGCAATTTTCTCGCTGCGCGTCTTAGGTATTCGCTGGAAGTAAGGTGCACTAGTGCTGCAGATTGCATCATTGATCTGTTTGATAAGTCTCTTTTAGCCTAGTTGCTGTAAGTACTGTCGCGGACTGCAAGGAGTTTGCAAGTTAAGTCCGCTGCACCATGCAAAACTACTGCCGACCGAGAGCCAAGGCGCACGACAGGAAAGTTAAAGAGCAGTGGGAGGGTAGCCCCCCCACCTAGCCGGTTATCGAGAGGGGAAGGGGAATCGGGCACTGTCATACTCTGGATAGAGTGAATATAATATAATTTAAAAAAGCAAAAAAAACGGAAAGTTTGATATTTAAGAGTGGCGGATTGATCTATTGCGAGGAGAGGCAGAATTGTCGATTACCGATGAGTTAACTAGTCGGATAGTCCCCTTTCAGCGATAATTCTCCAAAGTCATATTGCGAACAATCCTTTTGCGAACTATACTCACTCACTCATCTCAACGTTTGGAATTGACAGTCTAGACATTGTATCCGAGTTGTTGACCATAAGGTACTATCTGCTCCACCCGATATACTTTCACGGTGCCTGTTTGACCTCCTCATGTATGTTGTAAGTATAGATGTCAACCAACTTCAAACCTCCCTTCTCGCAGACCAAGGACGAACCTACTCAGCCGACACTGGCTACCTTCTTCTGTGATGCCGACGGAAAGATCCAGCGGTCAACTGATGATATCCGCGGTGCTCTCACCGCTGAACTCAGCATGTCGCGGCTGAACGATATCCACAACTACCTCTGGCTAGCTGGGCGTCCAACCGCATCGCGCCCCCTACACCGGCAAGCATTGCTCGGCCGTACCATCATCATCTGCGAGCAACACGACCTCCATCTCTGCTGGTATGGATCGAAGATGTTCCTGAAACCACTCTCGAGCTACTTGCTTAGCTGCAAATTCTGGGAGGACTACATTTGTGTTGAAGAGGAACTCCACAAGAATGGGTGCGGGTTGCTGCTCTCTTACGTTTGGCTGGTCAAGCACGAAAGTGACCTGAAGATCGCGATAGACATGGAACTAGTACCGAAGTCGATGGAATGGATACGATGGGTGGCGCTTGTCAATGATATCTTACAGCACATTGATGCGAATACGTTGGAGAAGGTTAATAAGAGATATCAGTACGGCGAACTGCGGCTGAATCGATTAAACTCAATATACCGATTAAACTCCATATGTCGGCTCGCACCCAAATTGGGCTACCGGGATCTGGTGCGTGGGTACCATACTAGGTACACGAGCTACATCGACTTTCTCGATAATAACTTCAAGTTCCTGTTGGTCGTATTTGCCTACGTGTCGATTGTGCTAGCTGCGATGCAGGTGGGGCTTGGTACGGATTGGCTACAGCTGGACACCACGTTCCAGGTAGTATCGTATGGTTTTGCGGTCTTTTCGATCATAGTCCCAGTCATAGTAGCCGGAGTAGTTTTATTCATGCTGACGGTTCTTATTATCTATAATCTTGTGGTTACGTTGCAGTTTGGGAGGAAGCGGGAGAAAGATAGAAACACATGGAAGGAAGAGAAGGCGCAGAGTGGTAATTTATAACTTTTTGCCTAATAGATCTCTGTCTGTTCGACATTGGTGCCTAATGCGTGCCTCGATTTTTTGAATCAGTGAGATACACACAATATGATTGTTACTAGTATCTGAAAAGCTACGAAAAGGTGCCAAAAAGCCTGATTATGAATTCTTAATGACGATAAACATACCGATGAAACTGTGACGGCATCACAGTGACAACGAATTTTTGGGAACCTTATTTTCTCCACCTTTGAAGTTCAGTCTATCTAAACCCTAACTCTATTACATGCAATGTAATAGACAAATTCCTACAGAACTAATATGGTGCGGTAAAGTGGTCAAAATTATTTTTTGACGACGTTGTGCATGAAATTTGCGGAATTCTGTTCATATGCACCACCACCCATTTCGGCTAGTTTCATGCACGATGTGGAGCTAATTGTCGATTTCATGCAACGACATCGCCAATCCTGGAACAACTTCGTGTCCGAAGTAATGGAATTGGGTGTTGGGTGCGCATGAGTTCGGAATTTTTGATGTATATCAAATACTAAATTTTCATTCAGTGTGTATCATTACTAAATGGTGCTGATACACTACTGTGAATCCCAGCATGTTTTCGAAACCACAAATTACTTAACAACCACCCAATAAGAGAATATAAGAAACTATAGAGTGATAGATAACACCAAGGTCTACATGTCAATAAAAAACTAAGTCCATTGGACAAGATTTGATGTTACGATATGGAAGTTGGGGAGAACCGTGTGCGTGTATTCTATGGTACAGAGAAGAGAGAAGGAGAAAGACTCGAGATATATACAGAAGGCATCGGCCCCTGCAGCCGTGACCGTGTATCAGACCTGTAACATCATGTACATCTGTAACATTTGTGTTGAAATACTAATTGCTAGAAGCGTTATATTCTCAAGTACAGGTACATTCGTGATCTTATATATGGCATTCAGAGTATGCACTGTACGCATGCATGCGCACTCAGCTGGCATCTCCAGCTGAGTCTGGAATGACCATCATCTTAGGGAGATTATGCATCAGCCCAACTGAAGCCATACGCCAGGGAGGTAGACCATATATGCAACAATTTGATGAAGTTACAAATAAGAGTGAGAGTCTATGAAGCTGGCGGGTTTTTATTTACCACCCCCCATAGCTCCACCAATTCTCAGCCAAATTTAAAGCCCTTGAGCACAGAGTGGTTCTACTATATGTAGATGGATTTTGTACTGTTGACAGTGTTCCTAAGCGGCCAGGCCGGCCTTAGCGGCGGCTTTCAAATGGGGGCCGGGCCGGGCCTGGCGGCTTCTCCGGCTGGCCTGGCGGCTTTTCCTGGCGGCCAGGCGGCTTTTCCTGGCGGACTAAGCCTAAACAGAATATTTTGTTCGAAAGATTCTCTGCTGCATTTACTAAGAAAGTCTCCAAAGTACGAAACATAAACCATATCCAACTCAATTATCGTAGCCCTGCCATTTCCGTATTCCATCCATCAACCAGACTAAGGCTTATGCAGGCCGATGCAGGCTTTTTAAATCACGTGCAGGCCGATGCAGGCTTTTTAAATCACATGCAGGCCGGGCGGCTTCTGACCTAGGCCGGGCCGGGCCGCCCTTAGCGCAGGCTTTCAGAATGGAGGCCGGGCCGGGCCGCTTAGGAACACTGATCTCAGCGTGTGTTACCCACCCGCACGTGGCGGGTAAATACGGGTTTGCATCTCTCAGGTTCTCCGAGTGCAACCACGAAAGTATCTTAGCAGTCTTTTCATCGGCTCCAGCCATTGTCGCAACTGTTCTGTACACCGATCTCGGTAGAGCTGTGCAGGCGAGCTGCAGTATTGAAGGTTTCGGTGATCGTGGGTTCGTTCTAAGCAGTCGGCAGTGTGGGAGGAGCGGGGTAAATTTTTGGGACGGCCAATTGCGGTATAGGGCGGGAACTATACCACGGGATCCAGATGTTCTGGAGCGACGGCGCAGGGCAGATGCGATGGACATTGTGCTGCGGGGCTGAAGACTCGTGTTGAGCCTCCGGGTTATGTCGGCAAGGTAAGTGTGTCATGCATGTTTGCACACGCGTGCACTAAACTGGTGTTTTAAGGTTAAGCGGGGAATGACCCTACCCGGAGCATCCCGGCCGTGACGTTGTCACAGAGTATCATTCGCTGGAATATTTTGCACTGAAGCATCATCTGTACTGTGCAGGATCTTGGGCTAGTAAATGCCACTTCTCTTCACCAAATGAGTTCTAAGTCGCTGCCTGGGACACCGCTTCGTTGTTTATCCATCGTGCCAGTTGCTGTCCCCCCTATCTCCTGAAGGGCTGTTTGTCGAACTGCGGCCTGGGATCCCTGACAGTCTAGAAGTGCTGGAATGTTGTTTCTGATGTAGATTGAGGTTAGAATTCGATTACCGGTGTCCTTTGACAATATCTGTTGTCCTTGTCTTCGCACTCCTATTACTACGTTGACATGTTGATAGAGATCTGGGGGGGTTGAACAACCATGCACACGAAATAATAATAGCATATGTACTTTGAATACCACTCTTTCATGGAACTACATGAAGTTACATGGCAGTGGCTTATTCTGCAGTGCTCCACAGCCTAGTACCGAGTACTTAAGTACGATAGCAAGTAGTTGGTGATAACTATATTTTATACCACACTACGTTTAGGTTTCTTTCGTCAGCTATGTTCTGGGGGTAGTTGCATTGCGGATCATTGGCCGTAACTCGGTAAAATATCTTACTTTGTGTTGAAGTGATGATTGATTGTCGATATAATGCAGTAAAAAGGCTATATATACATGGTGGCCTACTTATGGCGTATGTACAGTAATGTACCTATCTATAGATCACGGCTGAATAATATAAGACTGTATGAATTCCATAAGACCATCAGTCCCATAAGCCTTAATGCTGAGGCAGGTGATCTAGTTATATAACACTTTGCGTCCCTTGCATGCACCGGTGGAAGGTTGATAATGCTACCTTAGTTTCACAGGCGACTTTTTTTGCAGCTTCGTGATTGATATTTCGGCTGCCCCATGCGATCCTGTTCATCTCGCTAGTTCCACCTTTATATCAGATTACCATACGTTATCTACCATGCCGTAGGTATTACCCACTTGACTGGCTACAACCTTTCAGCTTGCATATTATACCTCCAGGTCTGCAGTGGTGCTGCGTTTGATATCGGCTGCTGTTACAGGGCGCTCAGAACACTAAGTGGCCGAACACCATTCGTTTGGGGCTCTGACAAGCTTGACAACCATTCGTGTCATTGCCGGCACATTACCAGCCAGCATCGGCGATGAAGTATAGTCGGCTGATAAGACGCAACTTGCTCAACTGGATATCTGCACAGCAAATCGATTGGCGAAAAATTTATCAGTGATTCACACCCCTCGCACCATTTGTTCCACATGTTATATTCAGGCAGGTAAAACTCCGCAGCATTAGAAGTCACGTTTCGGCTATCAGTAATCCGCGTCACAAACAAATAATATGGTTACTTTTATACTTGATCGATGGGCTTTCATTGAAATATCAAGCATAACGTATAACTAAGATCCAATTCCGTGTGCGGGCTTACTTCGTGAGCGGTAGTGTGTGCTGCGTACAACATAAGATACCGTTGAAACTGATCGTATCCGTTGGATTTGAGCGCCACAGGACTCCTGACCTCTGGCTTTTATTTGTCAATTCTCCCAGAGTATGACATCACAATAAAATATTGTTACTGAGGTTGTATATGCCGTATGCGGCACTACAAACAAATTCGATACGGGCCAGTTTCTACGGTACTAAGTACTTACGTTGTAATTATGCTTATGTGAATCCCACGAAATTTTTCGGAATCTAGAGTTGCCCCAACCCTGTTGGATAGGATTAAATCACGAACCGTTTGATTGATATCCACTGTTCTTTTTGTCTAGTCATTCGTGTTGAGAGTTTTGGGATGCGGCTGCAGCGCTGCCAACATCATCTCATTGGTCGGCAGTGATTGACGGCATGAACCAAGGTGGCATACGTGGACTAATGCTCGAAATGGATACAAGTCCGATTAGCTTTGGATCTAATTAGAGTTTTTACTGTTCAACCGAAAAATCATCAACCGAAATGTCTCACAATGACAAGTGGCCGCGCAATAGAACAGCCAGCGCGGAGCATCCAGTCTGGCTACAGATCACAACTCCTCCACATTAACCTCCCACACCTATAGCTGTCGCTTGCAAGAAACATGTGTGCCAGCGAATGACCGGATCACAGGGGTTTGTATGGTATATATGTGCCGTTCTACGGTCTGACCAATGGGAAGTAATGCTTTTGGGATTCAATGGTTTGCATACTTCAACTAGATTAAATGACTGCTACGGCATACTTCCTAGTTCTTTCAGACCTACTTCACTTAATTCCACTTGAACTATCTCGACGTGCGTCGTGATTTCTGTTTCCTTGCTGGAAATACGCGAAGAATCGGAATTTCTCGTTTGCCTGTGTGCAATGTCTACACCAACTTCTCATAAAGCTCAACCTCTGCAGGAATCAACGCAAGACACTCGGTCTGACGGTTTATGTGAGTATTTTGTGGCTTTCTCAATTCCCAGCTAAATATTTATTTCCGGGATACTGCAGGCGGAGCAGGCTGTTTTTCAGATAGCATTCGTCAGGAGATGCGTGTGACGAACCCCGATGGCCAATTGGCGAATGTCAACATGTCTCAGATCGACGCCCTATCGGTATGGCAGCTCGAAGAACTGGACATCGGGTTGGTTTCCTTTGTACACCGGGGTTACCCACCCGACCAGGGATATACCATGGGTGCGCCGACAGAGATCAATGAAATACAAGCGGCTTTTTTGGCCGCAGGTATTGCTGCGAGGGTGCGCGAAATTGGAAACCAAATCGACTACAAAAATACAAGTCTGACACAAAAGACGCGGCTGACTCATGTGGTCTGTGCTCAGTATCAGGACGAGCGTGCACCGGGCGATTACTCTCTGGTTAGACATGCCAATGCCCAGATGTTTGAAACGCTTGTGGAGACTTGTCGCTATCGGGGCTTATTTAATTCTGAAGGGAACTGTATCAGTGTGGAAGATGTGTATAAGAGGCAGGTCGGTTGAGAATTTCCTCTGTAAGGGTTGCAGGACTGTTGTCTCTGTGCAGGACTAGCACTTTCTAATTGCGGTGGTTGCGTGATGCTACTGAGTTTATAATTATGTTAAAGATTGGGCGGGAGACTATATTCTGAAATTAATATAGTGCTTACTTCATGTCATTCCGCCTTATCATATGATGCAGAGGGTTACCGACCGCACGCAACTTTAAGCAGGCGACGCTCGACAGATCTGGAGCATTACGTATCGCCTTCAATAACAGCCTCGCGGGCGTTGATTGGAACGCTCCTTCCACCTAGTAGAGAATACACTTCATTTTCCAGTATATCAATGCTCCGAACAGCTGAAAACTGCTAACCCTGAAGGAAACAGCCATAAACTGTCTGTACCACCAAGGAGCCATTAAACTAATAACTCGGTTTGTCATTACCCTGAATTATTGATTTGCCACACCACAAGCGTGACATAAACACCATTTCGTGTAAAACAAATGCCTTTATAGTTTAACTATGGTGTAAAAGCCACCACAATAACGTGTGAATATACACCATTATGCAGTGAGCACTGCCACCAGCTCAACTTTCACTATCTCACGACAGTCGGACAACTTCAAGACAACGTTGTTTCGCTACCACGCTGGATCTTACGCTGGATCACACGCCAATCGCACGACAAGGAAGTGTAATTTACCCTCTAGACCTCACTACAAAGAAGAGTAAATACCACGCTACCTATCGTGAGTTTTAAACTACACTAAAATGACCCAGGGTTCCCGCTGTTACACTTTTCTCGCATATACATAATTGCAGCGTTAGCGCTGCTAACACTGTACCGAGTACCTAACTCTCCATCGAGTGAACCTTGGTGTCACATAACAAACAGACTACGACCGCTGTCAAGAAACACAAAATTGTACCCCGCAGTAACCATGACACGCACCAAGTGGGAACCGAGCACTCCGCACGCCCAAAGGAGCAGATGGTAAGTTCGGGCAAACTCTTACGAGTCTGGGAGTTTATCTCGGGTTCTAGGTAGTTTCCTTATTTCTGATAGGCTGCAAGATCCTGGATTGACTGATAGACTATGTAATATTGCGCATGGTAGGGATCCGTCCCATCCACACGCAAACACGTAACCTCCGAATGCAGGCTAGGCCTAGTCTTAATTAAGTACTCCACATAGTCCTGCATCTTGCACTAACGTTAAGAATTATAGGGATGATAAGGTACTTTTCATGGCGACCGGAGCCGAAGGTAATCGTAATCGCCTAGAAGCACAACCTCGTGGCAAAACATACATCTCTTTCGTTCACAGAACCGGATTCTTTCTAACCAATCACATATTTCTGCGGCATATATTGTGAGGCGGCGCATTTTAAGGGTTATGCATGTTATAGTGCATGTTATAAGAAGCTGTCAGGACGCACTCATTGAAGACCAATTCAACGGTTACATGCGAGTCACAAACATGTTAGTATTAACCACGATAATCTTTTTCAGCACAGTTCCTATCGCGGGGGTTGGCGCTGATCAGGGGGATGAAATATCCAACAATTTATTTTCTGATCTTGGTGAGATATGACCGGTCGCCAATTAACTAGATCTAATCTTTCTTTGCAGCTCCATTACTTGCCTTGTTCGGAGAGCAGGTTTGCAAGCAGTACCTTAGCCAAAGTTTTCATTGGCTTGACAACATAATATTTGCATGTGCTCCACTCGGGATCCTCACAGCTGTTGTTTCTGCCATTCGAATTGCAGGTGGTAGATCACTGAAGTCTCTTATTGGGCGGGCTATGGAACCACAAGCCGTGGCGGAGATGGAACTTATGAGGTAATAGTCCGTACAATCAGTGATATATAGTAATCGTTGACCAATTTTCAAAGTTCTACGTCTTCAGATGTCTGCGAGCTTTGGAATGGTGTGGGAGTAGTCAGAGTTGCTGGTTCTCCCCGCATCATAGAATTGATATATGACACTGTAAGAAACCATTCCTGTTGCATAGTTCTCTCTGACCCTCGTCAGGAAGCAAGAAAGATATACAGCCGCAAAACAGCCATGAAACGGCAAGAGTAAGATTCCTAGGTGACCTGATATTTTCTATGGATTTGTCTAGGGTTAACTCTGGCATCAGACAGACTAGTAGCAGGTCCGAACACGGCCAGGAGCATCCTATGGACGACCACGAGCTGATTACAATCGATGAGGAGCAACATAAGGACGACGAGGGCTTAGCGCCAAATATTTCCCTAAATACTAGCGGATCTACACATGAACCAAATTGGGAGACAAAGGCTACTGCCTGCGCGGGTATTGTGTTACAGACCGGCGTGCTAATATTCGATGCCTTCATAACGTATTATCCACGTTTAAGCTGGAAGAAAGGCGGCAAATCCATTGCTAGTTATGCATTCCCATTAACGTTACTTGGTACTCTGGGAATAGTTAGCGGTCTTTGCTGTTGCGCATATGTCGTGGAAGCTAGCACTTTAGAAACGATTTGGCGGCACCGTACGTCGGCATCTGGTTCGCAAATTGTGTGGCTCCAGCGGTTTCAAACAGTCAATGATCAAAACTTCAAATCATATGCCATTTTTGCAGCACCAAACCAAGCACACCTTATAACCTCGCACCCAGTTGACAGGAAGTCTAATGCAAGGCTCCGCAAATGGGTCATTCTAGGTTCTGCTCTCAGTATCATCGGTTAGTCAATCGAAAAAGTTTCTACAGGAGGGTTTATATAGTGTTCTAGTCCATTCACGGAGGCGGTTCCTCCGCGGAGTACCTAGTCAGTTCACGGAGGCTCACCTTCCGTGAACGAACCGTCCATTCACCGAGTCCTTACCCCACCTCCGTGAACTGACTAGTTCATTCACGGAGTCAATGAAAAATTATAAATAATCTATACATCTTTGTGATCCCTACAATCGAATGCCTCTGGGATGTCCTGATGCAACTACAATTACACTGTGCTCCATGTCATCGCTTGAAACCGGCTCATCTTCCTCATTTCCCTCTTCATTGCCCTCCTCCTCGTTTCTCTCCTCCTCTGTTTCGTTCGAAATTGAAAGTGTTGGCATCAGATTTGGCCCGGTGGCTTGTAGCCCCCATGGGCCTCGCCTGCCAGCATGCTGAGAGGAGGCCTAGCTCCGGCACTGGTACTCGGCTTCGGGCTCCGGTTGTGATACTCGGCTTCACCGAGTATGGTCTTTCTCTGTATACAGTGTTGTCAACTGTCCCGTCCGACGGCCGTCCCCGGCCGTTCGTCCCCAATATCTGCAGGACGGACGGGACGGTGCCAAGGCCGTCCGTCCCGTCCTCGCCCGCTGAGGACGGCATGTCGGCCGATGACGGCCGGCGACGGCAAAAGTACCGTCATAGGCCGTCATCCACCGTCACCGGCCGACATCGGGCGGTTACTATTAATACATATACTTTAACTCTAGAGCACGCGGTACAAGATATAAATAGATTTATCTATATTTCTAGACTCTCAATCAGTAGTAAGAATTCAGGTTCGGATTGAGCAGATGTTGAAGGATCTTGATTCACAGTCAAGATAGTGGAGAAATGTACTTATTATAACTGAATAAGTATTATGTATGATGACTCGCAAATCATCAATGGATGTCGGCCGATGACCGCCGGGGACGGCCGGGGACGGAAATTTACCGTCAACGGCCGTCCCTTCCGTCCGTCCCCGTCCGGCCTCAAAAAAGACGGCGCCGTTTCCTCCTAGCTCAGGACGGACGGCAAGCCGCCGTCCCGTCCCGTCCTCAGTGATGTCGGACGGCCGGGACGGTTGACAACACTGTCTGTATATAAGTCTAGTGTTTTCCTTCTCTTGTGTCGATAGACAATTGAGCTTCTTCGTTCTCTCTCTTTTGCTCTCAACAGAAAGTACCTCATGGTGCAGCAGAAGGTCCAGTATTTATGCACTGTGCACCACCATCTCGGCCATGGCAATGAAGTGCGCACTCGGCTTTTGCTTTGAAACATTTGCAACCAACTGTCGTGCAGTTGCCTTTACACCTTCAATGTACTTGGATGAGCTCAGCAGGGGACTGAAGATGAGCAGCTTCTTGAAGAGTAAGTTCCCGATGGCTACCTTTTTTGAATGGCGGAACTTGATGTGGGATGGTGGATGTAAGGCGGTCCATATTGTTAGTACGATAGAATCCGTGGAACGTACTCAGTTGCGCTGTGAAGAATGTACCTACACTCAGCTGGCTCTATCCAGCTGAATTCGATCAATGCAACAGCGTACGTTCAGCGCAGCGCAATTGAGTATATGCCAGTGGATGCACATACATGTGTGCGGAGCAGAGTATTTGTAATTTTTGACTGACTCCGCGAATGAACTAGTCAGTTCACGGAGGTGGGGTACGGACTCCGTGAATGGACGGTTCGTTCACGGAAGGTGGGCCTCCATGAACTGACTAGGTACTCCGCGGAGGAGCCGCCTCCGTGAATGGACTAGAACATATAGTTACTTACGGGACTCGACAGGATTTATGTTGCAGTTTGTCGGGTTAGGCTTCCGGATTCCTAAGTGCCATGTGGTTTCTATTAGCTACAGACGCTTATAGATGATGCAGACTTCGGGGAATGCATTTTTCAGCATCAATTGCACAGCTTATCGCAACATTCATCATGACGGTTCTTCGTGTAGCCATGCGCCGAAAAATCACGCGCGGCCCCGAAGGCCAGTATGACACAGATATTAATCAGGTCAACACAAAGCCCCAGCCACGAACGTCTCATGTCAGTGAACTACCTGATGGTCGGGAGTTACATCACATTGCAAAATATATTACCAAATGCAAGGTGTGGAAGGTTGTAGGACTTGTTGGTGGTTCACAAGATCAACAATGCCCTGCACACCATTTCCTAGAGGCCAGGATCACTCTTGCTGAGATTTCTGGTCCTAGTTGGCAGAGTGAAGTGCATCAAATCGGAAGTTTCGTCGCGCAAGGTATAGAACTAATGATAATAACATATGGGGGAAGAAAGGACGTCTTTCGGTATCGGAAGATGCCGCCGCTCAAACAAGCTTTTTTTGGGCTGTGCGCGTTTTCACAGAAGTGGGTGGGGTATGTGAAGAGGTCAGTATACGAATGTCTGCAGAACGAAAGCGGGATAATCAACAACACTGGGAGAAATGGCAAGTCGACAAGGGCCGCATTTGCGGGGTTTTATACCTGTGGATATCGCAGTTGCAGGAAGATAATGTGCCAGACTGGGGGAAGAATCTCTGGCTGCTCGGCCCCAACGATAGTAACACAAGGCTCCTATCGGATTGGTGGGTTGGAAGGGATACACAGACGATCGAGTTTAGATCCCGAAGCACAGCCTCAGAGGAACATGGAATAGACCAAAGAAGAATTTTCGACTTCTTCGAACCTGACGAGGTTCCAAATGAGGGTGCAGTGCAGTGGAATGCAAGGATCAATCACAGCTTTCCGGACATCGGGGGGTGGGTGGGAGTCATCACGACGAATTCATTGAGGCATACATGCAGTGAATACTTGCTATTCGCGTTTATATGCAATGTGGTCAAATTACTTGACGACTTTCAACCAGCGACAACCGCTAAAACAAGTCACGATCGACATCCTCTAATTTTAACAAACGATGATATTCAATACTTAGCAGAGTTAGTACAAGGTGCTGGAGTTACCACGACTGATTCGTATAGGATTACAATGTCTGCGCTTGCTCGGGCTGGAAGGCTGCTGAATCCCTTAAAAGACCGCGAATTTTCGGGGATCTTGAAAGTGGCAAAGTTCGCGGAACAGAGAGAGCAACAACAAATCTGCGATACTCTACGGTGGCATTGCAAACAGGATATAGGAGCCGGCGTGGACTACGGAAGATTAGTTGAGGCAGGAAGTCTGAATATCAATGTTACGCGCAAAGTAATAGACACCTTCGGTCCCGGACACCCAGAAGCTCTGAAGACAATGGACTCAATGAAAGAAGTGGCGAGCTTGTTATTCCGCATTCAACCAGCCCTTCATGTCAAGGTTACCCAAAGCGATCCACATCCCTTACACTCTGCAGCCAGAATGGGACATGTTGAAGAGGCTTATTATTTGATTGAGGATAGTCTGCTTACTGGCGGATCATTAGAAATATATGACGTAATGCATACACCTTTGAGTCTAGCTGTCATCCATTGCCAGGTAAAGGTAGTCATACTGCTGTTACTCTTTGGTGCCTCTGTCCACGTCTCAGGTTTTCCCGAAAATAAGTCGATGTTGCACTTGGCAGCGGAATGTCCTCAAAGTGACACCCAGGAAATGAAAGAGACCTCGAATACAGAAATTGTAAAGCTCCTGCTTATCGGTGGAGCCAGTATTGATGCAGTCGATATATATGCAAAGAGCGCGCTGTACAAGGCGATCCAGAGTGGAAACATTAGTAAGGCCCGAGTGTTACTGGAATGGATCGACAAGAGTACCGCCTTGATGCCCCTTGAGGAGTCACTTATGTTCGCCGCCTCGAGAGGATACTCTGCAATAGTCCAGATTTTGCTCGATAAAGGTGCGAATAAGGATGCAAGGGACCAGCCAGGACGCACAGCGTTACACTACGCAGCTGAACAAGGGCACAACAAGACCGTCCAGGTTCTACTCACCGAGGGAGTTAATCCGAGCATAGGCGACATGAACAAAAATAGTGCGCTACACCTTGCGGCGGAGGGCGGATATGCAACAATTGTCGAGCAGTTACTACAGACAGGAGCCGGTAAAGATGCGACGAATATATCAGGACAAACTCCCTTGCATATTGCAGTTCACAACGGCTACGATCCGATAGTACGAATGTTATTGGACGCTGGCGTAGACGTGGAAGCCAACGACAATGCTAGTTTGACGGCTTTACATCTCGCTGTCCGAGATGCGCACGAGACAACCGTCAGGATGCTATTGGAGGCACGGGCCAATATTGATGCGAAGAATCAGAATGGGTGGGTAGTGCTGCATCGAGCGGCGCGCTATGGCAATGAAAGAATTGTGAGGGTTTTGCTTGAGACTGGGGCCAATAAAAATGAAGTATGCCAGCTAGGATGGACTGCACTGCACTTTGCCGTAGTGGGGCAAAGCCGAGCGGTGTTAGAGTTACTCTTGGAGGCGGGATTAGATAGGAATGTTGAGAGTTTCAGTGGAAATACACCGCTGGCCCTTGCTAGAGCACAGGGGAACGCAGTGTGGGCAGCGGAGTTGCTTGCTGAGAAATGACAAGCTGATTGAGGTTTGGGGCAGCCACCCAATTACAAAGCTAAGCATTATTGAAGGCGGAATGTATAGAATGAGTCATCGATAGCGGTAATTCTGAATTGACCAGTAGTCTCAAGTCTCCGTATCCCCTACTATTACCTAGGTTGTCTCCGTGTCCTCTACTGTTATCTTGGTTGACTCCGTGTCCCCTATCACCCTTGGTTGACTCCGTGTCCCCTACCGTTTATTTAGGTTAACTCCTACTATTGTTTGATTACTTAGGTTAACTCCGTGTCGCCTACCGTTGTTTAGATTGACTCCGTGTCTCATACCATTTGTTTGAGTTGACTCCATGTCCCCTGCCTCCTTAGGTTGACTCCGTGTCCCCTACCGTCCTTGACATGTCGGTTTTGACCTCGATTACAAGGCTCAGTAAGCACAACTACCGTACCTGGGTCGTGGAAGCAGAGGATCTCCTGAAGCATCTCAATGTGTGGCGTGTGGTGGATGGCTCGGAGATTGTCCCTCAACCTCCGGCTGCTGCGGCATCCGGCACCGCGACTCTTACGGCTCTAGATCACCTAGACCCTAAGTACAGCTTTCAGCCCCAGTCAACAGACTCGACGTATCTTGATAACTTTCTCCGAGACTGGCGGGCTTACCGGAACAGGTATGATAAGGCAAAAGGTACCATCTGTTCGCTATTGGAACCTTCAATTCGGAGTCGGTATACGGGTGATAAGTTCGACGATCTGAAAGTCCTCTAAGATAGCATCAAGTCAAATTCCCTGAAGGTTATTAAACTTAGTAAACCTAATAGATCAGATCGCTCAGATATGACCCTGACCAGGCCGGTCTATGCCAAGGGCGGCTTTTTAAATTCAGATCTGACCGATCTATAGATTTATTGATGTCTAACTGGGCGGTCTATAGATAACTACAGATATAACAGAAGTACTCAAGTGCTCAACAGTGCAAGCCAGTGTGGAAATGAGAATATTGGTGCACAAACCCCGGGCTTTATAGTTTGCTCTTTGGGCCTGCATCTTATAAATACCGGTAAATGGTTAGGAATATCCACCGCCTTCCCTCTAAGCGCCAAACACCTGTAGATATTTATCATATCTACAGCTATCTATGCTAAGGTAGATATCTCTAAATATCTACAGATATCCAGGCTTTTTCGACTATTGATCTGGCCGGTCTATGCCACGGACGGTCTTAGCAAGAGTGACCGGGCCTGACCGGTCTATAAATCTACAGATGACCAGGCGGTCGATATGACCGCTTGAGAACACTGATTAAACTCAAAGGTCGACATGGAATGGCGAAGCTAATCGAATGGAAACTCGAGTTATACCCCTCTGCCTCGGAATTGATTACCGCCCAAGAGAAGCTCATTAACGATCTAGCTGACCACACCTGCGGGTGGCATTATTATATTTTGCAATAAAGCATCATACGTACTGTACACAATCTTGGGGCTATTAAATACCACTTCACGTCTTCAAAGAGCTCTAAGCTGCTAGCCCCGATATCATGGATCCGGGGACTACCGATGTGGCGAAATCTCCTTTGTTTTTCTATGACATTCGTTTATTCCCATGTCCAACTTTCAGTGCTTTGTTATCATACTTGGTTTCATCCATAATAAACCTACGACTTCACGACTCAGAGAATGTCACTTCATGAATTGTCACACGCAGATGTTGAATTTAGGTTGTTGCTATAGTACTTAGGGGAGAACCGGTGTATATTCTATGATATAGTGAAGAGAAGAAGAGAAGGAGAAAGACTCGATTTATATACAGAGAATTATGAGAGAAAACTTTGACGCTTCGCCACTCGCTACTCTGAGTCACTTGCCACTGGATATGTAACATATGTCTCGGGAGTATTAAGAAGATTTACTTGACTTTGAGCTTTGATGATTTAAGATCTAAATATACGCGTATTCTGGCTTCAAAGCTTGAGCCGCAGAGGTCTTAACATCCCAAGCAGATTCCCGAGTGCCAGTAGCTTTTCTAATCCATGCAACCTCCTCTAATAATGCAGATGAGGAAGGAATCGGATGCTGTGTTAAGAGTGAGGGCTATAGGTCAGCTCAAGGATATGATTGGCTGTGGGTACAATGCAGTAACAATGCAGTGCATCATTGTGGACACTGTTCTAGGTGTTACGAATGTGAAGCGGATGAAGTCTATTCTACTATCAAAGGAGAAGCTCTGTCTTTATATACATGAGAGCCTGGAACACCATGGAAGTCCATGGAAGCTCACGATTGCGAATGCCAGTGGTGGCGAGTGAAGACTCATGGATGAGTCTACGAGTATGTGTCAGTAACCTGTGAGTTGATATGACGATCTCAGTACAGGTGACTTCCTTACAGATCATATAGTAATACTTCCCCCTCTTGCTACACTCCGTGGAGCAAGAAAATCAAACTATACAAACATTTTGCCAAACATCATGCCAGACATCCATAAAGTGAAATCTCCGGTGCCTCATTAAAACCATCCTCCGATTGGCTGCGGTAGGCAAGAAAAGAGTGCAGTCTGTAGCCTGATATCGGTCGGCCATCCCGTTTACATAAGAAATCCAAATGCATACAAATTTCGTAATCATTGGATTCTATTATAAGCCCATGGCTTTCGTGAACTACTCGTGCTTCTGTCTTCCTAATGCCTTGGTGAAGATATCTGCCACATTCTCATGTGTCGATATCCAGGAGTAATTGACTATGCCTTATTGGTGGAGATCTCGGCTGGTATGGTAGGAAACGTCTATATGTTTTGTTCGAGACTTGATGACTCCACTGATGATATGTGCAAGTGCGCCTTCATTATTGCAGAGGATAGGGAGCGGCTTGGTTTCGTCATTTTCATCATTTCGATTGTCTTTGACATCTTTGTATAACTGCAATAGCCATGTTCCCTTCTCTAGAGGCCTCTGAGCATGTGATATACTCCGCTTCTAGTGTGGACATGGCAACTATGGCCTGCTTCCAGGACTGCCAAGATATCGTGCCATTGGAGATGAATATGTGGCCTCCCTGAGATTTTCTATTGGCACTGTCATTGGCCCATTCCGAGTCTGTGAATCCGGCGAGGTTGCAGTCGTGTGTATCGTAGTCTAATTGGTAGTCTCTCGTGGCCTTGAGATATCGTAGCACTCGCTTTGCTGGAGTCAAATGTCTTGTGAAAGGTTTCAAGTTGTAACAACTAAGTGCTGCCACTGCAAACGATATATCTGGTCTCGTGGCGAGCGTGATACACATGAGAGATCCCACGATTGCTTGGAATTCTCTGGGATCAGCCTCTCTCTCAGTCTCATCGATGAGAGTCAACTTAACCTTTTCATCGAGTGGAGTTGTAGCATGATAAGCCTTCACCATTTGGAATCGTTTAAGCACTGAATCGATGAATTGTCTTTGGCGAAGACCGATCATGACATCTTTGTTTCGGTATCTCACGTTTCCGAGGAATTCTCGAGTGGTGCCGAGATTGGTGATCTTGTAAGTGGCAGGCAGAGCTGTCTTGATGTCTTCTCCCTCTTTTGCTAACAGTGGTGGGTAGGTTAAGAGCTTGTCGTCAACATAGAGAAGTAGAAGAATACTGCCCTTGTTTCGTATATATAGATTTGGGTCGGCCTCTGATTGGACGAAATCTAATGATAGAAGAAATGCATTAATATGCCGGTACCAGAGATGTGGCGCCTGCTTAAGACCGTAAAGTGCTTTTCGTAGTTGGACGACTCTGACTGCCGAGTCTTCCACCTCAGGGTAGTCGTCCATATGACCCTTGATATGGGGCCAGCCCTCTGGTAGCTTGATGAGCAGGGCATCATCGTCGATGTCAGGGTTAAGGAATGCAGGTACCACCCCGAGTTGATCGATGTTCCACTTGTTTCGCACTGCGATGTGTAGTAGCAGTCAAAATGAGGTGAGTTTGTCGACCGTAGCGTATGTTTCTCCATAGTACATTTGTTCATATCCTGTGATTACTAGCCTGGCTTTGTAGCGTGTTGAGCAGTCAGGGTTTTGTTTAGTCATGAAAACCCATTTCAATCCGATTGTTCTTGCTCTGAAATCGCTCTGTAGTTCTTGTAAGTTGACTGGTGAGAAGGTCTCGTTTTGTATGATAGAGTCGCTCTCTTCCATGGTTGCGCCTTGCCATTGTTTCTCGAGTTGGCTAAGCATTGCTCCCTCGTATGAGTGCGGATCTCCATCAATTTTAGGTGAGGCTAGTTCAAGATGTATCCGTTCAGGGACGTTTAACTGTGCTCTGCTTCTTGTGACTCTATCTGTCAGTACTAGGGCTTTGTTTGATCATTTAGTAGTTGCCGTGACAGATCGTTGCAATTGTCTTTGTGTGATGACCTCATCTCTTGATGGGGCTTGATGATGAGATTCGAGGGTTGGACAGTGACCGCTATGGCCATTAGCTGCGTGTGTGTGGGTGTCCTCGTCAGGAGCCATGTGTGTGTGTGTGTGGCCATTATTCACCTGTAAAGCAGGTGGACTTCGATCTCCATGCCCAATTGTTCTGTGCACAGTTCATGGATGATCGGAATTTGCTCCTACCGTGGCAGGATTCCCTGCCACTGGCTGGCGGGCAACCTCATTAGTATGGCCATGAGACATGCTTTCACCCATTCCTCTCGTATCTTGAGTGCGGTCATGAGCCATGTTATCATCTGTTACACTGGCATCTATATCCTCAATGAGTAGTTCATCTTCCGGTAGACCGAATATGTCAATTTCGGTCTTCTGTTTTGACTCGTCATCGTTTACACCCTGCTTGCATTTTTGTGATTGCGGGCACAATATTTAGGCATTCCTTTCCTCGTCAAATGTAACATCTGATTGAGCCTTTACTGTGTGATGCTCCGGGTCCCAGATTCTGCATAAGGTCGTGGAGTCATGCACGAAGCCGACAATCATTGAGGCCTTGGACTGTGCTCCCAGCTTCTGGTCGGTTTTATGATTCTCTGGGATCAGTCTGCTGGCGTAGCATCCAAATTGGCATAGATCGTGGACAGGTGCTTAATAATTGATTCTCTTGCATGTGGGGTTATCGAGAGGTTTGTCAAATTTGTGATTATCATAAGAATGCAGGATCTCGTAAGGCGTATCGTATGGGGTCTTGATGCCATCGCGATCATCTTTTCTTGTGAGTCCCTCGTTGGGCATTCGGTGATGGAGATATAAAGCTGTATTGACAGCTACCCCCCAAAACTCGAGTGGTGCCTGAGAATCCAGTAGGATTGCTCTTGGCCTCTCAGTGATTGGGCGAATCATTCTCTCTGCACCTCCATTCTTATGATGGGCGTAAGGACGACAGAACTCAAGTGCTGTGCCACGTGCTTCCAGTAGCCCTCAGAAGAGCTGATTATTATAACCTCCCCTGCCATTATCGCATCGAAAATGTTTGATATTGTAGTCTCTTGCCTCGACCTTAGCTTGATAGTGTTGATAGGCTGCGATGCAGGCCACTTTCTTCTTGTCAGGGAGTAAGTAAACTGTTGTCCATCCTGTGTAGTTATCGACAATAATGATATAGTGTAGATGGCCTCCCTTGGCCAGTACAGAGACAGGACTGCATGTAACAGAGTGAACGAGTTCAAATGGAGCGGTAGCCCTTTTGACTTTAGTACGAATGACCTTTTGTTTGTGCTTGGTTTGCAAGCAAACATCGCACAATGTTTCGTCGACAGTGTTGAGTCGATCAATACGTGATTGCATTTCTGCAGGATGGAAATGGGCTAATCTTCGGTGTCATAGTCTTGCAGTGATCGTAGATGCCACTGTGAGATCGGAAGTCACCTTAGTTGCCTCGGATTGTTTCTTTCTCTTACCCACCTTTTGGGAGGAGGTTGTGGCTTTTGACTGGAGGACCATTGTGGCATCGGTTGATATGGCCTCGGAGGCAAGAGCATTTGGTGATTGGAGAATACAGAGCTCCCCGATGCGGATTGTGGTGATGATGGAGGCAGTTGATTTTGTATTGGTAGATGTGACACATTTCCCGCGTCGAAAGGTTGTTGTGTATCCCACATGTTCGAGTTGGGTTATTGATAGCAAAGATAATCAAAAAGTTAGAGTATGGAAAGCATCCATTTGCAACTCTTGAGTGATATGGGCCAGTCCGTGATATGTAGCAGTAACAATCATATCGTCTGCAAGATTGATAATGATCGGAGACGGCAGTCTTTTGTATGAAATAAACAGGTTTCTATTGTTGCACATGTTGAGAGAAGCTGCTGAGTCTACCACCCACATCGGAGATGATGCAGTCAAAGATGTATGAGCTGCAGCGTGAGTGCTGTTTGGTAGTCATAATGGATCTCGATCGCCAGCCAAGATTCCATGCTGTGTCTGTGCCGAAGTTGCTTCCGCCATTGAGTCTTTAGTGCTTCGTTTGTTGACTGTATTTTGGGCTTTGAGACCTTATTGGCGGCTTTGGCATTTGGCTGACATATGGCCAGGTTTTCCTGAGAGGAAGAAGAGCACTTCCTCGCTCTTCATCCGGTTACAGTCTCCACTGCCCATTTTGAGTCGTTCGAGCATGCCACAGCTTTCGTTAGTATGATTGTTCATTTTGCAGTGCGTGCAGCTGGATTCAATATCATCATTTTTGTTTCCTCTGCGGTCTCTGCCGAAATTTCCTCGTCCATGGCCCTCTGTATTTCCTCGTCCTCCATGCTTGCCATGTCCTCCACGGTGACTGCATGGAGCGGATCCAGTTGACTCGTCTCTGATCTTCTGGGCGAGCTCTGTTCAAACAGCGTCCTCTCGTAGACGGTCCATAACTTGCTGGGCGTTTGGGACTGGAAGTTGTTGCTCGAATATGTTGATGGTTGTTTTGAATTCTTTTGGCAGAGCGGTGAAGATGTGAGTATTGATTGTTTCGTCAGAGATGGCTTTGGGAGATCCGAACAGTTTCTTTCAAAGATCGATCAGTCTCCAACAGTACTGTGTGATCTTCTCGTCTTTCAATGGGGGTAGAGCATGAAACTTGCGAACAATTCGAGTTCGTCCGAGCTGATTTGTTGTATTGTCCAATCGCCCTTGAAGTGTCTTCCACATTTCAACTGAATCATCGATGTCGTCTATTCATGGAAATAGATTATCTTTGCAGCCCAGATGGATCTGAGCAACGGTATCATTTGCTTTCTGATGCCACTCCCTGTGCAGATTGCGTACAGCAGATCCGTTACCCTCAGGAAGGAACTCGTCTCCAGTGACAATGCTGTACGCCCTCATTGCAACTGGCACGTGGCGTACCTTTTTCCTCCAGGTAGGGTAATTGTCATGAGTGAGATTGGGAATAAATCCGTGATCAGTTTTAAATATCTTGGTGGTGGCAGATGTTCTAGTCCATTTACGGAGGCGGCTCCTCCGCGGAGTACCTAGTCAGTTCACGGAGGCCAACCTTCCGTGAACGAACCGTCCATTCACGGAGTCCGTACCCCACCTCCGTGAACTGACTAGTTCATTCACGGAGTCAATGAAAAATTCTAAATAATCTATACATCATCGTGATCCCTACAATCGGATGCCTCTTGGACGTCCTGATGCAATTACAATTACACTGTGCTCCATGTCATCGTTTGAAACCGGCTCATCTTCCTCATTGCCCTCCTCATTGCCCTCCTCCTCATTGCCCTCCTCCTCTTTCTCTTCCTCCCCAGTGACTCCTTCCTCGAGATCCGCCTCATCCTCAGTATCCAGGTCTAGCAAATCACTGCTCTCATTAGAAATATCCTTTGCAGATGTGGGATCAGTATCCACGCAAGCATCTCTTTGTATATTGGCTTGACGGCTTTTTAGATTGTGCTTGGCTCCAGTGGAGCTGATCTTGTGTTTCGTTCGAGATTGAAAGTACCTGATGGCGCAGCAGAAGGTCCAATATTTATGCACTGCGCACTACCATCTCAGCCATGGCAATCAAGTGTGCACTCGGCTTTTGCCTTGAAACAGTTGCAACGAACAGTTGTGCAGTTGCCTTTACACCTACAACATACTTGGGTGAGCTCAGCAGAGGACTGAAGACGAGCAGTATCTCGAAGAGTAAGTTCTCGATGGTTACCCTTTCTGAATGGCGGAATTGGATGTGGGATGGTAGATGTAAGGCGGTCTATATTGTTAGTGCGATAGAATCTGTGGAGCATACTCAGTTGTGCTGTGAAGAATGTACTCAATTGCACTGCGCTGAACGTACACGATTGATGAATGTACCCAATTGCGCTGCATTGAACGTTTGCGGTTAATGAATGTATTCAATTGTGCTGCGCTGAACATACGCGGTTGCGCTGATTGAATTCAGCCGGATAGTTGAGTGTACGTATATGCTAGTGCATGCACATACATGCGTGTAGAGTAGAGTATTTGTAATTTTTGACTGACTCCGTGAACGAACTAGTCAGTTCACGGAGGTGGGGTACAGACTCCGTGAATGGACGGTTCGTTCACGGAAGGTGGGCCTCCGTGAACTGACTAGGTACTCCGCGGAGGAACCGCCTCCGTGAATGGACTAGAACAGGAGACATCATGAGAGGTGACGCCAGTGATTGTGGTGTTGAGTTTTCGTGTTCTTTATACAATTGTTGCTATGGCGACGGTTTGGGGTTAGGGTTGTTGAGGCTCTTGTAGATTGTGAGATGAAAGTAGTGTAAAGTGAGTTCAGTAAGCGGCGTCCGGCCTCACAACCTGTTACGAATCTGAAGCAGATGAAGTCTACTCTGCTATCAAAGGAGAAGCTCTGTCTTAATATACATGAGAGCCTGGAACACCATGGAAGTCCATGGAAGCTCACGATTGCAAATACCTGTGGTGGGGAGTGAAGACTCGTGGATGAGTCTACGACTAAGAGTCCGTAACCTGTGAGTTGATATGACAATCTCAGTACAGGTGACTTCCTTACAGATCATATAGTAATACTAGGTGTTGAAATGAACTGATTGCTAGAAGCTTGTGTATTCTAAGTACAGGTACATTCGTGTTCTTATATATACGGTATTCGGAGCATGTCTTGTACGCATGCATGCGCACCCAGCTGGCATCTCCAGCTGAGTCTAGCATCTCCAGCTGAGCCCGGAACGACCATCATCTTAGAGGGATTATGCATCAGCCCAACTGAAGCCATACGTCAGGGAGATAAACCATATATGCAACACTAGGCACTGGGAGTCCCTCGAGTGATATTATCATGATCGAGCGACAGACTGATTCCCCATCACCTTGTTCCGGCGCTCTACAGACCTCGCAGGCACCATCAAGGAATAATTGTAATGAGTTTGTGAGCATATTCGGGGGTCCCTGGACTCTAGTTGGCATTTAGAGGAGATGTTATCTTGCTGGATGTCACGGCTGTCCTGCCGAGATATAACCCGAGTGTTGACTAGGAGTTTGGCCCGGTGGCTGCTTTGGCTCGCAGAGCTGGAGGATTCGGGCGTGAGGTCGGATGCTTGCGGCCCTCATCGGTCGAAGGCTTGCGGGTATGAGACTGATGGCTTATAGCTCCTATCAGCCGGCACTTGCCCCCCATGCCGAAGAAGTGACCTAGTAGTGATACTCGGCATTAGCACAAATCCATCTTCACTGAAACTCTCAATACTACGGCCCATCTACCTACCCATCTCGACCAAGACCGTTGCACAGACAAGTTGCGACAATGGCCGGAGCGGATAAAAAGACTGCAAGATATATTCCTGGCTGCACTCAGAGAACTCAAAAGTTGCAAAACCGTATTTACCCACCCCCATGCGAATGGATAATCCGTTAACTGGACTACCTCCACTGGGTGGGCGACGAAAATCTATCGTTGCAGTGGTTTTATGGCCCCGTGAGTATGCTCCCGTTCGTTCTGAAAGCACGACTGATGGATGTAGGCAGCAGGAATTCGTATCTTGCGCAGTACCTCGTCGACTATCTCACCAATGCAGGCTCGATTGTGGTCTGTTATTTCTGAGGCAAGTACTCGTTTCCTACGACAATACTTGAAAATTTGCTTACGCAACCACTCATGCAGCCCCAGAGCTCGGGCAACGATCATTGAAGAGCTGGGGGATGTTGTTGAAGTGCCACCAGCTGCAGAAGATATTACATACAATTTTTGGCAGTGTGGTAGTGGCGGGGTATATCGTTGGGTCAGCAAATTACGGTATGGGACAGGAACTGCGTCATGGGTTCTGAGTGTTCTGGGGCCACGGCGCTAGGCGGATAAGATGAGTATTGTGTTGCGGGGTTGGAGACATCTGCTGAGCCTCCGGTTTATGTCGGCAAGGAAAGTAGTATGTCGAATGCATGTGAGCCCTATGTGCAATACTAAACTGGTGTTTTAAGGTTAAGCGGGGATTGAACCCCTGCGAGCCCGGAACAATCCGGCTGCGACGTCACAGAATATAATTTGCTGGAATATTTTGCACTGAAGCATCATCTGTACTGTACAGGATCTACTTAATACCACTCTAGTTATTCCAAGGTACTTACTATAAAATGTAATAATGGCTAATTGGAGCGCTTACGTATTTTTTGTACCAATTCCGGGAGTCTCTGGCACCTTCCAATACCTAAAATGATGCCAGTGGGGTACAAGGCTTACTGCCCAAAATCATTTACAAGCGACGGAATCAAACAACTTCTGCTTGGATATGGAAGTGTAAGTACATGGGGCACCCAAATTTGGCTTCGGTGATTTAAACCACTAGCCCCTGTTATTTCTCATGCCAGAAATTGAAATATTGGACAATGGCTGGTAGTATTTTGTGATATATCACGAATTCACACCGTTCCTGATTTTTCTTATTAAGCGAATAAGCTCGAACTTAGAGTGTCATCATCATTGTCAATATCATAACCAAATAGATATATATAAACGCAGAAAAACTGATCTAATGTCAAAAACCATTTATCAAGAAACATCGCTGGCTATTTGTGTACCTTCTACCATACTTATAACTATAAGCCTCTCCTCTCACTATACTGCATGAGAAATAAACTAGCGCAATATTCATATTCTGACAACGCCAAACAATTCAGCAAATATCTCAGGATATCAATGTTGATGCCTCTCACCTCTCTCAGTTCCTGGCCTCAGTCTCGAAGCGGAGGGCTGACATAACCTGTCTTATACCAGCCGCAGACTCAATCTCTTGTCGGTACTGATCCCAACAAGCAGCTGAGACGTGGAATCGTGCCCCTGTGAAGCCACGAGATTTTGTGCTGTCTGGTCATCATTGCTTTCGGAATCCGCATTAGCGCCCAAAATTATTGCCAGAGTGTAAGTTGTCCGTGTGTGCCTAGTGTAAGCTGCCCGTGCGATGCCGTGCACCCATTGTTATCATTGGCCTCCTTGTCGAAACCGCGCTCAGCGAGAAGTTGAACCGTGGCATAATTCCCGTTAAGTGGTGAGTGGTGTAGCGCTGTCAACCCATCGCTGGACTGGACCTCCTTGTTAACACTAACCTCAATAAGCAGTCGAATGATGGCGTCTTGTCTATTATAAGCAGCGTGGTGTAGAACAGTCCACACGGTGATATCCTTGGCATCCATGTCGACACCTGAATCGACAAGGAGCCGAACTGTTGCATCGTGCTTGTTGTAAGCCGCCCAAAATAATGCCGTCCACCCGTAATTGTCTCTATCATTATAGACGCCGAACTCGCACAGAAGTAGCTGGGCCGTGGAATTGTACCCGTTGGATGCTGCGCAGTGTAGGACTGTCCACCCGTCATTGTCCCTGGCCTCCAGGAGGTTCTGACCTAAGGTCTCCAGTTGCATGCCCTTTGGATGCCTCTTCGTGCTTTTGTTTGTTTTGTTTTATTCATACTGTATTCACTCTAATTAGAGTATGACAGAACCTAAAAACCCCCCCTCCGCCTCCGGGCGAGCCGGCAAGATGGCGGAGCTCCCACCCGCTACCCATCGTCCCCTGTAAGCCTCTTCGTGCAATGTGGTGCGCCCATCGTCAGGCTGGGCCTTCATTTGGTTTAACAAAAAACAATTGGCCAAATCGTGAGTGCAGAGGGGTAGACAAAACACAACGATACTTGAAATTTGAGACAGACTCAACCCAGAAAGCTGCGACCATCTAGATTCAGAAGTGCCAGTGGTGCGTAAGGTACTTGTGGACAAATTTCTTAACGCTTTTTGATAAACACGGGCTTTGGCGAGCGTCCTCTCGAATGATGCTCGAGAGCTCCTGAAGCTTGCGAATGACGTCATGGTTCGAATGGAGCATGTTTCGAATCAAGCATCTAGCTGGGAATTGAATGCTTCCATACGCAGAGATATATTTGAATCTGACTGAAGAATTGTCTCCATCACTCGTACCAACTGTTTGTATGGCGCTGGGCCTGATTAGTTGACTTGCTAGTGCTATACATCAGTTGTGAGTTCCCAACATTAAGAGGTGATAAATCAGGTGAGAATTGTCAGCATTAGGTTAGTGACGACTTATGTTGCTATAGGCTGCAAAAGTATCCGACGGAGATCCTGATCCTTGTGTGCCCATTTTGTGCGATCCCACAGATCAAGTGGAAACCCAGGATTCGGATTAGTTTTGAGGCCATCCAGTGTACTTTCGAGATCGGCGAAGGCACAGACACAGCCTGTTAGGGTAACAACCAGTTGATTGACATTGACGTATAGCATTGACCTTCGGTCTTCGGTATCTTCCGAGAACTCGATTATGAAGTCTCGGATTTGAGAAAGAATCGCTTGGAAATCTTGGGCTTCGGCAAGCACGTTCTGCACCGTAGTAGATGCTCCCGCCATAGCAGATAGGAATGCAGTAACCTTCGCTGCAACTTGAACAAGGGCCACGACTGACGCTGCGACCGAGAGACCATCCATATCGCGGTTTAGAACTTGTTGTCGAGGGTGACGTGGAGGTGTGGGAGAAACCAAGTGTGCAGAGACAAGAGAGGAACAGCGATGGGGGTTAACTGGTTGGCCAATGTGCTTCCGCTATGACGTTTTGATCCCTTGGCGATTTACGCAGCGTTATGAGGCTGCCAGGCAGAGATCCAAAGCGTTCGTATTGGATAGGTCGCAACACTACAGTATTCCAGTATCTATACGTAGATCTAAAATACTAGAGTAGATTGCACAAACGGTAGGGTTAGGTTTATTGTCGGTGTTTTCGCTGAGCAAACATGACATCGGAATAATGAAAACCGCGGGATGGTAATGGGACGGTTTTCATGCTCGGTCATCCCATCCCTGAACGGGATTTGGGATGACCAATTCGGGACATCCCGCGCGGTATTGGACGGGATGCCGTGTCATTGCGTGTCAAAAACACAAAATCGGCCGCCGAGTAAGAACGGCTGCATGGAATCAAGGTCGGACACTCGAGGCTAATAAAGCGCAATGAGTAGATCATATGACGTCTGACAGGTGTCCTTATCGGACCAATATTTGTGAAGTTGACATGGGAGGATGGTGGAGGGGATAATTCCATCAGCTCCCATCATCTACCCATGCCAACTTCATGAATATTTGTCCGATAAGGACTCTTGTCAGACGTCAAATAATTTATTCATTGCGCTCTATTAGCCTCAAGTGTCCGATCCAGATTCCAAGCAGCCGTTTTTGCGTTTTTTGAGCGGTAGTGGAGCATCGCGGACAACCTCGTCCGTATACTGTGATTTCGCCACGAGAAATCCCGTCTTGGCATGACGGCCTCCAGCTTCTTCTCAATCGACAAGCTAAATCGACCCTCGGAGCTCTAGCTATAACCCTTCGAGGTCTACTGATACGTGAGTCCGGACTTCCTCCTGAGGAAGTGCTCCTGCAAGCAGGACAGCCGCGATTTGCGGCGTGACTAGCGAATGCACCTGAAGGGACGAAATTAAAGGAGTTGTACGAGGCCCCCATCATCGATACCCCACTAGGGAGAGTGATCAAGAAAGAGTGCAAAGCAGCGGAAAAACTGAGACCATGGGCTGGCCGAGCCTTGGGGAACAACGTGTGGTAAAAAGGATAATAGAGGATAAGGGTGCAACGAAGAGGTCCGCAGAACGGTTGGTAGAGAAGAAGAATGCGCAGCTTCACACCTGGTGGACGAATGGATCCCGATTCAGGTGACAGAAGTGTGGGCACGGCAGCGGTGTGTGCTATGACAGCTGGGGAGGCTGGGAGCTGGCCTTCCGCAGCTACCTCCGTAAAGGGCGCATAGAAGTATTTAACACTGAGCTGCGAGCAGTATGGATCGCGCTCAAATGGACGGCGAAGAGAGGGAAGAGTCGGCAGGGGCAAGGGGTAAAGATAATAACTGTGAGGGGAAGGGGATCTCCCCCACCTAGCCGGCCATCCGGAGGGAGGGTAAGCGGGACTATCATAAGATAGAGTGAATTCAGTATGATTAAAACAAACAAAGAAACAAACAAACAAACAAACAGTTGCATAACCGGTGGCAAGGGTGGCAAATGATGGCGTCGGCATACCCGAAGATTTCCCCGAAGATTCACTTTGTATATCTCGAGTCCTTTCTCTCTTTTCTTTGTACCATAGTCTATGCATACGGTTCACCCTTCATAGTGGAAAACACATGACAGTTGCTTTAGGTGAACATTCGAAATGACGACTTTTGGACAATTTGTGTTGTATATACAAGTATGTGTATAACTCTTGGTATGGCTGGTGCTCGGTCTATAGATATAGATTGATGGCTAGGATGAAGTCCTCTACTAAATACAATAACAATCCACTATCCCCATCTGAAGTAACACAATGAGCGGAGCCGTCAACAAAATGATAGTTCAGTGGAATTCATGCTTCAGCGCCGGAAAATCAATTTCAACCTGGATGCTTGCTACGCATTAATCATAAAGGGAAATTTTGATTTTGTGAACAAGGTGCCACTCCTTTCAAGAGGCTCCAGACAGTGGCCCTGAATATAAGAAGGAAGAGGGGGAGTACTCGTCGATATCAAAAGTTCCCGGACACCCCATTTTAGGAAACATTCCGAGACATCACCTAGGAGTGCCAATTGTATTTAGTTACTGTTCTAGTCGATTCACAGATGATGTTACTCCGCGGTGTGACCGGTCCATTCACGGAGTTCCACCCTCCGTAAATAGACTGGCTCATTCGCGGGGTGTACCCAACCTCCGTGGTTGAAGACTCATCTGTTAAGCCTCCAGTTTATGCAAGCGGTGTCTCATGCATGTGAACCCTGCTTGCACATGCATGCACTAAACTGGTGATTTAAGGTTAAGAAGAGAATGACCCCTGCGAGCCCGGAGCAATCCGGCTGTTACGTCATAGGGTACCATTCGCTGGAATATTTCGCATCGATACATCTGTACTGTACAGGATCTTGGGGCTGCTAAATACCACTTCACCGCTCCAAAAGAGTCCTAATCAGTCGTCTCGGATATCATGGGTCCAGGGACCACTGATGTGGCGGGAGTCTCCGTCTCCTTTGCTGAAATATTCGTTCGCTCCCCATGTAGAATGTTCAGTGCTGTCACTTCATTATTGCTTCTTTAACAGTAAACCTACGACTTTGGGATTCTGAGGAGGTGACATCATGAGTTCTCACTCACAGAGGTTTCGAATTAATGTTGCATTACCAAGAGTATTTAGAAGATATTACGATTTCGAGATTCGGCGATTAAGATTTCTACATATACATATACTAACCTCGATCCTTCGACCGCAGAAGTTTCAAAATTATAGACATTTTAGTGTGATTCTTAAGCGCTAGGAGCTTTCTAGTACAACTAACTTCTCTGGAAATAGTGGAAAAGGGAAAGAATCGAATGCTATGCTAGGGGTAAGATCTACAGACAAGTCACAAATGTGATTCTTTATCTTAACGACTGCTCCCCGTCAATACAATATTATCTTTGAGCTAAAGTATTATTTAGGTAATTCATATAAATATCACATTTTTTGAAGGTGTTTACTACACTCTAGACTACGATAACGGAGGAGAATGCAGGAGTTTTCAAGGATTAAGGATAAGATGACAGGATCTGTCGAGTGACGCTAGGGTAATCGAGTGACAAACCGATTACTCACCAATTTGCTCCAACGCTCTGTAGTTTTCAAAAACACCGTTCAGGATGCAGTGGTGGAAACTTACAATCAACTGCGGGGGTTACTGGCGTCGCATATCAGGCATTCGAGGGAGATGTTATCTTGAGCTCCAAGGAGAGCTGTGGTAAAACTGGGCGCCCCGCAGTACCCCTTTGGACTACCCAACCCGTATCCAGCCAACACGTTTTTCCGCGTTAAAGCATGCATGACGCCTTTGCAAATTTTATTTTCAGAATACAGGAACAAAATTTTTATGGCGGGTACAGCAATTGTTGGTGGGTTCGTGATGGCAACGTGTCTGTTATGAGATCTGTAGCTGCCGGTGACATGGGATTATGGAACCATGCTGTATATGATTCATGAAGATGAAAATACTTACTGCAGATCAGGATATTGATGTGAATAATGTGCGTTGATTGTACGTACAAGTGTGAAGGTCAAAGAAGCGTGCAGAAGGGAGTGCAGAGTGTGAAGATTAATAGGAGTCCTATTTCTAGGATAGTCGCGGTGTGAAGTCTAAAGGGACAGTCACGACCATGAACCATAGGGCTTTCCAGCAACACAAGAAGCGGAGGAGGAGAAGAAAGGAGAGAGAGCATTATTTGGTACTGAATACTGGCCACAAGTAATGGAAACCGTTGGAAATCAAGCGTTCTCCACAACTGCATCATGGACACAAATGGACACAAAGTTACTAAAGATCAGAAACTGGTAATGAATGTACGCATATTTGTCGCTACTAAATCATCCCTACAGTGCCATCTTTTTGCACACGGCTCTTCCCACAATGAACCCGAGTTGCACATGTGCCTTTTCCGGTGTCTTTAAAGAAGCACATTTCCGACCCCCTTAGAGATAATGATCCACCGCCAAAAATAATTCTCAATAGAGCACATAAGTTTGCCAGAAATAGTCCACCACCTGGGCTGGACAAGATCGTTTCTCCCGCTGCTTTGTCGATACACCAGACACCGCCGAGTGACAATTACGCAAAATTATCCCCTTCCGAGTAAGCAAGATTATGTGGCGTCTCAGAAACCCTCCCCACCTGCGGTCCTTCATATGTCGCCATATTCAAAATATCCCTCTGAACCAAAATCTGCTTCTGGCGGCCGAGTTTCGCGAGCAGTCGAACGGTGGAATCGTGTCCTCTGGTAGTCAATGATTCCAGTAGTCCGGGTGTGGACCAGTCCGGACTGGTCCAGTCCAGTCTAGTCCAGTCCAGTCCGAGTAATTTTTGGACCGGGATCGGACCGGTCCAAAATTCTGGCAGACTGGTACGGGGTTGGTCCGGACCAGTCCACTGGGGGCAAATCAGCGAAAGTCTCTGGGAGTCAGTAATACACTGAGCCACCAAATGGAGTCATAAACGGAGACTCATACACACAGACTCATACATGTTGGCTCACTTGCCACTTGCCACTTGCCACTTCCCAGCGGCCAGTTGATACTCGAAGGTCTTGAATGCGATCACTAATACACTGTAAGTTGGCGAATTGACTCATAATCCCCGGACTCATACTCCATACAGCAGTTTTCACTCCGCCACTGCTTTTTGCAATTGTTGTCTTCCATTGACTTCCATTGACTTCCATTGACTTCCATTGACTTCCACCAAGCTTCTCACTCCGATAGACTTCGTCGATGTGTCATTGACACCGGCCGGCACAATGAACTTGAAATTGTTATCTTCGTGGGACTGTCAGATTTTCCGTGTATATAAGGCACAGATGCTTCCCATCAATGAATCATTACACTCGAACATACCCATCATCACCAACACATCATTTGCTCTCTATTACATTTTATTCTCAACACCATGTCATCTGTATCGCTCTCAGATCTCAGTAGCAGTGAAGACTTTCAACCCTTAGATGTTGAGTCTGAGTCCTCGGAGGTGCAGGCATCAGAAGCATTAGACACCAATTCCCAGACACAGTCTATGAGATCTGGATCTCCAAATCGAATCTCCATTTCGCCCTCAACTTCATTATGTCCCATCATGTATACAACACCATCCATTTCACACAAAGGGGGACGCTTGACTTCTCCCATTCATTCCCATGGCACGATTTCTGAGTCTGGTGGAACTAAGTACTGGAAGTGTACATATTGTAAGTCCGCCTCCAATTAAGTCACGCTCCGGCAGTTCTGATGATGAATACACGTTCAATGAAATATAAACTGAGTGGAGGGACCACAAAGCCGCCTGGCCATTTGCAGAAACACAACTCAACAAAACTTAACCTGAGAGTTCCAACCTCTTCTCCAATTGTATCTGGGTTAATCAATGCAGCGACGCAGCTCGATCGCCAGAAATCCACCCAGAAAGTAGCTGATGACTTGCTCCTGAGATGGATCATTCATACGAATGTTCCCTTTAATATGACCTCAAATTCTCGATTTCGAGCCCTGCTACTGTATATGAACGATAACAACCAACTACCGCAGTCATCTACCACAATCACAGAACGTATTCTCGCTCATTTCCACAGTTTCCAGCTGCATGTGGCAGGATTGATGCAGCAAGCAATAACTTGAATTCATCTCTCCTGTGATGGCTGGACTAGTCCACATCAAACTATGGCTGTCCTTGGGGTTATTGCACACTTTACATCCAAAGCAGGCATTCGAATGAACCCCATCATTGGACTTTGCTCACTTGAAGGTTCGCATACTGGTTCCAATATGGCGGAAGTGATTATGGAGACTCTTCGGGAGTATGGAGTAGAAGAGAAGCTTGGATACATCATGGGAGACAATGCTACCAATAATGCATCTCTGGTTAGAGCTCTTGCAGAGGAGCAAGTGCATGGAACATATCACTATGATGCAGGAGAACACCGGCTCCGCTGTGTTGGCCATGTTATCAATCTTGCAGTCAAGGCTTTCTGGTTCGGAGATCTAGATCGTACACTGTTGCAACATACAGTTATTGTCACCCATGATACAATGGCTGAATGGCGAAAGATGGGACCCAGGGGCAAAGCCCACAATATTACGATATATGTGCTTGCATCTCCACAGCGGCGTCAGGAATTCAAACTACTTGGTGGAACCACCATCCTCCACAGAGACAATGCTACACGGTGGAATACTGGATAGACAATGATCCAGAGCATTATTTGAAACCGGGATGCAGTGGAAGTATTCTGTCAACGCCATTCAGAGTACTTGGATTCAGATCGCTTATCAGTCCATGATTGGGAGCAGCTGGCCGATGCAGTGAGCATTTTGGAGCCATTACATGCTGCAACACTACGCATGGAGGGTGACTTCTCTGAGCTGCATAACATTTTAGTTGAACTTGACTTCCTTCAAACAATGTTTACAACGGTGTTACAGAAATACCAGGGCAACCCTCATCTTCATGTCCGAAGGGCTGCAGCAGATGGGATAGTGGTGTTGGACAAGTACCGGGAGTTATACAAAGAGCTCACAGTCTGTGTAGCAGCGGTTGTGTTACACCCTGCATAGAAGTGGGAATACTTTGAAGTAGCTGTGGACAAACTTGAATGGACTGAAGATCAATTGCGGCATGCAAAGCTGCGTGTGCAAGCACTGTGGCTTACAAAGTACATGACAGTGTCTGCAATCGGAGCATCTGAGGGGGAACGCCAGCCTGATACTCCTCCAGCAGCAGCTATGCCATATGCAACCTGGCGTGCTCAGCGGCAGCGGGTTCTTATCAGTACTAATCTCTCTCCATCCAATCTACTAATTGAGTTCTAATGAGTGTATAGCTGATGAATATGATCCGTATCTCTCAACTCCAACTGAACCCGCTGTCATCGACCCATTCACCTAAAGACAGTCTCAACACCGGATGTATCCAAATCTTTCATTAATGGCAATTGATATTTTATCCATACCGGCCATGTCTGCTGGAGTTGAGAGACTATTCTCCCAGTGCAAAATTATGCTTACAGACAGGCGAAATAGACTTCAAATTGATTCCCTGCAAGCTGTGGAATGCATCAAGTCATGGGATTCTCTGCAAATTGGGCTTCCACAGGTTGTGGTCACAGAAGCTCAAATGGAAGATGGCAAGGTTCAGCTAGATATAGATCCCGCGGAGGATGACAATATGGACATTAGGTAAAAGCTGCAAATGAGAGTATGGATGTGGAAATCTTGTAAAGACTGAGAAGGAAGGTATGATTTTGGGAATTATGTAACTAGCTTGAATTGATCAGAAGTAGCTTCGTTGGACTGGTCCAGACCAAGCCCGTCCAGTCCAAGACTGCCAGTCTGTAGTCTAGTCCAGTCCGGCTCTCCTGGTGGACTGGACTGGACCGAGCCCTACCCCAGACCGGGATCATTTGGACTGGTGGAATCATTGATAATATCAGCTTCCGGGCGGTTTTGTAGATCACCGATGAGAAACTTTGGGACTGAATTGTTAATAATCTAAATATATCCTGTAACAGCCCAATAACGGCCGGGGACGGTGGATGACTGCCGGTGACAGTGATTTCACCGTCCCCGTCAGACAACGGGTGTCCAGCCATCATTTATAACAGGGACGGGACAGACGGATTTCGCGCTGTCCCGTCCGTCCTGGCAAGATATCGGGCGGTACTACCGTCCCCGGTGGTCGGATGGGGTAGTTGAGAACACTGTTGCCCAGGCAGATAACTACTGTCAATGACAGATATCTAGAGTTTTCTTTGAGATATCCCGGCTTTAGGAGTTTTATCTGACCAGTCTATGCCAAGGGAGGTTGTCAAAATGTCCGACCACATCGGACAGGTTAGAAACACTGATCGAAACTGACGATTTCGTGATATCATGTATCTAAAGAGGATTCCGATTTCATCCATACCGTCTAGTTATCTCAAACCTTCATACGTTATGTGTTAGAACGATGTACGGATTGCTACTACTGGTGTCTGAGCCTGTGGAAAGGCTTCGATGGGTCGTTTGGCAAATAATTAACGTAAATTCATACGGCCTGGTGCGTACTCCCTTCTTTGGTACTTTCGCCCCATAGAGCCACACTTTATCTTGACAACCATCCCAATTCGGTAAAGTATCTATATCTAGTCAGTGGCAACGCCTTGCAGATCTCATGCATAAAATATTTCTATCGCCGCCATACCTGACAACGCTGCTATCACCGCCTGTAGCACACTCACTGCCAGACCCGTGAAACCGTGCAGACAAAGGCAACATGGACATCGCGATTCTGACTGGGAGATTATGGACTAAAAAATGTGCTAGGAGCGGCTATGCTTGTTGCAGACTGCGAAAAGAATGGTCGTCTGTATCAGGTTGTCTTCCGAGGTTCACCCCCGGGCCCAACGCTGTACTCATCATACATCAGCGATGACTGAGCTCCCTCTGAAGTCCAGGTCACGGATCGGTTGAATTGCTAAGTGCTGAGCAACATAACAACTACAGTAATTGTGGTTCTTCCTACAACTGGACGATGCAAAGTTCACTGTTGGTTCATCGATAGCGACATCGATTTCCGCAGGCAATACAAGGTACACCCTTTGATATGCAGAAAAGAGGAACTCAAGCCAGCGTCACGAAGTCCCCAACCTAATTGTGAGGTACTTCATGTCGGTAATGGGGTCCGAATGGTCTCCTTTCGGTTTGGTATCATTTTGAAGGGACAGAAGTGGCTTCAGCATGTGCCAGTCGCAGTTCCGCTCGTGTTGTTCCACCAGCAACGCATTTATCATTAATTCAAGCACCCCGGGCTAAGGGCGGTGTTCCGGTAGAGTATCTTTGCGCTACTTTAGCTTTCATTTATGTGGGGCAAGCGAAACCTTATCTCTACGCCGACCAGCGAAGTGGGGCGACTCTATTAGTCTAGTCTCTGTTAGATGCCCTTATCCCGTTGCGTAGACTACTACTGGTCTAAACTGTAAGTATTCACATATACGGTGTATTTGTAACTCGTAGTGATCAGCAAAGATGCCTGTGGCGACTTATAGGACAACGGCAATGTCTCTACGATACCACATCGTCACGCATGGTTAGCGGGCACACGGCCGGAAGCAGGTCGAGGATGCCCATCGGTAATCGTAGCAGCAATACTCCAAAAGCAGTGACAATGCTATATATTTAGTAATAGCCAAGTCCCAACAGCACTCTAAATGCACTTAGAATCATAGCACAAGTGCATCTAGTGACTAGTTAGTTAAAGCAAAATTGCCAACATGCGTATTCCCCCCATGTTTAATTGGCACCGTTCGGCGATATTTTCCTGGTCATCATCAATTGGTATGTACGATCCGTTTGAGATAATATTCTGTCTCAGCCACTTGGATTTCCGGTACTGTTCCTTGGCAATTTTGTAAATTATGACTGGCCCTTGTTGAATTTGTCTAGCAGCATAATTGGATATGAAATCTACGTTTCAAGTTGGGTGTTTTTATTCACTTGATCATACTTGTGTATGTGTTCTAACCGAAACTCGAACTTTGTCCGGTATTACCGCTATCTATAAATTGGATCAAGTAGTAGCAACACGTACACTTCAGGTCTATCAAAAACACCCTATGACTTCGCCATCACAAACCAGCTCACACAGTCGGTGGCCGCAGTACACAAATGGAATGGAATTCAGAACATTGAGCCAAGTAATTGTGGCAAGCACCATCCCGAAAATTGTACAGCAGCCACGTTAGTATCTGCATCACTTATATTTACCTCTTCGAATCTGTTTTGGCGGCTCAGAATTTGGCGTGATGGTGAACAGTGGGTTAGCGCGTAAATCTTCAGTCCCAGCAGATCACCATCGGTTTTCGCGTAACAGGGTGTCAACAAGATTCGAGAATCTCGAGTGGTGAACAAATACTCTACAAGAACTTGGCGGCGGCCATTTTCTCTCTCGGGGTCAAGAAACGGCGATGCGATCTCGCCACCCAGCAGTCTGAGGTCTCGAGAGTGTAAATGTACTTCATCTGCGTTGTCGCCGGCATTGTGGAACTTTGTTTAAGGCAGAAACAAATTGCGGACGTTCAGGCAGTGTTCGGTGTATATTAAAGTTTCGCCGAGCTAGGAGCGTACCGCGTGCCACGTTGCTTGGGTTGTTTGCTTTGGATAAAGCCGGCGAATGTGGGTGTTTCTCCTTCCTGATCAGGTAATTCTCAGCCATTTTGCCCCTCCCCAAATCAGAGAGCATAGTACGTTCTCCAGGTGAATATGCTGAGAATGGGAGATCTTTGTATTGTGGGAATGTTCTGATAGACTTGATGTAGGCAGGTTTGTGGCGCGATTCATTAAGGTTTCTTCTACTCTCTTGAGTTCTGCTTATTTATGCAGCTTTAAGCTTTAGAATAAATAGGGACTGGGTGTGCGAGCTGCATGCAGCACAAAATCCACCAAACATGACCAGACGCCTTATCTGGAGTATGTAATACAATTGGACATCGCGAGAGTGGTAAACGTGTACTTCCACTGTGCTGGTCCGCCCGGCGTCGCGCAAGGTAATGTAACCCATGCTAAACGTGTCACCAATAGGGACTCAACGCACCATTGCTTGCATGTCTCAAAATACCACTATGCGTGGTTCGCGAGCAATTGATTTTTGCTGTTCAGCTAAAAAGAATATAAATGTGCCCAGGAGTCCCTTGTTGCCCGACAATTTCGGTGACTCCATCGACTGCTTCACTATGGTTTATTATCGATTTTTTCCTGCTGTTTCTACTCTCCAGCGCCGCCCCCATTTCGAACAATGCGATTGTGGAATGGAAACCAGAACCGAAGACTTGCGGCACCACTAGTATCCTCTTTTCTTGTATTGCAACCCTAGGGTTGTGCGTTTGGACAGCGCTTCACCTAAACATCGAGCCAATTGGGAATACAAAATTGACTATAGCCTCGTGATTTTTCGGCAAAATTATATGGGCATTCACCGCTCTTATTGCACCCGAATTAGTACTCTCGATTGCCCTACATCAATACCTAGTAGCTTGGAAAGATTGTTCCATTGCGAACAAAAACATTGGAGGGGATGGGAAAGATATACGGCTGAAAAAAAGCGTTTTATGCCGTCATGGGAGGTTTTGCAATCAAGACGACTGATTCAAATAACCTTACTCTCGAAATGGGCGTATTGCTGAAGGAAGGTACGATGGAGAAAGTTCGCTAATACCCAACAGCCGAAATCGACGACAAGAGCAAAGCAGATTACCTCGCAAGGTGTTAGCATGTATTCAAGCTGGTTGGATTCTCCTCTAGTGCTTCGGTCGAAAGATACAGAATTTGCCTGTCACACTTTTGGAACTCCATACAGCGGTTCACATATTGAATGCGATCATATGTAAGTTATGGACTATCGTGGGAAAAACTGGTTGACACGAGAAGATGATGGAGAAGAAGATGAATTGTCTGTCGATCCAAAGAGAAGGGAAAACTATGGACTTATATATGAAAGAGAGAAGGAAAACTCAATGCCGACTGCCAAAGCCGGAGCCCAATGCCGAGTACCAGTGCCGAACCCTCCTCCTGGCCATGCAGGAAAGCGAGGCCGATGGGGGCAACCAAGGTTGGTGGGGGCAAGAGAGGCTGGTGGGGGCAGGCGAGGCTGGTGGGGGCAGGCGAGGCTAATGGGGGCCGTAAGCCACCGGGCCAAATCCCTAGTCAACACTCCCCCTTTGGCCCAAGGCTTTCCAGACGAAGTGAAACAAAACCAAAGAAACAAACAAAAGTCTGAGATCCTCCTCCGAGTCCCATTAAATCCAAAGAAAATCCAAGCATACAGTGTAGATCCAACCGGAATCCAAATAAACAGTGCAAATCCAAATACACAATCTAAAACAAGGGAAATCCAAACTCCTGCCTGTGATCTTATCCGAGTCCAATCTCCTCCACAAATTCGCCGAGTTTGACTCCCCCGAGGTCCTTAGTGAGAGCAGCTGCCAGCATCTCCGTGCCTGCCATATGCTTGATCTCAATCTCGCCTTTCGCAATAGCTTCATGAATTGAGTGGTACCGGAGTCGTAGGTGCCGGCTATCAGATTGGAAGTTGCCCGAGTTGAGAGTCGTAACACAGTTTAGGCCTTGATTGAGAATACGCCTGGTGATGCCTCTGCGAATTCCTATCTCTGAGACGAGATCTCGCAGCCAGTCGATCTGCACTTTGCCGTACGCTGTGGTAATCATCTCTGCTTGCATTGTCAATTGGGCTACTACGCACTGCTTCTTCGACTGCCAAATAACGAGGGTTCCAAGGGTGTAGATGAGGATTCCCAATGTGGACTTGCTCGTGTCTGCTTCTCCCCCGAAGTCTGCATAGGCGTAGCACAAGATTGACTGAGAGTCATGTCCGAAGCTTGTGTCATGCCCGAGGCTTGGGTCATAGATCCTTTATTTGTAGTCGGATGTGCCTGGTAGATATCGAAGCAGGTGTTTGACCACTTCCCAATGGAGAGTTGAGGGCTGGGCGGCATATCTGCGTTAGACTGAGGTTTCTTAGGTGATGTCTGGGCGAGTACCGAGAGCAGCATAAAGAATCGAACCAATAGCCTTCTGGTATGGTGTAGCATCGAATGGCTGCTCTTCGAGTTCTGGCTGTATGGCATGCGGCTTATATCCAACTTCCATCGGGGTAGATCACTTCCGGCAGTCGGTCATCTCAAAACGGTCAAGTACTCGGTTGATGTAGCCAATCTGATCGATCGCAATTGATCGTTTGCTGCGATCTCGAGTGACCGTTATACCGTGATATTGGACGGTGTCAGGCACAGGGACTTGGGTAGCGGCCTTGAATCGATCGTACAGTCAAAAGGCAGTGGAGGCGACAAGTACCGATGGGCCGATGATCATGATACCGTCGATGTTGACCGGGATTAAGACGCCATTTGTTTCGAGGTTACCACCGAAGAAGAGACCGGGAGCTGCAATTGAGGCTTGGAGATTGAGATCGTCACCTATAAAGTCAAAGACGTCTTCATAGTACTCCCGATTCTCCTGCTTGATGCCATACAAAGTTTTATTCAGCTTGACGAGGGGTCTGATGCGGCCATAGGGATCGGGCCATTTGCCTTCAGGGAGGTGCATATAGAGGGTCTCCTGCAGAGGGCAGCCGAGGAAGGCAGTCAGGATGTCGAGGATGGCCATCTCAAGGTCATGCTTGGCTGCAAGGCCGAATCAATCACTGGAGAGGTGATGTCATTGTAGTCGTCAGGCTTTTGGAGATCGCCGCGGCAGACAAGTCGAACTTTCCATTTATCAATTGTCCCATTGGCCATTAGCTTTCTTCCCATAACCCAACGGCGTCGAATCATACTAGCACCTTCTGGGACTTTCTCAACGAGGGTGAAAACCTCATGACTTTCCATTGATGCCATTTCCTTGCCGATGGCTTTTTTCCATTGCTCAGCATCCTCTGCATCCAATGCTGTGCAGTATGTCTTCGGACCTTGCTCGATCATCATGGCTCTGCTGACATTGGCTGCAGTTCTTCAACTCCTTCTAGACTTTGGAGGCGGTGTCGCTTGAGGCGGCATGAAATCATCATCCGAGTCATCAATTGGATTGATGGCACAGAGCAACGCAGCTGATTTCGGACGCTATTCAATGGCTTTCGGAGACTGAATCATGGCTTTGGGCGGCTGTACAGTGACTTTTGGAGGCTCGTCCTCAATTTCCGAATCCGTATCTTGTTTGGCTGGCTCGAGGGTGAACTTTGCAGGCATAGTCTTTAGTAACTGGTGATATTGGGTAGACTCATCAAATTTGACATCTCGAGCAATGAATACTTGGCCCGAATTGACGTCCATAACTCGATACTGTGTCGATGTCTCCACCGAGTAGCCGAGGAGTACACACTTGTAGGTGTGATTATCAAGCTTCTTCCTGAGAGCGCCATGGATCCATGCAAAAACTAAGCAGCCAAAAGTTCGAAGATGGGAGATATCGGGCTTCTTCTGCGTCAATCTTTCGAAGGCCGTCTAATTGGGGAGCGCTCGGGATGGTAGTCGATTCTTGATGTAGACTGCTGTGGACACAGTTTCCTCCCAGAGCTTATTCGGTATCGCAGCATGCTTCCGCATAGACCGCGCCGGATCCAGCACTGTGCGATTGCATCTTTCAGAAATGCCATTCTGCTGCTGCGAGTATGGGGCTGATACTTCCCTAATGATGCCTTCCTCTGCCAAGTACTCAAGAAACTTCTCATGACTAGCATACTTGCCTCCACCATCAACTCTAATTGGGCACACCTTCGACTTTGGGTGCTGCTTCTCCACTGTCGCCACATACTCCTTGAACTTCGCTGGAGCCTCAGATTTGGGTTTTATAAAGTAGACCTCTGTCTACCTCGAGTGGTCGTCGGTAAACATAATAATATATCGGTAGCCGCGGATGGTCTGAATCTGCATTGGCCTGAACACAGCAGAGTGAATCAGCTCAAGAAGTCGAGTCTTTGTCTTATCCTCCGAACACAATGGCTGGAAAGGCTTTCGGAACATCCTGCCCATGATGCATGCCTCACAGGTCAATGTCCATGGGCTCTTAGCATGCAACTGGATACCTATGACTGTATTAGGGAGCTGTTTGATAGCTGGCAAAGAGAGGTGGCCGAGGCGAGCATGCCTCAGAAGGATATCCTTCTCGTCAGCCGCAGGACGAATGTTGGAATAGGCCTCGGAGGTCTCGGAAAGGGAGCTCGGAGCGGTGCTCTGAGTGGTGCTCAGTGGATCATCTACTGCTACCGATGCTTTCGAGACTGAGGCCACAGATGCTTTGAGCACGAACAAACTATTGATGAGAGGTGCTTCATAGACGAGGACTGACCCAAGGCTTGCCGTAGCTCCATCGAGTTTGAAATGGAAGTTGACTCCTTTCCGCATTAACTGGATGATACTGAGGAGGTTATTCATACTGCAGGCTGGCACATAAAGAACATGTTGAAGGACAATCTTCGCGGGCTTCGCATTTGCCCTGTCGACATAAAAGTAATGGTTCCAGAGCCTTCGGCATCGACAAAGCTGTTGTTTGCCGTTTTGGCCTGATGCTTCCCATTAGCCATGGGGTGAAAGGTCTCAAAGAGGTGACGGATGCCGGTGACGTGATTTGTTGCACCGGTGTCAAGAATCCAATAATCGGCAGATCGATTTGCGGATGCCACATTAACCGTGAACACAGAGTCTGGCGTAGAGTCCGAATGGATGACCGAGAAAAGAAATGACTCTGATTCGGCAACGGAGGTTGGTGCGGTCAAAGTCAGGTTAGCATCACTTTTAGATTTCTCATACGAGGTCCACTTATGCTTGCTCCTGAACTTCACCTTGATATGGCCCTGTACTCCACCTCCATGGCATGTGACCTGGCTCTTCCGATCGTCGCTCTTCCTATCGTTGCCCTCTTCACCTTTCGAGTATCGTCCTCGGCCTTTCTTCGTTATAAATAATGCGGCATCTGGAGCGAGACCGCGGGCCCTGCGTAGGCAGGCTTCGAAGGACAGGAGGTGGGTGACAATGCTCGCCACTGTGTCCGCCTTCTCAGTGAGCTCGAGTGTGGATATAAAGGTTCGCCATTCTTAGGTATTCGCGAGGTTAGACACGATGTAGAAATTCCTCCAAGAGTGTTCGATCGTAATGTCCCATACGGCAAGGTCTTTGATTATTTTCTCCTGGGCTGAGATCCATTCGGTGACTGAGGGATATGACTCGAGTTGACATGATGTGAGCTTAGCCATCTTGTATCGACCATCGAGCTTGATTACCGTCTCAAAGTCGGCTTTGATCGTATCCGAAAGTTGTTTCGGCTCAGTGAGGTCTCGGTACCTTATCTGGATCGTTGATTCCATCAGGGAGGTGAGTTGTCCGCATGCCTTATCATTGTTCATCTGCTTGCGTTCCCAATCGCGAAGGAAGTGGTAGAACTGATTGAGGTAGGACGTGTCAGTCGATTCCGGGAGGAAGTCATAATTGATATCCCGAGGGTCACAAGCTGCGGGAGTAGTAGTTGAGGAGACACCGCATGTCGATGCTACAATCGGGGGCCTGGGAACACGCATTTCTTCTGATACGTACTTTCAGCAGCCTTGCGCACGAAGTAGGGCTTTTGCTTCTATGGCCCATTGTCAATAGTTGCGCTCATTGAGTTTTGTAGCCGTGGTCGACATGGCGGAGATTTGCAAGACAATACAGATGTTAACAAATAGAGGGGCGGAGGTTGAAAAAACGACAGAGGCACTACTACTAGGCGTTGATTCAGTCCAATGCACCACAAGGCAGAGGAGAAACGATATACAAAGAGAGATGTTGGCTCGATCCACTGGAACAGGGGCAGAGGAGAGGCAGTAACAAATACTAATAGTAGGCGTCGAGTTCACCTCAGCACCGGGCTCATAACCTGTTGACACGAGAAGATGATGGAGAAGAAGATCATTTGTCTGTGGATCCAAAGAGAAGGGAAAACTATGGAATTATATATGAAAGAGAGAAGGAAAACTCAATGCCGACTGCCAAAGCCGGAGCCCAATGCTGAGTACCAGTGCCAAACCCTCCTCCTGGCCATGGGGGCAAGCGAGGCCGATGGGGGCAAGCGAGGCTGGTGGGGGCAAGCGAGGCTGGTGGGGGCAAGCGATGCAGGCGAGGCTGGTGGGGGCAGGCGAGGCCAATGGGGGCCGTAAGCCACCGGGCCAAATCCCTAGTCAACAAAACTAGTTGATGTTAGTCAGCCCTCGGTAATTGATCAGTTCAATGAGGAATCTCAAAGAGAGACATCGTTTGTTGGTGTCCAAGTTCTCAAACAAAGTCAGCAAACAGTTTTAAGCCAGCTTGTATCTTTACTCCACTCTCAATCACATTTAGCCAGTGAGCTAGTGGCAGCTATTGAAATTGCCGCAGAATTGGATGATGCATTGGACTTTGTTGCAAAGGAAGTTGCTCGCTATGGTGGTGACCAGGTGGAGGCCTTCGGAGGGGTGGTATTGGATACGATGATAGCCGGGTCAAAACGGCCGAAGATTTCATCGTCGCCAAGGCCGACTGCGCCGATTTTGCCGACTCTTTCGCCGATTCTTTCGCCGACACCTTCGCCGACATTTTCAACGACACGTTCACCGAGCCTTTCGCCGACGCTTTCCCCAGTGCTCTCCCCGACACTCCCCGACGCTTTCCCCGACGCTCTCTCTGATTCTTTCCCCAACGCTTTTCCCGACACTCTCCCCGATACTCTCTCCGACGCTCTTCCTCATGTTCTTTTTGATAGTGTTTTTGACTCTAACTGCGAAATTATCCGCAACATCATCCGCAGCATCATCCGCTCCAGCATCATCCGCCTCAATCCTACCCGCGATGGCATACGCGATGCAATACACGCCGCCATCTGCGATACCATCCGCACCATCCGCGCCATCACTGCCATTTGCGTTGCTATCTGTGCTCCCACCCGCGCCACTATCCGCGCTGCCATCCCCAATACCATCTTCGCTACTATCCGCTTCATCCTGCACGCAAAATTCCGCGTTAACTATGCCGCCTTTGATGCAGCCTTCGATGTCTTCTTTCAGGCTAGTTGTGACGCCGGTTGCGATGCTAGCTCGGATGTTGCCTTTGACGCCTCCCAGCTCCGGATCGTGCTCCAAATCATATCAGGATATAACACCTACCACTACACAGCATCCCGCGATATAGTAGCCCGAGGGTATCCCTTCGGATTGTATGCGATGTTATTAGAGAACAGAAGGGCGTGATAACGACATCCGTGTTGGCACGGGATTTGGCCCGATGGCTTGCGTGGCGTTCGGGGGCTGTAAGCCCCCGACGGCCTAAGGCTGCGGGCATGAGTCCGGTGGCTTGCAGCCCCCATCGGCCGCCACCAGCCCCCATGCCGAGGAGTAGGTCTAGCCCCGGCAGTGATGCTCGGTATCGGTCTCCGGATGTGATACTCGGCTTCGCCGAGTATGCCCTCTTCTTTCCCATATATATTTGCCTGTCTTTCTCTCTCTTTGCTCTTTAGACAATCACTTTTGTACGATAGTCAATTCAATATCTCTATTCGTACTCGATTGATCTCAACAATCCATAGAATCACAAGTTCGGAAGCTAACAGCCAAGAAAGCTAAAGTAATCATTAAAGCAACTCAAGAAGCGACTTATGAGGCTATATTTAAACGCCTGCGACAGCAAGCATTTGATAAGGCAGGCGCGTTTAACGCATCTGGTGATATTGAAGCTCGAGATGCGGCCTATAAAGCCGCATTTCATCTCAACCTTTGGATTGCTATAGAAACCGCTATATCCGAAATCGAAAAGTTAGATTTTATGTCGCCATTACGGTTCGTATTCTCCGGTAGTTTCATCACGAACCAAATTATATGGATCCCTGGGTTGCTCGAATATTTGGACAAGTTGCCCATGGAAGTGTTTGACGGTGGTAAGTTGACAACAACAGAAGGTTTTGGTAGAAAGTGGTATGTAGAGAATAGATTGATCCTGTTGGCGTTTTCTGGGTTCACTGGTGTATTTTATGGCGGGATGTACTTAATCAAATGGCACGACTACTTCCCTTCCGAACTTGAGAGGTTATTATGGCGAATCTCGTACGCATCACGCCTTGCCACAGTTACAGTCCGCTTACCAAGATTCGAAAACCTTGACTTAGTGTGATACCAATACTAAAGCTACTCGAAGCAGGGATGAACTTCATGTTGGGATATTCTGCAAATCCAGGGGGTTATGGAAGTAGTCGGCCATAGGAAGTGAAAGAAATAGTCAAGACATATACAGGCTGATTTACGATGGCCGATGTGAGGACACATCTCCCCTGGGAGTCACTGAGTTGTTGGTGATTGGGTACTGTTGTAGGCCTGGATTTCCATGTATAAAATAGAAGTCGCGGTCTTCAACTTTCCACACTCGTTGGTGCTAGTCGCATGCCTACGGACGCTTTTCGGAACACAGTCTCAACTTTTGCAGCTTGCGGCACTTATCCCGATAATTTTCGTCACGGTTGTCGCAGTAGAACCTGAAAGGTAACTATTTAGGTGAGGCAAGAGACCTCATGGCCGAACTTCTTTAAGCTGAGCCAGTAATAACTGGAGTGTTACCGGAAACCATAACAGGATGATAGTAGGTTGCGTCGCTAACATCAAATACTCGATGTCAATGTGTCGACAGTATTTTGAGGATTCGCATTGGGTGAGCAACGTGTAATCTCGGGAATTAGCAGCACGTGAAAACAAGCCACAAATCGCCACGTAGTGTCGACATTGGTCTAAGAAACCTAGTGAGCATTTCAAAAACTTTCAATCACTTCTCAATCACAGCACCGTTTAGTCCAGTGACATTGCGGTCAATGTTATCATTTGCAGTACGGCTAACTTGACAGTAGAAGCCGCGCGGCATATCGCCGAGATTTACGCTAAGCACGTGTTTGGTTCCAATGCCGGAAAGTCAAATTTGCGGCAATCGTTCCGGCGCCAATGATATGTCCAGAGTATTTGGTGGCGTAAGCGAGATGCAGACTGAGCTGGACGATGCAAGGAATATACAGAAATCACCTTCTAGTTCATATGCGCAAACACCGAACTAAGCTGGGACTGCTGCAACTTAACCAGCCGTGTCCTTCCGCAAGAAATCTTTCTATCATTCCGTTTTCCCACATCCCCACTTCCACTATCCTCCTTCAGATAGATGCCGCCGCAAAGTACAACCCGTCATAGCGCGGTTATTTTCGTGGTTTCTCTCCCGCTGTAGAGTCGACCCCCCGAACTGACAACAGAACTACCACCCGCAATATCTGCAGCGGGGGACAGCAATGACAGCGCTGGCACCGTTCTTTCCGAGAAAAGTTTCCGTGGTACAGAACTATCCAGTGTTCGCTACCGTCCCGTCCGACAGCCGGGGACGCTGGTGTCGTCCGAGATCTTGACAAGACGGACGGACGGCAAACAATCCGTCCGTCCCGTCCTCACATATAAATAACGGCCGGACAGCCGTTGTCCGCCGGGGACGGTGAAAACACCGTCATCTGTAGTCATTCACCGTCGCCGGCTGTTATTAGAGAGATGATATCATAGAGGCATCTGAATGCCTGAAATCGTGGATATAGTAGGGCTTGATGTTTGGAGTGACGGAATCAGATATCGTCAGGACGGAACAGATGCTAAAGGATCTTGCTTCAAGGTCAGCATAGATAATCGTAGCAAGTTTTATATGAATACTATGTACACTAAGAAAGATCCATGGATGTCAGCAGTTAACGACCAAGGACGGTGAAACTCAGTTCCCGGCCGTCCAATCCGGCCGTCCCCGTCCTGCGTGATCCCGGACGGACGGGACGGTTGAGAACACTGCAACTATCTATCTCGCTGTTAGGTTATACATGGACATTGGGAAATAGTAGCTACTCAAACAGGGTAGAAGTATCAAATTCGTATGGTTCAAAGCAAAACGGAGGAGTTAACAAAAATTCTCCGGGAATTAGGATATCGGATCTTATCGGTCCCCATAATAATTGCCCTTATCACATCTTATCAAGTAAGAATCTAAGAACATCAACCTAAGTCTAGAACCCAAAACTAAACCCCAAGCGGCAAAGCACAACCGTCAGCCCTAGTCTCCCATAGTACTGTCAAAATGCCCTTTGCCCTCAAAATTTCGGGCATATCGCACCATCCAAAATGTTTCAGTATAGGCCAATTCTAGCTCTAGACTGCTAGTAATGCACTCGTCTTCTGAAGAGTCTACTTTGCCCCAGGATCGAGGAGCAGATGAATAATGATTGCTGACCATTTTTGTGCCCTCGTCAATGGCGGATCCAAGTAGCCGCCTACTGCATCCACATCCGCACTGTGTTCAAGGCAACGAATACTGGCCTCGTGTCCACTCCCTGCAGCTGCCTGGATCGTGGCGTCACTATCAACCCCCGCAACATTGATGACCTCTGCACCGTGGCTAAGGAGGAGATGAGCGATACCGTCGTATCCGGCTTTAGTAGCCGCTTGAATAGTGGTATCACCTTGAACTCCCCCGAGAGCGTTGATGTCAGCACCTCACTCGAGAAGATGAACAATGGCATCGGGTCCATCAGATATAGACACGATAAATACCAGTAGAAGCTGGAGCCTAGATCGTTAACGTTTGCGCCCTGGTCGAGGAGACGCACAACTACGTCATTCGCTTCGCATGCCCGTGCGCATACCAAATGGCGTGGGACACATTGGCATGGATGTTGGCACTACGGTCAACCTGGAGTCATACTATACCCTCGTTCCCGACAAATGCAGCCCCATGAAGGAGGTTAACTCGCAAGACTCTAAAGCATTGACATTAGCACTCTGTTTGAGGAAAAAACACAAGGCTGCCACCTTGCCGTTAGCAACGGCAATACCGACGGTGATGAGACCGCCGTTCGTGACATTAATGTCGGCTCAATAATCAACACAGAGGCGCTTGGGCCGCTTTCTTGCGCGCAGTTGATATATGTTTGTGCTTTGAAAGAAATCGCTGATTGATGTACTGGATGAATGGTATCGATATTGTTGACCATAAGCAGAGGACCGAGTCGGACGAGAAGATCTCGAAGAATTGCATGCTCCGTTCCCAGTCGGCTGCCGTTGTCGTCACAGAAGAATAAGACGCACAATAACTACTCCAAATGTTGCGTTTCGTTAAGGTTTTAGAGACAATGCTGAAAATGTACTCTTGTAGCGGTCGGGAATGTCCTGAAGCCACACAATAGTCTGATTGTCACCGCAGTTCCAGTATCAATACTGAGACGTTAAGAACACCAAAGAGGTCGCTTCACGACACTTCAGAAGCAGACGATCACTCTAGGTTTCATGGTCAGATAGTTTGAGCGATACTAGAAATTTGAGGATTTCGCTCATTTTCTAGGTCTGATCAAGACTATGTAGCATCCAGGAGTGTAGCATCTAGGATTTCAGCTTACCACCGCCAGGCATTTATGGGTACATTTTACGTGTATGGCTGAAGGATCGGCCTAATTGAAGTTACTACAGACTGGCAGGTAGTTCCACCCGGAACAAGAAATATTGCAGTCTCGCTGCGATTTTGGTACACAGGTATCGAGCTCTCGTGTGGCAAGTGTTGTACGGCCGATGAACTTTCTACCATCCATAACTAAATGGCTCACTCTCGGTGACAATTATCGATTAATTATCTTGCTGCTATTGGTGATGCAGTCAGTCAAACTGTGTAGTAGTTGATGTTCGGTTTCTTAGAGGCTGACAATTTCAATTCTTTGGAATATAACTAGAAGGTTTGCTTTTGAGTCCCCAAGAACTGCGAGTTTACTTGCAGCTGACGGAGTAGATATTGTGGCAGTTTCGGGTTGGATGATATCTCGTCGACCATGGATTCCAAGTCGTCAATGTGAAACCCTGGTGCATATGCCAAAGAAAAACTTGCACGAGTTGAACCTAAAACGCGAATCTTACGTGAGTTGCACAGTGCAGCTCAATGATTCCACCAGTCCGGACGGACCCAGTCTGGGGTTGGGCTCAGTCCAGTCCAGTCCAAACGGAAGGTTGAACTGGACTGGACCACAGACTGCCAGTCTTGGACTGGACAGGCTTGGTCTGGACCAGTCCACACAAGCTTACAATTTCGACATTGTTTCATAGTCAAGTATCACTGAAAACATGACTCATCCTCACGTTTGATAACCACTCACCTCTGAATACCCACTCTGGGCGAAATTATGACAGTTCTGTCTGTATATTCGGTACCATCAAGATATATCTCTCTCATTAAAAGACCGATACAGCGAGTAATATACCCTAACCCTGGGCACAGCGCTGGACTGATCCACACCAGTACAGTCCAGTCCAGTCCTGGTCCAACAGAATTGGGGATTGGTCCGATCCCGGTCCAAAATTTACTCGGACTGGACTGGACTGGACTTGGACGGACCCGGTCCGGGCTGGTCCATTGCTGGACTGGTGGAATCATTGGAGACTGTGACGCCTGACGTCGAGGTCGGGAACTTATGACTGGAAGTCTGCAGACGAAGCGAAAGCCGAACCGAATTACGTGTTGAATCACCAATGAATCCCAATATCAATCCGGAGATCCAAGTTACACTGCTACCGAGCCACGGTGGCAATCGACAATCGACAATCGATATGATGGAGAAGTCGTCGACGGAGCAACGAACTTTCTGTTGACACGAGAAGATGATGGAGAAGAAGAGAAGATGATGAATTGTCTGTCGATCCAAAGAGAAGGGAAAACTATGGACTTATATATGAAAGAGAGAAGGAAAACTCAATGCCGACTGCCAAAGCCGGAGCCTAATGCCGAGTACCAGTGCCGAACCCTCCTCCTTGCCATGGGGGCAGGCGAGGCCGATGGGGGCAAGCGAGGCCGATGGGGGCTAGTGAGGCTGGTGGGGGCAAGCGAGGCTGGTGGGGGCAGGCGAGGCCAATGGGGGCAGTAGGCCACCGGGCCAAATCCCTAGTCAACACTCCCCCTTTGGCCCAAGGCTTTCCAGACGAATTGAAACAAAACCAAAGTAACAAACAAAAGTCTGAGATCCTCCTCCGAGTCCCATTAAATCCAATGAAAATCCAAGTATACAGTGTAGATCCAACCGGAATCCAAATAAACAGTGCAAATCCAAATACAGAATCTGAAACAAAGGAAATCCAAAGTCCTGCCCGTGATACTATCCGAGTGCAATCTCCTCCCCAAATTTGTCGAGTTTAACTCCCCCTAGGGCCTTAGTGAGAGCATCTGCCATCATCTCTGTGCCTGCCACGTGCTTGATCTCAATCTCGCCTTTGGCAATAGCATCATGAATTGAGTGGTACCGGAGTCATACGTGCTGGCTGTCAGATTGGAAGTTGCCCGAGTTGAGAGTCATAACGCAGTTTAGGCTGTCATTGAGAATACGCCTGGTGATATCTTTCCTCGCAATTCCGATCTCAGAGGTGAGATCATGGAGCCAGTCGATCTGCACTTTGCCGTAAACTGTGGCAATCATCTCTGCTTGCATCGTCGATTGGGCTAATACACTCTGCTTCTTCAATTTCCAAATGACGAGGGTTCGGAGTGTGTAGACGAGGGTTCGGAGGGTGTAGACGACCATTCCCAAGGTGGACTTGCTTGTGTCTGCTTCCCCCCACAAGTCTGCATCAGCGTAGCACAAGATTGACTCATGGCCGAGGCTTGGGTCATAGAGTGTTAATTTGTAGTCGGATGTACATCAGAGATATCGAAGTAGGTTCTTCACGGCTTCCCAATGGAGAGTCGAAGGCTGGGCGGCCTATCTGCCTATGACTGAGGTTGCATAGGTGATGTCTGGGCGAGTACCGAGAGTGGCATGAAGAATCAAACCAATAGCTTTATGGTACGTTCTAGCATCGAAGGGCTGCTCTCCAAGCTCAGACTGTATGACATGTGGCTTGTAGCTGATCTCCATTGGAGTTGAGGGCTTTCGGCATTCGGTCATCTCAAAGCGGTCAAGAACTCGGTTTATGTAACCAATTTGATCGTTGGCAATTAATCTTTTGCTGCAATCTTGAGTGACCGTCATGCCGATATATTGGAAGGTGTCAGGCCCAGGTACATGGCCAGCAGCCTTGAATCGATTGTACAGTGGAGAAGCAATGGAGGCGACAAGTACCGATGTGCCGATGATCATGATATCGTCGACGTAAACCGGGATCAAGACGCCATTTGCTTCGAGATTACCACCGAACAAGAGACGGTGAGCTGCAATTGAGGCTTGGCGATTGAGATCGTCAACTATAAAGTCAAAGACGTCTTCATAGTACTCCCGATTCGCCTGCTTGATGCCATACAAAGTTTTATTCAACTTGACAAGGGGTCTGGTGTGGCCATATGGATCCGGCCATTCGCCTTCAGGGAGGCGCATATAGAGAGTCGCATGCAGAAGGCAGCCGAGGGAGGCTGTTGGGATGTCGAGAATGGCGATATCAAGGTCCTGATTGGCTGCAACACTGAGGGCGAGCCGAATCAAGGCCGAATCAATGACTGGAGAGGTGATTTCATTGTAGTTGCCAGGCTTTTGGAGATCGCTGCGGCCGACAAGTCGAACTTTCCATTTGTCAATTGTCCAATTGGCCATTAGCCTTCTTCCCATAACCCAACGGCTTCCTATCATACTAGCACCTTCTGGGACTTTCTCAACGAAGGTGAAAACTTCATGACTTTCCATTGATGCCACTTCCTTGCCGATAGCTTCCTTCCACTGCTCAGCATCCTCTGCATCCAGTGCTGCACGGTATGTCTTAGGACCTTTCTCGATCATCATGGCTATGCTGACATTGGCTGCAGTTCTTCCACTCCTTCTAGACTTTGGAGGCGGTGTCTCTGGAGGTGGTGTGAGATCATCATCCGAGTCGTCAATTGGATTGATCGCATGAGGCAATGCAGCTGCTTTCAGAGGCTGTACCATGGTTTTGGGCGCCTGGACCGTAGCTTTTGCCAGCTTTGGAGTCTCTTTATCAATTTCCGAATACATATCTTGTTCGGCTGGTTTGAAGGCTAACTTTATAGACTTAGTCTTTAGTAGCTTGTGATACAGGGTAGACACATCAAATTAGACATCTCGTGCAATGAAGACTCGGCCCGAATTGACATCCATAACTCTGTACTGTGTCGCTGTCTCCGAGTAGCCGAGGAGCACACACTTGTAGGCGTGGTTGTGAAGCTGCTTCCTGAGGTCGCCATGGGTCCATGCAGATGCTAGGCAGCTGAATGTTCGAAGATGGGAGATATCGGGTTCCTTCCGCGTCCATCTTTCGAAAGCCTTTGCATTGAGGAGAGCTCCGGATAGTAGTTTTTTCTGATGTAGACTGCTGTGGATACAGCTTCGGCCCAGAGCTTATTCAGCATCCCAGCATGCTTCAGCATAGACCACGCCGGGTGAAGCACTGTGCGATTGCATCTCTCTGAAATGCCATTCTCCTGCTCTGAGTATGGGGCTGATACTCCTCTAATGATACCTTCCTCTGCCAAGTACTCAAGAAACTTCTCATGACTAGCATACTTGCCTCCACCATCAACCCTAATTCGAGAAACCTTCGACTTTGGGTGCTGCTTCTCCAGTTTCGCCACATACTCCTGGAACTTCGCTGGAGGCTCAGTTTTGGCTCTGTTAAAGTAGACCTCGGTGTACCTCGACTGGTCCTCGGTAAACATATTGATATATCGGTAGCCGCGCATAGTCTCAGTCTGCATTGGCCCGATCTCATCGGACTGAATCAACTCAAGAAGTCGAGTATTTACCTTATTCTCCGAAGACAAAGGCTGTAAAGGCTTCCGGAACATCTTGCCCATGATGCATGCCTCACAAGTGCCTATCGATGGGCTCTTAGCATGCAATTGGATACCTCTGACTGTATTCGGGAGCCACTTGATAGCTGGCAAGGAAAGGTAGCCGAGGGGAGCATGCCAAACAAGAATATCCTGATCATCAACCGGGGGCCGAATGTTGGAATAGGCCTTGGAGATCTCGGGAATGGAGTTCGGAGTGTCGGACAGGGCCTCGGAATTTCGAGTGGTGCTCTGTCGACCATCTACTGCCACCGAGGCTTTCGAGAATGTGGCTGAGAATGCTTTGAGCACCAACAGACAGTTGATGAGTGGTGCTTCATATTCAAGAACTGATCCAAGACTCGCCATGTCTCCATCGAGTTTGAATTCTAACTTAACTCCCTTCCGTATTAACTGAATGATACTGACGAGATTATTCGTACCGCAGGCTGGCACATAAAGAACATATTGCAGGACGATCTTCGCGGGTTTCGCATTTGGCCTGTCGACGGAAAACGTAATGGTTCCCGAGCCTTCGGCATTGACAAAGCTGTTGTTTGCCGTCTTGACATGGTGCTCCCCCTTTGCCATGGGGTGAAAGGTCTCAAAGAGGTGACGGTTGCCGGTGATGTGATTTGTCGCACCAGTGTCAAAAATGCAATAATGGGCAGATCGATTCACCGATGCCACATTGACTGTGATCACAGAGTCTTGCGTAGAGTTCGAGAGAGGGTCCAAATGTATGACCAAGACAGGGTTCGAATGTATGAGGGGAAAGAGGAATAACTCAGACTCGAACTCGGCAGTAAAGGTTAATGCGATCGAAGTCAGATTAGCATCACTTTTAGACTTCTCATATGACGCCCACTTATGCTTACTTCTGCACTTCTCCTTGATATGACCTTTGTCTCCACATCCATGGAATATGACCTGGCTCTTCCAATCGTCACCCTTTCTATCGTCCCCATTTCTGTCGTTACCCTTTTCACCTTTCGAGTATCATCCTCGACCTTTCTTTGTTATAAACAATGCGGCATCTGGACCAAGTCCGCGGACCATGCAGAGGGGGGCATTGAAGGACAAGAGGTGGGTGACGATGCTCGCCACAGTGCCAGCCTTCTCAGTTAGCTCGAGTGTGGATGCAAAGGTTCGCCATTCTTCGGTATTTGGGAGGGTGGACATGATGTAGAATTTCCTCCAAGAATTTTCCATCGTGATGTTGCATACAGCAAGGTCATTGATTATCTTGTTCTGGGCTGAGATCTATTCTGTGACTGAGGGATATGACTCGAGTTGACATGATGTGAGCTTTGCCATCTCGTATCGACAGTCGAGCTTGATGACCTTCTGGAAGTCGGTTTTGATCGCATCCCAAAGTTGTTTCAGCTCAGTGAGGTCCCGGTACCGTATCTGGATCTTTGATTCCATAAGGGCGGTGAGTTGTCCGCATGCCTTGTGATTGATTATCTGCCAGCGTTTCCAATTGCGGAGGAAGTGGTAGAACTGATTGAGGTAGGACGTGTCAGTCGATTCCGGCAGGAAGTCGTAATTGGTATCTCGAGTGTCACAAGCTGCGGGAGTAGTCGCGGAGGCGTCGCTGCTCGCTACAATCGTAGGCCTGGGAACACGCATTTCTCTAGAGACTTATTTCCAGAGGCCTTCCGCACGAAGTAGGGCTTTCGCTTCTATGGCCCATTGCCGGTAGTGGCGCTCATTGAGTTTTGTAGCTGTGGTCGACATGGTGGAGGTTGGCGAGACAATAAAGAGGTTAAGAAACACTAGAGAGGCGGAGGTGGAAAAAACGAGAGAGGCACTACTACTCGGCGTCGATTCAGTCCAATGCAGGCAGGCAGAGGAGAAACAATAGACAAAGAGAGATGTTGGCTCGATCCACTGGAACAGGGGCAGAGGAGAGGCAGTAACAAATACTAATAGTAGGCGTCGAGTTCAGCTCAGCGCCGGGCTCATAACCTGTTGACAAGAGAAGATGATGGAGAAGAAGTGAAGATGATGAATTGTCTGTCGATCCAAAGAGAAGGGAAAACTATGGACTTATATATGACAGAGAGAAGGAAAACTCAATGCCGACTGCCAAAGCCGGAGCCCAATGCCGAGTACCAGTGCCGAACCCTCCTCCTGGCCATGGGGGCAGGCGAGGCCGATGGGGGCAAGCGAGGCCGATGGGGGCAAGCGAGGCTGGTGGGGGCAAGCGAGGCTGGTGGGGGCAGGCGAGGCTGGTGGGGGCAGGCGAGGCCAATGGGGGCCGTAAGCCACCGAGCCAAATCCCTAGTTAACACTTTCAACGGTGGAGATATCCGTGTCTAACAACCAAGTCCTACGGACAAGTCGAAAGCCCACCGAGAGGCAGTCTAACGAGACACGCACCGAGAAGTCGACAGAGAAGCCTACCAAGAAGTCGATCAAGATTCTATTGAAGCCGCCTATCGAGAGCGCAACCATGAAATCGACAGGATGGTCACCGAAGCGGACTTCGAACGACGATTACGGAGTCAAGCAGCATCTACGAGTTAATGCCACTTACCAATGACTACCGGCTGCAAGAGATATTCTACGAAGCACTGCACGAAGGCTCGGGAGAGGGCAGGCGCGGTTGAACTTGGTAAGTATAACCATCTTAGAGAAGCTCACTTGTTAGATGTCGATGAATGTGACGCGACTACACGCGATGCAATTGACGTATACGATCGACGGCTACGACCGATGCCGGCAGCGGAAGCTCCCATCGATGCCAAGTCATGAGCGGAAGCTCTACTACCCTGACGATTCCGACAATGACCCACGCCGAGATATACGAGCTACGGGAATGCATGGTCGGTGGAGCATGGATTCGGAAGTGGAGATATGGAGGACGGGATCACTTTTGGACTGTTTCTTCTCTCTTCTCACCTTCTCTTCTTTGGATCTCGGCACAGTACAAATGGCGTCGGCACGGGTTTTTACCACCTACCACTGGAGGTGGAGTTTCCGCGTGCGCCGGATCCGCCGAAAGGTCGACATGAGCTGTACCAATTGGTTGTGGGACTTATGGGTTCGTACGATTGCGTACGTGGAACGGTTGTTTGGTTGCTTTCTTTCCGTTTCTTTCCTTTCCTACTCTTGTACTACCACACATCTACATCTACTATCACTCCAACCCCTTTGCAACCGTTGTTACTTTGGGTGCTTCTTTGACTTGTTGATTGACTTGATTGATCTATCTCGAGGGCCAATGACCGTATATGTACAATCTCCCATATGCGTATGCGTATGCTCTATCTGACATGAGACGCATCACCCTGGTCCTGATGTATATCCTCATACAGCCACCATCTTCATACAAGTCTTCATTCTCATGCAAGACATCAGACGGTGCTGAGACTCACAATCCAAGTACACATGCAACAACCGTATTCCTACAATCACCATATGTATGCCTATGAGGCCGAACGCAGGCGTACGTGTCATTACACTCATATAAAACTCAAGGTTTTCTCCTTCTCTCTTCTCTATATCTAAGTATATACACGCACACTGTTCTCCCCATATTGCAACAATTCAGTCTGCTGTTGACAGCGACCAATCCACTCTGCCAATTCGACGGTAGCAATGATCTTACGCGCTCAGAGCTCAGTTCACTGTTTATCTCAATGCAATTTCTTTGCTGATACCTTTCACCTTCATCCAACGATTCACAGCTGGCATTAGTTTACTAAGGGGTTGCTATTCAGCCCTTCACCACTGTAACAATAGCTAAAATTTTGAAATGCCAATTTGCAATACTTTCTTTCATCGTTATTACTGAACGAAGCGGTCTTCATCTGAGAGGCTTCAATCATAGTCATGTTCACATGTTGCTCCACGACTCCGTTCAAAGATGAACTCAAACTCCCGCCTGACTACGCCCTCTCTACCAGCTGCGGGGAAGCGGGACCTGTCGTTTCCCCAAACAAAATATGTGATTGGAAAGTGGGTTTTCTACTGGGGGAAAGTGGAGACAAGTCATTTCCCAAATTTATTAAGTTTCCAATGCATTTCTCCCTACACAGTCATTCTATTTCCAATCTTTTCCATACCATGTCCCCTATGCCACACCAACATACCATTTTCCACTCTTTATCATACTGTTTCTGTTCTTGAGTGCTTTCTAACCACTTACGAAGCTCCACGCAACTTATCCTTTCCTCTACTTTCCAAAACTCGCGATGTTTTTTAACATCGTTATCTTGGTGTTGAGGTTTTCATCGGGCTGTACCGTGTTCATTTTTACAGTTCTCGCCATGGCGGTGTGACTTCTCCAACTTACTTTTTCGCTATCAGTAAATGGGCCAGTTTATCCTGGGGGGAATGGTGTGAGTGTATGCGCACCAGCAGCAGGCGTGCGATGGTAGGGCCGGTGGTGGTATGGAGCCGATTAATCTCACGATGCTTAGCATTCCCGGCCTCGACCCACAAAGCATCCTACGTACCAACTTACTTGTCAACCAGGTTACACGCATATATACAAACAGAATGTTACGGGGAAGTATTCGTTTGTATACTGGAAAGTGGGTTTTCCATATCCCACATTCCAATACTTTGCCTCCTACTTTCCCGCGGTTGGTAGAGCCTCGCAAACCTCCAGAGCTTTGCACAGCAGCCAGCCAGTCTGTACAGTTCCGAAACAATTCACCGAACATGCTCTTGTATGCTACTCAACCAGGTTTTAGTTCACTGGTAGGGGAATCTGGTTTGCAGTTGGATTTTTATTTGTTAGGCTGACGAGAGGTATTAAACATGAACAATCTGGAGAGTACACCTTGCCCAAGTTACTTATTTTCGCCCACGTTAGTTCATCGGCAAGTCCCAGAACCTAAGAAAGATCTATTCGATCAGAGCTGTTACAGGGTATATTAATGATGTACATTTGGGTTCATACTACTTGTATTCGAGAAGCACATATCACAGGGAATGGAAGAGCCACTGCAGGATGCGCGGGCCTTACCTCCTGCCTTTGGAATCATCCCTGCCGCACCAACGGGTCTACATATCCCCCCGCATTAAATGTAACATCCTTGCCACTGATCTTTCGTATCCTCTTAGTTCAGTTAATGATTAGGTGAAACAACGCCGTGGAGATGATCAGTAGTGTACTGTTGGTCAAATTCATCCGTTTGTGAGTCTGATAATGGTGGTAATGGAATGGGAGGTTGCTCCCTATCAACAACGACGGCTACCCATGCTCAGGGTGCCACGGGGCATATGGATATTTGCGAGTAGCACAGCGTCAGTATACACAAGAGCTCCATCTAGACCGGGTTAGCATGGTATTAAGGAGGTGTAAGTTGGGGTTGAGGGTGACTGGTACGAGCTCATCGAGTTAAAGGGAATATGCATGTATAACACATATACGGTGGATTACTATAATAGTCATAATTTAGTTGTATTTTTTAAGGATGGGGCTGTTGGGGATGTACACGGAGTATATGTTAAATTGTGCGATGCGTATGAAGTCTCTTGATCTATCTAAGGGTAGAGTCTATGTCTTAACATACATGGTCCAGCTTGACTGAGGGCTAGTGGAAGTGAATTGGCGGGTGGGAATTGACCGACGGCTAGTAGGGGCGAGCATCTTTGACCATCGGCTGGCAGGGGCGAGCAATTTGGCCGACGGAAGGGACGGAAGATGGTGGCCGAAACCTTGAGCTTGAGCTAAAGTTTAAGCTTCAGCAAAAGCACGGGCCCGGGCTGGAGCGAAAAACCCAAAGCACGAGCACGAGCAGGAGTTTGAGCTAGAGCCAGAGCCAGAGCTCGAGCCAGAGCCTAAGGATGGGAGGGAAGTAAGGAGGCCAGGAGCGAGGGAAAGAGGTATATAAGAGGAGCGGAGCGGCAGTGGTTGAGGCAAAGCAGCTCGTTCAGCTTCAAAAACCCGCCCACCCGCATCCCTACATATACCGAGGGTAGCTCTGTATGTTTTTTCGACTCTGCACCCAGTGAAATGGCTTCCGGCCAGGAATGGGAGAGTCCAGGTGGAGCGGCGGCCGCAGCGGCGGCCTCCGCCCCCCGAGGCGGCACCTCTGTTTACGCGTCGTTTACTGTTTTCGTTCTGGTCTGTTGTTTTCGTGACTGTTCTGGCGTGGAAATGTTTTTTGTATATGAGTGAATAAAGCACATACGAAGGGAAGAGCGAGTCCACTAGATGGAGAGTCTGGGGTAGCAAGTGGTGAGTGAGCAATCGTGTATGAGTCTATTCGGTGACTCAGTATCGGTGACCTCATTCCAAACTATTTTAGCAACAGTATGTGTTAATTTGGTACGAAGATAGTTGATTGTATTCTGTAAGGAGAGCTCGTATTAGCTCCCGTGTACATATCCTTGTGAGAAGCTATTACCATCTGTACAAAACAACCACGCACAGAGTAGGTCAGGGTATCTAGTTACGTGCTAATATGCAACAGTATGTGTTGCATGTATGTTGACCTGACACAAGCTGACCGTATCCGGGGCTGATGGTACGGCACGAGGCACACTTTTCTCTCATATATATCTCGAGTCTTTCTCCGTGTATCTTCTCTGTATCTATGTCTATTGATACCGTTCTCCCCTTCACTATTGCAACAGTATGAGGGGAATGTTTGGCGAGTGATTTGTGGTGATGGCATTTGTTAACACCGCCAACGCCGCCATCGCCGCCACCTAAAAACTACTTCAAACTATGACATCAACCCCTCGTTTCTATCGACAATACCCCCCTCGCCTCCTTTGTCACCAGACATCTCGTCAGCCTTTGACCTGCCAGCCGCCTTACATCTCTGGCAAAGGATTCTAGCGCAACATGGATCCAACTCTGTTCATTTATTCATTTATATTTGCTCCCGGACATGCTGCGCAGAGGCGATGGCGAATTAACACATAACTGAATGCATAGATGATTTCGGGGGTGAAATAAACTGTCCCATACCACCAATGCGCAACTCGGTAAAGATAGCTGTACTTGAAGCGTGGCGCCTGTGTCGTGACGGCTCTTGGGTCTTTTTTGGGACTCGATAGCTGTTGTGTTTCTCGGGAAGAGAGACTGTCAAGCAGGCTGATTTATGGCGGAGAAGGTGGTAATTTGGAATAAGAATCGATCCTCGCTCTAACTAAAAACTAGAGTAGTACCTATCCACTACCGAGGTTGACCTGTGTTGATTTCCGAATTCGGCTCGAGGTACCACGTGAGCGGGACAAGCGCTATCACGATGCACATAGTGTAATCGGCATTAAATCGAGTCATCCTCTCGGCAAATCAGGCAGCGGACATCAAACGCCTGCTTGATTCCCGGCACATGCCTTGCCACCGATTTAGTGCTAACGACTTATGATATGCACACGGCAATTCTACGTGGTTCCAATTAAAAAATACTTAGTGCTGGATGTCTCAAAATATCTCTATACATATCTTAGCAAAGTTTATTTTTGCTGTTCAGCTCCCTCTGCGCAGACGTCTCTTGTTATACGACAATTTTGGTGGTTCTATGGACTGTACATCATCGCCATACTGCGCTTTCCATTTTCCTTTTCTTTGCTTTTGCTCTCTAGCGCTGCCCCATTGTCGAACGATGCAATGCTAGTGGACTGGACTCCAGAACCGAAGACTCGCTCCACCGCCGGTATCCTCTTTTCATGCATTGCGACTCTAGGCTTGTGCGTCTGGACGGCACTTCAATTACACATCGAGCCTACTGGTGGGAAAACAAAGATTACCCTAGCCTCCCGGTTTTTCGGTAAAATTATATGCGCATTCACCGCTCTTATCGCTCCCGAATTGGTACTGTCGATTGCCCTTCACCAATTTTTGGTAGCTTGGAAGTATTGTTCCATTGTGAACGACAAAAAGAATGGCGAGAATGGAAAAGATACGGCCGAAGAAGGCATTTTATGCTGTCATGGGAGGTTTTGCAGTCAAGATGACCGATTCGAATACCCTTACTCTTGACATGGACATATTGATGAAGGATGACACCATGGAGAAGTTCGCCGATATCCGATAGCCGTAATTGACGACAAGATCAAAGCAGATTACCTTGCAAAGGTGTTAGCATGTATCCAAGCTGGCTGGATTCTGCTCCAGTGCCTCAATCGAAAGATACAAGGTTTGCCTCTTACCCTCTTGGAACTCAACACAGTAGTCTATGTATTGAATGCGGTCATCATGTATGGGCTATGGTGGGAAAAACCAGTTGATGTTGCTCAGCCCTCAATAATTGATCAGTTCAACGACGAATCTGAAAAACATACATCATTTGCTGGTGTGGATGATCTACAAAAAAAAGTCTACAAACTGTTACAAGCCAGCTTCTACCTATATTCCGGTCTAAATTATATTTAGCCAAGCTAGTGCTAGCTATTGAAATTGCTGGCGAATTGGATAACTCTCTTTACTTTTTGGCGAAGGAAGTCACTAGCTTCGATGGGAACCAGTGGATGGCCTTCGGAGTAGCAAGAGTGGATGCTGTGACAGCAGGGGTTAAAGCCGCCGAGGCGTTCAGTAACGCCTTCAATGATGCCTTCAGCGACGCCTTCAGCGACATCTTCAGTGACATCTTCAGTGACATCTTCAGTGACATCTTCAGTGACATCTTCAGTGACATCTTCAGTGACATCTTCAGTGACATCTTCAGTGACATCTTCAGTGACATCTTCAGTGACATCTTCAGCGACATCTTCAGCGGCACCTTCAGCAACGCCTTTCGCCGCGCCTTGCACCCTGCCATTTACCACACCTTGCGTCCCACCTTGCTCGCAGTCTCGCACCCTGCCTGGCACCCCTCTCGGCACCCCGCCCGGCACCCCGCCGCAACCCCTGCCTCGAATCCCACCTTGCTCGAGGACTTGCGCATAGCCTTTAGAGAGGCTTTCAGCGACGCCTTCAGCAACGACTTTCGCGACGCCCTCAGCCACGCCCTCAGCAACACCCTCAGCCACGCCCTCCGCGAAGTCCTCCGCGACCCTGTGGGCGCCACCATCGACGCCGACTTCGACACCGCCATCGATGCTGCCATCGACTCCGCTATTTCGCAGCTCCGGATGGACTTCAAAGTCATATCACCAGAGCAGAATTCCGCCTACCATAGCACAGCACTCAGCATTGTTATAGCCGGCCGGGCATCAGTGTTCTCAACCGTCCCGTCCTAGGGCAGGACGGAAACGGCGCCGTCGTTTTGGAGCAGGACGGTGACAGACGGTTAGGACGGCCGATGACGGAGTTTTCACCGTCCCCGGCCGTCAACTACCGACATCCATGGATGTTGATTTCTCAGTATACATAAAAGATAATCTCATCCAAACATCCATTTGTAACCCTTGTCCCGTGCAATTAGGACTCGATTATCAATCATGATTGTAAATTATCTAAATATATTCTGTAACCGCCCAATGACGGTAGGGGACGGTGGATGTCGGGCGGGGACGGCGAAAACACAGTTATCGGCAGACAACGGCTGTCCAGCCGTCATTCATATGCTAGGACGGGACGGATGGTCTTGGCGCCGTCCCTGGCCGTCGGACGAGACGGTTGAGATCACTGCCGGGCATTCCTCTTCCCGATTGTGTGCGATGTTATAAGGGAACAAAACGACGCGATAGCGACATCTATAGAATCACTTGAAAAGAAGTTAACAACAGCCGAGAAAGCTGAAGCAGTCATTAGAGTAACTCGAAAAGCGACTTACGAGGCCAAATTTAAATTGTTGCGACAACAAGCATTTGATATAGCAGCTGAATTAAATGCATCTGGTGATACAGAAGCCCATGATGCAGCATATAAAGCCGTATTCCATCTTAACCCACGGATTGCTATAGATACGGCTATACCCACAACTAAAAAGTCGGATTTTATGTCGCGATTGCTGTCCGTATTCCCTGGCAGTTTGATAACAAACCAAATTATATGGATCCCTGGGCTACTGGAGGATATGTGCAAATTGCCCGAGGAAGAGCTTAGCGGGAGCTACTTGAGTGAGGAAGAAGGCTTTTGCAGAGAGTGGTGTAAGACATAGACTGATTTTGTTAGCGTCCTCCGGGTTCACCAGGGTATTTTATGGAGGGATGCACTCGATCAAATGGTATGTCCAGTTCCCTTCTGAAACTGAGAGGTTACTGTGGCGGATCTCGTCTTGTGTTGGTGTAATCGGAATATTTCCTATCATTGCCCTCAGTTTGCTTAATTTCACACGTCGCCAGTCTCCGTTGTATTTCTTTGGAATGGGCTTCGGAGTTGCTTCAGGCTTTCTATTTGTAGTGGCAAGGTCATATCTCATCGTCGAGTCTTTTCTGAGAATGCGATCTCTTCCGCAGGCCGCATACCATACTGTTCGGTGGGGTAGAGTCATTACCCCACATTTAATTTTGTAAGAATGAGCAGCAATTTAGGTTCTTGTGAATGTAGATAGGTACTAAGTAGAAGCACTGGCAGTTTGAATTTAGTACTGGAAAATGTAAGTTACCTCTGACACGGTTGGATTAATCCATAGCAGGGCTAGATAAACATATCTATAACCTGGTCGTTAAATCATTGACTGAGTAATTCGAAGAGATGGAGTCTTAGTAAGGGGCACGAGCGAGGTTGAATGTCGCGTTAGGGTATTCGGCTGGGTTCTGGTATTGTATTTGGATTTCAGCGACGACAGCGACGGCAATGAATGTTTAAGTAAGAGTGTTATCCCGCAGAGGTGGTGGTAATTCCGCAAACGAAAGTGGATAGGGTAACAGAAGAAATTAATCGTAGAATATGTCGTAGTATACGAATCACTTGGGAGGTAAAACTCTTGGAGCATGCTCTATCCCCTGGATCGTAACCGGCTCCCGGACCGTATGGTCCGCCCGCGCAACCGCCACGACCACGACCCAAAAAAGACCGCCAGAGGCTCTCCTTTTGATAAAGCCTTCTCTAGTAGCAAATGAAACTTCTATTCAAACAAATTGTAAATTACATCAGGTGTGCATTTGTAAACCCAGCTGCCCATCCAAAATCTGCCCCCTCCAGCTACCACCCCACCCCCTCTCCCTGCACCACCACCCACCCCACCCCTTTACAGCTGATGGAACTCAACAAAACAATTGCTTTCATCTTTGAGACACAGTGGCTGGTCACACTGGGTGCAAGCCCAGTGGGTTTTTGGTGGAGATTTGGCATTTTTTGTGGGATTGTTTCTCTGCTTCCAATGTCAAAGCCAACACACCAATTACTTTCCCTCCTCAAGATTGACCAGGATGTGCCCGAAGTCACAGCTTCAGTCTAGAGGTAAAAAAGTATGCTCTTTAATGTTTGACCAGGTGGATTAGGCCCTAGTGGACTGTACAATCTGTGAGGTGGAAATTGGACCAGACCCAGCCAGGATCAACCCCCAGGCACACTGCAGGCGAAACTCCTTATGTGTGATGGTGTTAGAGCTCTGAGGCATATCCTGGTAGATGAATTAGGCATTTGTAACCAGTGATCTCAACCGTCCTGTCCGACAGCCGGGGACGGGACGGCGCCAAGACCGTCCGTCCCGTCCTAGCTTATGAATGACGGCTGGACGGCCGTTGTCTGCCACTGATGGCGTTTTCGTCGTCCCCGGCCGACATCCACCGTCCCCGGTCGACATTGGGCGGTTACAGAATATACAAAATATATTTAGATGATTTACAATCATGATTGATAATCAAGTCCTGATTGCGCGCGGCAAGAGTTATCAATGGATGTTGCTATGGATAGTTCTTATCTCAATTGTACTATAGTTCTCAAAGGCAAGTGGAGGCAAAAGTCATGTATATAAAGGCCGAACCTCGACCTGATTATCCATATTCCTCTTTATCTACCATCCAGTCGTGGATACAGCAGGGCTTGGTCTTTGGAGCAACGGAATCGGACATGGTACGGATGGAGCAGACAGTGTTCCTAAGAGGCCCGGCCAGCCGCCCGGCTATTTAGCGGCCTGCAGGCCCGGCCCGGCCCGGCCTCCATTCTGAAAGCCTGCGCTAAGGGCGGCCTAGCCCGGCCTGGGTCAGAAGCCGCCCGGCCGGCCGCCCGGGCTGCACGTGATTTAAAAAGCCTGCATCGGCCTGCATAAGCCTTGGTCTGGTTGATGGATGGAATACGGCAATGGCAGGGCTACGATGATTGAGTTGGATATGGTTTATGTTTCGTACTTTGGAGACATTCTAATTACAGGCAGCAGAGAATCTTTCGAACAAAATATTCTGTTTAGGCTTAGTCCGCCAAGAAAAACCGCCAGGCCGCCAAGAAAAACCTCCAGCCCGGCCGGAAAACCCGCCAGGCCCGGCCTGCACGTGATTTAACAAGCCTGCATCGGCCTGCATAAGCCTTGGCCTGGTTGATGGATAGAATACGGCAATGGCAGGGCTACGATGATTGAGTTGGATATGGTTTATGTTTCGTACTTTGGAGACTTTCTTAGTAAAGGCAGCAGAGAATCTTTCGAACAAAATATTCTGTTTAGGCTTAGTCCGCCAAGAAAAGCCGCCAAGGAAAAGCCGCCAGGCCGGCCGGAAAGCCGCCAGGCCCGGCCCGGCCCTCATTTGAAAGCCGCCGCTAAGGCCGGCCTAGCCGCTTAGGAACACTGCAATGCAGAGGGGATCATTATCTCATTCTCCAGCAAATCACCGAAGACCTCCTGGGCCTTCTTCACAGTGGTGGTCTTCTTCCCTGGCAACTTTCTTAGCCTCTCTTGCTGAGATTCGAAGCCATGTACAGTACAGTACTGAGAATTGTGACTGGTGCATTATCAAACCACAAATGTGCACCAATCAGTTGGCCAAAAAGGCTGTCCTTAACGGCAAGTACTTTGAAGGTACTCATATTTCCCAACACCTTGCTTTGGGATTTTGAGTTCTGGTGGAAATCCAGCTGAGGAAGAACATGCTGTTCCACAGGTTCCCATATACAAATCATGATCCAATCTTCCCAACAATGAAACTGTGATATAAAAGTTATCCATGTAGACTGTTCAATACATAGTACTGGGGAGCTTTCGTAAGAGATGGTATGCCAGTCTCCTGTTCATCGGCAAAAGTGCAAATCGACTATAGGCTGCGCTACGCGTACACGCGCACACGCGCAGCTCATAGCAAGCTTCCCGTGGACCCCTGCGCGACGCGCAGCCTATAGTCATCTATAGTCGATTCATAGAGATGTGCGTGTGGGCCTATGGACCTATATACGGTTGGCGGCCGGAGACGGACCTATACCTGTCGTTACTGCCTGGAGTCCTCGCTGTTATACCGGTACTGTACACACTATCGCTGCGAGTCCATTTTACAGCCCGCTGGCACTTGAGAGCCTGCTTGGGAGCGTGCTTGATAGCCTGCTTGATAGCCTGCTTCAGAGCCTGCTTGAGAGAGCCGCGTTTGAGAGAGCCGCTCTTCGGGAGGAGTAGAGTTTTCCACGGGAAGCTTTTGGCCGATGGAAAACTCTGAGTTTGTGGAAGCTTTGGCTAATAGAAGGCTCTAAGTCTGTTAAAGCTTTGACATTGACGTTGACATAGCCAGCCTACTTGACTAAGTGCTTTCGGTACCATCACCGTCACCATCACCATCACCATCAGCATCACCATCATGACCATCAGCCCCGGACCGAATGCGCGCACATACGCCCAAAATCGACGGGAAACTGGCTGCAGATTCTGCTGAGAAAACTGAGTCGGAGATCTGCTCTCCCCGAGATCCAATTGTCTACCTTTCCTGCAGAATCTAAGGCTGCAATTGTCAACACCATGACCTTGAGGCATCGTGAGATCTTGTCATGGTGGTCGCGCTAAAGATAGGGTTCAGACTACCATTTCGACCGACGTCATGATTTCGGCCAACATACGCCGCCTGCCACCTGCCACACGCCACACGCCACACGCCGCCCGCCCGCCGCCCGCCAAACACTGCCCGCCATACGCCACCAGCCTCACGCCTCCCGGTGCCTGGCGTCTGCAACTCAGCAAGCCTCTGGATCGAGCATGCAGGAGCATACATGGGAGCATATAGTCAAGTGAGATTGGGAGTGTCTTCCCTCTTGAGAGTGTACTTGGGAGCGTAGAGCCAAGTAGGCTGGGAGTGTGCCATCGAGTGCATTGGGAGTGTACTTGAGAGCGTACTCGGGAGTGTACTTGAGAGCGACTCGGAGGTGTACTTGGGTGTGTACTCGGAGGTGTTCTTGGGAGTGTCTTGAGAGCTGACTTGGGAGCGTACAGTCAAGCAGGCTGGGATTGTGTCATCAAGGGCAATTGGGAGTGTACTTGAGAGCGTGCTCGGGAGTGTGTTCGAGAGCGTCTTGGGTGCTTACTTGAGAGCGTACAGTCAAGCAGGCTGGGAGTGTGCCATCGAGTGCAATTGGGAGTGTACGTGAGAGCATACTCGGGAGTGTACTTGAGAGCGACTCGGAGGTGTACTTGGATGCGTACTCGGAGGTGTTCTTTGGAGCGTCTTGAGAGCTTACTTGGGAGCGTATAGTCAAGCAGGCTGGGAGTGTGTCATCGAGTGCAATTGGGAGTGTATTTGAGAGCGTGCTCGTGCTCGGGAGTATGCTTGAGAGCGTCTTGAGAGCTTACTTGAGAGCATACAGTCAAGCAGGCTGGGAGTGTGCCATCGAGTGCAATTGGGAGCGTCCTTGAGAGCATGCCCGGGAGTGTACTTGAAAACGTACTCGGAGGTGTACTTCGGAGCGTATTCGGAGTGTACTTGGGAGCGTCTTGAGAGCTAACTTGAGACCGTAAGTCAAGCAGGCTGGGAGTGTGCCATCGAGAGCAGTTGGGAGCGTACAGTCGGGCAGGCTGGGAGTGTGCAATTGAGTGCAATCAGGAGTGTACTTCAGAGCGTACATGGGAGCGTGCAATGAAGTGCATCTGGCAGCTTGCTTTCAAGTTTGTTGTATGCAGCGTGATGTATAGTATCCAGCGCACAAAATCGCCTCGGTGTCCGAACCGTTTCAAGTATCATCTTACTGTTGGTGTTATCTTTGGGAGATCGGGGGAGGATACATGGAAGTACCTTTTGATCTTCTCAAATGATGTTTGACCCATATACTCATAGATAGGGTGGGCAGGATTCAGCCCATCATGCTTCCTGTAGTCCCTCACTGCTGGCGAACTATACACCCCCATGTACAATACAATCCCCAATCAAACCCCTAGTTCTGATGCAGAAACATCCTTCTACTTCCTAGTACCCTCCAGCTGTCGTTCACTGGCTTTAGCAGCATCATACACATCGTTGTAGGCTGGCATACCCTCCAACAGAGATGGTGTCAAAAATAGGCTTAAAATCTCGAAGGGTTTTACTGTAGGCTGATTACAGATTTTGGATGTCAGGGTGTTGTAAGCAGCATGTGTGTGATAGCTTGGGATGATAGGGTGGAAGGTGGGAGGGTCCTGAAAGATCTGAGATGTGGGGAACTGAATTTGTGGGTCCATGGGTGTTGAAATAGTGATGATAGAGAAGCTTGATTGTGTATTCTATCTACGAGGGCCACAAGGCCAATATATATGAGAGTGCAAGTACGGCTGAATGCCATCAGCCCGTACCTGAGTCAACAGACATCTCCGGCCATAAGAGACATCACCGTCTCCGACCATACGAGACATCACAGTGTCCGGCCATTCAAGACATCTCCGTCTCTGGCCATACAAGACATCTCCGCCTCCGGCCAAGACACCTCTGTCTCCGGCTGAGACCTGTATATGCAACACTCCCCCTTTTGCTGTACACCGTAGAGCAAGAACCAAAAAATAGAAAAAGATAACGCAAGGTGATGCCCATAGTAGCCTAGTTAAACCCCTGTGATCATGAGCAGGGAAAGAGTACTACCGTAGCCTGAGGATGGCCATGTATAAAGAAACAAATAAATCCGCGTGCCCAAAAGAAAAGTGAAACAACATTAAATCCAACTTTAAATCCAGCGTTGAATAGTCCCCTATTACCATAACCCTATCGCCTTTGTGAATTTCTCGTCCTTATCCTTCGTCAAGGCCTTGGTTAGTATATCTGCCGCATTCTCGTTCGTATGCACGGACGAGTGTTCAACTCTCTTGCAGGTATGGAGATCTCGACTATTGTGATAGGAAACGTGCATATGCGTTGCGCGAGCTTTTATGATTGGTCTTGTGATGTGACTAAGTGTGCCATGATTGTCGCAATTGATCAGGAGCGGTGACATGTCTCTATCTCGAATATATCAGTGGAGCTGGAGGAGCCATATCGATTCACGGGAGCGCTCGGGGCAGGGGATGTATTCAGTTTCGAAAGTAGACATAGCGATGAGATCCTGCTTTCGCAACTGCCATCAGACAGCGCTGTTGCTGAGAAGGAAGACATGACCACCTTGAGATTTTCGGTTGGCACTAGCATTGGCCCAATCCGAGTCCGTGTAGCCAGTGAGTTGATCATTGCTGCCAGTGCTGGTGAAATGCAGTCGATAGTCCGCTGTGCATTCGAGATACTGGAGAACCCTTTTGGCTGCGGTGAAATGGCTGGTGAAAGTGTGGAAATTGTATTCGCAAAGTGCAGTGACTGCAAATGTGTAACACCGGGAGATCCACCCTAGGTCCTAATCAATAAAAGCCCCTAATAGCTTCTGGAGTAATAAAGAGAAGAATAATTAAAGCTTCACTCAGGATGCATATAGGATTATCACCGAAGGTAACAAGGTAACTTTTCCGTTCTCTGCTCCCAAAAGATAGTATCGACTAAAGAGTATCGTCTTTACGCTATCAATATTCCGGAGCACACGATTCAACAGTATCCTACTCAGAGGATCCTCTAACTAACACACTATCGTGTCAGTCTTCAGACTCCCTTTGGACTCAAGAGTATCGGCCCAGCAACCGGCACGTATACCCAAGGATCGACTGTCCTTAAGTGCAACGACTCCAAGTATCGACTTGTCTTATACAAAACAGCAATGTAGTTTCGCCTCAGCAGAAGGAGTAGGGCCGACTCAAGAGTATCCTCCAAACCACCACGTTTATTCAGGCTGGTCCTTCGGACTCTGAAGTATCGTCTTGCTCTCTTCCCGATCAACGACTTGCTTCAACGAAGGTACTAAGAATAACCAAGTATAAAGAGTGATGGGGTTTATCCGTGATATAGATCTGAAGAGGAACGTACAACTATGGACTTCAAAGGAGAAGTATCCTCTGTGACTTCAATACAGAACTAATAGATAATACACGCGAATAAAGTTAAGGCTTAACCACCAGGTCAAGAAGGCCAATAGGTATCCGTAGATAATCGGAATGTAGATTGTGTGTTCGATAGAACTGTTATCGATGTCCTTCCTCCTTGTCGGTATCGCTGATATATATCAGACAATCCACACCTTAAACAATCCAAAGACTGCCAAAGCCTATTTCGGAATTCTCATTCGTAACTGCCTTTGCCATCCTTGCTTCTACCATTGATGGTCGAGTTCGAACTCTCATGAGTGCTAACTAGGTCATCAAGGTAATGAGCTCGTATTGCGACACTATTGGTATTGGCGATATCTCTTACCGTTACGAGCTTATTTGAAGCCAACTATCAACAAATAGGTTCGTGTCACAAGAGCCAGTGAGAGTGCCCTCTCATATACCCACTGGGTACGTAACAGTTTAATGATTGCGGCAAACGACAGAACCCTTAATTTGACTACGCTTTATTGGAGCCAAATATACAGTATTCTGCAACTGAGCTGTTTTGCCATATATTGAACGGAGAGTA
>Ga0307514_10000304_pt1 | contig 119796 bp, 115 predicted proteins | sample 16_EM_MG_FD_203088 | JGI IMG/M metagenome (GOLD analysis project Ga0307514, IMG submission 203088) | Populus trichocarpa ectomycorrhiza microbial communities from riparian zone in the Pacific Northwest, United States - 16_EM | ecosystem: Host-associated > Plants > Roots > Unclassified... | reverse complement strand
CTGCGGGGTGAGAGGTTGCAAATAGTCATAAATGAAGTATTGGCTTCCTTTATAGGCAAAACAGACAGTGAAAAGCTCCCTGCCCCATCATGAAAATGAGCGTCAACGGAGCATCAACGATTCTTGGTCATGTATCTTCATTAATCTGGGGTGCAGGAGGTTGCATATAGTCATAAACAAAGTATTGGCTTCCTTTATAGGCAAAAGAGAATATGAAATGCTCCCTGCCCCATTTTGAAAATGAGCGTCAATGGAGTGTCAACGATTGTTGGCCTTCCATTATGGTTAATTACCACAGGCTGTGGCCATTATTGTCTATATACAAGGTATTGACTGTTTTGGGACGCTAAAAGGCTCACAAATACTTAGTAGTAGCGGTGTGAATAATATGGATTGTTACTGTCCCAGAAGATGTGGCGGGAATATTCCGCATAGATCTGCCCATAAAGGCTGCCATATTCTTGTTTATGGATACTTTTGATCAAGCTCCACTCATATTACCGATGATGCAAGACCCAAAATCGTTGACGCTCTGTTGACACTCATTTTCATGATGGGGCAGGGAGCGTTTCACTGTCTGTTTTGCCTATAAAGGTGGCCAATACTTTGTTTATGACTATATTTGACCCTTCGGACCCCCAGATTACCCAAAATACACGACCAACAATCGTTGATGCTCCGTTGACTCTCATTTTCAGGATGTGGTAGGGCGCGTATGTCTATACGTTTTGGTTATTAAAGCGGCCAATACATTCTAAATGGACTGTAACGTACCTATGGCGCTATTTTACAATCAACAGTAGCATATCTGAATGCAACCATAAATGTGAAACCCGACACGCGGAACCGGAGATTGGAACCGACGGGTCTAGCCAAACCCGTCGAAACCCGTGGGTTGACGGGTATGGGTCCGGGTTTGGCCCGCCAAGAGTCAGCGGGTCGGGTTTTTGGACAGGTCTGGAACCGAACCGACCAGTTTTTGCGGTCCAAACCCGGACCGCTGGCGGGTTACCCGGACCCGTTGCTAACAGTAGTTGTGGGTCGGTATTTTTCTTACACCTTAGAGGGTGGACAGATTGGTTATAATTTGGAGTTTATTGGTGAGGTTTTGGGTGTCTGTTTAGTGTATGCTTAATATTATTATTACATCTGTCATATGCATACATGAAGGGCTGTATTGAGAATTCATAATGTTGCGATAAATCATTCAGATATTTGTGTTTAGGAAAAGCAAAGTGGTGGCAATAAGACTCCATGTACGGCTATCATGTGATTGTTGGTTTGATTCCTTTTCCCACTAGAAGTTAGCCTTAATGAATAGTAAAATGTGAATGGTTTTCTTTTATTGCGATAATGATTTTTGTCATAGCGATGTAATCAACCACCCTGTGGCATGCATTTCACCTACCATTCTGAGTTTCGAGTTCCCATCCATCGAATCAGTTGGAAGCATGTGTGGCAGTACTAGGCAAGATCCAAGAATTGTTGACAGCATAATGACATCAGCAAACATGATAATTGACTGTTTTCAGCTGCACTATGAGTACGCACACTCACGTACAGCTCGTTGCAAGCTTTCCGTGGACCCCTGTCTGACATGGAGCCTATAGTTGTCTATAGTCGATTGATACAGATGTGCATATGGGTCTATGGAACAATATACAGCTGCCGGCCAGGGATGGACCTATACCTATCTGTCTTTACTGCCTCCAGTCTTCGCCATTATACCAGTACTGTACACAGCATCACAGTGAGTGGCATCAAAGCCTGCTGGCAATTGAAAGCCTGCTCTAGTGCCTGCTTGAAAGCATAATTGAAAACATGCTTGATAGCCTGCTTGAGAGAGCCATGTTTCAGAGAGCCACGTTTCAGAAGGAGTAGAGTTTTCCATGACAAGCTTTTGGCCGTTGGCACACTCTGAGTTTGTGGTAGCTTTTGCTAATAGAAAGTTCTACATCTGTGGAAGCTTTGGCTAACAGAAGGCTCGAAGTCTGTAGAAGCTTTGGCTAATAGAAGGCTCTAAGTCTGAGATAGCTTTGAGGCTAATGTTGACATAGCCAATCTACTTGTCAAGGTGCTTCTGGAACTATGATCACCATCAGCGACACTGTGACCATTGGCATTATTACCATCAACAACATTACCATTGGCTCAGGACCGAATGAGCACACAAATGCCCATGATCGATTGGAAGTGTGTACTAGTTTCCACAGGAATACCTGAGTCGCAATTCTGCTCTCCCCAAAATCCAATAGTGTACTTTGGCTGCAGAATGTAAGGCACCAATGGTCAACACCTTAACCAGGAGGCATCGTGAGATCTCGTCATGGTGGCAGTGCAAAGAATATTGTTCACACCATTATATCGACCGACGTCATGATTTTGGCCGCCACCACTTGCCCCTCACTTCCTGCCTTCCCCCTGCTGGTACCTGGTACCTGCAACTCAGCAAGTCTTTGGATCGAGCACCCAGAATTACACATGGGAGCATATAGTCAAGTTGGTTTGCCTGTTAAGTGAATAGTTGGGAGCATGTGCAGGAGTGTACTGGAGAACGTTTTGGGAGCATTCTTGGAATCATCAGTCAAGCAGGATAGGAGTGTGCATTGGAGTGCAATTGGGAGTGTCCTTGAGCGCATGTCTGGGAGTGTCCTTGGGACCCTCTATAGATCTTTATTTGAAGCGCAAGTCAAACAGGCTGGGAGTATACAATCAATTGTAATCAGGAGTGTAAGTCAGAGGGTATTTGAGAGCATGTAATGAAGTGCATTTGGCAGTATATTGAATGCAGCACGATGTATATTATCAGACGCCCATAATTGCATGCATATCATTGTAATCTAGTCAACTAACATGTCCATAGGATCCCATTGTGTTACACATCAATTATGATGTTTAATACTGGCTGAAAAACAGCATCTCTATAAGTTATGCATTGTGTAAGATCATGTTTCCCAGTGAAGTCAAAACACAACTATGCTTTTAATCATATCAATCTTTTCTTTCCTTTACACTACGGTTTAATTCATTTACTATGCATTCACTCAGATTTCCTTTAGTCACTCCTTTAATTTGTTTGTACTTATTACTTGCAGTCTTGTTAAATTATGATACAAAGATACCACACATCTCCTCCTCCTCATCTTCCATCCAGGAGCAGAAGATGCAGATGATCTATCTGCGATGATAATCTTGATGACGATTTCAAAACAATTCATCATGTTACCAACAGATCAAGGTAACCTGTCATCTGTCTGAGTGTGGACTGCAACAATGTACTAAGTTGGTTCTAGTACAATCCAAAAATACAATGCCCTGCTTCCTGGCAGGCCAGTCGCATATCTCTACCCATCCACCTGCAGGTATTGCTGGATATGATTAGATTTGTTGGTTTACATCTTTGCTGGTGGGTTTTGCCTTGTTCTATTTATGGTGTGATGTGGATATTCCAGTGATAATTTGAATATATTGCGTTTGGTCTGTCATGGTCGGTTCTTGATGTATTGGCCACATTTATAGTCCAATGGAAGAGAGACATGCTCCCTGCCCAATTCGGAAAATGAGAGTCAACGAAGCATCAGTGATTTATTTTGCAGAATTTGGAAAATCTGAGAGGTGATCGGATGCAGCCATTCATAAATGAGGTATAGGCAGCCTATATACGCAAAAGGGAAAGTGGCATACTTCTTACGCCATCTTGACAATGAGCATCAACGGAGTGTCAATGATTTGTGGACTTGTAAGTGATGTTATTCAAGAGTGAGCTGGTCGTTGTTATACATAATTAAAGTATTGACTGCTGTTTTATGCCAAAGGGAAAGTGACCCATGCCCTGCCCCATCTTCAAAATAATTGTTAACAGAGCATCAACCATTTTGGTCCATGCTGGATGGTAAATCAAAGCGTGCTGTGGCTGGTATTGTTGATATATGAAGTTTTGACTGGATTTATAGGCTAAAATCCTTATTCACATTGAGTTGCAACTGTGAAATTATAATAGGATATGAATGTCCAGGAGGGTGTCATGGGAGTATCCCTTCCTTATCTGCCTATAGAGGCTAGCAACTCCTTGGTTATAGATGTCTTCTATCAAGAGTGACTTAGATTACCCAAGATACAAGACAAAAAATTGTTGACACTCCACTGACGTTCATTGTCAAGATGGGGCAGAGAGCATATCGCTTTCTCTTTGGCCTGTACAGGTGGCGAATACTTTGATTATGTATACCAACAACCAAATCAATCTTTATTTACCATACTTTCAAGATCAAGATATTTTGACACTCAATTGACAATCATTGTCAAGATGGGGCAGGAAGCTTATCGCTTTCTCTTTGGCCAATAGACGGAGCCAATACATTAATTATATATAATAACAACTAAGTCACTTTTTAATCACCTTACTTAAATAACCAAAAATCAATAACATTCTGTTGATGCTCATTTTGCCACAGGTGTATCTGCACTATGAAACCATTCAATTTAGCATAGTATATCGGTAATCAGCTGATCTATCGTCTTCATGTACTTTCTACTTTATCACAACATTGTTGTTTAATAATGCACATAGATTTTTCCGTTAAACTATTCTTTAAGGTGTCTGCTAATTGTGGATAGTAATAATACTGAAAAATCCCATTCCTTTCTATCAAGGCTCGACATCACTGTCAGGTTTGCTTAATACGCTACTCTCATCTGCAGAATGGATGGCAGCTGCAATACCATCTAGCGGTTACTGTATTTACCTGCAGATGTTTCGTATTCAGTCGGCAAATCTGGAACACAATTATCATCACGCATGCGATGCTCAGCATATGCATAGTGGGAGCAATTGTTGTGTATTTGGAACCGGCCGGTTTTATATGTCTGTGTGGTAATGGCCTTGCCACATTAAAAATCGATGATTTTTTAAGCGAACTGGCCAATTAAGTCCACCAATATTGATCAGATAATTTAGAGCTTGGTATGTGAAATATGCAGCTTCGCATGGCGCATCTTGTCGTGGTCCTCGATTTTCGATATCTTCAAAAGTCAGTAAGTTGTGGTGCAAAAACATTGTTTTTGGACCAAAAATGACTCTATTCTCATAGCAGCTTGCTGAGTGGCAAAGATATCAAACTTTGGAGACCACCAAAAAATGCGCCATGCAACGCTGCACATTTCATGTCCCAAGCTCTGAATTTTCAAAACAATATTGGCAGACTTCATTGAGGGAACCGTTTGGCAAAAACAGGAACTCAACCAGACGGTTCCGAGATTTGTTGCAACCGGAATAGTAGAAATGGCCCGAAAATGGAATTGTTGCTGACAAAACATATGTATCAAGATTGAAAAGCTGAGTGTTCGTACGAAGAGTATAAATATAATCATATGTGGGTGGCGCACCTTTGATTGGGGATATTTTACTACCAGTATCCTCATTAGATAGTGAGGGTAGAAATCAGTGCGGAAGTGGCGCCAGATCTGCTGGAGGTGGACCCATTTCATTGTGTCTCCAGTGTGTCTGTAGAGCCTTTGCTCTGCAATTTTGGCAAGGATAGGAGTTGTCTATTTGATTTTTACAAACCATTGGCAGGTATCTTTCAATCGCAGTCTTCACAGTTCTGTACCAGGGAAACTCAATTTGCCGCCTCTTCCCTTCGTAGACTGCTGCATGAGGTTTTTTCATCAGGTATTGCATTTCCTCTATTGGTGTAGGCAACAACCCTCATTTGGCCATATTGGCGATATTCAAGGCTAGCCACTTGTTGGACTATTCAGGTGGTACATGACCTGCACATCTCATCATTGTAGCTGATATGTTCAACACCTCGAAGGAATAAGTTGCTGCATGTAAAAATGAGATTGAACTAATATCTCTACCATATATGACTCCATAGCCTCATCAACGGTGTATATATCCTATTCTATTCACTCTTGGGGATAGTTATTTCACAATTCGCCTTCAAAAATCCGACAGCTAACAATATCTTGAACATGGAGCTTGTTGACACTGTGGATTAATATCTTGGTTGACCAGGGAGGTTTTCCATTCCGGGCTGCTACAAATCGGTCGTGTAGCGCTCCACATACTGCAGCGGGGGATTTTATTGTTACTTGACTGCCGTCTACCTCGGAATGAATGTACTCACATCCTATCCCATGCTGCTTCTTGTTCGTGCTGCTTTCAGTTCACACGTCGATTGTTAAAGTTGGGTTCTGGTTCATATTTTCGGTTACTGTATTGGCAGAATCACTGTGGACTGACTGGTGCCCGCATTTCTGCTGTGTTACAGCTGGTGGTTCATGGAATACAGCGCTGGCAGTGTGGCTCAGCTTGGATCCACTCTCACCTTGTTGATGCATTTCCGGAGTTATGGCTTGCTGTTGTGGAAGAGATCAGGAAGAAGATAATGAAATGAAGTGGGAAGTCCTGAGGAACACATTGTTAGCTTCAAGTCACAATGGGATGAGTGATAACCACATCAGCAAAACCTGAATCGGTCAGAAGGCCTGATGCAAATCTTCAAGATACTGCGGTCAATCTTGAAGTGCTGCCAACCACTTCCAGATGCTCCGAAGCTCCTCTGGAGCTAAGCAAAGTGCTCTCAGACTCTGTAAGAGCATCTGAAGTTATAGAGGTGAATTCAGCATGCTCCATATAGAATAGTCAAAGTTTGGACCAGATGAGACTTCAATGCAGGTCTGCAGGAGACTTTGAAAGCAGCTGAGACTGCTACTCAGCTCTGCAGGAGAGTTTGTGCTGGATTCTCCCAGCAGTAATTGTTAAGGTTCCAGAAATACATGGTATTTTGTTTATCATATACATCGTTGTTACTGTTGCAAGATTCGCTACATCATCAGATGGCATGTATTATGGAAGTCTCCATATATAGACATACAGTACTCAAGCGTAATTAGAAGAGCCCCTGGAGATACCCATTGAGGGAACTTGGAGATACTGTTTGAGGCCATTGTGGCAGGACAATTCATTTCTCACCACCACCACAATCCAGGTTGATGGGGAGACGATGGCAAGGGTTTTGAGAGATACAGGAATAACAGAGATGGATTCAGTAACAGAGAGTATATTTTTGGGAGACCCCAGCATGGGCAGATATCATTTCAATAAATGAAATACACCCTCTAGGTGTTTCTACTCTTGGTGCCACGCATTCTTGCTGAGCTTACATAGATCCACACAATTGTGTGATTCCTCATGCACTCTTGCCCAGTCTTCATTGATCCATGCAATTTGTGTGATTCCTCACTGCCATGTAGCCTATCACATCCACACCCTCCCTGCCTTCTAGCTCGGATGATTCACAAAATAATGAGGGAGCGAGGTTGATGATTCACTTCTACCCAGCGAGTGAGTTGAACTCAGACTGGCACTGCATGGCTACAATAGAGTGAGTCTGGAGATGCACTCCAACACCATGATTGAGTGAGTTTGGAGATACACTTTGAGCAAGTGATCAAGTAAACTCAGAGATAGACTTGCACGCCTTGGTAGGGGGAGCGAGGAGATGCACTCTGAGACCGTGATCGAGTATGTCTGGAGAAGCACTTGCAAGGCCATGAACAAGTGAAATTGGAGGGGTGGGTGGAAATGAATGATCAGGAGGGAGGCGCAACTGGAGCTCAGGCTCTAGTTAATAAGAAACTCAAAGTTGTGGCAATGTAGACAGTTGAGCAAAACAATGTCTGCCACGAGGTGAGAGATTGATTGTAAGATAAGCAGTCGATCTTGGGATAATGCAGAACATGGTGTGTGCTGTACTCGGTGTCAACCTTGTAACCATGGCATGGAAAGATACAGAGGGATGACTTAACTTCATGTTTTGAGAGGATGGTAGAGTTGAGAATGAGAAAGAGAAATGAGGGAAATCATGATGAGAAACAGGGACATAAGACAGATTTATGGGCAAGTTATTTATATGATTCCGGATATGGCAGGTATGAGTCTCAATCCGAGGGTACATTATACTGATACTAGGTCATCTTACCCCGATCAGGCACTTTGTATCTCTGATTTCTCATATGCCGTCATATCTGCCGTATGGTGGGCATTTATATCCCTCATCTCTGTTTCTCATCCACAACACAACCATCATCGCAGAACACAAACTGAAGTCATCTCTCTCTGCCTTTCCATGCCATGATCATGAGTGAACACCAAGAACAGCATTCACAGAGTACAGCAGACACCGAGGACAGTAGACTCCAAGTACAGCATAAACCGTGTACAGCATCCACTAATGATTGTTGGTCTTGCCTTTATTCACACAATTATAAGTTGATTTTTCAAAGTACCATTAGCTTCCAGCATGCCTACCTACAAGATTCACCACCTCCAGGCAAGCTTTCTATGAGGGTTCAACAGTACAGTCACCTTGTCACATTTACACAGTTGAAAGTTAACTAACTGATGAGTCGAGTCTCATCAGCATCTGGGTCACCTTCGATTGACCGCCTCCAAGTTCTCCTCCAATCTTGCTTCATCAGAACTATCATGTACATCTCAAACCTCAATCATGGCCTTGGAGTGCAGCTTCAAGTTCACCCCATCACAGTCTGCAATGGAATCACCAACCTTGCTTCATGATGTCCTCCAAGTTGGCCCAATAGTGGCGTCGAAGTCCATCTCCGAACTTGCTTGATCCTGTCCTCAGAGTGCATTTGTTTGTATACTCAATCATCGCCTGGAAGGGGATCGCCATCAGCAAAATGTATTTTGGTCTGGAAGCTATACACAAACCTCCCAGAAGGTGTGATTGCCCTCACATAGTGTTAGCAACAGGTCCGGGTAACCCGCCAGGGGTCCGGGGTTGGTTTGGTTCCAGACTTGTTCAAAAAACCGCACAGCTCGGTGTTGGCGGGGTTGTTACCCGGACCGGACATACACCAGCTGTTTGTTTACCGTTTTATCATACAGTAGAGCCTTATTTTCGCTGAGTCAGAACTTTGCCTCCAATTAAGTATTTGAGATGTGATCGCATCACAATATGATACATACGTAAAAGTTGCAGTTTTAGATGCTCTTTCACCTCCGGTTGTCCAATTTGCGATCCGATCACTATTGATTGAGTTGCTGTGAAATAATGCCTAATACGAGGCGGTTTTGGAAGCGACTCAATGAATAGTTATCAGATCGTAAATTGGACAACGGGAGGTGAAGAAGCATCGAAAACTACATCTCTTACATATATATCTTATTGTGATACAATTACGACTCAAATAGGTAATTGAACCCAAAGTTCTGAGTTTGCGGAAATGTGGAACTGGCCAAAATACTGCGTGTTCAGTGCTGTTCGGTTTTTCAATGTGATAAATCCTGTTGCAAAAGTTCCAGCTTGGTTTCAATCCGGACCTGGAACCGAACCGCAAATTTGACACTGTTTCTAACACTACTCTCACAACACCTTCAAAGTACTTCCAAATGCTCCCTGCCTCCCCCTAGAGCTTTGGAAAGTGCTCTCAGACTCTGCATGAGCAATGTGAGGTGCTTTTGAAAGCATCTACAGTGATGGAGGTGCATTTAAGATGCGTCGAAATTTAACTATTAGGATAGTCAAATATTACAACTCATAAGACCTCTGCGCAGATCTGCGGGAGAATGTGAAAGGACCTGAGACCGCTGCACGGCCTTTGCGTGAGATTCAGTACCATATTCTCACAATACTGGTTGTTAGGATTCCATAACCACAACGCATATGATCAATTAGACTGGTCTTTGTTACAGTCACAAGACTCGCTACATCACAACATGGCATTAAGTATCTCAGTGTCTCTATATATATAGATATATAGATATCCAGAGAGAATGAAGATGGACTCAGCGACAGGCAGTATACATTTGGGAAACCCCCAGGATAGATTCACATCATCTCATTATATGAAATACACACTCTATTCTTCCCAGCGCTGGGTCTCATGCACTCTTGTGGAGCTCTTGTAGATCCGGGTGATTTGTGTGGATGCTCATCCACTCTTGCCAAGCGTTCATAGATCTACACAATATGTGTGGCTTATTATGGCTGGGTATCCCGTCATATTCTCACACCCACTTTCTATCCTTCCCGAGTCAGAACCGCTCTGTCTTATGAATTGCTTTGAGATACTATGTGATGTGCAGTGGAGTTTTAATCTTGAGCTGTCTGTGTTCTACATCAACAAAATGTATTTTAGTTACTGGAAGCCTCCAAGTGTATCTGAGAGGATGTGGAGTGTAAGCTTAGATACATCAATTTCAGGAGAGTATTAGACCCTAGGTGGGTATTCTGGTCGGCCTTCGGAATAACTGGGATCTGCGATGACTGGTACACCAGTACTGTTGAAGTTATTATGATAAGTTTGGGAACACCACGGAGTGCTGGGGAGAACTTTGGGTCCAGCTTGAAGAACCAGCCACAAGTTTGGGAGGGCCAACGTCAAGCCTGGAAGCACCAGCAACAAGTTTGGGAGCGCTGACAACAAACCTGGGAGCGCTGACAACAAGCTTGGAAGCGCCAACCACTAGCTTGGGTGTGCTGCCAACAAGCCTGGAAGTGCCAACAACAAGCCTAGGAGTGCCGACAACAAGCCTGGGAGTGCCGACAACAAGCCTGGGAATGTCAACAATAAGCCTGGGAGGGCCGACAACAAACCTGGCAGTGATGACAGAAGCCTGGAAGCGCCGACAACATGTCTGGGAGCACCTCGAATCCAAGCGAAGCAGCCTGGGCAAACCATCTTCATTGGGAACAGTGCTGGTGCGCCTGGAAATCTTAGCTAATACTTATAGTTCAACGATTTTTACAACTCATGTATTCAGTTCATATTGTTATCTATGAATCTGTGTATCTATGTATCAATATAGCAACCCATCTCCACAACATATATCTGGACTGTCTGCAGGCGGTGCTTGAAAGCGATTTGTGATGCCAATGATGATGACAATCAACTGAACGCAGAGATGCACCTGGAGGCTGTGCTTAAGCGAGATTGGAGTGGCACTTCGGAGGCCATAATTTTTCGACCTTGGAGGACGTACTGGAGCTAGATGGTATGCCACGATCGAGTGAACGTAGAGATGCACTCTGAAGACGTGATCAAGTGAGGTTGGGGATGTACTTGGAGGCCATCATTGTGCGGACTTTGGGGCCATGATTGAGTGAGCATGGAGATGCACATGGGAGGCAGTAATCAAGCAAATTGAGAGGCTGTGATCGAGTGAGATTTGAGATGCACCCTGAGGCAGTGATTGGGCAAGTTTGGAGATGCACTTTTAAGGCATGATTGAATGAACTTGGACACCATGATTGAGCGAGTTTGGAGATGCACTTCGGTGGCCATGACTGTTCAAACATGGGGGCTGTAATCGAGCGAGTGTGGAGGCGATGAACAATTAAACTGAAAGATACACCCTGAGGCCGTGATTGAGCGAGTTTGAAGATACACTTCGAGGCCGTGATCAAGCGAGACTGGACGAGTACTTGGCAGTGGTCAATGAACAGTGCGCCAAGTACTGATACTGGACTCATCAGTTAGTTAACTCATAACCGTAGGAGTATGACAATAGTAGTTTACTGTTGAGCTGACATGGAGGGCAGCCTGATGGCGGTCAATCGTGTAGGGTGGCATGGCGGAAGCTGAACCTCCATTCAGTGGTCAACTCGTAATCATGAGAATAACGGGAAGAGAATCAAAGTTGGGTGGATGCTGTACTCGCTGTATGATGTACCCAGTTTCTACTGGACTTCGTGTATGCTATACACGGTGTATGCTGTACTCAGTGTTCACTGTACTCGGTGTATGCTGAACTCGGTGTATGCTGTACTCACTGACAACACATGATCGTGGCGTGGAGAGATAGAGACGGATGACTTAACTTTGTGTTCGGCAATGATGATAAAGTTATAGACAAGAATGAGTGAGATGGGGAGGAAAATGAGAACAATATGGAGGATACGAGCAGATATGAGATATCAGCGGTATGACTTTCCTGCTTGGGTTGGGAATCGCTCCCGTTGGTGTAATTACACCCCAGATCGGGACTTGTACCTGCCATATGGGGGATGATATATTGACTCGCATACGAAATCCTTCTAAGTCCCAGTTTCACATGATACTTTCCCCCATCTCCTCTCATCTCTCTCTTTCTCATCCTCACCTCCACCATCACCTAAGAACATGAATTTATGTCAACCCTGTGTAACTCTCCATGCCATGAGTATTAGTTGATGCTGAGTACAGTATCCACCGTGTACTTAGTTCTCCCAAGATTGGCTGTCTCCCGCTCCCAGCAAGTCTCTAACATTTCATCTCTCGGCCGACCATGTACTACTCAACTCTCAAACAATCCTACAATTACTGGTTAACCAATAAATCGAGTCTCAGCTACCTGTCGCAACTCCCAACCAATCAACCGCCTCAAAAGGGACTGCCTCCTGATCGAGTATCTCCTGATGGACCACGGCCAGATCAACATCCTCCAGATTGACTGTCCTCAAATGCTCCTCCAATCTCAAACGAACATTGCATCCAAGTGCATCTCCAATCTTGATGGATCACAGCCAGAAGTAAATCTCTAGGTTCACATTATCATGGTGTGGTGATATGGTGGAAGCCTCATGGCTAGTGAGGGGAATGCGTGACACAGAGCTGTTTTCGCACAAGGAGGAGAATAGGAAAATGCTAAGAAGATCTGCAGGGGTACCCGGCCGGGAGGATCCACACACGTTGAATGGACCTATGAATGCTCGGCAAGATCAGTTCATGTCTGTTATCCCCGTATCTCTGTATGCCCCTGTGATTCCCCCATCTACGTATACCCCCCTCAAGCTTCCCCTAGTCAAACTGAATGGCGGTGGTTGTGGGAAACAGATTTTCTCCCCACCAAGGCATCCAAGTGCATCTCTACATTATCTCAATCTGTGTCTCGAGGTGCTACTCTGCTTACACTGGAGTACATTCTGCAGCCAGATAGACCGTATGTGTATGTACAGAGTCACTTAGATAATACATGCCAGACTATGATGTAACAAATCTTGTGACAGTAACAAAGATGAATATGATAAATGATATGCCTTGTGGTTTTGGAACCCTAAGAACCACTGTTGTGAGAATCTGGCACCAAGTCACCCGCAGAGCTTGCACAGAGGTCTCAGCTGCACTCAAAGTCTCCCACAGTCCTGCGCAGACGTTTCACCTGCTCCGATATTTGACTATCCTTGAAGAAGCATTCTGAACTGACCTCCATTCCTGCAGGTACTTTCAGGAGCACCTGAGAATGCTCTTGTAGACTCTGAAAGTACTTCGCATAGCTTCAGGGAAGCCTGGGAGCATCTGGAAGTACATAGAATCACTGGTGCGGTCGACCAGAGTGTTTGAGAGGCTTGCCTGTGGCTTCCGGACAGATTTACATTTTGCTGACGTATCTCCACTTTGGAACCACACCTTACCCAAATGAACTTGCATCCACGAAATGGAAATCCATCCAGATGCCACACGCAAGCCTCCCAGACACTCCAGCAGCCCTCACCAGTGCTTCTAAGTACTTCCAGATGCTCCCAGCCCCCCCTGGAGCATTGCAAAGTGCTCTCAGACTCTGGAAGAGCATTCTCAGGTGCTCCTGAAAGCACCAGCAGATATGGATGTGTATTCAGAACGCTATGAGATTTGACTATTGGGATAGTCAAATTTAGGAGTGGGAGAGACCTCTGCGCAGGTCTGTGGGGGACTTCGAGAGCAGCTCTGTGGGAGGCTTGGTGCCATATTCGCAACACAGTAGATCTTAGGTTTCGATTAGGACACAGCTCATCATCTATCATATCTGTCTTTGTTACAGTAACAAGATTCCCTACCTCATAAGATGGCATGTATTATTTAAGTATCTCTACATGTATACATATGGTCAATCTGACTACAGATGGTAGGTGAGCATAATCGGAGGAGCACCTGGAGACACCCTTTGAGAGAACCTAGATATGCACCACGTTGAGGCAGTTGTGGTGAAACGACGGAGCTAGAAGTCAGAGAGCCCACGACCAACTGTCTTCCACACATCTTACGACATCGAAACGAAAGTCGTGAGGGTGAGCGGATCTAGCTCGAGGAGGGTAGGAAACTGAGAAGATATGATACTACCTGGCCATGAGGATCTATGCAATTGCTTGGATCCATGAAATCTCGGGAAGAGCGAGTGAGACCAAAAGTTGGGAAACATAGAGTGTGTATTTTCGTTGCAGAACAACATGAGATAAAAATATGATGATGTCTATCTACCCTGGGGTCTCCCAAATATATACTCCACATTGCTCATTCCACCTCCATTACCCCTGTATCTCTTTTCACTTACCGTGGCTCCATAACTATGTACTTGGAGACCTCGATCGAGAGAAATTGAAGATGCACTTTGAGGCCTCGATCAAGTGAACTGAGAGATGTACCTGCAGGCCATGATTGTGCGAGTTTGGAGATGCACTTGGAGCCCAGAATCAAGTGAACTGAGATATACACTCTGAGGCCATGATCAAGTGAGTTGGTAGATGCAATTGCAGACAAAGATTGAGTGCACTGTGAGATACACTCCGAGGCCGTTATTGACTGAGATTGGAGATACAATTGGAGACTGACATTGAGTGAACTCAGAGATCGACTTGGAGGCTGTGATTGAGCGAGTTTAGAGTTGTGTTAGTGATGGTTAAATTTTTGAACCGTTTCTACTGTAGCGGATCGAAGAAAACCCTGAACTGGCAGATTCCTTTCCGGATTTGACCAAACGGTTCCCTCGATTAACTCCACCAATATCGATTAGAATGTCCAGAGCTTGGGATGTGAAATATGCAGCTTTGCATGGCGAATCTTTGGTGGTCTCCAATGTTCAATATCTTTAAAACTCAGTAAGTGGCTTTGAACATATAGTCATTTTCGGTCCAAAACAATGTTTTTGCGCAACCACTTGATGAGTTTTGAACATATCGAAAATCGGAGATGATCAAAAGATGCGCTATGCAAAGCTGCATATTTCACATACCAAGCTCTCAATTGTCTGAGTAATATTGGGGAACTTAATTGAGTGGTTCGCTTATATAATCGTCGATTTTGGATATGGTGAGGCCATTGCCACACATACCTATAAAACCGGCAGTTTCCAAATATGGAACTGTTGCTAACACTAGTTTGGAGATACACTTGGAGGCCAAGGTTGAGTGGACTCAAAGATGCACATAGAGGCCGTGATTGAGGGAGTTTGGAGATGAACTTGTAGGCTATGCTCGAGCGAGATTGAAGGAGTACTTGGAGGTGGTACAATTGGAGGGAGGCGCGACAGCATCTGAGACTATATTGATCGGTTCACATGTAATTGTGGGAATGTATAGAGTTCCATACAACAAAATCCATCAAGAGATGAGAAACTGGCTGGGAGCGGAAGACTGCCGATCTTGAGATGATGCTGTACTTGGTGTATGCAGTACTCGGTGTTGAGTCAGAATTATGGCATGGAGAGTTACAGAGGGATGACTGCACTTCATGTTCTTAGGTGATGGTAGAGTTGAGCACAAGAAAGTGAGACATCAGAGCAGAAGGAGGAATTTATGATGACAAACTGGGACTTCAGAGGATTTCGTGTGCAAGGCAATTGACCATCCCCAATACTGCTGGTAGGAGTCCCGATCCGGCGGGTAATTGCACTGACATGACGTCATCTGAACCCAAACACGCAAGTCAAACTCTGGATTTCTCATAGCCGGTCATATCCTCCATATCGCTCTCATCTTCGTCCCCCATCTCTCTTTTTCTCGTCTACAACTCTATATCAGCAAAATGTAAGTTAGTCGTTGGGAGTCTCCAGGAGTATGTGGCCGGAGGCGGAGTGTAAAGTTAGGTGTGTCAATTTCAGGAGAGAATCAGACCATAAAAGGTCATTCCAGCCAGCCTTCGGGGGAACTGGGATCTCTGATTACTGGTACAGGAGCACAATGGGAGCGGTAGCGATATGTTTGGAAGCAGCTGGGTGTTACACATTTCAAGTAGTCACAGTTCCAGGGTCACGCGATATCACTTGATTATGATATCAGGTGGCGAAGAAATATGGTTCATCAATTATAAGTCAGCACTATCACCACACCAATGATCACCAGGCACATGTCTGTCAACTACATTATCACCACCCACCTTCAAGTGTTGTCATAGTGGTAGTGGTGTGTTAGTACAATGCAAACACCCATCCCGATGTTCTCTAAGAATGAAGATACTGAATGACACCTGCCATCATCACCTCTATATGAAGCATGTTGCAATTGATATTGCTTAGAGCGAGGAGGATAAAGATACTTGTGCACAATACAATGAAGGGCTGTTGAATAATACAATGAGGATGATGATCCGGAAGACAATATACTGATGGGTACCACTCAGTCTTGAGCTACATATAGGAGAGATACATCAGCAAAATGAATAATGGTGTGGAAGTGATAACCGAACAACTCAGCAACTCTGAACAGCCACAATGATCCTTCCAGATGCTCCCAGATGCTCCCAGACTGGCTGAATGCAAAGCGATGTGCTCTCAGGTGCTCTGAGACTACTTCACCGGTGCTTCTGAATACTCCGGAAGTTGTGGAACAGAATCCAAGAATATCCTGAAGAGTATATAGTTGTCTTCAAAATCCTTCCAAATCAAACTATTAGGATGTGCAAATTTCAGAGCTATTGGGAGTATTGGCCGTGTCTCTGAAAGTATTCCGGTGCACCTCAAACCTGGAGCCATACTCTCAGGGAGTGATTATTATAATGTTTATATGAAATAGTACAATTCAATTAACTATCTTCTGCACACCTTGATTCAGGCATTGTAACTTTAATACACAGTCCAGTACATATCTAAATCCACATGATTATTTACAAGCCATACGCTATCAATTCTATCTGATGCAGCATTACTCTCTCGCGCCAAATGTGCAGGTCCAACAATTGCTCCGACATGTACAATATGTATCTTATCAGTCTGTTTGACAACCCGGATGAACCCGTCAACACAATCAGCCCAACCATGCAGATCTTTGTTCTTTGTTGGAATCACCACCGCATATTCTTGAGGTTGAGGATGTAATATCGATTGTTGGGTCTTCTTGCACCTCTTACAGAAGGTGGATATCGATTTTTCAGCGGGCAGGTGCTCCTGAAATTGGAGAATCTGATTCCGTGGAGTCCAGCTGAAGTATCATACTGGGAAAGAAGGAACTCCACCGTGGAAGGTGTTATCGAGGTCACAGTCCATATATTGGACCCAGATGTTATGAGATTCAGGCATGATCCCTTGGTTGGCATTGGTATATTCTACCGTGCAATCAAGTCCCAGACGCTCAACAGATGTAGGGCAGTGAAATGGTTGATGGTAGTACAACAGCCCATTCTGAAGTTTAATAAATACACTGTCTATGAGTATATTCTTATCATATCCCAGCACCAGTCCACTAACTTCAAGTCCCCAGTTGTCTTTAATTTGTGTACAGAATAGCTGTCCAAAATTAGGAATGCCGAAATCTACTGATGCATTTCTGAGTGAGGTTAATTTGATACTTCTGCACACGCCGCAGGCATGAGATACTCTCAAATGATGTACCTGTTGTGTTACAGGGTGGAAAAATAGCTCTTTCTGACAATGGTGGAGGCGTAAAAGATGGGCTCAGCACGTATTTCGCTGATTATTGGCAGCTGATAGTAGGGTGACAACTTTCGCAGAATCAATATCGTACCAGCCTTGACGGGCAAGATATGACAGTATCTCGTCTATATAGTTAAGACCGGTACACTGGTCACTGTGTTTGAGCATCTGTTGAATGTAATTAACTTTGTTGGTAGATTGATATGCCTCTTTCACATTGCTGATAGGCAGCCATTCAGATATATCAGTGGTGGAATTTTTGCTGCCATCCATTCGCCGAATTGACTATGATATACGGCTCACAAGATTCATCTTTGGATATCCGAAATGGATTACACGCTGTTCGATGGTTTTCCGGAGCCCCTGAATGCCGATTGCCTGCCACCAAGCTTCAAACTCGACCAAGCAGATGGAGAATTCCTTTGTGAACCACATCTAGTCTTTTGAAGTGATACCATAAATACCTCTCGCGAGCTGATTCACAATGCAGTCCGTATCAGCGATACTCCAGGTGGTGGGTTTAATCTCAGCATCAGATAGACAGACCTGAAATGCCACACGCTTGTCGGCAGTCATGTTCACTGCCCCATAAGCCTCTTCGTCTGCAGCAGTTTTTATTTGAGCCAGTTTTTGGGCGAATATGCTTCTGGGACCGATTGCCTTAGTCCCGACTTCCTGCAATAGTTGTCGCTCATGATGTTGGAATAATTTATCGAAATGCTGGCGTTTAGCAGGTGTCACCTGATGGATTATATGCTCCAATCGCTCAATTGCCCTCTACCGACCAGCATCTGACCATATGATTCCCGCTTGTCGGGCTCTATTCAGGAGCACCTGAAATTGCCCTCGTTTTGATGTAGTAACCATTTCAGCCCCGTACAGCTAAACCTTCATTGCAGCACAGATTATGTGAATCTATTGTTCTCATAAATGATCGGATTCTCTTGCCAATAGTTCATCCACTTTGGCCTTCGCAGATTTCGACATTTTCTGTTCTTGAAAGGCACTCTTCTTCTTGTAAACTCACTTCAGTGCATCGTCTAGTGCTGCAAGGGATAGTTGAGAGTGATTTTCTTGGCTGACAAGTAGAGAGAATTGACATAATGCCCGCACTACTCCCATCACAGTGTCATCAGAGACTGTTTACACCGCAGATTTCCCGGCATCCTGGGAGCAGTCAAGAATTGGAATGCAATTCCCTGCCAGTGTTCTGATCATGCTCCGGATGTCTTTTCCCTGCCAGGAGCCACTTGTCATCGAATCGAATGGTTTAGGGAAGCGCTGGAAGCCTGAATATTGTGATACTAATGTGAATTGATTGTCAAATTGATCCTTGACATTTCTAGCTTTCAGGTATTTGATATGCCAGTGCAATAAGTCTTTAACTAAACCCAGGAGCAGCTGATGCAATTCATCAGGCTGCAATAGGCGATAGACATTGCAGATAGGGTATTGCCAGAAATGGTTACAGATTGGATGAACACCAAGATTGTGCAGAACATTGATATTAGTTTTGTCCAGAAGCTCCAAGTAAACATGCTGATCTCGTGGGTTATCATGTCGTCAAAAAGTTGAATGCCCGATCGGCGCACCTTCAGGAATTGCACCCATCGGGCATTAGTCGTATGAGACTTGAGCAATCATAACTTGTTCCGGATAATACCCGGCCCAGGCAGCCAAAAGAGGATAACATTGTCTCTGGAATCCATCAGCACAGTGCCATTTCAAGCCAGGGCCAGTGATGTCAAGATTCCAGAGTGAAGACAGCACTGTTCCAACCGCGGAATGCCATGCCTCGTCAGTATTTTTGGCACCTTTCAAAATGCAGGAGATCAGCCCAACAAGAATCCAGGCGCGCTTTGTAGGTCTAAGGTGGATACTATTTCAAATATTACCGATCGTGAGATCAAGTCGCCAGGCATGCTGGTCACACAAATAAATGGTCAAGTGGGTCTTGTCGGATGCACAAATGACTGGCACAATCGTCGCTCCAGCAGGAAGCTGATGTTGCGTATCCCACCACCAATCACCTGTGTTCATCTCTCTGTATATTTGGCAACTTTCTGAGTCTGCAAGGCCCACCGGTTCAAAACCGTGGTGCGCCTGAAATGGGGGATGTGCCAAAAGAAACTGTATACATTTGAACATATCCTGGTAGTATAATGTTCCTAAGATGTTTGAATGATCTTCAATCCAACTATCATTTTCGAGCCCAAAATCGAGTCTAGAGAGGAGCTTTCGTAGATCATCTGCTGATTGAAATGATTCCATGTTGAAGTTTTCCAGTCCACACCACAGATCTCGAACTATCCACGTTTTCGTTTCCTGGCTAAATGATTGAGCCTGTTGAAAGTCATGTGCTGACTGAAAAGAATGGCCTGGATTCCATTGTTCTGAGTACTTGTGATGCTTGTTGTACAATCCAGTTGCATTGCCATATGCTTTCCCCCCCGTGTTTTCCACTCCATCTACCTGCCTATCAGCCCTCGTCTTTGTTGGATCAGGGGTACAAGTCAGATCAGGGTTCTGGGGGTCTATCATTTCTTCGTCGGGAGTATCATCAGGTGGTGGTGCACCAGGTACATTGTCTATGGGTAGATGAATTAGTTGACTAAGATCATCGATGGCCATTCAGGTTCACCGACTGAGGTTGAACCATGATGGCTTGCGTCGATCCTAGCCTGCAGGTGGTGAAATCCAATCAGGTAACAGTCCTTCATTCATCGATATTGGGTGATATTGTTGATGGTGAGCTTCAACTCAGTTCTCGTTGAATAATTTCCTGTTGCAGATAAAGCACTTGAAATGTTTCCGGCAAGTGTTGACCATATTTGAGAAATGGTCACTGAACACGTATTCAGATGAATCTCGATGATGCTTCAGGGTGTAATATTGAGCCTCAGCTATATTGGTTTGAAAGCAAGCTAACTCAGGTTAGCATAACACATTCACAGCCGCATCGCACCCCGCAAAATGTGGAAGGGAGGTATCTTTTGTCATCACTGCAATCACCACAATGGGGCCTTCGACTATGTCAATGTGAGTTATGGCTACGCTCAAGTCTCCGAGCAGCTGATAATAAACGTAGATTGTCATAATACAATGAATAGGTGAGTTTTCTAGCGAGGTGGATGTCTGGGCATTAATCATCGAGAACTGATAAGGCTGGTAAGATGTTTGCTTCAGTAACGATCCTTGGCTGGAGCATATATCATGAGCAGAACTAAAATATATAGGGAAGGAGCTCAATAGGAAGCAATCACTGTTGCTGCTCGACTGACAGGCCATCTATTGAATGAGATTGCAAAGTCGTACTCGCACAGCATATGTGTAGTATCCCTAGTCGTGCTAACCTTCATACTGGATATAGTTCTTATTGGGTTCCTGGAGATATCATATCATATCCCTTCTATGACCTGTAAAATCATCGATGCGTACGAAGGTGAGCACCCATCCAAGATCCTAGTATATGAATTCGAGCACAAAATACAGAAGGGCGGGATGTGTGTGATTAAGGTGTTTTTTTATGAAGGCCTGGGTTGGTTTCATGGATCAAAGGTGTAGTGAAACACCACAGATCGTGACAATAGAATAGAATATAAGAAGCCCTTTATTCCACCAAAGGTCACTGCAACCTGCAATATACTCAACCATACGCCGATTGATTCTATATCTTATCTCCAATCTATAGTAGTTTACCACTATCATTGTTCAACAGTCCATGTGGATGAAAGGATCTCCACCGAAGACAGTGAATATGGCTCCCCCTGGTGGCCTCTTTGGCTCCCAACAACGCAGTGACGACAATTCAGAATCACCGGATAAAAGTTCATGACATGCCACTCCCAAAGACAGTCAATTTCGGAAACAAACCAAGCAATATCATCCGCCTCAAGTGTACGGTTACCCTCCTTCACAGCAGCCATTTCCAGGCGCTCCGCAGTTTTATTACCAGTTTCCATTCAACATGACACACAGCTCGCAACCTACCAGCAGTGCAAGCCAAGGATATCCAAGTTGTGGGCCACCGTGGTGAGGATATGACCTGCACCAAGGTGATTATGGCGGGTCTGAGATGTTCCCCCCACCACAGTTCCTGTAGACAAGGGCCATCATCTCCAGGTGCACTGAGAGTGCCTCAACGACTTCCAGGAAATCATCCAGTCAATCAGCCAACATCTTCCAGCTCAACACCTCCACCCCAACCTCCTTCTGGCGCACCTGGGAGACAGCCAATAAGCCTCCCGATAAAAACATTCCAGCTACCAGCGGCACCGCGGAAAATAGATGTCGCAGGGATTGCGGACTTGCCCCCATTGCTGGAGATGTTGTACGAGGAATATGATGCAGCTGATGAGAGCGACGTTTCGTCGGACTTGGCTGGTGCGGAAGGCAAACCCCCAATTAGCCTGAAGCAAACAAAGTTCTCCTTGAAGCAATTTGCCAAATGGATCGCGTAGCCCAACTTTAGTGCATTCAACAAGTGGAAGAAAGTATGGGTGGTGGGGTTTCTCGAAAAGAAGTATAGGTCCATTATCCATGGGCAGAACCGATTGAAACAAGTTAGAGATGGACACCTGCATTGGGAGACGGCAGTTGCAGATTTTGTGGCGATATTTGAGACCTGGCTGCCATTTGTTAATGATCATAATGCTGAATGGATTCGTCGGCAGTGGGTGGAGATGATTCTGAAGAAATGTGCAAACGAAAAATGGAGGCGACGAAAAAGGGAAGACGAGACAACAAGTGACAGGGGACAGATTTGAGAGAGGGTGCAGGTAAACAGGCGAGAAGTAACCTCCCAGAGCTGCCAAATACAACGCTCATGTTCTTGATTCACTAGTTGTCGAATGGCAAGGATATGGTTCTAGCCCGGAAACAACTCCAAGCCTCGTATACAGATGTGAGGTACTGGAAGGAGTTGTTTGATTTGATCGCAAAAAACGGTGGTCCGAAATAGCCAAACATTCTCAGATCAATGTTCAAGTACACCATGGAGCAGGACAAAGTGGAAGAAGAGTATATGGGAATATACAAATACGGGCAAATGATCATTGACCCAATATGGCCAGATTTCGTACAACTGTTTCCTTTCATATACTTTCAAGTTGAGACTTGGACATAATGTGAACATATTGGTGGTAGAAATGATGAGTGCGACAAGGTAAGAGACTGCCGAGCACATAATTAGGCCGACAAAGATAATCCCGCTAGCCCTGTTAAGGCTAGACATGAGGAACTGCTAATCATTATACATACACTTCGGAAGGTTTTGAAGAGGGTGGAAGAGATGGAGCAGAGGAGGGAGAGGAGGATGGTGGGGAAGAGAATGATACTTGTATTAATGTAAGTTCTGATTGAAAGAATAGAAATGATTATATTCCATCCACATGTATTCGTTTAAATGGCTGCTTCTCTGTGAAATATCTAACATTGAGATGAATTTCAGGAGCACCAGAATATGAACTTATCTGCTCAGCTTACATCCGAGCTACTGAAAGAGATCATTGAGGAAGAAAAGAACGTGGACAAAAGTGCAAGGGAGGTTCAGGAGCAAGTGGAGGATGGTGAGGAGGTTCTCGATCCAGAAAATACAAGCTTGGAACTTAATAGGGTTCTCAATACAATCAACAACGAATTTGAACATGAGTGTCTTGATGAAGCAGTCAGGCAGCTGAATGCACGTTGTATTTGCCATTCACCAGATGACCGTGTTCCAGGCCGTAAGTATTCAATTCCAGGCCTGTCCGGAACTAAGTTTTTGGTACATCAGGCTTTGGCCATCTGATTCATTATAAGGAGATGGGTTTGGAATGCTGATATCCCGGGAGCACTGGTGGCGGATGAAATGTGTCTTGGAAAGACTTTCACCTCGGTTGCAGCGGCAATGCTTTGCAAATTGGTGACTGAGAGAGTTGTAATCGGGTTGCCACTGTCGATTTTATGGGGGAATACCATTGAACAGTGGGTAATTTCAGCACACAACAACTTTACTGGGATTGTCAGTGCAGAAAGGCAGTGGTGTGGACTCCAGAGATTGAATTCTGTGCCCCGACGCCAGTTGGAGATCTAGTCAACACCACCCCACGAGCATCCAGCACTACTTCCAGCCCATGAACCAATGCTGGTGGTAAGAATGCCCGGAGTGGCTGAGACCTTCAAAGGTGTTATCGACAAGATGACATATGGAACCGATTTCAAACTCGTCAACTTATTGCACGCCGAAAATGCGAATCTGACCCATGAGGATCTGAACACCATTATTGACGAGCCAGAAAACTGATGGAATATCCACCTTGTGTCGTATAATTCCTTAACATTCAGAGCGAAACCATTAGGTAACGGCCAACTCTCCTACTGTGCTTGGAGTTTTGCGATTTTTGATCAGACCCATCGGTATAGGACGACAAATAGTATGGGATGGCACACTGCAATGAATGCGAAAATTGGATTCAAACTTCAAGTCACAGCTACACCGGGCTTCCATTCACTCCATGACTGGTGTTTTCAGATGATGTGGTTGTTTTCATGTGCGCCTGAAGATCTAGAGGATGATACTGTGATGGAAAAGCATGGTGCTGAGGCATTGTATTCCGCTGTGAAGAGTTTGTAGCATGCTATCCGGACTAAAGACCAAGAAGCTCAACAGGATGAGGTGCACTAGATGATTCAGATTGCAAAGCCATGACCGATCAGGCATTGGTCAGAATCGAAACTGGCCAATGGAAAACCACTTACCCGAATACCAAAGAAGAATGCACACTTTATTGATCTTGAGTAGACTGAGGAAGAGCAAGCACATCTGAAAACCCTGGTGGAGAGATACACTTCGTGGGGTGCTGCTAGAGCATGGAGAGTTTATAGATAGCGGCTAGCATGTTTCTCGTTAGTGTTGGGAGACACCAATGATTGCAACGATGTTTTCGGACAATGGCACAATGAATGCCCCCTGGATACTCGGGTGGAATCTCCGATGATCCGATAGCTGAGAGAGATATTTTTGGGAAGGCTTCTCAAAGAACCTGGAGAGTATCCCGAACCTTACCACGACGACGCATCAAGAGTGATGCTCATTTCAGAAGCGAGAAATGAATATGCACCGCACAGTGCACATCCTCCACAAAAGGCAATGCTATTTTGTCCTCTTGATGGCCAAGTTTGTCATTTGAAGTGGTGGCTAATGAAGTTTTTTGTGGATAATGTGGATATATTCCACATGTATGCCGAAATGGACAATGATGAATGCCCAGAAATGCAGCTCAAATTCCAGGATTCACGAAATCCCCCTGAATTCATAACCACACCCAAAGTGGGTGGGACAGGTCTAAATCTTACAGCTACAAATCATGCAGTGATAACTGCAAAATTTGGGGTATTGAATGAGCAGCGGGAGGAATTTGCATGAGTTGTCCGGCTAGGGCAAACTGAGTACCATACACATGGTTACTGAATACAGATCCTGGTGCCTACGATAACCGCGCGAGTGATCTCCACAAACACTCTGGAGTTGCACAAATGAGAGTCCTGCATGGCTTGATGAGTCGACCAAACAACACAACGTTAATGATATACTGACCTCTGGAGGCTTGTGAGAACCATAGGAAGCAGCTGACAGAGAATTGAGACACGTTGAAGTCTGATGAACCATTAATCTTAGAGTGTTAGATGCTTCATCGAGGTATGCCTCTTTAGACATTCAAGCAACATAATCTTCTTAACTGATACAAATAGTCAAAAATGTCGTTTGTAAGGCACACTATACTAGAGAGATGAATCTTTCTCTCTTCAATGTTGAAGTGAATCAAAGTTCTGATGTTGGAATTGTTGTATCTTGATTTAGAAATGGCTAGAGTCGGATTTCATTGGCGTTCTTGTTTATGATTAATGACCTTTTGGGATGAAGTGAATTGATACACGACATAAGAAGTTCCCCCTGCTGACCTATTGCATGATAAATGGTATGAGTTGAATTGTGAGAAAGATGCAGCAAAGGGCGTCAATCAATTGTCAGTTGCAAATTTGAGGTGCACCGGAAGCCTGAAGCCATGTATGTATTTCAAATGAAAATGTAAAATCCATCCACTTTCAGGTGCACTGGAGTCTCTTTGGCAAATGTCATATGATTTGTTATGACAGATCGAGCACTGCATATCTGGCAATCACATTTAGCAATAAGACAGTCTAGGTGATATTCAAGTACTAATATGTGAGTATCAGACATGCCTCGCTTATTTGTGTCAAAGCAGGAACGTTTTTACTTATATGACCGAAGTTCAGGTGCACCGGAACTTCAACCTTAGGCCAATACATGCTGCGGTTATGCCACGAATATCCTGACACAGGTACTCAATATCTGTTAGACTGCCTCTATATCAAATGGGATAGACAACTATGCAGTAATCGATCAGTCATAACAATATGTGCCCAGGACACTCCAGTGCCCTGGATAATCCAGGGCATATTGTCATGACAGATCCAGCACAGCATATTCGCCAATCCCATTTGCCAATCAAAACAGACTAGGCAATATTGTGTACCTGGGTCAGGATATTCGTGGCATAGCCGCAGTATTTGCTGGCCTATGGTTGAAGTTCCGGTGCACCGCAGAATCCTGGGCATATCTTCATGACTGATCCAGCACTTCATATTCGCCCATCCCATATGGCAATCGAAACAGACTAGGTGATATTGAGTACATGTGTCAAAATATGAGACATAGGCTCACTTATTCGTGGCAAAGTCGCCTCTTTTGCTGGCATATCATTCAGGTTCTGGCACACCTCTGATCCACATCCCAGAGTGTGGGAAGCTGAGACACGTCTCGGGTATTCTAGGCTCAATTGCCACTTTCGCTGCCGCAGTTTTTCTGGCCTATGATTGAAGATCATTCACAACTGAGATCTTCAATCCTGTCCAGAATGAGTTTCCTGGATATGTATAAAGCCAACTTTGACAAGCTGCGAGTGATTATGGATATTATCATTCCAGCCCCGGTAAGTCTTGAGAGCGACATATTAGCCACCGAAGCGCATGTACTTGCAGTCCGTAGTGCACCTTGTATATTGTAGTTTCCTTCATTCTCATCATGTTTTCTTTGACTTTGAATCTGTGGATCCAGTGCACTCAGATTTATCAAGACTATTCACGTTTAGATGCAAGCACCTCTTCCCGCTCCGCGCCTGCTGAGATATGAACCTGTGCTTGATCAGTATGTTGAAGTCCGCCACTAACATGTCTTGAACTGTCAGCTCTGTGTCAACTGTCCGTTGGAGGAAGATTGTCACTGCGCAACAAAACCATAAATGCACAAGCCCGGCCAATTAGTAACCCCATTTAACTCGATAGTGACTAAGTGGTATGTTTGGACCAATGCTTCCAAATTCTGAAATAGCTTCTGGAAGTCCGGGCTCTATCAAAAGCACTGTGGAAGCTTAGGAGTGAGAATCTGAAAAGACTAATTCTGCTCAGCGACTCTGCAAGCTGCCCGGCAACTCCTGCTCACCCATGTACCGCACTTACTGAAAGAGGCCTAAGTTATGAAACCTTTGAATCAAGAGTTAACTGTATTCTGATTAAATGTATGTTTGGGCCACCAAAACCCGTATCTGAAAATAGATGATGTCGACCAAATTCCATGAAGAGATGTTCCGAGAGAGAGAATCTTGAAAGCTTGAGTTATGAGAAGTCAGCTACGAAGAGTGCAATTAACTGTCATAGTAAGGCGAGCCTGCAATCCTCAGCTATTGAATCCAAGCATAACCATTTCAACTTTGGTGCACCTCAATACCCTGGAACTGCATTCATGCAACCATCATAACTCTGCCCACCATGACATGATGTCTCACTATACATTCATACCATTGTAGAATATAGATTTCAACCAAAGTATTTATTTTAAGTCAACATTGTAGTTGTGAAATTCATAATGAATGTGTGATTTAACGGTGTGCGATTTACTAGATATCAGGTGGAAAAGCAGAATGTCAGTGAGAATTTATGATCTATTTGTTAGCAATCTTGGCATTGATGTGTGCTTGAATCAATGAGATTACCCCTGCATCATCCATCGTACATTACCATTCTTTCTCTATGTCTGTATCTCTTCTTTGTGTACCAAATTCTCTCCCTCTTCCATTAACTACAACAACATTGTTGTGAAGGCTATTCTGCAGACGCGGCCCGGATGAAGACATGAAAGGGAAGTTATCCTTACAATATTGCCTTATCGACTGCTAACTTAGCTGCAGCATCCTAATACAATAGAATATCATGAAAATAAATGTGTCCTTCTGGCAGATATACCACATATGGAGATTAATATTTCTCCTCGCTCAATAACAAACTCCAGCATGAACCCTTGCAACTAAGCCGTCACTCACAAGGTCCCAACAAAATCTATTGAGTTCTGCAGAATCTGAATGCTGCACCAATTTCAACGCTATGCGGTCACTGCAAATGCTCGAACTTTGATGCATAATGACTATGTTTAGAGGAGTCATATGCAGGGGCTCATATTTTCATTCAGGTGCTCAGTACTTAATTTGTGACCAGCACCGAGGGTTAATTGATGTCGGGAGTTATCTTCCGGTGCGTCTGGTTCTTTTCTCTATGTGAGTTGCCTTTAGCCAACATCGAATTCTTGCATTCTTACAGAGTGTTGTTGATAGGAGTTGCTAACATTTAGTATTAGGAATCCATCTATTATGGTGCACCTGACAATATCCGAAATCGCAACATGGACTGCCGTCCTCGATATTCATATAAACAGTTGAAGTCATCTCTCCAGAACCCTTTCAAACCGCACCTCGAATTGCATGCTCCTTGACTATGTGCAAATTCTTGCGCCACTTATTCCGTTATTGTATTGCACTTGATCTTATATTTCCTGCTTTTACACTCTCCCCCACATTCTCCAACTTTAGATCTTCGTTACAACAAATGGAACTTACGCCCAGCCAGGTGAGGAATCACTATTCACAGCAGAATCAAGAAGCTCACCTAGAGAGACCACTCGCTTTCAAGAAAGCAGCCAATCTTCATAGTCCTTCAAATGTTTGCATTCCAATTATGTGCCTTTGTGTATGGTATTGCGGATGACTAATATCCCCGATTTCATTAAAGAATCAGGATGACGAGTCCGATCAGGAGATCGGTAATGATGACCGTGAGGACACCTGAAAGTTCACCTTATCGTCCGACATCGAAGATGACAATTTGGATTATCAACAGAAGGTCCTTGATCTAGGTCAGGTGCGCCAGGACAAGTTACTTCGCACTACAAGGGTTCCACTGCCAAAGAAACGGAGCTATGCCGATACTGTCATTTCACGCCCTCTGCTTCCAAATTCCCGAAATCTACCTGCCCCAATGACACCACCACTGCTCAAACTCCACAAGTTATTCCTCCTCAACAAATTATCCGAGTCTGACTGTGCACCATCCGCCCAGGCACTGGTGCTTCCTAACAAGTGCAGTGGAGACCTGAATAGTCCACAACCCAAGGCCAGTAGTGATCAGAACGTTCCCCAACACCAAAAGGCTACTTTTGAGGTAGCAAAAAGGTTCATGGAGGCAATCCTAGTGAGGAAGACTCCTTGGCCAATAACATCTGATAATAAGTACTCGATGGTTGAAGAAGCTTGGAAACTGAAGAGTGAAGCCCAAGATCATCAGCGGGCATTAGCAGATGCACCAGTAGGTACACCATCTGAATGTCAATTGCCCCGTGGTCCATCTCTCAAAATAGATCCGCAAACACGAGAAGCTGTAAGTCTTGAATTCTGTTCAATGCTCCTCTATCAGACTTACGGATATTGACTACCCCCGAAAATATACATCATTCAAACTGAATATTAGTACTATTCGAGGACGGTGGGCAGATGGGGAATGTAGAGCTGTCATCCGTAGTTACCGGTTGGATGTGGGCTCTGAGACTGAGTGTCAGATCAAGGTTAAGAAGCTTCTGTTTGATGATGCTTACCTCTCCAAGGTGGTCGATGATAAGAAGTCTTGGTTCACGCAAATGGAAGTGCTTGATCTCATTTACCACCAATTGTTCTTCACCGACAATAGCTTGGGGCACCAGCCATCAACATCACAGTGTTTCCAACCTCTTGCTCCTCAGACTTTAGCATTGGCTGGCAGCCGCAGCTATTCATTGTACACTGGCTGAATACACCAGTGGAAAGAAGACCACAGTTATGTTTTCCCAAGATGCATATTGAGGTACAATTGACCCATCCCCTGTGATCATTTTCACTCCAGAAGCTACAACACGATCAATCACAACTGTGCGGCCGCATCACACCTATGTCCCCCCCCCCCCCCTGTGGTGTATCTCCACTCGAATAGGCGCTCCTCAATGTTTGTCGTGGCTCCTCGGCCTTGATTAAACCTCTTCTATTTCATTGCATAATCAATTGCTCCTCTCAGCGCTCCTCTATCCCATTCCGCACTCTAGACCCCCCGATCCATACTCATCAGCCCGGGATGGGATCTCTTCAATTCCCACTGGCGCTCCTATAATGCAGTCCACACTTCTTACCCCACCCCTTTTTGGTGTTCCTCCTCTGGGATGAATACTCCTAAATCCCATCGGTGCTCTACTGCCTGGATTGGCTCTCCTCTATTTCATTTCACACTCCTGAACCCACCCTCTTTCGGTGCTCCTCAATTTCATTCCTCACTCCTACAATCTCCTCTTTCGGCGCTCCTCAATGTCATTCCGCACTCCTTGACCCCTCCTCTTTCTGCGCTCCTCAGCTTACACTTGACGCTCTGCTCTTTCATTCCGCACTTCTCCAACACCTTTTGTGGTACTCCACTTTTCCACTCAACACTCCCCATCTGGGGCTCCTCTGTTCCCCTGGTAGTTGTTCCCATTTTTCATCTGGATATATCATATTGCCTCTCGTACCCCCATTTAGGTTCGCAGCTAACTATTATCTCATTACACCTGTGTTAGATATCACAAATCGAGCCAAACGGCATTGGAATTAAATTTCACCCACTGACCAGGAACATATAATCAGTAATTGCAAGGAGCGCCTCCAGCTTCTTTACGGCATTGATGAATTGGATATTCCTGCTTTCGTTGGCCCTGATACAATGGGAGATGGAATGGATGACATCAAAATCTTTTTTGATTGATATTTTTCGATCGTTAGTTGGGTTATTGTTTTGGTGTACCTGGATGTATGTTTGAATCTCATACCTTTTTCTTTTGTTTACTTAATATAGCAAGGCACAAAATACAATGTTGAAGAAGATGATGGCTAGTCTGATTCAGAAGTGATAATGAGCAATAATCCATGCATCATATTTGCTGTTGAGGGAAGTCAATAGCTGAATGTACATCCAAAGAGTCTCAGATAACGCCTGCAGTCCTCTGAATGAATATCCATAAGAACCCAGGTATCTCTCAGAGTTTGTTTGTGATTCCCTCGTTGATTCGGCAAAGCTTCCATGTGCACCCAAAGTTCTCTCCGGCATTCTGACGTGCTTCCAAACTTATTACAATCACTCCCATCGTACCCCTATATGAGTCATCAGAGATTCCAGTTACTCCTGTACCTGTCATCAGAGATCCCAGTTACTCTGAAGGCCTGGCAGAATACCCTCCTAGGGTCTCATACTCTACTGAAATTGACGCTTCTAAGTTTACACTCCACATCCTCTCAGACACTCCTGGAGTTTTCCAGAGACTAAAATACATTGTGCTGATGGTGCTTGAGTGCAATTCGAGGTGCGCATGAAAATTACCATCCAGTGGACCCAGAGATACACTCGAATGCCGTGATTGAGCGAGCTTGGAGATGCACTTGGAGCCGGTAATTGAGCTTCGGTGCAGATACACTTGAAGGCTGTGATCAAGCGAGATTGCAGGCTCTAATCGAGCGAACTTGGAGGCCATAACCGACCGAGTTTGGATGAGTACTTAGAGGCGGTCGATGGACGGCATGCTACGTGCTGAGACTCGATTCATCAGTTAGTTTACTGTCAACCGTGCGAATGTGACAAGGTGACATTAACTTTGAGCTCTCATAGAGGGTTGGCTGATGGCTGTTGATTGTATAGGGAGGCACGCCAGAAGCTGACGCTACATTCAGGGGTCAACTTGTAATCAAGAGAATGAAGGGAAGACAAGCAATCTTGGATGGATACTGTACATCGGTGTATGCTGAACTCGTTGTATGCTTGGACTCGGTGTATGCTGTAGTACTTGGTGTCAACTCATGATCATGACAGGCAGAGATAGAGAGGGATGACTTAACTTTGTGTTCTGCAATGATGGTAGAGTTGTGGATGAGAAAGAAAGGGATGGGGAATGAAGATGAGAACGAGGTGGAGGATACGAGCAGATATGAGAACTAAGTGGTACAACTTCCCTGATTGGGATAGGAACACCTCGTATCGGTGTTATTACATGCCGGATCAGGACTTGCACACAAAGTTCTCTTAAGTCCCAGTGTCTCATAATAATGTCACCCATCTCCTCTCATCTCTATCTTTCTCATCCTCAACTCTACCATCACCTAAGAACATGAAGTTAAGTCATCGCTCTCTATCTCTCCAGGCCATGATCAACAGTTAACACGGAGTACGGCATACACTGCATAGTACATCGTCCCATGATCGACTGTCTCCCGCTCCCCGCCAGTCTCTCTGCAGACCATGTTGTACTCAATTCTCTACATTCCAACAATTACGAGTTAACCAATGAATTCAGTCTTAGCTCCCATCGTGCCTCCCTTCCAAATAACCACCTCGCGATTGACCATCTCCTAGCACTCCTCCAACCTCGCTCGATCACGGCCTCCAAGTGCATCTCTAAACTCGCACGCTTACAGCCTGCCACTGTATCTCTACACTTGCACGATTACGGCCTCCAAACTCGGTTCATCACGGCCTCCCAGTGTAACTCCAAATACACTCGATTACGGCCTCCAAGTTAGCACGATCACGGCCTCCAAGTGCGTCTCCAAACTAGCATGATCACAGCCTGCAGGTACATCTTTAAGAAGGGACGGTCGCTCTACGGAAACACAGGGGTAACGGAGGTGGACAGAGTGACAGGGAGTAGATAGACATCATCCCATTTCCATCTCATCTTATCATCTAATGAAAATACACTCTATCTTTCCAAACTATTGGTCTCACTCGCTCTGTCCGAGATGTCGTGGATCCACGCAATTGCATTGAGCATCAATGCCGGGTATTACCATATTCTCTCACCAGATTCCTACGCTCGTCGACCAGAACCGTTCTTCCTGATGAATTCTGTTTGGATGTCGCGAGTGGTGTGGCGGAGTGTCAATAGTGGGCTCACTGCCTTCCAGCTCCATCGTTTCACTACAAAGGACTCAAAACAGTGCATCTCTAATTTCTCTTGATGGGCGTGTGCAGGTGCACTTCCGATTATGCTCGACTACCATCTTCGGCCTGATTGACCATATGAATATATATACAGAGACCTATATAATGCATGCCATATCATGATGTAGCGAATCTTGTGACTGTAACAAAGATAATTATGATAAGACGAAACACCTTGTAGCTGTGTAAGAACAACTGCTGTGCGAGTATGGCACCAGGTCTCCCGCAGTGCTGTGCAGTGGTCTCGGCTGCTGTCGAAGTTTTCATCCAGAGCTGCGCAGCAGTCTCAGCTGCTCTTGAAGTCTCCTGGAGATCTGCGCAGAGGTCTCAGGAGCTCCAAAACTTGACTATCCTATAAGTCCAAATCTCTTAGCATCCTGACAATGCACTTGCAGAGTCTGAGAGCACATTGCTTAGCTCCAGGGAGGTCCGGGAGCATCTACAAGTACCTAGAAGCACTGGTGAGGTCGCCCGGAGTGTCTGAGAGGATTGTGTGTTGCTTCCGGACCAATTCACATTTTGCTGATGTACTACTGATCATTCAATGATTATTAAAACTCATCTATTCACTGTGTATTGTTATTTATGTATCTATATAGCTGCCCATCTACACACCATATATCTGGACTGGCTGCAGGCGGTGTGTGAGCGCAATTCGAGGTGCCCCTGAACGTGACGATAGAGTGAACGAAGGGATACACTCAGAGGCTGTGATCAAGCGAGGTTGGAGATGCACTTGTAGAGAATAACCGAGCGTATTTGGGGATACACTTGGCGGCCGTGATTGAGTGAACTTAGAGATTCACTTGGAGGCTGCGATCGAGCTAGTTTGGAGTTGCACTGCTAGGAGGTAATCGATCAAATTTGGAGATGCACTGGGAGGTCCTGAGCAAGTAAACTTAGAGATGCACTCCGAGATCGTGATTGAGAGAATTTTGAGAAGCACTTCGAGGTCATTATCGTGCCAACTTGGAGGCTGTAATCCAGCGAGTTTGGAGATACACAGGGAGGCCATGGTTGAGCGAGTTTAGAGGCCGTAGCCTTGCATGTTAGGATGGGTACTTAGAGGCAGTCGATGGATTGCGCACCAGGTGCTCCGACTGTTTTCATCTCTTAGATAAATCGCAACCGTGGGAATGTGAGAAGGAGACTATACTGTTCAGCTGTCATGGAGAGCGGGCAAATGGTGGTCAATTGTGTAGGGAGACATGCTGGAAGCTGTAGCTACATTGAGGAGTCAACTTGTAATCATGAAAATGAAGGGAAGACAAACAATCTTGGGTGGATGCTGTACTCGGTGTATGCTTGTACTTGGTGTATGCTGTACTTGGTGTATGCTGTACTTGGTGTATGCTGTACTCGGTGTCAACTCATGATCATCACATGGAGAGATAGAGAGGAATGACCTAACTTTGTGTTCTGCAATGATGGTAGAGTGGTGGACGAGAAAGATTGAGATGAGAATGATGTAGAGGATACGAGCGGATATGAGAAATCAGGGGTATGACTTGCATGATTGGGTTGGGAAAACCTCATATCGGTGTAATAATACGCCGTATAGGGACTTGTACCTGCCGTATCAGGGATGGTAAATTTACTCTCACACATAATTCTCTCAGTTCCAGTTTCTCATGATGAAATGCCCGATCTATTCTCATCTCTCTCATCCTCAACCCCACCCTCACCTAACAACACGGAGTCAAGTCATCCCTCTCTATCTCGCCATGCCATGATCAAAAGCTTACACCGAGTACAGCATACACTGAGTACAGCATACACCGAGTAAAGCATACACCAAGTACAGTTTTACACTGACTACAGCATGCACCGAGTACAGCATACACTGAGTCCTGCATATGATGCGTAATGTATCATCGCAAGATCGATGGTTTCCCGCTCCCAGCCAGTCTATCATCTCTCAGCAGACCTTGTTGTACTCAATTCTCTACGTTCCCACAATTACGAGTTAAAAAGAGAATAGAGTTTCAGCTTCCCCTGTACATGCCTCCCGATCTACCGCCTGCAGATCCACTGCCACAAGATTGACTGCCTCCTGATCAATCGCCTTAAAGTACTTGTCCAATCTTGATCAATCATGACCTCGAAATAAATCTCCCTACACGCTCAATTGTTGCTTCCAAGTGCATCTCTGAGTTCCCACAATGTCAGCCTACAAGAACATCTCCAAACTTGATCAATCACTGCCTCCGAGCAGTACTTCACTGAGTCCACTCAATCTCTCGGTCTTCATGTGCATCTGACAACTCGCATGATCCCAGCCTACAAGTGCATCTCTGAGTTAACTCGATGTTACTCTCCCAGTTCATCTCCAAACAAGCTCGATTACGGCCTCCAAGTACATCATCAAGGAGCGACGGCGGTTGTACTGAGATACACAGGTAACAGAGGTGGACGGAGTGATGGGGAGTATACAATCGGTTGACCCCGCAGTAGATAGATATCACCTCATTTCCATCTCATCTTATCCCACAATGAAAATACAAACTCTATCATTCCCAACTTGTTATATCTCTTGATCTGTCCAAGATTTTGTGGATCCATGCAATTGAGTGGATGCTCAATGCTGGGTAGTATAATATCTTGTCACCCGATGTCTATGCTCCTTGAACCAGAACTGCTCGTTCTCATGAAGTCCATTTTGATGTCACGAGAGGTGCGGCGGAGTGTTAATGGTGGGCTCTCGGCCTTCAAGCTCCATTATTTTACCACAATGGGCAGTGTCCAAGTGGTGCATCCCTAACATCTCTCAATGGGGCGTGTCCAGATGCTCCTCCGATTATGCTCGAGTACCATCTGTGGCCAGATTGACCGTATGTATCTATATAGAGAGACTTAAATCATGCATGCCATATTATGATGTAGGGAAACCTGTGACTGTAACAAAGACAAAATGCATTGTGGTTATGTAAGAACCACTTCTGTGAGAATACGGCACCAAGTCCCCCGCAGAGCTATGGAGCTGTCTCGGCTGCTCCTGCAATGTCCCGCAGAGTTGTGCAGCCATCTCAGCTTCTCTGAAAGACTTCCGCAGACCTGCGCAGATGTCTCAGGAGCCCTAAAATTTGATTATTCTATAAGTCAAATCCCATAGCCTCGGGAATGCACTTCCATAACTGCAGGTGCATTCAGGAGCACTCGACAATGCTCTTGGAGAGTCCGAGAGCACTTTGCTTAGCTCCATGGGGGGTCTGGAAGCATCTGGAATGACTTAGAAGAACTGGTGAGATTGTCTGGAGTGTCTGGGAGGATTGCATCTTGCTTTCAGACCGATCTACATTTTGCTGCTGTGTTTGATGGGCTGTGCAGCAGAGCCGATACATGAAGTAGCCCCCACTCTCTTCATTTTGTTAACTGATAAATAATTGTTAGACGTGCACTGTTTGAGTCTTCACGACGAGTGGCTAGTTGTAGCAGGCATTGTAATGTAGTGAGGTAGAGAACATACTGGATAGAGAATGGAATCCTATGCTGTATGAGGGTACGAATTCTAGTGCCTGTAATGGTGCTATCAAAGTACTCCATATCCTTTATATATACTATACACTCCTAACATAAAGTTGCCAAGATCAGGCGATGTACCACACAGTAGATTATAATGGGCTCTTGAGTTTGATTCATCTACCCAATCGCTGGGCCGCACAGTAAAGTAACATGGCTCCATGACAGTGATTCATCCCTTTCAATTGCATGGCCTAGTGGTGAGCAAAATATGCCAATCAAGCACACCTCAGCTCTGAGAAGATTGCACAGACAGGTCGCTCTGAGAAGGTTGCTATGACATACACATCCTCCTTGTTTAACATGCACAGTGCCAACTTCAGATGGCCGAATCTGAGGACTCACTGTACTGTCGATCTGGGAACACTAGTGGTCACAAACCTGATATGGAATAAGAGCGGGCCACAGGGTCCAACCAAACCTTACTCAGCTGCCTTTGTAGGGATATGGGGGCCTAAGTACTAACCAACAGGATCTACTACCCATATGGATATGCGTCATCGAATACGTAACCAGGCAAGTTACCTCCTAAATGTTATTAGGTACCTACTCCCGTAAATGGGAGAGATGCACCGCAAATCCCATCAACCTTCTGTTGTACGGTGTGGTGTACTCAGTCGTCGAGTATGTGCAGGGATATGCGGAAATGCGTATTGTATCGTATAATGAGACATGTCGCATCGACATACAGTTGATCAATGACGAATGGCGCTCACTACAAGACAGGCCAGATATATCATAGTCCTTGCCATAGTGATATCCGTAGTCCCAATCAACTCAACACTCCGTCTGAATGGCTGTCTCGTCCGTTCGATACAACACAGTAACCAAAAGAGCAGAGGAGCCAATGAAACAGTGTGGATCTCGTCGAAACCAATGTGTACAATCAATTTACTTTCCCGCGGTTTTCTCTATCTCATTTCCAGTTTCGATACCATTTCCGTGACCACGTCTGATACCATTTCGCAGTATAGTGAGGCGATTTCCAAGGCAATTCCCAATTCCAATTCTGGGACGATTTCCGATCATTCCCATTGCAGCACACTTCTTCAAGAAGGCGGGCTCTGGCTGTGGCTTTGTGAAGTAGTTGGCGAGCATCTCCGCAGTTGGTACGTAGCTTAACTGGATCTCTCCATCTCTAGCCATATCTGTAGCAAGATAGTACTTGGTTGCAATGTTTGCAACTGCAATTCCATGGTAGATTCAGTTCTTGATGCTCGCAATCAGTGACTGTGAATTGGAGAACACATGAGGGATAGTCGTAACGCTGAGCTTGTTCAAGACATGCGAGATCTGTGTCACTCTCGTGCAGTCAACTCCCAAGTGATAGTATTCGGCGTTGGCCCTGGACTGTGCAGTTGACTATTTGTTTTCTCGATCAACAGTTGACTGCTCCTCCAATGGTGATGACTTGTCCACTGGTCGATTTAAAGTCATCCGGGTATTCAGCATAGTCCGAATGGACATTACATCAAAGTGCACCTTCTGCTTCTCCTCCGAGTGCTCCTCTGAAATCAATTTGCCAGGTCTTCGTGCCGTTGAGGTATCAAAACCTGCGCTTGAGAGCTACCATATACTTATTTTTTGGGTCGTGATTGTTCTGGCTGAGAACTCTGATGGCGTCAGTGATGTCGGGCCAAGTGGCAGTCATTGTGTACATGTGGCTTCCAATCATCGATTGGTATATGGTTGTATTGCAGGCTTTTACATCGGGCTTTCTCTTGTGAAGCTTCATTGCCATTGGCACCGCAACTGGTGTGGACTCGTCCATTTGGAACTTTGCCAAGATCATTAGAATGTAGTTGTGCTGATGGATGTTGATCGTGTGAAGCTTCTGGCTGCATTCGATGTTCATGCCGACATAGATGGAGACACTCCCCAGATCATGCATCTGCAAACTCATCTTCATTTGATCATTGATCTGCCCAATCAAGCCCTCATTACCTATGATGAGGAGATGATCAAAGTTCAGAATGACTGCGGCAACAACTATGCCTTGTTCCGTATCATCGAGCACAAACAGTTCTCGGTCGACACTTGATGCCACAAATCCAATTGTGATCCTGAAGTCCTTAAAAGGGCCAAACCAGACACGTGAGGATTGCTTCCAGCCATAAAGAGGCTTTCTCAACCGGAGTACGATCTTCCGCGAAGTCATTGATGTTGGATCATCGTATCGGCTCTCAATGTGGACTAATCATCAACATCCCTGCGGCAGGTGTATATAGATCTCATCTTCCAAGTCAACTCCCAAAAAAGCTGTGCAGATGTACATTTGATGGATCTCGAGATCATACTTGATGGCAATGGCGAGTGCCAGCATAATGTGGCCCAATCGAGCAGTCAGTTCAAATGTACCCTTCTAGACGATGCCTCCGATTTGATGATTTCCTACACAGACTAGCCTGGCCTTGAACTGCTGCATGATACCTGCTCCATTGTGCTTGATCTTGTATACCCAGTGACTTGGCAAAGCCTTTCTCCCATCCGAAAGCTCCACAAAACCTCCAATGACTTGATGCTGACCAATTGGATCTAACTGTTCTTCCATCGCCATATCCCATTTGTCAGCAAGCAGGGACTCGGTTGCTGCTTTGTAACACTTTGGATCGTCGATGCCATCCTCACAATCGTTGGAGATTGCAGCTACAGCGCAGATGGGATTACTATAATCGAATTCCTAATCTTCGAGAGCCAATTGTGCGGACTCTGCCAACGTATCCTTTCCAGCATGGTTCTGGCGACTACCTTTGGCTGGCGGCTTCCAGGCATCTCCATGTGACATCTCAAGGCCAGCTAATTCTCGTGGCTTCATCATTAGCTTCGGAGCCTCCCGAGGTAGAACATCGCGCAACAACTCCGCTATTTGATGTTTGGTTGGTTGTTACTGTATGGGGGTGGGTATGGGTTCCACGATGACATCTCTGCAGAAGTGCTTTTTCAAGACTGCTTCGTCTGCAGTGTTTGGTGCTGTGTTCCTCATTGCTTCTCTGAATACCACATCTCGGGAGCAGTGTAGCGTCTTGGCCAATGGATTGTACACGAAGTAGTGCTTAGTCGATATGCTGTACCCAACAAATATCCTGGCAGTGGCTCTGAAATCCGGTTTCTTTCGGTTCTAATTCGGAACATGCACAAAAGCCAATCACCCGAACACATGGGGACGGTTCAAAGATGGCTTCTTTCTAGATCAATGCCAGGCCTTGTGTGGAGTCTTGCCGTCTATGGATTGCGTTGGAGTGCGCTTCATGAGATAGACCGCCACTGAGACTACAAATGCCTAGTACTTCTTCAAAAGCCCGGCATTCGCCAGCATGCAACATATGAGCTCTGTCATCGAGCAGTTCGCCCATTCGACAACTCAATTGTACTGAGGACTGTAGGGGATAGTCCATTCCATTAAGATGCCTTCTGATTTTAGGTATTCTGTGAATTTCTTGGAGGTATGCTAACTGCCTCGATCTGTTTGAAATCACTTCACTTGCTTGGCTGACTCATTTTCTCTAAGAACGTTCCATTCTTAGAATTTGTCAAGGTCTTCCAACTTGTACTTCAACATGTACTCATCTGTATGCCTCGTGGCGTTGTCGATGAAGAGCAGCATTTATCAACCTCCTCCACTGGCTGTATCCAATGGACAGCATATGTCCTACCGCACTAGCTGCAGTGGCTCAGTGGTGAGGGAGGTTGAGAGAATAATGGTCTTCCAAACTATATTGCAATTGACGCAGCTCTCGCAATGGCACTTCGCGGTCATTCCCGGAGCATGGGCGATTGTAGGCAAGATCTTGAGGGCCTTGAGACCGATGGGTGCCAAATGGCGGTACCAAATCATCCGCTCATCTGCATGGTGCCGAGATGGATACCCAGTCGTATAGAATGCCAGCAGGCAGCTGTGGTCTGGATCAGTCGATTTGTTTGAGTCCGCAGCTCGATCAAGAATGAATAGACCATTGACCTGATGTGCAATGGCAATCACCTTGCCATGGTGATTGTAGCAGTTGAGATCATAGTGATTCACTGTGTTGACTTTGACATCCTTCTCCATGATCTGAGACTGGGAGATATGATTGAACAATTGCGGCAAATGTACCACTTCTTGAAGTATGATCATCTCCGTCCATTCATCTGGCTGGTGGCAAATTAACGTAACACTTCCATACCCGGATGCAAACGATTTGACCTCATTGTATCCTTATAATTTCTTGGTATCCAGAGGATATTCTGTGTAGGTGATGAACATTGAACAACAGCCGGAGATGTGAGCCATGCATCCGCAATCTATGAATCAATCACTAGATGATAGATTCAAGTAAGCCACCATCCAATAGTTTTCGATTGAAGTGGTGAGTAGTATTAGCAATGGAACTGGACCGTCACTTTCGGTCCAGGTCCGGGTCCAAACCGAACAGTTACCAAATTGGAGGTTCGGGTCGTCAATAAACCCGACCTACCCACTCGGGTACGGTTCCATGGTAAACTCCCAATCCGTCAGAATTGGGCGGGCTGTCAGCAGATCGCCCAGCGGGTCCATCTATAGATTCATATAAGACTTTTGTATTTGCAGTGTGTAAATAGTATCTTATCAAAATCGTGTTTTCAGCAACCAATAATGTGCTTTTACTTGTTGAGCAGTTTGCAATATCAATTAATTTCGTATCTGTGTTTCACCTTCGATATATGGTATTTTTCCCTATCAAGGTGGTAAATACAACAGTTATGCACACGAAGATCCGCATGATGTCTTGATTACGAAATATGCAAGACCTAAAACTATTGACGCTCCATTGACACTCATCTTCAGGATGCCGCAGGGAGCATGTCGCTGTTGTTTTTGCCTGTAAAGGCTGCCGTTATCTCATACATGGATTACCGCAACCAATCGGAACATAACTTACCCAAGATGCAAAGCTAAAAATCGTTCACACTCCATTGACGCTTATACTAAGAATGGGGTGGTAACTGTGTTGCTATCTCTTTTGCCAATGAAAGCTGCCAATACGTCCGTTAGGCATAACAATGACCAAGTCACTGGTGAATTACCGTACTTACAAGATTACAAATCGTTGATGCTCTGTTGATGCTCATTTTAATGTATTGTCCATTCAACGTCTTCTGCCGTCCATAATTATGTTCATCCTGATTTGACTTTATCGGTTGCCTTTCTGCCAGATTGAGACTCGGCCCTGGGGCAAAGCCGAGTGGCGTAATAATCTTACACTGTTCACTCTCACACGACTAAAAAAGATGTATCATGCCAAAAGATCCATTGCACCTGCTATACATCTATTTATGAACTAATATTCACAAGCTACTTTTAACCATTCGCCCATACTATATCTCTAATTGAATCTCTCGGTCAAGCTACGTAAAGCTGGTGAACCATTGACACATTCTGTCCTACTTGTTCTTCCCTCCGTTATTTCTCCGCGTTTCTCCTGCATTGACCGTCACCAACCCCTTTTCAGCCTGTCTCTTTGACTTCCATGTTGGCCGAACCAATCTGGGTACATTTGGCGCGCGGCTCACATCCTGCTGCTCTGGGCATTCTGGATTCTCGATGCCATTGTTGTGCTCTATATTGGATTCATCGTCGGCTGCACAACCTTCTTCACTGTCATTTGGATTATCCAAGTTGCCATTCCAGTGAAGCCAATCTTTGGTGTCCGAAATGCTTTCAGGTGCGCAGTCCTGGTCACTTTCGATAGGATGACGGTTAATTCTGCGGATTCGGCGGACATTTAAGATTTGAGTTCATCCTCCAGGGAGGTCCTTTGCCGATAAAGCTGGTGGCAAAGGTGATCTTTCTGACAATTTAAATGCAGCCGCACCATCATGTTGAAAGAGTGACCAGGAGGCTTTGACAATCTCTTCTGTGTCTGAAATGTGACCAACAGCTGTAATCTGCTTGTTTTGAGCGCGAGACTCCTTCCGTGTAGCACATAGATTCTGGCTGCCCTGCCACATCTCCATAAAGTCATGGACCTTGGCTATTCAGTGCAATTTCATTTCCTCCGCCTCTTTCTTCATTTCCGAGTCGTTTTCAGTGTTTGTCGTATCTGATACTGAGTTCCCACCAGCCAAGATCCCATTATTGCCTCGAGCAAACTGCCTTACAACGACTTTTTCGCGAAGGGTTTAGCCTGTGGTTTTTGACTGCCTCCAGCCAATATTGTCTCGCCCAAGTGAAAAACTGGCCTCCACTCTAACACCATGTGGTATGATAGAGAATATGTTGCGTGCCACATTGGAGATATCGGCGTACTTTGAGTGTGTTTCCTCCTTTTGACGCCACCAGTCAGTTATGTCCAGTATCCAAAATTTACTGCTAATCGCCATTGGGTCGGAGTGGTAATCATTGAGATTTAGCTCAATTTGCCCCCAGGTCTTTGGTGCTTCAGGAGGTGAATTGAAATAGAGCCAGGCGGCGATCAATCATCGTGCTGCGCGATCGCTTTGGCCGGGTGTCATCTTGGCCACATTGGCAGGCGTTGAGTATTGTTCATCATCGCTGGGTAAATCATATGGATCAAAAGATGATTGACAGGATCCAGAAGGCGTTGCAGAAGGGACGAGATTGCTGCTTGGCAAGCTTCCGAGTTAATTAACCGTCACAACTCGATGTTTAGCACAGTATTCATTCTCCACATACTTCAGAAAGGCCTCTTTGTATTGGGTAGTATAGGATGTCTCGTCCTCAGGATTAATATCCATTCCTGTGTCCCACTTTCTAAACAATTGCAACTTCCGGAAAGGATCGAGGATCTGTGCAGCAATGAGAAGCATGCCTGTTGAGGGATTCACCTCAGCGTAGTATTTGTACAACTTTTGTCAAGCGAACTTCACAGCGAAGAACAAGTCTTCCTTCCATGGAGTCTTCTTCTTGGCCAAAGCTCGCATCACGCCAGCCATGTAATTGAACATGTCATTGTATACTGTGATGACGTGATCCAATGTGACTGTATGCCTCTTCGACATCCATAGGGTTCAATATCGAAATGGTTTCAATACTTTCATGACATACTTAACAATGGTCCATTCATCTTGAGTTGTGAAAATGGGCCGCTAATCCGTGTATTTTGGATTGTGGAGCCACTCGCGTGTGAATTCACATAAACGGTAGCCGCGCTCGAGTAACTGTAGTGTTGAATTGCAACGTGTCTTCACATCCATAATCGGAAGTACTGCAATACAGAGTTTGGCTTTTTGACAGTCAATGAACTTATTTCGGCGACCAGTTGTTAGTGTAATCAATACTGCAAGCATTCTCTGCTATATAAAGGTCAGTTTCAGGACTTTCAAAATATCATAAAATACGTACTTTCTCAATTATCTTTGTTAAACCTGGTCTCATGGCCGACACCTCATTGATTCTCACATTGCCCTCTTTTCGAAGTCTTTGACTCTTCCCAATGTCTTTGATTCCATTCTCTGCAAATTGCTGAACGCGCTCAGGGGCTTCCCAAGATTTCATGTGGCCTTTGACACCGAGACTGCTCATGAATGCACCTAAAGCCAGCTGTATGACGTGCGCCATGCATGGTATATGGTTTCTCAATGCAGGCCAGGCCACTCGATTCCAGAGGCCTCACGTGTTGATTGCAGCTCGCATGTCATCGAGTAATTTGGGGAAGCATTATCAGTTGTAATACCAAGTAAACGGCCGTCGGTAAGCTCAAAACGATCATGCAGTTCCTTCAAATGTTAGGCTAGCCTTGCACCGGTATGTTGGCCCTTGACCTGTCATTCTTAATTAGCTTTCGAAAGAGCAAAATAATTGGTGATCAACCTCATCGAATGCGAGTTGAACTTCACGCAATGCCTAATTTCGATCCATATAGTAAGCAATGACCGACATTATGGCTAGTTTGTTTGTCACTGTCCATCCGTCTAAAGATAAACTAACTTTATTTTGTGATGGCAACTGCTTCTTAATTGCATCCACGGTCAGTGCATATTCCCTCCGGCAAATGTTGCTAAGGGTGGTAGCAGATGGCAGCACTAAGTCATCACGGAATGCTTAATATGACCGTTGTAGCTCCAGATTCGATATAGCGTTCCATGGAATATCAGCCGAAACAAATCCTACCATGAGATAGCGATTCCACATGTCTTGGTCAAATTCAGAAGTTTGAAAGTCCTTCACTGCCAGTTTGGAACATTTTGTCTGTCATTTCGGTCAATATGGAATACACTGGACGTCAAATATGATTTTACACTGCGAACTAACTATTGAGATTCCTCGACTTGCTTGCCTCTTCAGGATGGCCAATGCTATTTCATCGACCGTCGAACTGGTCAGTTCTGTAACCTCTGACTGTGTTAATTTGTTCAACTTTGCGATGTGAGCTTTTGCCACCAAGTGTTTCCCGATTGAGCTGGTCCCATGTTTTGATGGATGGCGGGGAACTTGATGACATATGATACATATGATGCCAGGGCTGCCGGTCTCCTCAAATCCACAGTGTAAATAGAATCGCCATGAAGGCACATGTTGTGAATCATTCCAGGCAATAGGCTGCTTCGAGCCTACATCCATTGAATCCCACCACTCATTGAATATGATGTGTAAAGTAAGGTCACTCAAATCACGAATAAAGACATGTTCCTTTTTGGAAGAGATCATAACCTCGAGCATAGAGGCGTTCAAAGATTTGGAATCCGACATGGCGGTAAGAATTAGACTGCAGAGTAATTCAACTCAGAAGACTGCCAAAAGTAATGTTACAGTAGAGCAGACAGCAGGTTATTAAATATTAACTCTACAACTACAAGCAAATAAATCAGATCTGTAAGACATTGCATGCAAAGTTGTGCAGTTGTATACAAGGACAGATTACAAAGACTGACCGTGTAAAACTCAATTTAGAAACAGCACAATGCAGTTCATTGCTGTGTAGCATACTGAGCCTCCACAAAAATAGTTGACGCTCCATGGGCGCTCAATTGTAGGAGGTGCATGCGATATCATCACTAGCATTTCAGCCAATAAAGGCTGCCGATAGGTTTAGTGTGGGTTATCTGCGTTCTATTGCCATTAGATTATCCAAGATGTACAATCAAAAATCGTTGACACTCGGTGGACGCTCATTGTTGAAGCATAGTGACGATGTTGTGGAAAGCAGTTTTACCTAGAAATGCTGGCGATAGTTCCATTATGGATTAATGTTGCTGCACAGCCCTTGCATTGTCCAGGATGCAAGAGCAAAAGTCGTTGACGCTCCGTGGACGCTCATTTTTAGCACATAGTAGCGATGTTGTCGCAACTCCTTTCGCCTAGAAAGGGGGCCGATAGTTCAATGATGGATCAATGTCATTGCACAGCCCTTGCATTTTGCATGATGTAAGGCCAAAAGTTGTTGACGCTCCATTGACGCTCCTTTTTAGCACATAGTAGCCATGTTGTCGCAACTCTTTTCGCCTAGAAAGGCAGCTGATAGTTCGATTATAGCTAAATGTTACCGCACAGCCCTTCCATTTTCAAAGATGCAAGGCCAAAAATTGTTGATGGTCTGTTGACGATCATTGTTAGGACATAGTAGCGATGTTGTTGCAACTGTTTTTGCCTAGAAAGGCGGCCGAGAGCTGGATTATGGATTAATATTGCCGCACATCCCTCGCATTTTCTATGATGCAATGCCAAAAATCGGTGACGCTCCATTGACGTTTCCTTGACGCACAATTGTAGGAAATGGGAACAAGCATGTTTTCTGCCTTTTTCGATATAACGCCGACAAGTGCATTCACTTTGGAATTGTGTGACAATGCAGCCCTTTGAGTGCCGAATGTGTAGAACTAAAAATCATTGACACTCTGTTGATGCTCACATTAATCACATCGAAACAACCTTTCTACACTCAATAATTGTATGCAACTATTGATATACGCATTATTGACATCCAAGATTACGTTTGTATGTATTATTATTTGCATCCAGGAGTTTTGTTACCTTTCAATTACTGATCAACTACAATCGACGCTATCTGAGTGACTGATGACGTGGACCTATTACATTCCCGTGCTTTCGGCCGGCAATTTGCGGCATGTAGATCATTTCACTAGTTTTTGGTAAATATAGCTCAACTTCCTCACCATTCCTTATCCAGCTCCTTTTCCTTGATTTCCATGACGTACCATAAGCAGTTTCAATTATCTTAACCATGTGCACAAGGTCTGTGTGGAGAGTTATGCAGTTGGATACATTGATGAATATGGCATGAAAGTCGTCGTTGAGACAGATTTGTCTTGAGCACTGACTGCTCTTTCTATGACACATATGACATCACTTACTCAGATCTTGTTAGTATATTTCGTCACTAATTTAGCTTTTGCTCTGTCACTTAACTGTCACCTGCACAAAGAAATTGAATATTGTGGCTGTTTTTCCGCGCGATTTGGATTCTAGAACTTTCACATTGTGTGTTCGACTCTTGCACATTCACCGATGAATTATCATGTCTCACAATTTGGTCACAGAAATCAAGAAAAAGCTTACATGTAGCAAAATTATTAAACACATTGCTTTTCACAAAGATATGACGTCGAAAATGATAGTTTTCCTACCTATTCCTGCGCAGACACAGGAGCCGTCACCATGTCTTCGTCCGAATCCGACATCTATATGGTGATTAGCAGGAGGCTATATGCAGGGGAAAAGCTTACTGGTTGATGAGGCTTCGGTTTCAGCAAATGTGACTTATCGCACTCTGCGGCGGGCTCAAGACCGGATATGCTCACATTCGATTGCGGCTTCATTGATCCTAGCCTCATCTGACTACGTCTGGGTCGAGAAGTCCCTTGCGGCATTGGCGATATTCCGGGGACAATTTCAAGACACTCCATATGATCTCCAAATATTGTAGGTTTAGGTGCCAAAGCATCTTTTTCTGTTTCCGGCTGAACGACGGCCAGAACCATCAATTCGGATGTGCCATACTTCTTATCTCCTTCACAGAGGAAGTGGGCTGCATCCTCCCATCCCGGTTGTGTCAATTCGTCCATCCGCATAATGTATTTTAGTTGCTGGGAGCCTCCAGGAGTGTCTTAGACAATATGGAGTGTAAACTTAGAAGAGTCAATTACAGGAGAGTATCTGACCCTAGGAGGGCATTCCGGCCGGCCTTCGGAGTAACTGGGATCTCTGATGACTGGTACGGGAGCACCATGGGAGTGGTTCTGAAAAGTTTGGGAGCACCTGGTACTGTCACCCAACCAATGCGGGAATCCCAAACTAACTCTGAGAGATGCTGGGTTCTTATGCATATTCATTCGAAGGACTGCAGGCATCATCTGAGATTCTCGAGATGTACACCAGCAATAAGAATTCCCTCCATGTATGATGCATAGCGTATTGTTCATTATCAACCTCTAAATCATACTATAGTACCCACCATCTCATCAACATTCTATTGTTTGCATCGCTAGATTAAGGAAGAACCAAAGAAAATGGCGAGTGATTCAAAAATGAAAGTAACTAAAATGGAAACAATAACCCGACTAAGCGATCGGAATGATATCAATCGAGCATAGTCTCAATTTCATCCACCACATCTCCCATCTCATCAGGACGGACAAATGCAGGTACACAAAATTCATCAGTGCCGCAAAGAAGCTGGAGGCACTCCTTATATTTCTGAATGATTTGGGCCTGGCGAGTGGGTGAAATTGAATTCCAATGTTGTTTGGCTCGATTTGTGATATCTAAAAGGGTTGGAATTGAGGTTAGCTTGTGGTGAATCAAAATGGACTTTGAAAGGCAATATGATGAATTCAGGGGAAAAAGAGGTGCACCACCAGGAAAGGAGGAGTGCCTGATGTCGTGTGAGGTGGTCACGGGGAGTGCTGATGCAGAATGAAATTGAGGGGTGCAAATCCAGGCCAAAGAGCGCCGACGGGGATTGAGGAGTGCCTATGCAGCGGAGTAGCCCATTTATGCTGAGTAGCGCCGAACGGCGAGGGAGGGAAAGAGTCTGTACCGATATAGAGGCGCTCCTAAACGTGGTTGAGGAGGGGAAACAGGATCGCCCATCCTAGAGGGGAAGCGCGGACAGAAAAGGCAATATGGAGAGCTGAATGAAATCTCGAAGCACCAATCCAGACTGAGCTGGGCTGAGGGGATTGGAGAGCGTCGACATGGATTAAGGAGTACTGAGGGGGGATTCAGGAGCGCCTATTATAGCGGACGAGTACCATTGTGGGGTGGGGGGGGGGGTATGAACCAGCCGCACCATGTGTAATTTGAATTTGATGAGTGCAATGGCTTCGGCAGAAATGCAATCTGTCACGGTGGAAGGGCAAAATTTACCACAATATTCATCTTGACAAAACATAACTGTAACCCTCTTTCCAGTGGCATACTCAGACAGCACACAATTGATAGCTGCAGCCAGAAGCGCTAATGTCTGCGGTGTTAGAGGTTGAAAGAGCTGAGATGTGGTCGGTTGTCGCCCCAAGCTATTGGCGGTGAAAAAAAACTGATGGTAGATTAAGTCAAGCACATCCATCCACATGAACCAAGACTTCTTATCATTGATGACGTTCGAGAGATAAGCATCATCAAACAGGAGCTCCGTAATTTGCATTCATAGCTCATTCTCTAATCCTGAATCCAACCGGTAACTACGGACAATAGTTTGATGAGCTCCATCTGCCAAATGCCCTCGAATGGTACTAATCTGTAGTTTTAACTATGTATGTATTGAGGTTTACTATCATCATAAGTCCAATCAAGGAGCAGAAGACAGAATATACACTTACCTCTTCTCGGGTTTGCAGATCGATTTGAAATGATGGACCACCGGCCCATTGACACACAGATGGAGTACCTACAGGAGCACCAGCTAATGCCCGCTGACAATCCTGGGGTTCAATGGCTAGTTTCCAAGCTTCCTCAACCATCGAGTACTTCTCTTCGGAAATGATTGGCCAGGGAGTCTTGGTGAATAAGATCGCCTCCATGAACCTTTTCGCTACCTCAAAAGTAGCCTTTTGGTGTTGAGGAACGTTGTGATCTCCACCAGCCTTTGGTTGAGGAACATTCTGGTCTCCACGGGTCTTGGGAAGCAGGAGCGCCTGTACAACGTCAGACTTGCATGATATGTTGATGACTGACTTTTGGCGTTTGAGCAATGGTGGTGTTATCACCCCGGCTGGATGTCACAGATTTGGAAGTAAAGTGCGGGTAATGACAGTACCTGCACAGCTCCGGTTCTTCGGCAGTGGAACCCTTGTAGTACGTATTGTCCTATCTCAGTGCGCCTGGTCTAGATGCAGGACCTCCTGCTGGATGTTGAAATATTCTTCTTCAATATCGGATGACAAGGTAGACTCCCCAGGGTGTTCACTTTCGTCATTGCTGATCACCTGATCGGTATCGTCATCATCCTGCCTCATCAGAATTATAGCCTGGACATTAGCTATCACCAACACTATACCTGAAGGCTGGGTTGGATGTTCAAAAATTTGATTGGCATTGAAGATTGGGTGTCTTCTGCAATGCACGTGCAAGTGCTCTCTCAAGGTGTGCTTCTTGATTCTTCTGTGAATAGAGATTCCTCACCTGGCTGGCCATAGGTTCCATGTTTGATGAAGTGAAGTTGGGAATGTAGAGGGAAGTGTATAAGGGTGAATATAGTACAAAGTTTAATAGAATAACGGGAAAACAGGGCAACAAAGTAACATTCGGTCAAGCAAGAAACAATTCGAGATCTGCCTCGAACTAGTCCGGAAGACATGTCAGCAGTTTATATTTAAATTGCTGATGCTAGTTCTGTGTTGCGATTGAGGAAGCGCTACGTGCACCGAGTTAGATGGATTCTCCTTGCCCCCAATTCCCACATGTTAGCACTCGTATCCAAGTACGCTATTGATGCAAGAATTGGAGGTTAGTTTAAGCCAACATACCTAGAATTGAACAAGACGCACCTGAAGAACTTGAGACATTGCCATGGTTGTACTACTAAGTAACATTCAGGGCCGGACATGTGGAAGACTGAGAAATGGGTTGATTATGATCTCCCCTACATATAACTCTACCAATGGTAGGTCTTGATGCCTCTAGTTCCAGCATGTAAGTGGTGACCGTGTGACACAGAATTGTGGATGTGTTGAAGAATCTTGCAGAATTTGGACGGAGGATAGAGTTGGGGCCTTGGTGAGTGGCAACAGTTGAAGTTACATGGGTTCAAACTGAGTTTGTTGCTGATAGTGGATGAATATGAATCTCCGCATGTGGTATACCAGTTGGAAGGATAGCCTATTTTGATGATATTCTGTTGTTATAGGATTCTGCAGCAAAGTTAGCGGTCGATTACGCAATGTCGTGTGCAGAACTTCACTTTCAGCGGTCCAAGTCTGCGGAATCACATTATGTATGCAGTAAGTGTAAGTGAAGACGGAGGATTTGGGATTACAAAGGCGAGATTCAACATACAGGAAGAATGGTAAACATACGATGAAGATTCAGGGGTAATCTAATCGATTCCAGCTGTTGTCAATGCCAAGATTGCTAGCGAATGGGTCATTGATTGTCACTCACATCAAGATGTTGCGCTTAATATATTGTAAGAACGAGATGAATGCGTCATGAGGGTTCATCTGAGAGCGGAAAGACAAATAACAGCATGCAGTTCCGGCCAATTGAGGTGCAGCGAGCATTGAATCTGCATGCAGAATTCAATCTAATGTAATGGCTGGGATTGTAGGCTTGCCTGACTTTGACAGTTACTTGTACGTTCAGAAACTGCCTTTTCTTAACTTGAGCTTTCATCACAATTTGTGCTTCATGCACTCATGGGATTGGACGTTGGCCGAAATCAGACATTTTCTGTTTATGATTTGTCACGAACTTCAGGCGTTCAAGATAGGCAGTGGGCGGGAGATTGCGGGTCACCGATTCAGCCGTTGAGCTAAAACTGGCATTCAGATTCTATCTCTTCGAGCTCTCTTGATGGAAATTGGTTCATAATCTATATTAAGATACGGGTTTCTTGCGGCCCAACCATACAAGTTAGTCAACCTGTAGTCACGTCTGCATTAGAAGCGTTGTGAATTTAATCCTATTTGAGGAAGTGTGGTATACATGTAAGCAGGATTAGCCGGTCATCTGCAGAATCGCTGAGCAGAAGCTGTCTTTTGAGGTTCACTCTCTCAAGCTGCAGCTCAATTATGGAGCCTGAATGACAGAAGCTCTTTTAGGATCTTGGAAATGGAAGGTCCGACCATATTTCTCAGTCAAAATCCAGTTAAGTGTCGTTACATATTGCCCAGGGCCGGGAATCAACGGTAAGCATGTGGTGCACACCTTCCCCCAACAGATAGGTTGACACGGAGCATGACAGTTATGGCAATTATGTGGCTGCGTTCACATACCGCTCAAGCATAGATTTCGATATTGGCTTAGGCCGAGCGGGATGAGCCGCGCCTGCACCTAAACGTTCAGTGTTTGAAAGATGACACTCTGTGTGTGCTGGCAGCCACAGATTCAAAGCATTCAGGAAGGAGAAAATATGCTTGGAATGGAGCAAAAGCATCATTCAAGGGCAATGCGAGGTGGGTATTCACGGTTCAGAGGCGTGCCTGGGGTGGGATCATATGTTAATAATGAGTGGCTGCTGGTCAAAATTGGCCGGTAAATGGAATAGACGGGCGCTGTCAAATCTGAGGCCATCAACCTCGACAGCAGAGTGGATTTGAGGTGTGCCTGAACATCATTCCTGAGCCCGGAAATACTTGGCAGTATTCTTTGGGTAAGCCTGGAATACGCAAGCTGTATCTCAGGATAAGATACATCAACTCGATATCGCTTAGACAGTCTGTCTATTCCTGGATCATATGAGATATACTGTACTAGATCTGTCTCAGGAGAGTAGAGAAGTTGAGAGCAATTCTCTTGTGCAATCGACTGGTCATTATTCAACATTGATGATTCAGTGAATATCCCGAAATCTTTCGTGAGTCTAGTATCCGGTGAGTCTGAAATAGACAAGCAACAAGGAATTGGAATCAAACTTGGAAGTTCAGAGATACCTGAAAACACAGATCTCGTTTGCAGTTTTTGGAATCTCAATTCCATGGACAGTATACGATGAAGATGAGCGGTGACTGCTGCTCGACTGATTCTCACACAGAGAAATTTTCGGTAGCGTGGAATTTCACTTGGTCTACCATTAAACTGGTGCACCTGGTTTTCATCACATATTGGTTCATTCAAATGAGGCTATGATTCAATTTACCAGATGTCTGTTTACCATTGCCATCATCTCATATTCATCACTACAATCATCTAACACGAAATGGAATCGAACTCTAACCAATACTCCTGGACTCCTCAATTGCCACTTATTCTTCATTACATTTGCCTATTTTGCATCAGTTGGTGAGACTGTGTTGGTTGTATGTTTAACGAGGCGTATCTTGATTTCACTGCCCTGATAATTATTGTCATCTTCACCATCTGACGGCACGAAGTCTCCATACTCTGTAAGCCGCGTCGTCTGGTCCTGACAACACTCCAGAATCCGGTATATCATAGTCGTTGTGATGTTGGGTCGGTTCATCAGACCATGCAGGACTCCAATTTGAGCCACTCCAGAGAACTGGTGGAGATCACTTGCTCTATTATCATAGCCATTGGGTCCAGTGTTCAGTAGCCATGTGTGTGGAACTCTGTTTTGCCCCAGTCAGACAACCTGTGCAAATGCCTGGCGCTGCTCATTTAATACCCAGAACTTCTGAGTTATTACCACATGGTTTGCTGCTGTGAGATTGAGGCCTGTTCCACCCTCTTTGGGTGTAGTTACAAACACAGAGGGATATGGGGAATCTTGGAATTTAAGCTGCATTTCTGTGCGCTCATTGTTGCCCATTTCCGCAAACATGTAGAATATATCCCTATTGTCCGCAAAAAACTTTGTGAGCCACCACTTCAAATGACGAAATTGGCCTGGCAGAGGACAAAATTGCACCACCATTTGAAGAGGAGGAGGAGGTGGACATGGCTAGGTGCTTTTAAGACTTTCGGGTTCGTGCAGGAGTGCCTCATTCGATGCTTCATTCTTGTCAGGCTCGGGATACTCCGCACATTCATTTACAAGTATTGGCAGAAATCTGTCTCTCAGCCATCGGAAAATCGGAGAATCCACCAAAGTATCGAGCGGCCATTCATTGTACCATTGTCCTGAAACATCATTCTGATCTTCGGTGTCTCCCACTACGAATAAAAAGCATGCCAGGTACGATGTAGGAACCATCCATGCTCCGGAACCACCCCGTGAAGTGTATCTCTCCACACGGGTCTTATGTTTAGCTTGCTCGTCCTCATTCCATTCGAGATCAACACAATGTGCATTCTCCTTTGGTATCCAAACAAGTGGTTTCCCATTCGTGAGTTTCGATTCTGACCACCTCCTTATCGTCCACGGCTTTCTTATTTGGATCATCCAGCGTGCAGAATCCTGTTGAGAGTCCTGCTCTTCAGTCGGGATGGCATGCATGGAACTCTTCACTGCGGAATGCAGTGCATCGGCGCTGTGCATTTCCATCACAGTCTTGTCCTCTGGATATTCAGGCGCACATGAAAACAGCCACATCGCCTGATAACACCAGTCATAGAGTGAATGGAATCCCGGAGTTGCACTGACTTGAAGTTTGAATCCACTTCTCGCATTCGTCGCAATTCACCTGCCCATGCTATTTTTTGTCTTGCATTGATGAGACTCATCAAAAATCCCAAAACTCCAGGAACAGTGTGAGAGTTGGCCATTGCTTGATGGTTTCGCTCTGGATGTTAAGGTATCATATAACACAAGGTGGATATTGCATCGGTTTTCCAGCTGGTAAATACTGGTATTCAGATCCTCGTAAGTGAGATTCGTATTCTTGGAGTGCAACATGTTGACGAGTTTGAATTGGGTTCCCTGTGTCATTTCGTCGATGACAGTCTTGAACATCTCTGCAACCCCGGGCATTGTGACCACCAAGATTGGTTCATGGGCCGATATAAGTGCTTGATGTCCGTGAGGCGGTGTTGTCTGGATCTCCAACTGGCGGCGGGGCACAGAATTCAATCTCTGGAGCGGATACCACTCCAGTTGTTCACCTACAATGCCGGGAAAGTCATTGTCCGCCAAAATCACCCACTCTGCAAGGGTATTCCCCCATGAAATGGACAGTGGCAAACCCATTACGACTTTCTCAGTCAGCAGTTTGCAAATCATTGCTGCAGCAACCGGGGTGAAAGTCTTTCCAAGACCCATTTCATCCGCCACCAGTGCTCCTGGCATATCAGTATCCCACACCCATCTCCTCACGATGAACCAGATTGCCCAAACCTGGCGCGCCAGAAACTTTGCTCCAGGCAGGCCTGGAATTGAATACTTGTGGCCTGGAACACTGTCATCTGTGGATTGGCGAATAACATGGACATTCAGCAGCCTGACCACCTCATCAAGTCACTCATGTTCAAATCATTGTTGATTGTGTTGAGAACAGTGCTCAATACTGAACTGGCATTATCTGGATCGAGGACCTCCTAGCCATCCTCCACTTGCTCCTGAACCTCTCTTGAACCTTAGTCGGTCTTCTTTTTGTCCTCAATGATCTCTTTCAGTTGCTATGAGGTAAGTTTGGCAGACGTGCTCATACCCTGGTGCTCCTGGAGTTCATCGCAATGTTAGGTATTTCACAGACAAGCATTTGGACCCAATATTATGTGGTATATAATCAATTCTATTCACTCAATCAGAACTTACATTAATACTATCAATCTCTTTCTCACCTGCCTCCTCATCCACCACTTGTTCATTTTCATCTGATCCCTCCAAAGTCTAGGTATACTGATTAGCAGTGGGCATAACTGCCCGGAACAAAGCTAGCGGGGATTACCTTCGCCTGTCTCATTACGTGCTCTGTAATATCCTTCCCTGTGGCTGCCTTCATTTCTACCAAAAATAGGTTCACATTGTCTCCCAGTTTCAACTTGAAGGCATCTGAAAGGGACCTGTTGTATGATATCTGACCATATAGAGGGTCATTCATCATTTACCCGGGTGTCTATAATTCCATATACTCTTCGTCTAATTCTTCCTGCGTCAAGTTGCATTTGTATAATGCAGTCAGACAGTATGGTTCTTTAGGGCTCCAATTTTTTTGATGATATCAATCAGCTCCTCCCAATGCCTCACATCTGTGTATGGAGCTTGGAATTGCATGCTGGATGTTGGGTCATTGTTGCCGTTCAGCACTCGACGAATTACAACAATGAATGTTTCATTTGGCAACTCTGGGACTTTGCCTCTGGGTTTTTTGCCCGCGCGCACTCCCAAATCCATCGCTGGTTGCTTGTTGCCTCGCCTTCCCTTCTTCCTCGCCTCCTAAACATCACTGCAACATTTCTTCCGAAACATCTCCACCCATTGTCACCGAATACATTCGGCATTATCGAAATTCTCCAAAGGTAGCCCGGTCTCGAAAGTCTTCAAAAAATCTTCAATTGCCATCTTCCAGCGCAGGAGTCCATCTCGCAACTGTTTCACACGGTTCTGACCCGGGATAATAGACCGATGCTGCTTCTCGAGAAACCCAGCCACCCATACTTTCATCCACTTGTTGACGGCACTAAAGTTGGGCTACCCCATTCTTTGGGCAAATTGCTTCAAGGAGAATTCCGTTTGCTTCAAGCTAATTGGGGCTTTGCCTTCAGCCCCGCCCAAGTCCGACGAATCATCGCTCTCAGCATCTGCATCGAATTCGTAATAAGAAATCTCTGGTAATGGGGGCAAATCTGCAATCCCTGCCACATCTGGCCTGCGCGGTTCCTCTGCCAGCTGAAATGGTTTCGTTCGGAGGCTAATGGGAGGTCTCCCAGGTGCGCCGGGAAATTGTCCATATGGAGTAAAGGAGGATGATGTCAGCCGATTGACTGGATGGTTACCAGCCAGTGCTGGAGGCACTCGAGGTGCGCCTGGAGATGACGACCCCTGTCCTGTGAATTGCTGAGGGGGGAACATTTGAGGTCCACCATCGCCACCATGGGGGAAGTCGTATCCTTGCCACAGTGGCCCATAACTCTGATACCCTTGGGCTGCACCTCCAGAGCGTGGTTGCGAGCTTGGTTTCATGTTTAATGGGGCAGGGTGGTAAAACTGGGGAGTGCCTGGAAATGGTGGCTGGGAAAGCAGGTAACTATACCGCGGTGGAGGTTGAATGTGATTCGGGGGTTGTCCGAATTGAGTGTCTTTGCATGGTGTATTTCCAGCATTAGAGTCAGATGCTCCCACATTGTCTTCTGGGCATTTTTGTGAGCCACACAGCCCACCCGATGGAGCCATATTGGTTGTCTTCGGTTGAGATCCATTCGTCGACATTGTATGTGAACAAAGGATAGTGGTAAACAAGATATCAATTCAATTGGTGATTTTAAATGATGTCGAGTATAGTTGGGAATATTGAATGTTACAGTAACCTTCGGCAGAATGAAGGCCTCTTATATTCATCTTAATTGTCATGAACTGTGGTGTTTCACTGCATCTTTGAAGCATGAAACCTGGCTGAGAAAAAGAAATCATAATCACACTCATCCTGCCTTTCTTTGTTACATGCTCGAATTCGTATACTAGGAACTTGGATAGAAGGTCACCTTTGTTTGGTTCATAACTGTAAAGGTCATAGAAGGGATTCAACATAATATCTCCAGGAAACCAACAAGAACTATATCCAGTTGGAAGGTTAGCATGACTAGGCATCTTACACTCGAAATGTATGTGTCTGACCTACAACTTCATTTAATATGAGGCCTGTTAGTTGAGCAGCAACAGTGATTGCTTCCATTTGAGCTCCTTGTGCAAACTTCATTTTCTCCTCAGGATCCACCCACCGGTCAAGGATCGTTACTGACGAAAACTTTCTTCCCGCCTATCAGTTTTCAATAATCATCGAGCGGGCATACAGCCAGCTAGACAACTTACCAATTCATTCAGTGTTTTGAGCTGATGTTATCCGCTGCTTGAGGCTCGAGCGTAGACATAATCTGGACAATGCCGCAATAACATAGCATACGATAAGGCCGATCGTAGTAGCACCTGATGAAGAGTATTAAAAGTTAATCGCAGTGACAATAAAAGAAACTTTCTCTGTGAACGATTTTCAGTAGATATTATCCTAGTTTGTGAAGAAAACTGATCGTGAGGTTACTTTGTTTTACCCCTCCTCTACATTTGGTGGGGTGTGATGTGGCTTTGAAAGTGATACGCTAACCTGAGTTAGCACGCTTTCAAACAACTATCCCTGAGAATCAAATCCAGCAACAAACCATACCCCCTAAAGCTTCATCGAGATTCATCAGAACACTGAGCATTTCTCAAATATGGTCAACTCTCCCCGGAAACATGCTAAATGCGTAATCTGCAAAAAGAAATTATGCAATGAGAACTGACTGGAAGCTCACTATCAACAATATCACCCAATATCAATGAATGAAGGGCTATTACCCAACGGGATTCTACCACCTGCTGGCTGGGATCACCCTGAGCCATCATGGCTTGACTACTGTAGCAGCACCTGAATGGCCATTGACAAGCTGTCAATCAATGATCTACTCTTAGACAACGTACCGGGTGCACCACCACCGGAAGATACTCCCAACGAAGAACCTATAGACCCTCAGCAGCCTGATCTCACCTGTACCCCTCATCCAACCAAGACAAAGGCTCATTGGCAGGTAGTTAGAGTGGACAATGTAGGGGGGAAAGTGTATCGCAAAGCAACTGGATTGTACAACAAGCATTGAAAGTACTCAGAACTATGGAATCCATGGCATCCATTTCGGTCCATACACGACTTTCAGCAGGATCAGTCATTTAGCCAGCAAACGAAAACCTGGATTGATCAACATCACAGGCGTGGACTGGATGACATCAAAATCGAATCATTCCATTCAGCAGATACCCTTCGAATGCTCCTCTCTGAACTCGATTTTGGGCTTGGCAATGATAGTTGGATTGATGATGACTCACATATCTTCGGAACATTATACCACAGGGATTTTTTCAAATGTATCCAGTGTCTTTTGGCACATTTCCCATTTCAGGTGAACCTTGATTTTGAACTGGTGCGCCTCGCTTACTCTGAGGGTCGTCGTATCTACAGCGAGATGAACATGGGTGATTGATAGTGGGATACACTGGATCAACCTCCTGCAGGAGCAATGATTGTGCTAGTCATATGTGCATCTGACAAGACTCACTTGACTAATGTTTCGGGCGATCAGCATGCCTAGCCGCTGTATCTCACGATAGCTGATATTCGAAAAGATGTCCGCCGCACACCAACAGAGCACGCCTTGATTCTTTTCGGGCTGATTCCATGTCCCCGAAAAGTGCCAAGAACATTGACGAAGCATGGCATTCCGCAGTTGGAACTCTGCTGTCTCAACGTAGGCATCTTGACATCACTGGACCTGGCTGGAAATGGGATTGTGCAGATGGATTCCAGCGTCAATGTTTCCCTCTGTTGGCTGCCTGGGTGGGGGATTATCCAGAACAAGTCATGGTTGCTGAAGTCTCATATGGCTCATGCCTTATGTGTGAAATTCCTAATGGTGCACTGATGGGGTATTCAACTTTTCCACCACTCGATGACTCAAGAGACCAGCATGTTCACCCCAAGCTGCCGGAGGACAATAATATTGATGCTCTGCACACTGTTGGTGTCCACCCAATCTGCAACCAGTTCTGGCAATACCCTCTCTGCAATGTCTATCGGCTTTGGCAGCCTGATGAAGTGCATCAGCTGCTCCTGGGTTTAGTTAAAGACTTATTGCACTGGCTGCTCAAATACCTGAAAGCTAGAAATGTTAAGGATCAATTTGACAATCGATTCACATCGGTGCCACAATATCCCGGCCTCCAGTACTTCTGTAAACCATTTGATTTATCAACAAGCGGCACCTGGCAAGGTGAAGACATCCATGGAATGATCAGAACACTTGCAGAGAAGTGCGATCGAATTCTTGACTGCTCCAAAGATGACGGGAAAACTGTGGCGGAAAACACCTCCAATGAAATGGTAATGGGAGCAGTGCGGGCATTATATGAATTCTCTCTCCTTGTTTGCCAACAAAATCACTCGGATCCATCCCTCAAAACACTAGACGATGTACTGAAGTGATTTTACCAGAAGACAGTTATTTTCCGAGAACAGAAAATGTCGAAGTCTGCGAAGGCCACAGTGGATGACTTATTGGCAACGGAATCCCATCAGTTACGCGAACAAAAGATTCTAAAGATTTGTGCTGCAATGGAGGCCCTTCTGTATGGAGCTGAAAAGGTTTCCACAACAAAATGTAGGATATATCAGGTGCGCCTGAATAGCGTCTGACAAGCGGCAACGACTTGGCCAGATGCTGATCGTCAGAAGGCAATTGAGGGATTGGAGCGTGAAATCCATCACGTGACACCTGCTAAACGCAAGCTTTTCAATAAATTATTCCAACGTCATGAGCGACAACTATCGCAGGAAACCGGAACCAAGGTAAGTGGTCCCATAACCAAATTTTCAAAAGAACTTGCCCTAAAGAAAACTGCCGCTGAAGACGAGGCTTACGGGGTGGCAAACATGACCGCCGACAAGCAACTGCAATTTCTGATCTGCCTATCAGATGCTGAGACAGAAGCCATGACCTGGAGCTTGGCTGATACGGAGTGTGTCACTAACCAGCTGAAAAGAGAGACTTATAGCATCACCTCAAATGAACAGAACCGGTTCAAGACCGAATTCTCCATCCATTTGATCGAATTTGAAGCTTGGTGGGAGACAATTGGCATTCAGGCGCTTCGGGAAACCATTGAACAGCGCGTGATATATCTCAGATATCCAATGATGCATCTTGTGAGTCATATATCAGAGTCAATTTGCCGAATGGGTACTGGTGACAATTATCCCACTGATATTTCTGAATGGCTACATATCTCCAATGTGATAGAGGCATATCAATCTAGCAACAAAGTCAATTACATCAGACAGATGCTCAACAACAATGACCGGTGTACTGGTCTTGACTATATGGAGGAGACACTGTCATATCTTGCACTCGAAGGCTGGTACAATATTGACTCTGCAAAAATTTTCAACCCACTGTCCACTACCGATAAACGGCGAAGTACAGGCGGCGCCCATCTGTTATGTTTCCAAACAATCCAAGGCAAGCCCATTATCCGCCCTGTATCACAGTAGGTATATCATTTGAGAGAAACGCATGTCCGCGAAGTGTACAGAAGTATCAAATTGACCTCACTCAGAGATGCATCAGAAGATTTCCGAATTCCCAACTTTGGACACCTATTCCACGCGCAAATTGATGAGGACTGGGGACATGAAGTGAGTGGACTTGTGCTCAGATATGATAAGAATGACTCATAGACAGTATATTGAGTAAACTCCAGAATGGGCTGTTGTATTACCGTTAACCATTTCACAACCCGACTTCTGTTGAGCGTCTGGGACTTGATTGCAAGGTAGAATATACCAATGCCAACCAAGGGATCATGCCTGAAGCTCATAACAACTGGGTCCAGTATACGCAAAGTGAACAGAATGACCTCGATAACACCTTCCATGGTCGAATTCCCTGTGTTCCTGTATTACACTTCAGCTGGACTCCACCCAATCAGATCCTCCAATTTCAGGAGCGCCTGCCAGCCGGGAAAGCATTATCGACCATTTCTAAGAGGTGCCAGATCACTCAGCAATGGGTATTATGTCCTCAAGCTCAAGAATACGTGGTGGTGATTCCAACAAAGTACAAAGATGTTCATGGTTGGGCTGATTGTGTTGACGGGTTCATCCGGGTTGTCAAATAAACGAATAAGATGCATATTGTACCCGTTGGAGCAATAGTTGGGCCGGTGCATTTGGTGTGGGAGAACGCAGCATTGGGCGGCATGGATACCATATTGGTTGTAAATAATCAGGTTGATTTAGATACCTACTGGACTGTATATTAAGTTAGATTAGAATGCCTGATTCAGGTGTATAGCTGTGAGATAGAGTATTGAATTTTACTATTCGATATAAACATTGTATTTTAATCACTCACGGAGAGTCTGGCTCCAGGTGCACCTGAATCGTCCTGGAGACGAGTGTCGTAGTCCCAGCAGCTCCGAAATTTTACAAACTTAGAGGCATGATTTCATAGCATTCTGAAGATGACTTCATACTCTTTAGAATATTTTTGTATTCTGTTGTGCTACTTCAGAAGCGTTGAGGAGCACCTGAAGTACTCTTGCAGTACCTCCGAAGTACATCATTCTGCATTCAACCTGTTCGGGAGCATCTGGGAGCTTTTGGAAGGATCAGTGTGGCTGTTCAGAATAGCTGAGTCATTGAGTTATGACTTCCAAACCATTTTACATTTTGCTGATCTCAAGCTTCATCTGCTTCTGCCAGAACCTCTCCATGTGCTGCTGTACTGTTTTAGCGATTGTGCCCATCACCCAGCCTGGTTCGTCAGCTTCGCTCAGCTTTCTCTGCTCTGTCTCTTCATCATCCTCATCATCTCCGTCCTCCCCCTCGTCGGAACTTGCAACATCACTTAGACTGCCTCCAATAGCAACCATCATTTCGTCCAAAGTGATTTTGGGCTCTCAGTCTGTCAATCCCGCGATTTCAGCATACTTCATATCTTCCTGCTCTTGCTGAACCACTGCATCTGCGTCTTCAACTCGCTTTCTTGCCACAGCGGTTTCTCTCTCAACATAATCCTCAATCCATTGCTCTTTCTCTTCATTGCTTAAGAAGTGCGTTTCTCGTCGTTTCTCTGCGGCATGTTCCTCTTTGGATCTTGAGCTGCGCAATGCCACATGGGTTCGGACTGTTTCTGCCACCAAGCCACGCTTGCCTTCATTCGCTTGAAGACGTCGTTGGGTAGACCGCTTCATCAATTTGCCTGATCTGCCAGCCGATAGTGGCGAAATGTTCTTTTTCGGAGCATTGACCATTGTGGTTTGCGTTTACATTGTTGTTTGGCAAGATGTTGGATGTCACAAGATTTCGACAATATGGAGGCAAGCTGCGTCTTTTATGTCAAGGTTGTGTGTTTACTGATCTGGAACAAAGCAAAACATCACTTTTGACGGTCAATAAAACGGAAATAGTTAGGCTAACCATACAACACTACTTGATTGTTAGTGTCAGTTTCATGTATTATCCCGGGGATTCTTTGAGACAAACATCAGCCGATGTCTTTTCCCTCAAACAATGACCAATTTATAGCTGACAATCATATGATTTCGGCTGTCATACACTACAATTTATCCCTGCGAACAAGCAACAACAACAGACCGACATATTGCACATCTCGGGGCTGTGGGAATTCCCTGCAACTTGCAGCTATGTGCAGCAGGATTCATCATGAGTATAACGCACATATTGGCTGCTAATTATTCGATTCTGACATAAAGCTAACTATATAATCCTCAGGACTTCCCACTTCTTTTCATTATCATCTTCCTCTCCTATTCCACATCAGCAAATCATTGATACACAACCACCTCACCCAGGTCTGAGCGAATCTGAATCCAGCCGATTGGCAGGTGCTTCATCGAATACGGCACTTAGCAGCACACAGCAGGAACACAGACCCCAGTTAGTCCACTGGGACGGTGCCAATGCAGCCACCAAAAATATGACTCAGGATGCACAGTTAAAAATCGTCCATAAGACTGGAAGAAGCACCAATAAGAAACAGCATGCAGTTGGATGTGAGTATCTCCATACCATGGTAAACGGCCGCCAATTAACCGTATACCATGTGACGGGTGTACGCCGAGAGTTATGGGACCAATTTATCGCTATCTGTAACGGGAAACCTCCATGGTCAAACAAGGCATTTCTCCGCCCAGTGTGCGAAATGTAACATCATGATGTCATCAGCTCTGGGATTTTCGTGGACGAATTTCATGATAGAGATCCCAGGGATTGGTCAAAACAGGCATTAATCACCTTAGAGAAGGCTACGGAAGCGTATATGGTTCAGGTAATAGTCGCGTCTCATTGTTTGAAGCAGCAACTAATTTCTTGTAGGTATTCAACTTGTCTACTACAATGGCAAGGCAAAAAGGTCATGTACAGCTGGAACAGTCCGACATGCACCTGGCCTTAAACATGGCCAAAATGGACAAAGGAGGGTTTTCGCATGCCGCAATAAAAGAAACACAATACCTAATCAAGAACCCTCGTGCCGAGGTCTGAGAAGAAAAGAAGCGGGGTGTTGAGTTTCTTGGGCATAACAAGGTGAAGGCTGTGAAAGAAAGACACCTGGCTGTGCTTCGTCAAAACCAAACGCCCGGGTGCCTTGCTTGCCAAAATAGCACCGGACAAAATCCCTAGACATGCTGGAGATGCAAATGAACAGGTGCACCTCCGCCCAACCGACGCAGAAAGCAGATGCCAGAGCCGACTCCAGAGCCGACGCCATCTCTCCCAGGAATACCACCCACCTCAACCGGTAACACGTCTGGAGCTCAATGTCTCGAAATCGCTACTTTTCCGGCCGGATATGCGTATTCACATACATCAATTCCATGTGCTGAATTATTTACCCTTCATAGATCTGCCCAGGATAGCGAGCACGATTCAGATTATGATCCAGATATGCTGCCTGATAAAGGAACATCCACTGGTTAGTACACTATCTGCTGTGTGGCAATGCAGCTAACATTCATTTTGAAGACCAGAGCAGCCTATTGAGCGAACCTATCAGTGATGACTAGCATTGATCGAATAGTACGGCATGTTGGAGATCATTATTATTCTGATTTCGCAGATACTGTAAAGTATATTTTAAAGTATATATTTATACGTATTATTACAGAACAATGTAGTGATCAAGAAAAAGTAAATCTGAATGTTAGGAAGGCTGCCAAAACAACTTGAATGATAGACTATGCCAAATCAAATGATTCCATGATGTGGTTACATCCATGGCAAAATCAGCGTCAACAGAGTGTCAATGATTCTTCGTCATGTATCTTGGGTAATCTGTGGTGCAATAGGTTGTAAATTGTCATAAACGAAGTATTGGCTGACTTCATTGGCAAATGAGACAGTGAAGCGCTCCCTGCCCCATCATGAAAATGAGCGTCAACGGAGCGTCAACGATTCTTGGTCACATATTTTGGGTTATGTGCGGGGCGATAGGTTGCACGTAGTCATAACCGCAGTATTGGCTGCTTATATTGGCAAAAGAGATAGTAACATGCTCCCTGTCCCATCATGAAAATGAGCGTCAATGGAGCGTTAAGAATTCTTGGTCACGTATCATGGGTAATCTTGTGAGCGATAGGTTGCACATAGTCATTGACGAACAATTGTCTGCGTTTATAGGCAAAAGAGAAAGTGAAATGCTCCCTGCCCCATCATGAAACTGAGCATCAATGGAGTGTCAATGATTGTTGGCGTTCCATTATGGTGCATTACAGCGCAATGTGGCTGTTATTGCTTATATATAAGGTTTTGACTGTTTTGGTACACTAAAAGGCTCATGGATACTTAGCGGTAGCTCTGTAAATGAAATGAGTTGTTACTGTCCCAGAGGATGTGGCGGGAATATTCTGTACATATTTGCCCATAAAGGCTGCCATTACGTGATTTATGGATGATTGTGATTATGCGCCACTCATATAACTGAAGATGCAAGACCCAAAATTGTTGACACTCTCCTTACGCTCATTTTCAGGATGTGGTAGGGCGCGTGTGTTTATTCGTTTTAATCATTGAGGCGGTCAATACATGCGGAATGGACGAGTCTGTAACCCAACCGACCCGTTTTTCTGGTCCAAACCCTGACTGCTGGCAGGTTACCTTGACCCATTGCGAACACTAGTGGTGAGAGTCGAAGTAGTCTCACTCGATACTTTTGTAGTATCAGCCAAATGTATTTTAGTCTTCGGAAGCATCCAGGAGTATCTGAGAGAATGTGGAGTGAAAACTTAAATGTGTCAATTTCAGAAGAGTAGCAGACCATAGGAGGGCATACCAGCAGGCCTTCAGAGTAACTTGGATCTCTGATAACTGCTACAGAAGTACCATGGGAGTGATTGTGATAGGTTTCGGAACACCTTGGGGCACTGGAGACAACGTTGGGTGTATCTGGAGGCACCTGGGAGTGCTGGTGACAAGCCTGGAAGCACCGGTGACATATCTGAGAGCGCCGGCGACAAATCTGGGAGCGCCAGCAACAAGACTGGGAGTGCCAGCGACACTTCTGGGACTGCCGGCGACATGTCTGGGAGCACATTTAGTCACAGTCGAGCAGTATAAGAAAAACATCATCTTTCGGAACATTGCTGGTGTGCCTGGAAATCGTAGCTACTACTTATCATTCAACAATTATTAAAACTCATGTGTTTAGTGTGTATTCTCATCTATGTATCTATATAGCTACCCATCTACACACGGTATATTTGGACTGGCGGCTGGCAGTGTGTGAGAGCATTTGGAGGTGGACCTGAAAGTGACGAACGAGTGAACTCAGGGATACACTCAGAGGCCGTGATCGAGGGGTTTTGGAGATGCACTTGTACAGGGTAAAGGAGGGTATTTGGAGATACACTTGAAGGCTGTGGTCGAGTGAACTTAGTGATACACTTGGAGGCCGTGATCGAGTGAGTTTGGAGATGCACTTGGAGGCAGTAATTGACCGTACTTGGAGATGCACTTGGAGTCCATAATCCAGTAATCTTAGAGATGCACTCCCAGATCGTGATTGAGCGATTATGGAGATGCACCTGGACGAGTATTTAGAGGCGGTCAATGGACGGGGCGCTGGGTATTGGGACTCCTTTTATCTGTTAGTTAACTCGCAACCATGGGAATGTGACAAAGTGTCTTTACCTGTGAGCTCACATGGAGAGTTCGCTGATGGCGGTCGATCATATAGGAAGGCACACCGGAAGCTGAAGCTACATTCAGTGGTCAACTCCTAATCCTGAGAATGGTGGGAAGAGAAACAATCGTGGGTGGATGCGGTACTCGATGTATGCTTGTACTCGGTGTATGCTGATGTTGGTGTATGCTGTACTCGGTGTATGCTGCACTCAGTGTATGCTGTACTCGTTGTCAACTCATGATGAAGACATGGAGAGATAGAGACAGATCACTTAACTTTGTTTTCTACAATGATGGTAGAGTTCTGCACGAGAAAGAGGGGGTTGGGAACGATGTGGAGGATACAACTGGATATGTGAAATCAGGGGTACGACTTGCCTGATTGAGTTGGGAACATTTTGTAGCAGTGTAATGACACTCCAGATCAGGACTGGTACCTGTCATATTGGGGATGGTCGATTGACTCGCACACGAAATTCTCTATGTCCCAATTCTCATGATCATGTGCTACATCATTTCTCATATGTCTCGTACCCAACTCTACCGTCACCTAACAATCAGAAGTCAAGTCATCCCTCTCTATATCGCCATGCCATGATCAAGTGTTAACACTCGGTGCAGCACACACCGAGTACAGCTTACACCGAATACAGCATACACCGAATACAGCATACACCAAGTACAGCATACACCCAGTACAGCATACAACAAGTACAGCATTCGCTGAGTACTGCATACACTGTGTACTGTATCATCCCAAGGTCGACTGTATCCTGCTCCCAGCCAGTCTCTCAGCTCTCAGCAGACCGCGTTGTACTCAATTCCCTACATTCCCACAATTATGAGTTAACCAATGGAACCAGTCTCCGCTTCGATTGCACATGCCTCCCAATCCACCACCACCAGATTCAGTGGCTCCAGTTTGACTACCTCCTAATCAACCGCCTCCATGTACTTGTCCGATATTGAACAACCATAACCTCTAAGTTTTTCTTCCAACACAGTCAATTACGGCTTCCAAGGGCATCTCTGAGTTCATACAATCTCGGCCTCCTAGTGCATCTCCAAATTCACTCAATCATGGCTTCCAAGTGTATCTCTGAGTTCAATCGATCTCGGCCTCCAAGTGCATCTCTAAACTCGCTCAATCATGGCCTCCAAGTACATCTCTGAGCTCACTCGATCTCGTCCTCCAAGTGTATCTCCAAACTCGCTTCATCACGGCTTCCAATTGCATCTCTGAATACACTCAATTTCTGGGTCTCCAAGTGCATCTCGAAACTCGTCTGATCCCGGCCTACAAGTGCATCTCTCAGTTCACTCGACCTCAGTCTGCCAGTGCATCTCCAAATTTGCTCGATCACGGCTGTAAGGGCGTATATCCGTATATGGCCGAGTATGAGAGTATATGAGAAGATACGGTTGCACACGTGGATGTGGTAATATAATAGAGTAGTTGATAGGTAAGATTATCGCTAGTGATCTCGGAGAGATCGCGAGTCGTCTATATAAGGTTAAGGTTACCCGGCGCTGGACACGTCTCGTGCCATTGCCGAGAACCTAATCATGACTGCCATTACATCATCCCCCCCTTTAGGAGCAGACCCCCTGGGCTGCCACATATGTCTATATAACAAGAGAAACCCCACAAAAAGAAACGAAACCGATGCGTACGCCTCCACACGACTTAATAAGTCCCACAACCTATCAGTGCTCTATGAGCAGCCTCTGGGCGGATTCGGTGCACTGTGAAACTCCACCTCCAGTGGTAGGTGGTAAAAACCGGTGCCGACGCCATGTATACTGGCCCGAGATCCATAAGAAGTAAGCAAAGTAAAACCCCCGTAGAAAACGTCCAATCATTGTCGAGGCTTCCTCGGATGCTCTCGGTGAAACTCGTCGACCAATTCCTGCGCATTCCCGAGATTCTCGACAGGTTCCCAGCTAGTCCGTACGTAACTGTAACCCGCCGATTGTAAGAGATAATGGAGCTTCCGGTAGCATCGCTTAGAGTCGAGGATGCGGTCAACTTCCCATTCCTCAGAGTCATCGACGACCGTTGGCTGGGGTTCAGATGGCAGCTGGCCTGCGGTAGGAGGTGTATAGCGGTCGAGCAAAGAGATGTGCAAAACATTGTGTTTCCGGATCGTATACGGGAGGTCTAATTTGTAAGCATTCTTATTGATGACCTTACTTACCGTGTATGGTCCTGTCCGTTTGTAGTCCAACTTCTTTGACGGTCTTGTCGTCCAGAAGTGGCGCGTTGAAAGCCAGACCCTATCTCCAATCTCGAAAACAATGTCTTTGCTGCCAGAGTGCTTCGTCTGACTGGCTTGAGCCTCCAGCAAGTTCTTACGAAGGGTTTGGTGAGTTTCCTCCAAGCCAGCTGCGAAAGTGTCTGCATGGATTTCCGAATTCAGGCTAGATGGTTGCTTCGGGGCCTTAAACTGCATCACCAGATGGTAGTGGTAATTCGCCCAGAATGGAGTCATTCTCGTAGACGCGTGTATCATGTTATTGTAAGTGAATTCGGCTAGCGGCAAGAGTTCGACCCAATTGTCCTGCTCATAGTTGCAGAAAGCCCGGAGATACTGCTCCATCGTCAGGTTTTGAGGCTCCGTCTGCCCGTCCGTCTGTGGATGGAAGGCTGTCGAGAGCCGATGGTCAGTACTCAAGTGAGAACATACCCGGGTCCAGAATCGGCTTGTAAACTGGGTGCCGCGATCTGTGACTATGTTGTCCGGGACGCTGCGCTTGCAAATGACGCGTTCAAAGAAGAGCCTGGCCAATTCCGGCGAGTCGATATCCTTCCGGCACGGTAAGTAGATTGCCATGTTTGTCAGTCGGTCCACGATGACGAGAATCCCGGTGTAGCCCGATGCCGTTGACTCGGGCAAGTCGGTGACAAAGTCCATCGTGACGCCTTCCCATGGCCGTGATGGTGCCTCCAAGGGCATGTTGATCCCGTGCCTGGCGTGCCGAGGTGCTTTGATTTGGTGGCATACTTCGCAGCCGCTGACATACCTACGGACGTGCAAGTCCATTGCTGGCCAGTAGAAATCCCTAGATACCAGCTCAGTAGTCTTAAGAGCTCCAAAATGACCGGACTCGAGGTTGTCATGGAATAGACTTATCACTTTTCCGCGTAGAGAATCGACCGCAGGAACATATATCCTCCCCCCTTAAGTCAATGACCCCGCGACGACTTCCCCTTGAGTCTCCTTCTCCGCAGTATCTGTGCCGTCTGCCGCTGGTCGGTTGCCTAGCTTTGCCGAGACCTCGACAGCTAAGGAGTCAGAGGCCTGAGCCGCGATAATTGCCGGCATGAGGTCATCATATGGTTCCACTGGGGCGGTTGCCAATAGTCGGGCCACAGGCCTTTCGTAGCCGATCTCGTAGTCGGGTCGTCTAGACGGGGCATCGGCAGGGTTTTTGGTGCCTTCCAGGTGTTTAATGACAAAGTCGTAAGCCGAAAGAATTTCCGACCACCTGGCTTGTCTCCTGGAGAGCACTTTGGACGTCTGGAAGTATTCGAGATTCTTGTGGTTCCACCGAATTAAGACCTTGTAGTTGGCACCCTTGAGGTAATGCCGCCACTGTTTTAGTGTTTCCACGATGGCCAATAGCTCCCGATCATAAGTGTCGTAATTCTGTTCGGCTGGAGAGCACTTCCGGGAGTAGAAATCGACTGGCCTGAGAACCCCGAAAACATCGTACTGATTGAGAATGCCTGCAATCGCGAATCCACTCACGTCCGTTTGGGGAATGATCGGCTTGGCCGGATCGAAATGCTGGAGGATCGGTGCCTCAGTGAAGGTCCTATTTAGTTTCCGAAATGCCAACTCGGCTTCCTGAGTCCATTCCCATTTGGCCGAGCTCTCCAATTTCTTTCCGCGAGATTTCTCTGATTTCTTTAGTAATTCCATCAGTGGAAGGGTCACCTTGGCATATTTCCGGATGAATCTTCGGTAGAAGTTCGTGAATCCGAGAAGCACCTGAATGACTCTAACTGATTTTGGTGTCGGCCAGTCCACGATTGTGAAGATCCGGTCCGATTCCATGCCGACTCCATCGGGAGTAATAACAAACCCCAGGAAGCCGACTTCCGAAACTCCGAATTGACACTTCTCGGCTTTGCAATAGAGGCTGAATTCCCTGAGTCACTGCAGCACTTGGCGCACATGCTCCTCATGCTCCTTCTCGTTTGTCGAACAGATGAGTAAGTCGTCGAGGTAGCATACCGCGAAGTCGTCAATGTATGGCCGTAGGCATGCATCGATATAAGACTGGAACGTAGCCGGTGCGTTTGTTAGACCGAATGGCATGACCCGGTATTAGAATTGGCCTTAACGCGTTCGAAAAGCCGTCTTGTATTCGTCGCCTTCCTTGATCCGGATGAGGTTATAGGCACCGCGGAGGTCCAGTTTCATGAATATCCTGGCCTCACGTACACGGTCAAGCATCGGTGAGATTAGTGGAAAGGGATACCGATTCATCACCGTCGCCTGATTGAGCGCGCGGTAATACACACAAAGCCTTAACGCTCCATCCTTCTTTTTTGCAAAGAGGATTGGTGCTGCCGCCGGAGGTGATGATCTCTGGATAAACCCGTTGCCTAGGTTTGCCTCGATGTAGGCCTTTAACGTCCTCAACTCGAACTCCGATAGGTTGTAAATCGGCTCATATGGCAAGTTATAGCCAGGCTCCAAGTCAATTGCATGGTCGGTTGACCAATGCGGCGGGAGTGTCTCCGCCTTTTCCTTGCTGAAAACCTCCACGAATTCTCCGTATGTAGCCGGGATATGTCCTCCATCATCTGTAGGCACCATCTTTGTCATTCTGCCGGCTCCATCTGCGCACGTTAGTTCTCAATTCATAATAGATATGGAGTGGAAAGGAGGAATATCCAGGAGCCCGGATTTAAAACGGTTCGCCACAATAGGGCCAAGCCCCGCCGTCCGGTACTCACTTCGTGTCTCGGCGTGCCGGTAGCAGTCATTCAAGGTTCTCTCCTGGACGCTCTGCTGCCGCAACTACCGCCGCTGCTCCCTGCTCGCCCTTCCAGCGCCTGGGGCCTATCTCACTCACCATCAGTAATGCCTTCCACGGTCGCTCCCAGCAGCTCTGTACAATCCCCCACTCTTAGGAAGAATGTCCCGATGACCTGCTCACTGGCCAGTAGATCGTCAAAGGCAGTTGCTCCGAGTATTTGAATATCTGGGATACCGCCGCCTCCTTCGGAAAACGCCTCCTCTCTAGCCGTAGATCCTGGTACATTCCCGGGGCTTTCCTGATGGTCTACCCGATCCACTGCCACCACTTCCGCTCCCCCTGGGGTTCGCAGAGCCAAAAGTCGACCGCTTTGCCAATCGACATCAGGATTCCTGAACTGGAACCAAGGCAATCCCAAAACCAAGTTGTAAGCCCGCATAGGTACGACTAGCACCTCCGATTCTTGAACCGGCGATAAGTGCTCCATATACTGAACCGTGAACGCTGTTTTTCGACTGTCCCTCGCGTGAGCCATTACTTGGCCATTGAGGCCTAGAGTCGTGACGTATGCTGGTTCGTCTGCTAGACCAAGCCGTTTTCGCAGTCTCGGTGCCATAAAGATGCTCGTCGCGCCGCAATCGATGAGAGCTCGCAAGCGTTGCATTTCCCCATTTCCGTCTCTTATAAAAACCTCGTGAATAATATGGGACGTGTCCGGTCTGGATGTGCCGCATAAGTACTGACTTGACATGTGAGCTTTTGGGCTCTCCAACAACACCCTTGACTTTAAAGTGATCCGATGCGGTTGTATGCTGTTCATCGTCGCCATCAAAGTCTGCATTGCCAACCTCTCCAACCCCAATTCCCCCTCGTCAAACCTCTCCCATTGGGCCAGATGCTGAGAGAGGCCTATGAGTTTTTTGGCTGTGGATTATCAAAGGACTTCTGTCGTTTGATTTGGTGTCCTCCGTCCCTGTTTGGAGCTAATGTCTGGTCCTGCTGTGGTGGGTTACCTCCTCGTGAGTATTTAGGGAAGAAGCTCGCCTTGTTGTTCGGAGATCCGCATAGTAAGCATTTGCCGGTAGAACGTCGGCCTTCGAAGATTTCCATTGAGAGCCATGGTGCTGGCGGTAAGCCTGACGATTGTCCTCTGCCGCCTGATTTGCCGTGTCTGTTTGTTACCGATTGGCCGCATTTGCCGCCGGTGGTGTCGGCTGGCTCGGAGATGGATGGCTGATAGCCTCGTTTGCGACCGTTGGAAGACGAGTCCATTGGCTGTTTTTGCTGCTGTTGTTGCTGCTGCTGTGGCTTCTTGTTTTCGACATGTGTAACTTCCGAGGCCGCGGCCTTGACGAAGAATTCGTCCAAGGTGTCAAATCTGCCGCAGGCGGGCGTCATCGGTCCAACTTTGATTTTGAGAGAGTTGCGGAGGCCTGCCCAGCCAATATTGTAGAGGACTTCTTCGTGCTTCTGTAGGTTCCACCCAGCTTGTCTCCAATTAGCTTTCAAACGATTCGCATAGGCTCTGACCGATTCTTGTGCAAGTTGTATGTATCCCTGCATCAGTGTCATCACCGCCACGTGTCATCGGTCCTTATCCCCATAGACCTTGGCCATCTGTTGTGAAAAGAGGTCGAAGTCCTGTAGGCATGGGTTGGATTCCGCAGATAAGTCACCCGCCCATTCCGAAGGGTCTGTCATCGCCGTCTGTCTAAGTGTCGGGTTTTGATGATTACTCCAGGCGTCCAGAAGAGAGATCGTGTATTTGACGTGATCGCGTCCACCACGTGGGATTAGGTGGCCGTGGGAGTTCAAGTTCGGGAGTAACGTGTCCAGAAATCGGTCCAGCTCTTTAGCACCCCAGCAGAACCTTACGGGGTCAACCATCTTGTAGATATTCGGTCTTGGGCCTACAGTGCTTCGTTCGGTGCGTTCGGCGCGTTCGGCAGCCCATTGATCCCGTTTGGCAGCCATTCGTTTGCGTTCGGCCGGCATCCTCTCCCGTTTGAGTCTCTGTTCGGCTTTCCAATGGGCTTGATTTTCGAGCAGCATTTCCAGCATCAACCGGTTTTGAGTAGCCACGTCTAGACAATCCTCGTCAGTAATTTGGGAACAGAGATCACCACTGTCGTTGTCGATCTGGCTATCTTTGTTTCTTTGACCTCCGAGGTCATCGTAGAGGTCATCGTCATCGTCAATCTCGGTCTCCAGTAAGTCCGTTGGAGTAGTGTGTTTGGCTGTCGATTCGGCTGCCTGCAGAGTATGATCACTCTCATGGTAGTCAGTGACGTGCAATTGAGTTCTGGTAAACTACTTTGGAGGCATGTTTTGTGATAAAACGCGTTATTTTGTGGCGGCGTGTCGAAAGGGGTAAAATCGCGAGATCCCCTGAGCGAAACGTATCGAATTGATTAAGAGCGATAATAGTGTAAGGCCGTATATCCGTATATGGCCGCGTATGAGGGTATATGAGAAGATACGGTTGCACACGTGGATGTGGTAATATAATAGAGTAGTTCATAGGTAAGATTATCGCGAGTCCTCTATATACAGTTGAGGTTACCCGGCCCTGGACACGTCTCGTGCCATTGCCGAGAACCTAATCATGACTGCCATTACAACGGCCTCCAAGTACATCGTCAAAGAGTGACACCAGTGGTACGGAGATTCTTGGGTACCAGAACTAGACAGAGTGACTGGGAGCATATAACCGGCAGACCCCGGAGGACATAGATTTCAGCTCATTTCCATCTCATCTTATCATACAACCAAATCACACACTTGATCTTTCAGACATTTTGTTATCACTCGCTTTGTCCGCGATTTCATGGATTCATGCAATTGCGTGGATCCTCCACGCCAGGTAGTATCATATCTTCTCAGCTCATTCCTACGCTCCTCGAATCAGAACTACTTCTTCTGATGAATTCTGTTTGGATGTCGCGAGCTGTGTGGCGGAGTGTTAATGGTGGACTCTCTGTCTTCTAGCTCCATCGTTTCACCACAATGGGTAGCCTCCAGGTGGTGCATCTCTAACTTGTCGAAATGGGGAGTGTCCAGGTGCTTTTCTGCTTATGCTCGAGTACTATCTGCCGCCAGATTGACCGTATGTATATATCTAGAGAGACTTAAATAATGACTGCTGTATTATGGTGTAGAAAAACTTGTGACAGTACCAAAGACGAAATGCGTTCTGGTTAAGAAAGAACCACTGCTCTGGCAATAGGGCAACAAGTATCCCGCAGAGCTGCGTAGCTGTCTCGGCTGCGCTCGAAGTATCCCTCATAGCTGCACAGCAGTCTCAGCTTCTCTGAAAGTCTCCCGCAGACCTGCCCAGATGTCTCAGGAGCTCCGAAATTAGACTATTGTACTAGTCAAATTTCGTAGCCTCCTGAATGCACCGCCATTACTGCAGCTGCTTTTAGGAACACCTGCGAATGCTCTTGGACAGTCTGAGAGCACTTTGCTAAGCTCCAGGGGGGTCTGGGAGTATCTGGAATTACTTAGAAGATCTGGAGAGGTCACCCAGAGTGTCTGGGAGGATTGTGTTTTGCATTCAGACCGATTTACATTTTGCTGACATTCAGTGTTGGCAGACTTTGGAGGATTGTCACTTTGCTTGTTCAAGCAGGGCTCGGTTATATGCCCTCGTTGCTAGCAATGAAAGCACTTCCGCAGATCCTTCTCTTTCCTATCGTTGGCTCCCTTATTATCTCTCTTATCCCTCTTTGGACTTCTGCCACCTTTACTGGCTTTATTGCCATTACCAGCTTTGCCACTCTTCTTTGCAAAGAGTAGAGCTTCTGGAGCGAGGAAATTCTGTCTCTTGATTGCAGCTTCATTTTCGACGAGCTTGGTGACCATCTCACCAGGCGTGGCGGTTATTGTGTATTTTTTGTTCATAATGAGCTCCTCGAAGAGTTTCCACTCGTCGTTCCTTCGGATCCAGTGAAGACGGTAGAAGATATACTATTGCTCACTCATCTTCGCAATTGTCTTTGCATTAGCATCTGTGTTGGCTGTGTCAGCATCAGTGGTCATTCAACCTGTGCAGAGATTGTCATCCTTGACATCCCGATCGATCTGCGATTCGTCATTGTCGTCATCTCTGCAGTTATGTACCTTCATGCTCAAAAACTCTTCCGTACTCTGGAAGATGTTGAGCTTCAACTTTGACTTGTAGGCTGCTGCTCGCTGTTCCCAAAATGTCTTCGCATTCTTGACGATGGTGTATTCTGCTTGAATCCTTGGTTCCATGCCCAGCAGGATATCCAATCTGCCAATACCTTGGGGATTCATACAGTCTTTGAGGGCGGCCCTCTCTGTAGCGGTCGCGTTTGCTGCTGGCTATTCCGGCTTTTCATCGTATCCTTTGATGATACACTACATTTGCTTCTATTCAAGAAGTAGGGCCATTTTGGTTGCCCACATCAGCAAAAAGTAAAATTGGTTTCCGAAAATGGACCCCACATAGCGATCCTTCCCCACATTCTCCACAAATAATCCGAGCGACTCATTTGCAATCTTCCACCATACTTCGAAGCGTTCAATGATGTGATCGTGTCATTGTGACACCTCAAAACATGTTTTGTTATCTAAGCTAATTTATTCCATGTGTTTGTTTCACATTGATCCGCTAAATTGTAATAGTTTCGACGGTTTTGTGAACTATTCCACTGATTTCAAGAATATTCTTAACTATTTAATCCCTTGAAACATCAATTATACACAAGCTTGCTCAACTCCCATTACAAAAATTAAAACACCCAGAGTATACACTCATCAGATTTCTATAAATCTCCGCAATGATTACTTCAAGCATTGAGTCAAATAATATACATGTAAAACAAATTGAAAGCATTCAAGTCAATCGTGATGCTCCAGTACCACTGCAAGCTATGTGGTTGCGGCGTCAGCAGAAGAAGGTGTACATCTCCTTCGATCGTGCTTATAGGGACACTATATGTGGTTTCAACACCGAAAAAGGCTCATGACAGTAGCTTCCAGCTTCGATGGGTTGCATCAGAGGTTGATGCCTCTCTTCCATAATCACCATACCAGCAGTCTGACGTATCAGCCCTGTTGCAAACATCTGAACCAGGGCAAGAAGCCCTTTAACACACAATACAGTATCCTGGACAACAAAAAGACACTTCAACCATACGGGAATGTACCCCGCAGTCAACTTAAAGCGGCTATCTGGACTTGTCACCATCACGAGAAGGACTGTATCATTTCTTGTTGGCTAATTCTTTCTCCACCTTGTGGACCCAGTGCAACGAACAATATGAACTGCTTGCTGGTCGCATTGAAAAGACATCACTGGAATTGCTACTGCGTTGTACTGAATGTATTTTGCATCATTGAGATGACTGAAATACTGACCATAATCGATGTAGTCTTTGAAGTCGGTAAATCTCTTGAAATACCCAGTAATGTGGTTCTGTTGCTCCCCTTGTGGCATTCCACACCACTCGGCCAAGTCATCAAGGGTCTTGATTTCTTGTGGTAAGTTTTTCATTATCGGCTTCATAGGTGCTTTGGATAGAGGCATATCATCGTCGTGATGTTGTTTTGAAGCATTCGCATTAAGCTGTCGATACTGAAACACCTCCTTTTGGGCTTTCTTTCGCAAAATCTGGCTGGCTACCTGATGACGATTAGATTGTTGGTATGTTTGTTGAAGATCTATCATCACTCATACTGGGATTTCAGAGCTTACATTTACGAGATTGCCAAGCTGCTGGATATGGTCAGAGAAGTTGATTAGAAGATGCATCTTCCCAAAGCTGAATTCCGGTTCATCGACAAGATGTTGCGCAATTTCTGACTTGATCTGCGTTGCATCTTCATCAACACGACAACGCTTTGCAGGCGCAGAAATATTGTTCCAATTAGGGTCACTCTCCAGTTCCTCCTGTTTGTTCAAAGTAAGCAGCTTTTTCAAGGTGTCTTAGACTATTTTTGTCAATTCACTGGCGCGGAATCGACTGAAAATATCCTCCTGACGATGACCCTCCTCCAGATAGTTTTCCATGTACTTGGTCGTGGCCTCAGTATGGTACCGGTACTGTGCCATAAGAGGAATACAGACTAAGTTCTTGACGCACAACAGGTCTTCTGTAAAGGGAATCCTTTGGCTTGCCGAAGGGTTTAAACAAGTCACCACTAACAATGGAATAATCACACGCCCAAGTGCTCTCATCTCCTTACCACTCCATTCTGTCACCTGGTTATATGGCTTGTTGAATTGAGCAAAGCCAGGATATGGAGGCATCATTGCCCAGAGCTGGTTGAATTTGTCAAACCTAGAATGATGTTTGAGGAAGGAAGTGTCACAGTACATCAAATGCTTAAGCATATCAAGATAGATGGTATGAACAATATCGGGTAGGAAAATAGTTATTGGAGAGATGCATTGCATATTCCAGAAGATGCCTTCTGAGGTTCCAACCACTCGATCTTCCACATATGGTCTGTCTTCCTGTCTCTCTGTCTCATCTCCGTGAGTCATGAGTATCGTCTTGTGAACGTATAGCCTATTGTCTCTCGATTGCCACGACGATGAACTCCCTCCTCGAAACAACGATTTTGGAGCTTCGCACACATGGCAATGGGACTGCTTGATTGAATGCATGTGAATGTTTTAGATGTAGTCAGCTGTCCATGTACAGATGACAGGATGGCATTGCCACATCTGACCGTCCCCACAAAGCATACGGTTTCCAGTGTTCAACAGCATGTCAAGAGAACAAAAAATAATCTCAAACACCTTTCCTACCACCTCTTGATTGTGGATTTGTTGTTCGTTCACTGCAGTCCTTTTCCATGTTCCCTGAAGGAAAATTTCGGAGGAACAGGATGAAGGGCAACTAGAATGCTTGCAAGATTTGAAGACTTTGATCTAATCGTCAAGTTAATGTTTCCGAGACTCAACTATACTGGCCATGTCTCCTTGGCGCCTGAATAGTTTGGAAGATGTGTCTGGTCTGAACTGCTGAATAAATGGACAATCATAGCTCCAAGCGGCGGCCGTGGATATTGAAGAGGTCAAAATGATTGTAGCTATGACGAAATTCAACTTACATACCTGATCATTCCACCACCAGTCGCTTGATTTCTCATCTGAGTAGATATGTTCCTCGGCATCATTGAATGCCTTTGTTGGAGTATGCGACATATGTTCTCTGATAGCTGGCTGTCGCATGAGGAACTCAATGTATTCAAAAGAATTGTGATAAAACAAATGTGTATAATGATCATCGCGAAGGTTGTTTGGATCGGCCGAACCATTGTAACACATTGTGATGGATTTCCCAGAGTCAATGTCCTTTGTATAAGACATTTCTTGCAACCTTTTCAATACAGTGTGGGACAATGTGAAGTTGCTGACGGTTGCCATCATACGGTTCCTGAAAGGCTCGTTGATAGGAGATCTGCTCAAGTTGTGCTTGACTTACCAGTGTGCTAATGGGTACTCCTCCTCGGAAAAAATCACTGACCATAAATCAATCTCATTGTCGAAGTTATCGAAATACTCGTTACTAATATACTAGCCGGCTAGACGGTTGTCCAAGTGTCGAGTACCATAAATCTGTGTCCGAATTGGAGGTTGCTCTGAATCAATACATGCCTTGTCACTGTCGACTTCTGATATCGCTAAAATCATCGTTGGAAGGGTAACAAAACTGGTCATGATGCTATTCGTGAATGAATGGAAGTAGTATACTACCATGCTCGATCGCACAACCGTCATATGGCAGTTGTTTGGCTGATACATATACTACCCTTTCTATGTGGTCTTGACAGATGTGAGTTATATAAACGCCGATATAGGAGCACGTCTTTGAGCCGTAAAGACACTATTGACGATGTTCCATGTTTTGTGTGCAAAATGAAATGTCACAACAATGTTATGAAGTGTCTTGATGGTCTGTTAGCTACTCATACAATTACAAGCCGGCTGGTCCTCGGAAAAAGCCACTCATCGATTTACTTTTTCCAAAAGGTATCCTACGACTCTTGTAGGATGTGTCTCATCCTCCTTCCCGCATTTGTACAGTGTATAATCGCTCTCTCAATTTCGACATCCCTTGGATCTGCAAAAGCATACCGCATCTGCATTCAGCTCATCACGGCGATTATTTTACACCCTCAGAAATCCCTCCTACACGGATTGTCTGATTTATGGTTGTCACTTTATATTACGTTAGTACCTTACATGAACCATGCATTCCCCTTAGATATGGACCCAGCGACGTCATGGCGGGATACCAGAACTAGAGCAAGACCAAACAAGTGAGATACGACTGCACAGCATGCTTTTAGTTGTCTTTGTGATAAACTAAAGCATTCAGTCGATGAATCAGGGCGCTTTGATGATGCTAAGCAAATTGTCTCGTAGCTGAATTGCAGCCAAGATGATATCACCAGATCAAGAAAACTGTCCAAGCCCATATATATATTTGCCTTGCATGCCCATCTTACTTACAATCTCCAGAACCTTGGACACACCTTCCTTACCTCTGCTACCACATCACATCACCCATGACGATACATTCAACACACCCAACTCTTGTTCCGAGTATAAGTATTCCATATCCACCGCTCAATCATTGACCACCATTCAAAACCTACAGTGTAATGTTATGCCTTCTGGTTGCTGAAATCAGTCATCCCAGATACTAATACATTCCAGATGCCTACTCTACAAGTTCACCTCTGCGCAGAGAATGCCGGTGTTGGAGTCAGCCAATGGGCAGCAGAAAAAATGGGGATTTGGCAGGATGAGGGTGGCTTGACAACACAACGGAAAGATAATAAAGTAAGGGAGTGCAACTGGGAGATTGCCCAGTCCATGAGCATCCTCAATGAGCAAGGCGCTGGCCCTGAGCAATGGGATCGCACAGTTGATCGTTGCGTTGCTCGCATGAGTGATCTGGAGTCTAACATGCCGCTTTACAAACGGTACATGGCAGAAAATACTAACCTCGATAGTCAGAAACTCAAGGAAGCACTGGAAAAGTTCGCCGAGGTTGGCATTTACTGAAGAAAAAATATGCGTCAAGAACTTCGACTAAGCAGAGGTATCTCGTACACATTGGTACGTATTTGATCGCCCTGATGATTCTTTGCTCGTACTGATGATGTGTACATCCAGAAGATGATGAGGAAGAAACCTCACAGCCCAGCTCTTCGCTGATCAAGGTGGGTTGTAACATCTCGACTAATTTCTTTGTTGAGCCATGTACCTTTCGGATTGCCTATGTGGATCCCGATATTGCTGGAAAGAGGGTGGGTGAAAACAATACTCAGCTATTCTCATGGCACTGGCCTGGAGAAGATGAATCGAAACTTCCGATAGTTACATCAATCGTCAATATTACCATTTTGTCAATTGTAAATGCTGCAATCTCCCGTCTGCCAGACCCCAGCCGGAAAATCCGAGAGCTTTGGGGCTGCTGGAAGCAGTATAATGGAGATGGTGGTCTGTATGCCTGTGATGTTACCCCAATCTTCGATAACCTTACTGTTGCTGGATGGGTACAGATGGCGGCAAAATTAAGCAACCCAATGCAGTTCTGGATCATTTATCATAGCCAACAAGCCGACAGCAAAACTGGTGCCCAGATGCCTTCGAGTGGTGGCCACAGCTACCTTCCTCTGGATCACAGCCTCCCACCACCAGCCGAGAATATGATGGATGATACCAGGGAGGAATCCAATGATGATGGTGAGACGTGGTACATAAACCCAGGAAGCTTCCCGATGACGAAAACTGGCTTACAAAAGTTCAACCGGAACCCTCAAAAGAGCATTCCCAGACAACAGCAATATCTTGAAGTCATCCGAAACCATACTCTTAGTATCTGTACCGAGTATGAGCAAAGCGTTGTTACTGATGAGGATGTGGCTTGGCTACACAAGTACGATCACATTGTGAATCCTCCCGCTGCAGACTCTTTGGCCAAAGAGAAGCGTACAAGCAGCCACCCAGCTGCAAATTAGTCGTTGTGAGGATGGAATGCACTGGCTGGATGGTTGTTCAAGGATTTGCGTTGTGGGTGGGTATTTTTCTAGCACTTTGGAGGGTGCATGGATGGGTGACACTTTGGAGTTTTTTAGTGAGGTTTTGGGACTCTTTTTGGTGTGTTGTTTGTTTTACTATTACATTATTCATAATCATGCATGAAGGGCTGTGTTGAGAGTTCACAATGTTGGGATTAATCGTTAAGACGTATATTTTTGGGAAAGGCATAGTGGCAGCGATTGGACTCCATCTATGGGCATCATGTAATTGGTAGTTCAGTATCTTTACGCAGCAGAAGTTAGCCTGAATGACTTGTGAATCAAGAATGCTTTTTAGCTCATTGTGATAAAGATTTTCTTTAAAGATAGCCAAATAACAACCCTGCGGGATGCTTGTCAACTGCCATTTTTGGTTCTGAGTTGCTGTCCATCCAAGGAGTTGGAAGTGAGGGTGGCGGGACAAACGAAGATGCTTGAATCATTGACAAAATCAATAGACGCATCATGACGATGCTTGTTATCATCTGAACACTTTCTTTCTTTTACACAATGCTTGATTTCATGTACTCTACATTCATTCACATTTCCTTTAGTCACTCCTTTAATTTTTCGTACTTATCACTCGATGTCTTTTTGAATCATAACAAGAAGGCGCTGCACTTCTCCAGCTCCTCTTCCTTCCGGCTCCACGAGAAGCAGATGATCTATCCACGTCAAGAATCTCAATCACGATTTCAGCACGATACCCGACAGTTACAATGATCATCGAGAGGACAATTCAGAATCCGCTGACAATCCTCTTTGGCGACTATCCAGGAAAGCAATGCTCAAGTGGCCATCAGAAAATTCCATCACGTCAACACTTCGAAAATGAGATGCTGCAACTCAATTGACTCGTATGTGAGTGCAACCTCTACATCGTGAGCGTCGGGAGGTCTATACTGTCCCAGAGGTGTAGGATGAACGCGAGCCTCTGCCGCTGGCATCCAAGAACGCATCCGATTCTGTGTTTGAATGATGCAATCCACCTGCCAATGTATATATTTACTAGAGGAAGGATTCAAATAAAGCCGGTAAGCAATTGGTGGCATGGAAAACTGGAAATCTGTAATGATATGAGCCCTGGGTTGACGACGTGACAGGCCTCATCGTGAGTGCACAATACAATGGGTAGAAAACCCTTTCAGGCATTCCGGCGATGGTCATGGCACGTGTGAAGACTATAGCTAACAATTCTGCCATGTATCTGAATCCCTTTGCGAAGAATGCGGTGAAGACTGCACAGATTCATAGTTGGCGGTATGAGGAACACACCAGGATTGATCCAGCCCAGAGAAACTCAGACCCTCCACGTGTCTACATTTCAGTGGTAAATGAATTCTCTCCAGAAATGCTTTCAGTGCTGACATTGTGGATCAGGCTCTCGCAAAGATTACCTAATCTCGTGCAGCAATGGTATACCGCTGCAAGACCTCAATCGACTCTATTAACAGATTTTGATCTCAATCGCCTCCAGAGATCCCGAATATGGTAGCCTGGCTATTGGCCTAGGACATGTTTACACACCCTACAATTGTTCATGAGATAAGTTCAAAGTTCCCTTCTTGTATTATTGTTGTATGGATGATCTATTTAGGAGTGCAAGTTTTGATTTGCAGCACCTGAAATTGTTTGTCTTATTCACTCGTCATACTTCTGTGGCATACGACAAATGGGAATGAAAGATAGATCATTGATTGTTGAAACCAACCCAATATTCATTGCCCTCACCGTGACGGCCATCTACCATTGTTTGCCGGTCTGGAAAACAGGCAAGTTTAGGGTCGCGCCAGTATTCAGTCTAGGAGGGGGAACACAATGTAAGTGGGATATGAGAAACATTGATCACACGGACAATAATGGATGCAGTTAGGTATTTCATCGTCTCAACATGGATTTTCGTTCTTCCTCGTCTAAGGTTCAAACCAAAAAGATAGACAATATTCCCAGCATGATCTACCAAAGGATCCACTACACTGGTATGGCTCCAGCGATGGCACAACCACACAACAATCAGGGCAGCGTTGATGAGGACTTCCTTGATGACGTCCTAGAGGAGCTGATAGAGCAGCCCGACACTTCGTTTAATCGTCTCAGCAGCTTTTTGCTGCGACTCAAGCTAGTATGTGATTCTCAGCTGTTTTCCCTATGGGTGAATCTGCCATCGCCAGCAGAAGTCAGCCCGTCCCATGCAGCAACAGCAACAGTAACAGCAACCACATCACCGACATGACCATCATTGAGAATACGGGATTCTTCGATGGAAGTAACATTGTAGATGGTGCGATGTTGCTTGGAGATTAGGAATGGTGTCAGTGATCGGATTTAGGATTTCCTTTGTGTGCTATTCTATTCTGGGTTTCGTCGATATATCATTCTAGTAGTAAACGTAATAGAACTGATGGTTTACTGAAGTCTGATCTCAAATGCATGAAATCATAATCACGATGATGCATAACCATTTCACGACAGTTGAACTGCAAGGTACTGACGATCTTGTATCACCAAATTAAATATTGTGGACCACTTTTGCATGGTGACTATCATTGGTCAAATTACACCATGATAGTGTTTAAAAACAAGAACTACACGTTTCATTACACGCATGAAGTGAGTACTATACTCGTTGCAAGAAGTAATTGATTTGCGCGACGTAGGAGTATACCGAGCGATGATTTGTGATAATGCTAAACGCAGTGTAAACCGTTCATGAAGTGCTTGTTGTCACATTCGCAACAGTGGGTACACTGGTTATGATTCTAGAAAATAGCATCGCGATGACCCAATGAACAATCTCGAACAGTGAAGGAATTCCATATTTCCTGGAAACCTGGATTTCATTTTGTTGAGTTTGTGGGTACAATAAACTAAATAAATTTAATGAAGAAGATACAGTTTTCACTGATGCATTGTACAAAGTTCCTGTCATTGAACTTGGTAATGGTGATCGTGGTCAAACTTATCTTGTATTGCAATCGTCAGTTATCGTAGTCTCCCAGACTGTATGGGTGACATCCAGCGGGTTCCATCAGAAGCACAGCGGGATGCAGGGTAATTGGATAGCTTGTGGAAAGAATTCTCTGTAACAATGTTGACCTCCACATGACAAATGAATATTGAAGTATTGATTTTCGGTTTCCTTTTTGAATGCAAGGGCTCATAACCTGTTGCACTGTAGCATGTGCTCTAATAGTGAAGTGTGCGCAGGCATTTGCAAAGGTGTCTATTGAATCGTGTAACGAGTCATGTTGCATTGACATATGGTCAATCAATGACTAATGGCACTAACTACAAAGAGGTGAGTTATATCACAGTCCTTGGCATAGTGATATCCGTACTTCCAATCAGCTCAACACCTCCAACCATGTGCAGTATCATTATGCTATAATGCATGCATTGGAATATTTGTATTATAAGGCCTTCATTTTGTTCACCGGCAGGTTGGGTTTGTGGCCTTTGCCTGTGATGCGCCAGAGGAGAGACCTGGTAGGGCTTGCGAGAGCACACCATTGGTGACTGTTTCTGTCCCTTCGACATGCGTAGCAGTGAAGAGCATACTGTGCAGTATTGAGATCAACCTTTCTGGTGGGATCTGCAGAGCGAGATTCCAGAGTGGTTCCAGCACAAGGGTCCCAGAGTGTGGCACAATGTTGGGGTTTGTGGGTAAGAATATAGTCGGAAAGATTGGCAGATTACTGAAATATAACATTGTGGTATAATATGAATTCTAACTGATGGAATTTACAAAACTTACTTTGAATATGGGAAAGTCCAGTGTAACTTTGAATCTGACATGAGAGACCCAACATATACAGTATAACTTTAACAATTATCTTCAATCTGACAATGATCTTCAATCTGACAATTTCCCTCACTCTGACAACCGAATTACTCTGATACAGGAAGCAACCCCACCTATAAGACGGCATTACTTCAACTTTGACTTGGGAGACTAAATGCATATCATATCACTTTGACTCTGATACTTTCCCAAACTCTGACAACCACCCTGCTCTTTTACAGGAAGCACACTCACCAATAATACAACATTGCTTCAACTTTGACTCAGGAGAACCGAATGTATACAGTATACCTTCAACTCGGACCATTACCTTCACTCTCACAATTTCCCTCACTCTGACAACCACCCTACTCAGATATAGAAACCAACCCCACCTATAATATGGCATTACTTCAACTTGACTCAGGAGAATCCAATGTACGTGGTACAACTTCAACTCTGACAATAACCTGAACTCTCACAATGTCCATAACTCTGACAACCACCCTACTCTGATATAGGAAGCAACCCCACCTATAATACAGCATTACTTCACCTTTGACTTAGGAGACTCAACATACATGGTATAACTTTGAACCTGACAATCACCCTAACTCTGACAATCACTGTAACTCTGACAATCACTCTAACTCTGACAATCAACCTGACAGACAACTACCCTACTCTAACACTGGAAGCAACACTGTCTATATTGTAATTTCTTTAACTGTGACACAGAAGACCCAACATATGCGGTATAATCACAACTCTGACAATGAACTTGATTCTGACAGTTTTACAGCATAACTTCGACTTTCACATGGACCATAACTCTGACATGGGAACTAATATGATTGGGTCTGTTTTCAACTCTGACATGGTTGTTTTTTGATGACGGGAGATAGATATGCATTACATAATAAATGGTGATGAGCCGTGGATTCCCTGTACATGCAAAGCCAATACACCCAATCTGAACCTGCACAGCAACATTCAACACATGGAATGGCAAACGAAACCAGATCTGGGAGCAGAGCCTGCAACCGTTCAAGAAAATCCGGAGGCAGCAGTAGGCACACTGAACAAAATCCTAGTAGCAGGTCGCAGGGCAGCAGCAGCTGCAATGATCATCAAAACTCCAGCGCCAGTAGCTGTGGGACTCACTCCAATGGAATTGGCCCACAATGGCACCAATCTAGAGGTGGTAATAGTGGTAACTAGAGCTTGGAAGACCAGCAGATGAGCAATTGTGATGACAATGATGATAAATTGCAATCCTCATGTCCAAGAACCTGCATAGTAAATAAATGTAGTCATTCTTCCAGTTTGCAAAAGCAAGAATGGGTAATAACGCATCCAGCTCGACATATGTCTCTGATTTACAATTTCTCGGTGTGAACAACTAGTCTTTCCAGCAGAGAGCGACAGGTTAGTAGGACAAGAAATGGCCATCCCTGCTTTCGACTGACTACGTCTAGTTGCGATCAACCAGTTCGTCCAACAGCCAGCGGCAGGCAATTAGAAGCAGAAATGCCCACCCCTTGTTGGCAGACTGTACCTGGGCACAATGAATCACTCTTTCTCCTGGCAACCCAGGGGGGGGGGGGGGTAATAGCCACACCTGCATCCAACATTAAACTCTCTAGCTGACAATGCATCGTCATTGCAATGGCTCTGTGACACTCCTCTAGGGAACCAGGAGCACTGTGCGCAGCTGCTAAGAGCAACATTTCTTTATGGGCTTTGACTTAGCGCAACCTCTCTGACTTAGGCAACACCTAGATGCAACAGCGGAATAGATCCCCCATTGATACTGGCCACAGGCAAAAGCATAAAGTGGGTGACATTGCGGATGCCAAAATATTGGTGGGATATTGTCTGAGATCTATTCTTTTGCAGAATTCTAAGTGAGGACCCCAACCTAGTGGATGGTGACAAACTGTCTGATGACAGCTACATGGAAGTGCATGACACTCTGAATACGGCAATCAAGAAGTTTGATGTCTCAAAAGCAGCTATCCACACAGTAAGTATTCACATGTTTCAAGCTCTGTTCCATAGCAGTCATAACCAAACAAGTGGATTGCCAATCTGCTTCCCAAGCTCTCTTTATTAAACAGGCTCCTGACGTTCTGCCCTGTCAATATGACACTGGAATTCAGACCATTTTGAACGCTGACAGCCAAACGCTAGTTACCAGGCTATTCTCTCCTTGCACATACCAGTATCATCATTCAGACTGTGAGAGCATAGTATGACTGATCACCATTGAATCTGTTCCTGTCCTGACAATCAACTTATATACAGAAAGAGATGTTCCTGCATTATTCACTATCGGGCATGTAGGTGAAAACTTTATTCAAAAACTGAATGCATAATTTCATGTGATGACTATGTATGTTCCACTTCACCAATAAGGTGACAGTAAAGTATTTGTTACTTGCAACAACTGCAGTAAAGCATTCCTTGGACACCTGGGCTGGTGGCAGTTTCATTCGTGTGGTATTTGAAGCGAATACATTTATAAGTATGTAGATCATTGTTTTGGACACACGTATCTGACATTTTAGTATGTACATATTGTTATGTATTTGAACAATGGGACAGTATTCCACCATAGCTACAAAAAAGATTCTTCACTAAATACATGGACAGGATTGACACAATATATTGTCGAAATCGGAATCCACCTGCTCCCACACAGTGTGATTCGGAGACAGTAATCAATGATGAAGATTTGTAGCTGCTCATGTACATAGTATATATCAGTTTGATGGTTCATTATTAGAATACAATTGATCGAAAACTGACTAATTTCATTCCACATGTATATGGTTTCAAAATCAGGATTAGAATGGCAATCAGTGCATCACATGTCTAGATTCTGATAATCCACCCTGAGTCCTGATGGCAAGTATACGTGTGGACTCTGACAGCTGAAGGTGGACTCTGATAAGACCAGGGCGATAGCATGAGAAGCCTCTGACAAGATCACGGTGACAATAAGTGCGAACTATGACAACTGATGGTGGGCACTGACAATACCAGTACGATAGCATCAGAAGCCTTTGACAAGATCATGGTGTGGTGAAACAACAGAGCTAGAAGGCAGAGAGCATATCATCACACTCCGCAGCACCTCTCGTGGTCTAGTACAAGAAATTCGTAAGAAAGAGCGGATCTCTGTTGAGGAGTGTACACAGAGGGTGAAAAGGTATAATACTCCCTGGCTGTGAGGATCCATGCAATTGTGTGGATCCACATGGAGTCCCAGAAAGAGCGAGAGAGATCAAATAATGTGAAAGATGGAGTGCATAATTTCGGGTATGATAAGATGATATGGGATGATATGGGAGTCTGTCAACCCTGGAGTCTCCCGAATAAATACTCACTTTCGCCGAGTCAATCTTTTTGCACACTGCATTGCCCAGTCTATCATCATCATCCCCGTATCCCTGTCTGCACCCGCTGCCAAGTCCATCCTGGTCATCCCAGTATATCTGTCCGCCTCTGTTGCCCATTCCATTTCTGTCATCACAGTATCTCCGTACACCTGCTGTCACTCAGTCCTCTGCCATGCTGGTTGGTGGTGGTGCCGAGAAACTGATTTTCCCGCCACACCTCTTCCCATGCTTTCCGTGCAAATCACACCTCTCCTTGTCCATCCAATATAACGTTATATCTCAATCTGAACAAACATAAGAATAACATAAACCCAACAGAAAGACACAAATATAGAACAAAAGGAAAACCATAAACACAAGAGAAATCTATAAACGCATAGAAAACTGATAAACTGCAAGGAAAAACATAAAGACTCTTACTCCAAGGGCACCCACTTCTCCTGCCACCTTCCATGTCTGCCTTCCTTTTTCCTTGACCGCTTGTAATGTACGGGATGTTGCCAAGCTGAGCATCCAATCGAACTATGGCCTCAAGCATTGCGTACATGGCTGTTGTGATTTGTTCCCGGGCCTCTGAGAACTACTTGGGGTTTTTGTTTACTGGTTGACGGAAGATAAGGAAGGCTTTGTTACTCATATTTCTCTCCAGATGTACCGACCTCGTTGTCACGTTGTGAAACATTCTCTTGCAATTGGGGTTGAGGCCGAGCCATTCTTAGAAGCATCTCACGTATTCTTCATCCTCTGCGTCGTTGTCATCAGCAATGCTACTTTCGCTACTGGCAGTCGCAGGCCGGTGATGTTTTGGGGTGCCCTTCTGCTTAGGATCGATACCTTTCTCTGGAGTCATACTGGCCTCTATCCTGGGTAGTACTGGCCTCGTTGTTGGTGAGCGCTGGCCGGATCTTACTGGGAGGCATCTGGCGGGTGCTGGCAGGACATCAGCAATATGTAAATCGGTCCGGAAGCAACACACAATCTTCAGACACTCCGGGCGACCTCACCAGTGCTTTTAAGTACTTCTAGATGCTCCCAGACCCTCCTGGTGATAGGCAAAGTGCCCTCAGACTCTGCATGAGCATTCTCAGGATACTATGGCATTTGACGGTTCCGATAGACAAACATTGGAGGTCCTGAGACTTCTGCGCAGATCTGCGAGAGACTGCAAGTGAAGTTGAGACCGCTGCGTACCACTGGGGGAGACTTTGTGCCGTATTCCCACTGCAGTGGTTCTAACATTACCACAAGGCATTTCATCTTTGTTACAGTCACAAGATTCGCTACATCATAATATGGCATGCATTATTTAAATCTTTCTATATAGATACATATGGTTAATCAGGCCACCAATGGTTCTTGAGCATGATTGGAGGAGCACTTGGCCACACCCAGTGAGAGAACTTCGAGATGCACCACATGGAGGCCGTTGTGGTGAAACAATGGAGCTAGAGGGCAGAGAGCCCACAATCAACACTCCACCTCACTCTCATGATATCCAAACAGAATTCTTGAAAAAAGGCAGTTCTGGTTGGAGAAGCATAGGAATTGGGTGAGAAGATATGAAAATACCTGGCGTTAAGGATCCACGCAATTGCATCGATCCACAACATCCTGGACAGAGCAAGTGAGAGCAAAAGTTGGGAAAGATAGAGTGTGTATTTTCATTGTATGATAAAATGAGATGGAAATGAGATAATATCTATCTACTCCAGGGTCTGCCGAATATATACTCACCGTCACTCTGTCCACTTCACTTACCCCTGTATCACCCTACAGCCACAATCACTCCTTGATGATGTACTTGCTGGTCGGGATCGAGCGATTATTGGGATGCACTTTGAGACCAAGATTGAGTGAACTCAGAGATGCAGTTGGAGGTCGGGATGGAGCGGGACAGAAGATGCACTTGGAGGCTGAGATCGAGGGAACTCCGAGATGCACTGGGTGATGGTGATTGAGCGAGTTTGGAGATGCAGTGAGGTCGAGATCGAGTGAGCCCAGAGATGCTCTTGGAGGGCATGATCAATCAAGATTGGAGGAGTACTTGGAGGCGGTTGATTCAGAGGTGATTGATCTAAAGGCGGTCAATGTCGAGGCAGTGAATCTGGAGGCGGTAGATAGGGAGGCATGTGCGATGGAAGCTGAGACTGTATTCATTGGTTAACTCATGTGTGTGGGAATGTAGAGAAATGAGTACAACATGGTCCGCTGAGAGCTGAGAGACTGGCTGGGGGCGAGAGACAGTTTATCTTGGAATGATGCTGTACTCAGTGTGTGTAGGACTCAGTGTATACAGTACTCGGTGTATGATGTACTCGGTGTATGCTGTACTCGGTGTTAACTCTTGATTATGGCGTGCAGAGATAGAGAGGAATGTCTTAACTTCATGTTCTTAGGTGATGGTAGAGTTGAGAACCAGAAGGACAGAGATGAGAGGAGATGGGGCAAATCATTATGAGCAACTGGGACTTAAAAGACTGTCGTGTGAGAGTGAATTTACCATCCCGGATGGAGATGGTACAAGTCCCGATCTGGCATGTAATATCATTGATACATGGTCTTCCCAACCCACTCAGGCCATCATACCCCTTATGTCTCATACTCGCTTGTATCCTCCACATTGTTCTCATCTTCATCCACCATCTCTCTCTTTCTCTTCCACGACTTCTACCATCATCGCAGAACACGAAGTTTAGTCATCACTCTCTATCTCTCCATGCCATGATTATGAGGTGACACTAGAGTGAGCCACGGGTCCGGGTAACCCGCCAGCGGTCCGGGTTTTGGCAAGCAGTTCGGTTTGGTTCGGTTCCAGAACCGGGCAAAAATCCGAACCGCTTTGTCTTGGCGGGGTTGTTACCCGGACTGGACATAGAACTGTGGGTATTTGACTGGGTTGGAACCAGACCACGGTTCCAACTATATGGTTCCTACAGCTTTGGCTCCAATTAAGTATTTTAGTTTTGATTGTATCATGACATTGTCAATACGTAAATTGTTCAGCTTTTGCCGCTCTTTTGCCTCCTGCATTCACATTAGCAATCTGACTGTTATTTGTTGAGTAGTTGTGAAATAACGGCAGATTTTAAGCGAAATTGGCGGATTTTTGATCGCAACACAACGAATAGTTGTCGGGTCGCAAATCTGAAATCAGGAGGTGAAAGAGCGACTAAAACTGCACAATCTACGTATTGATCGTGTTGTAATACGATCAGAACTCAAATACTTAATTGGAGGCAAAATTGTGAACTTGAAATGCCGGGTTTTTGGTGGTAAAACCGGCCCATGTCCAATGGTCCGGGTTGTTCGTATGGTAAGACCCGTTGCCACAGTCCGGTTTCGGGTGGAACCGGACCCGGGACCGACCCGGCAATTTGGACCCGTTGCTAACCCTAGGTGACACCGAGTACAGCATACACCGAGTACAGCATACACCGAGTACAGTATACACCGAGTACAGCATACACCGAGTACAGCATACACCGAGTACAGCATACACCGAGTACAGCATACACCGAGTACAGCATACACCGAGTACAGCATACACCGAGTACAGCATACACCGAGTACAGCATACACCGAGTACAGTATACACCGAGTACAGCATACACCAAGTACAGCTTCCGCACACAATTGTTTGTCTTCCCTTGATTCTCACGATCAGAAGTTGACCCCTGAATGTAGCTTCAGCTTCGGGTGTGCCTCCCTACACAATTGACTGCCATCAGCCAGCTCGCAATGTGAGCTGAAAGGTAATGTCACCTTGTGACATTCCCACATTTGCAAGTCAACTAACTGATTAATAGAGTCTCAGCACCCGGTGCACCATCCATTTACCGCCTCCAAGTACTTGTCCAATCTCACTCGATTACAGCCTCCAAGTGCATCTCCAACCTGGCTCAATGACGGCCTCCATGTGTATCTCTAAATAATCTCCATTACTGCTTCCAACTGCAGCTCTGAACACGCTCGATCATGATCTCGGTGTGCATCTCTCAGTTCACCCTATCCCGGTCTCCAAGTGTATCTCAAAATACGCTTGATTACCGCCTGCAAATGAAACTCCAAACTCGCATGATTACGGACTCCAAGTTCGCACCATCATGGCCTCCAAGTGCATGTCAAAACTTGCTCGATGACGGCATCCAAGTGTATCTCTAAATTCACCCGATTACCACCTTCAAGTGCATCTCTAAACTCGCTTTATCATGGCCTCGGAGTGTATCTCTGAGTTTACTTGATCGTCATTTTCAGGCGCACCTTCAATTGCTCTCACGCCTCGGCTGCAGCCAGTCCAGATATACTGTGTGTAGATGGGTAGCTATATAGATACATAGAGGAGAATACTAACTGAATACATGTGTTTTGAAAAATCGTTGAACGATAAGTAGTAGCTATGATTTTCAGCTGCACCTGCAACATTTCCAAAGATGTCATTTCTCCCAGAATGTATTACAGTGATTCGAGGTGCTTCCAGGCTTGTCGCTGGCGCTCCCAGGTGGTTTCGACCTTATCACAATCACTCCCATGTTACTTCTGTCCCGGTCATCAGAGATCTTAGTTACTCCAAACGCCAGCCGGAATGCCCCTCTATGGTCTTACACTCTGCTGACATTAACGCATCTAAGTTTAAGCTCAACATCCTCTCAGATACTTCTCGAGGCTACCAGTGAATAAATTACATTTTGCTGATACATCATACCAGCATCTTTGTTGCTGGGAGTGCTGGTTCGATCTTATGCTCTATCAGAAGCCACGTCCATCCAATGCCCTCTGATGTTGCTTTCATTCTTTTCCTTTTTTTCTCCCTTGCTTGGTGATGTCGGTGTTGTGAGCATCTTACTCTTATCGGTGGATGGAGGTGGAATGGGTATCTCATGGTTGGCAGGGGGTTCCAATGGCGAGATGGTACGAAGTCGGTTAGCATTATTGCAGTCATCTATGCCAGGGTAGTGAGTATGTGACATTAGTAACCCGCAGTACCATTTCAGACCCATAGCTTCATAGCTGATTCCTTCATCAAGCTGAGGGCAGCCATAATGTAACAACTTTTTAGCTTCCTGGAAGTCCCAGGAAGTTAGCCACTTTTTCGCTTTTGACTTGCAGTGTAGGTATGTGAGACGGTTGATGTATGCATGATTGAGACATTTCTTCACTAACCCGGGATCTCTGGATGTTTGGTTGGCGATCGTGGTTAATTGCATCCGCTTCTCACTTGCACTGGAGTCGCGTAGGATTTTCTGGAGTCCAGGATAGTGTGGCCAGAGGTCTCCCAGCTTCTTCTTGCCCATGTCATTCTCTGCTGCACAGAGTGATGTTGCTTTATCATTTCCTTAACCCAGCCAGAGCTGTGGGGAGCATTAAGGAAGTGGTAGTATCGCTTGTATTTGAACTTCTTCCAGTAAAGGTTTCTCTCCAAGAAGTTCGACAACCAAGCTACTTGGGCATTGGTGGCATTGCTAATGCCCCCAAAGAGATCATAGATCCCGAGCATGAAATTCACTTGGCTTTGGTGGGCGAGGTGCCAGGCAGCAACCTTCATGGCCTCTTGTAGCGATCTGACAGGTCTGTCAGCGAAGAATTCCTTTGTTAGGTGTGATAGTATCTCCAATGATAGGGGCAGTGGGGAGGGATCGCTTGCGATAGTAGAGATATCTGAGAAGGGAGTATACCTAGCAACAGCAGTGGTGGTGGCTGCTGTGGTTGCGGCTATGGTGGTGGTGGCTGCAGTAGTGGTGGCTGCGGTGGTGGTAGCTGCTGTGGTGGTGACAGCTGTGGTGGTGACTGCCGCAGGGGTGGAGTCAAGGCTCATAACTGTGGTGGCAGTGGTTAAGGACCCTTTGAAATCAATGGCATCATTGAGTACTGCTACAATGTCGTTGATTGATGTAAACAGCATAGTAGTCATCCGATATGGTTGAGATGGCGATAATAGGCGCAGTCATCAGCGTGCAGAGGGAGATGAACCGTACAGACAGCGGTAGTTTTTTCTTCGAAATTTGGAGGTGGGGAGAGCTCATTATATACATGGAGGGGTGCTTAGTGCCAGATCCTTCTGTTTCTAGTCTCTATGTGGCATCCAGTTTCCCTATTATCCTCTTCTCGTAACTCTCCAGAAGTTCTTCACTTGTTTCATTCCTCTTTGTCCACTTCTACTCAGTGGTTTGGCAAATCTTGCTTGTCATTCCGGTTCCCGGTGGTGAATCTTCTCCTCACTGCTGCAATTGTCGTTGTGTCTCTAGTCTTGATGTTACTAGAGGGTTAGGGGAGAATGGTAGGAATTTTTGGTGTAACATGGGTGCAACTCAGCCAATGGGAATATTTCTTCCTCCTCTATAACTTAATTCCACGCAATTGTGTTGATTGTCGATTTTCTGAACTCTTTTTGTTATGGTTCACCCAATGGATCTGATCCCTTTCCCCCATTTTCCACCGTTCTTTCCCCTCCATCCATTTTCGCATGATTGTTTGGCAGTGTGGTCTTCCGGCCCCGGATTTGCGATGTTCCACTTATCCACTAGTTTTTTGCTTCCCGCCATATCCTCGGTCCGTACCCACGATTGTAGCGCACAGCCTTGCCACTTAACTGAAATCATCCATCACGGTTCTATTTGTTTCCAGCATACTACTGCCTCCACGTCAAATTCCTCAAATTCCATCGATTCCTCCTCTTCTGCAGTACTAGGCATGCTTATTTCTCGAGTACCTTGCATTCCTTCGTTCTGAGTCAAGAACTTGCTGAGTTGACTACCATCTAACCAGCCTACACGCTCTGCGCCATCTGGTTCTGCCAGTTGAAATGTCCCCAAGCTCTGGGTGATATCTGTAACTAGGTAGGGTCCTCGCCATCTGGCATCCAGTTTGGTGCCCTGAACCTGCTCTATCTTGGCTTCGTATTCAAGGGCCAAGTCACCAATTTGGACATCTTCAGCTCAGAGGATGGCTGTCTGGTCAAAGTATTATTTGTTGGCATCTCTCTACTCCTTTAAGTTTTGTATGGCAGGATCAATATCTTCTTCTCATTGTTCCAGCTGCATTGCTGTAGCAGCTAGTAGTGACTCTGTGTCGTCGATTTCTTGGGTCCAGTTGGCAGTATTTTATGATAAGTTGTCCAGTTCTATCGGAAGTACCACATCTTGGCCAATCATTAGGCAGAAGGGCGAACATCCAGTTGTACATCCAAAGTTCATCGCGCTGGCCCAAAGTACTGCAGGTAGTTGGTGGACCCACATCTCTTTCGGTTTATCAGAGCAGGTTGTGAGTGTGGATAGTGCATCTGCAATCGGTCTATGTCCTCATTTGATAACTCCAATAGCGGCGGCATAGTACAGGGTTACGGTCATCTTCCAAATATTGTAACATTTGAGGACGAGGTCGGTCCGTTACTAGTTCTCTTCACCTTTGTCCACTACCACACTTTCTGGGGTCCCGAACCGACACAGTACCTCCTTGGAAAAGAAGTCAGCCACTTTCCCGGATGTGACCTGTTTTGGTGGTCCTAACTCTGACCACCCTGTGAGATAGTCCTGGGCTACTACCAGTAGGTTGTACCCCGCATCCGTATCGCACATGTACAAAATGTCCATTTCCACTCAGTACTATATGTGACTAACAGTTATTCTTTTCAGGTATTCATCATACAGTAGCGGCACGCTTTTTTCTCACTGCTCATACATGTTCACCCAGCCTTTGATCTCGACCAATATTTCTGGCCACCTGTATCGCTGAACTACTTTTTGTTACGTTCCTTCTCTTCCATACTGCCCACTCAGTTGGTGCCCAGCCTCTATCACCTTCATTCCCTTCCCCGTGCTTAGGAATACTTTTTCTGGTGGTTCATTGGTTTTCTGCTTCTGGTAGAGTACTCCATCTGAAACAAGGTACTTTGTGGCTTCAGGTCAAAATTGCTGCATTTCTTTTGGAGTCTTTCCTTCTGGTGACTTCAGGTTTCCTAGAAACTCGCCGATTTCATTCCATCTCCCTTTGTATTCCTCCGCCAGCTTGAACCCAACAAATGGTTCATATGGTCTTCCTGCCCCTCTTTCTGTCTGACCCTTGTTCCACCCGGATTCCATGTACACTTGCTTCAATTGTTTCCTCTTGATCATGCTACTGTTCAGGCCTAGGTGCCCCTTCCACTCGCAGCCACCATGGGAGGCCATCAGAACCTTCATTCAGTAACCCTGGAACATGTTTCATGTCGAAATCAATCAGTCATATCCACGTGATCCAGGGGGTGACAAGTGCTCCTGGCAGGTCATTAGCAGGCACGTGTAGTTCATGCACTGATGTGTTAACATCTGACTCCATGAGGAATGTGGCCCTATATATGTAGTTGCCAAACGTCTTAAGTGCCTTCATCAGCCCATGAAACTCACATTTCCCTCCATCACATCTCTTCTCAGTTTTGAACCAGAGCTCACTTTCATGGTGACATGAGTGCCAACTCTTATGTTTGTCTTCCTGCTGCAAGATCGCCCCCTGCCCCTCGAAACTGGCATCAACTTGAATGACAATTTGTGCAGCACCATCCCTAACATCTAACATCTTCAATGCAGGAGCATTGCAGAGTGCTTCCTTCAAGATTGCCATAGCAATATTTTCGTCAGTCTCCCATTGAAACTCAACATCCATCTGCGAGATTCGGATCAGGGGGCCTGCAACTGTTGCATACTCGGTGATCCATCTTTGATCGAATGTGCAAAGTCCACACAATGCCTTGCACTTGGTACGGTTCTCGCACCAGGCCCAATTCCACACCTTGTTGATCTTAGACATTTGCAGCCAGCTTCCTGCCTCTCCTCAGACAAACCCGACTATTTTTACTCCATTCCAGCCCCAGTCAGATTTCTCTCCGGAATTGTTGACTCCAGCATTGTCCACATCAGCATGTACATTATCGAGGCTCTGGAGGTGTTACATAACAAACCATCGAATACCAGCCAGAGCTTTCACCTCCGCTTCTTCGTACTAACACTTTAGCGTTTCACTCTAACATCATCGACAAATATTTCCGCAATTAGTCTCAGGCATGCATTAAGTATCTTCCGAGATACTCTGACATATCCTGATACTGAGTTGGTAGCTCCCTATTCCTGTCTGGTCGGCGGATGCATGCCGTGCGGAGTCTGGAAGGCTATATAGTCCCAGCTATTCTTGTGCAACATTGTTTGGTCATACCCACAGTGAAAGTTAATCAGCGGAGGAATGGGCAGCCTGGTGAAGGCTTTGGAAACCATTTCAACAATTGGCAATATCCCTGTATCTTCCAGTGTATCCTGATTCCCACTCACAGCAGAGAGAATGAAGTGGTACATTCTATTCTTCTCTGGAACTATAAAGTGAGCATACCTGTAGGGGTGACAAGTGGGCTCGAATAGACGCTGCCGGACTCACTCTTCTACCATCTCTTTTTCAACGGGAATGACATTTTTCGGTCTGCTGAATACGCGATTCTTGCACCCCTTAGGGCTGCACTCCATCAGATACGATCGGGTGGCTCAACCTCATCACTGATCATTCCCAGTTTCTCCTAAGTCCATGACAGAGTGTATTCTCTATTCGATAGCATACCCAGGATGGCTTCCATTTACTTCTGCCGCAGTATGCTACCAATCTGTAGCTCTCGTAATCTCTCAGGTGTCAACATTCCACCTCTTGCTCCATAGAAGTATTTGAAAATGATTCCCTTGTCCCTAGGGCCTGGAATCGATACGGCCCAGGCAATAGTTCTTCCTCTCCAGTCAAGTGCAGCATCTGGTGTACTTCCATCCAACAAGGGAACATGCTTCACTTTCGGGGTAACACATTTTGTAGCAGATCCACACCCAGGCTGCTCAGGAGATGTTTTCTAAGTTGCACTTCGCCAAATCAAACTATGAGGAAAAGGGTTGTAGTTGAATATGTTCCAGAGCAATGGTATGTTTAGAAACGCATGCAAAAGTTGTGGATTCTCTGCTGGTTACCCTTCTTTCTTTCACCAGAGCCCCTTCTCCCATCGACCACTGCTCTGTCACCATACTTCTACCCAACTCTCTGACTACCAGTTCTTCCTCCTCTTCCCACTCATCTGCCCAGGTCACACCTCTTCCCATTGCCTTCCTCACCGCCTTCGATAGCCCCCCTTTTCTGACTAACTGTTCCCCTTCCTGCAACGTTTCCTTCTCTTTTCTGTTGTATAATTCTTCCACTTCTCTTGCAAGCGCCCTCTTCGTATCAGCCAACTTGATCTCTTTTCCTATCCCACGATTCGAGCTCTTCTCATTCCCATCCTTTCTTCCAGAACTCTCAAACCTCTTTGCTTTGTAGTGCTGAGCCCTATCCTTCCTAGCTGCCCTAGCATTTACTAGGCGGATGAGTTTCCAGAGCTGCTGGAGAATCTATCCCTCTTGCCTCTTGGAAAGGTAGCGACTATCATCACCTGCTATGACTCGTCGATGGCTGATACGGTGATCTCGCAACAGGCATTGTCCAAGTTCCTCTCACTCTTCCGAAATTGTGTTTCCCGCAGGAGACCCAAGATATTCTGTTCGTATCCGAGTTTTGTCAAAAAGATAGGAATGGGTCCGACAATACCATGGATGTTGACGTGCATGGACTCTGCCACCTTCATCATCTTCCAGTCGGCACGTTTCCACCCCATGTTCAAATCACTAGGGACTTCTTCACTAATCAGGCAGATCTCAAATCCGCTATCGATGAGCATGGGAAGTTTGTGCTCATGTATCTGTACATGAATAGTGGGAGACGCCCTGCCATACCAGAATTTGGTGTATCTGGCGTGATCTTTCAGGCCAGAGAAGGGAGTAATGGGAGTGATTCCAATCATCTTTGGTGCAGCTGGGGTCCTGGCAGTCACTCATTTCTCTTTGGGAGCTGATACCGTTTTAGCCTTTGGGAGGAGTCAAATGGTCAATTTACCAGTATCTCTCTCCTGACGGGATGGGATAGTGTAATCAAGGTGGTTGCATCCAAGGACTTGATAGTGTCCAGTTTCCCTAGGCCAGTGCTTTCTTGAGCGGTACTTAGGGAGCCTTTGGGGTATTTCGAGTTATATTTTCGAAGGGGTCCGCCTTAGCCAGTTGCTTGCTGAATGCTACCGCTTTCCTGATGGTTCGCTTTTCCATGTAACTTATACTTGTTGAGACCTCCGGGACCTCTTCCTTGATACACACCCTCTTGTCATCACCCCTGGACACCACATCTGTGCTCTTCCTTCCCTCATCCACGAAGGCATATCTTGCATGAGTCCACACAATTGTGGAACTGTTTTCCGTCTCATTTTCATATAATGGTGCATCTATCTCTTCCTCCGTCTCACTTTCCCCCTCATCCTCTGCACTGCTGTCACTGCACACCTCTTTTTGCTCTTTATCCTCGTTGCGCAATTCCTCGATAGGGTGTTCATTACCTTTTTCCATTCATTCCTGAGCGGTAGACCAACAAGACTAGTACCCATCGATTTCTGACAGCTGTCAGGCAATGATTGAGGGAAAAGCAGTCACCTGAGCACTGGCCCTCTGAAACAGCTGCGATCTTGCAACATACTATGGTTTGGAAGGCAGTGGTGCAGCCGTAGTGGCTACTCCCCCTCCCTACTACCCTTGTCAAGCTACTTCCGAAGGGTACTCCCGCATTGAAAAACACCGTCTCTCCCGTTGATAGCCGGATATTTCACCTCCATTTTCTGCTTCTGGTCCAAATGTTGGTCTTCCAGTATCATTGAGGTGGACTATCCCTGTGTCCTGGTTATTGTGCACATCGGGACAGAACGTACGGATGTGTCCTCGCTCATCACAGTAGATGCCGGGACCTAATCCTTGCCGTGGATGCTGCTAGTAATTGGGTCCCTGTTGGGAGTAAGCATGTCCCGTGGGTTAATTTGGAGATGGGAAGTTTATTGGTGTGTGCGGAGGTGGATGGTCAGCTTGGATGGCGTGCGCCGTGGTTGTCTAGTAGCCTCCATATCTGGGCACATTTGCATTGCTTCGCTTGAAGCTCCAAGCCGCGAAGGTCTTGATTATATTGTGGATTTTCGTGTATATTGTATTTTCAGCTTAACCAATGGGAATTTCCACCATGGCCTGTGCTGGTGCTGGGGTTGTATCGTGAAGAATTGCTTGAAGATTCACCATGACTAACGCCTGCGGGAGCGGAACACCAGCTGGGATGAAGTACGGAGAGACTCATACCACCGTACATGCTCCTTCCAAATCCAGCAGGGCGAGGGTATCACCAGTCGCAGATATATAAAGGACATGCTTTCGGCATTTGCCATATTTGAATGTCAATGGGTTCCTGGGATCTAGTTCGAGTATCATTACCACTGTTGCGCTCAAATCCCTTGGGAGGGCTGTGAGCAACATTTCCACCTGTGAGTACTCTGCCAAAACACCCTCGTTGATTATAATGCAGCTGATATTGTTATAGGCAAGAATAAACGCTTTCTGGCTGACGTTGCCAGGTGCCAGCTAGTCACTTCTTAGTCTCTGCAGGTACGATCTCGTGTACATATAGACCTGGCTATTAGCATGTTGGAAGGCATCCTTGAGCTCCTCTTTCAACAGCACCAAGTTGTTCATCAGATATCCGTTCATCATCTTGATCATTTCCTGGATCACGTCTCAGCTGTATTATGAGAATGTTGTGATAACATCTTCGGCCGGCTTGTCGGTCCTGTTGCAACAGGAGAGGATTTTGTACGCCTAGATGAAGTTGCTGACGTCCACTCCTCCGAAGACCAGTGCACTTGTAGTGCCCAGGAGTGGCATATGCTTCTTTCTCTTCCCGATGGTGAGGGCAAAGGAATCAATGAATTTCCTTTGATCATGTGCATGATTAGGGAAAGTGTTGGCAGAAGGTCCAGCACTGGTGGAAGATCCGGCCTGGCTTGAGCGTCTAGCACTGGATGAAAGAGTACAGCTCCTGGAACTGACGGCGGAGGTGGATCAACAGTGTTCAGTTGACATCTACATACTCTATGTAGCGGTTGGGAGGTGGGATGGTGGATTAGGTGGTGAATTGCCAGTTATTGGTGATCTAAGGTGAATTGCTAGTTTCTGAGTTTTTGAAGCGGAGTTATGTCAATTGGCACTCTTTTTGAGGTGAACACTTTGTTTTGTTCCTTTTCTTAGTCCAGCTTCACCCCCTCTCACGGTGTTGTCATTTAGCTTCCTGCCAAGTCATCTATTGTATTCCTTTCCCTGCGACTTACCCGTATGACTAGTAGTATCCCCATTAGCACTTCTCACAATTTCACCGGCATTGTTGATTCTATTCCTTGGTATTCCTTCGGGTCACTGTCTTCCCTAGTACAGTGTTGGTGTCCATATTTTTGTTGACCTTTCCAGTCCCGGTATAAGGGCGGTACCTGTCATCCTGGGGTATGGTCCGAGCCTGTCATTCTAGTATAATGTCAGCGCCTATCGTCTTGGTGGTATGTCAGTGCCTATTGTCCCACTATGAGGTCAGTGCCTGTTGTCCTGGTATGAGGTCAGTGCCTCTTGTCCCGTCTGTGAGGTCAGTCTCTGTGGTCTCGGTCTGGGGTTGATGCCTTTCTTCCTGATATTAGGTCGGTGCCTGTGGTCTTGGTATTCGGTGGGTTCCTGTGGTCCCAGTATAAGGTTGTTACCTGTTGTCTGGCGGTAGTTTGGTGTTAGCTCCAAAGTCTTCGTTCCAGTATTACGTCAGTGCTTTTTGTCTGTCTTCAGTTCACCATTATTTCTTGGGTGTTCATCCCCACATTGGGTCGGTGCCATTCATCTTGTGTTAGCTCAGCGCCATTTCCTTGCTGTTGGTCACCGTATTAGATCGGTACCCATCGTCCGGTGTTAGTTTGGCACCATTTCCTCGGTATTCGTCCCAGTATTTGGTCAATGCCTTTCCGTTTAGCAACCTTGATTTACCCAGCTTACCGCATCTGGCATTCCAATCGGACATTGTTAGTATCGTCCACTAGTTACCTCATTCCATATTTGCCGGTAATAGCTAATACGAGTCTTTCCTGCCGTTCCAGACTCAGCTTTCCTAACCACATTTCGCGCGAGGAATCCATTTGTGGTAAAATGACGGAGCTCCAAGGCACAGAGCCCATCATTATACTCCACCACAACTCTAGCAGCTTTCTAAATGGAATTCATGAGAAAGAACGGTTCGTGCTGGAGGAGTGCAGAAAGAGGGTATGATGGTATGATACTATCCAGCTGTGAGGATCCACGCAATTGTGTGGATCTACAGGGAGACGTGGAAAGAGCGACTGAGATTACATGATGCGAAACATGAAGTGTATAATTCATTGTATTGTAAGAAAATATGAGATTATATTGGAGTCCATTTACCCTGGGGTCTCCCGAATATATACTCCCCATCGCCTAGTCTATCTCTGTATGCCCACCGTTATCCGGTCCATCATCATGATCCCTGTATCTCTGTCTGCCCCTGTCGCATAGTCGATCACCATCAGCACTGTATCTCTGTCGGCCCCTGTCACCCAGCCTATCTCCTTCATCGCTGTATCTCTGGACACCCGCCGTCACTCAGTCCTCTGCCATGCTGAGTAGTGGTAGTGGTGACAAACAGACATTCACACCACAATGTCAACTATAAGTGCCGACTCTGACAACTGAGGGTGGGCTCTGACAAGACCAGGGCGATCGCATGTATACCCTCTGACAAGATCACGGCAACTATATGTGCAGAATCTGACAGCTGACAATGGGCTCTGACAAGATCAAGGCGAGAGAATGTACAGCCTCTGACCAGATTACTGCGACTACTCTAGCAACTAATCGTGAGTCCTGCCCAGACAGTGTAATTGCACAAGTAGCCTCTGCCAAACGATCTGAAGTGCAGATCTAGCATACTTGATAACTCCCTATTCTGCACAGTCACTCTCGCTAACACCCCGAGAGTACTTAGTTAGTACACCGAAGTGAAGGTGTGAGGTAGAAATACAACTGTAAGCTTACGGTGTATTACGTGATTATTATCTGCATTACCTAATATGGCTCTGGGCCAAATTTCTTTTTCCGCCATTATGGCTGTTATGCGAAACTACTGGAGGTTATATACCTTACAGTAAATAACATGTTGTGAAATGACTTGTTCCTGACAACTGCAGCATGATATATAGTCTTACGTACACATAATCACATGTAAATCTTAGTAATCTAGTCAACAGATAGGTTCAGAAAATCTCATAATTCCATGCATCAAATTTGCTACAGTCTACCATCCCAGAACCAGATTCTGTATAAGTTAGACATCACATAAGACGATTTTTCCAGTGGCTTTACATACATTCATGAAAATTGTATAATACATAGAAATAACAAGTAGTCCCAGTATAAGGAAGATTAACTGAAGTATCGAGAGATATGCTTATAGTATTCAGAATGTTTTGCATTTGCTAATACCAACCTGTCATTCTCTCTCTAAGCAATTTACATACATTCATGAAAATAGTATAATACATAGAAATAACAAGTAGTCCCAGTATAAGGAAGATTAACTGAAGTATCCAGAGATATGCTTATAGTATTCAGAATGTTTTGCATTTGCTAATACCAACCTGTCATTCTCTCTCTAAGCAATTTACATACATTCATGAAAATAGTATAATACATAGAAATAACAAGTAGTCCCAGTATAAGGAAGATTAACTGAAGTATCCAGAGATATGCTTATAGTATTCAGAATGTTTTGCATTTGCTAATACCAACCTGTCATTCTCTCTCTAAGCAATCTCCTTAATGCCAGTAGGTATACTACCAGTCAGCTAGTCTTTCCTGCAGTCTATATTATAATCTCATAAATATCTTGTTGATATATATCAACTTCAAGTTACAATACATTTCATCTCTTGCGGAATTGTAGATTCTGTTGATTTCAATAGCCCCAATTGCCACTGCAAAAGCACTGGAATCGAAACAGAAGCTGGAGCTGAGGTGTTGCTATCATAATATAAGTTGTGAGAAAGATAAAGTTTATTCTAAGAAGATTGTGATTTCAATATACACTTGTTGAGCTATACATAGCTGTACATGTGACTTGACCCATACAAATGTAAACTCTACATTGCATTTAGATCGACGGATTTCTTTGTTTTATTGATTGTCATCCTCAGCCTACAGTAGTACTCTTTCCCTGCTCACTAATGCCTGATTTTAAGGTGGCTACTATGGTAATCACTCTGTTCATTTCATTTGTTTTGTTACTCACTTCACAGAGTATAGCAAGATGGGGAAAATTGCACCAATAGAATTCAGTCTTCAAATGTCTGGGGATGATGACCTGTATGTGAGGCTGGGAGATTGCGGTCAGGCTAATGAACTACAGCCAAATCTATACATAGGTGAGTACATACATGTTTGCACTTGTTTGTATGTTTTATTCATACTGTATGCACTCTAATTAGAGTATAACAGAGCCTCATATCCCTTCCACCTCCAGGCAATCCTGTTAAATGGCGGAGTTCCCCACCTGCTACCCTTTATCTCCTTCAGACTAGTGGGCTGGTACAGGAATTTGTACCCGAAGTATCCTGACTGTATACCGCACATATTCCTTCATGAGCGATACTACTACGCCATGGAGCCAGCCCTTACACATTCGCACTTGCATGACCATATTTACATGACCTTGTAGCCTGCTCAGAAAGTACAATCAATATTCTCTAACTGTACATTCAACATATGGTCCATAGCTATGTCTTGCAAAAAAGCTTCTGTCAGATGTTGAATTTTGGATCCGGCAGTTGGCCATATTGTAGTGCCCTGTGAGAATGTGGCTCTCTGGTGACAATTGCAGTAGACTTTAGGGATATATCGTTTCCAAGTTCATGGGGTGAAGTTAGAAATCCTCATGGATAGTGTCAGCAACTGCTTAGGATTCAGACCACCAAAATGGTTAGATTGGGTTCCAGAACCATCCAGTGACCCGACCAACTGCATCTTGGCTTGCTGGACCCGCACCCCTACCAGTCTACCTGAAAGTTTTGCCAGGTTTGACTAGACTTGTCGGTTTCAATCTCGGATTCTGTGTTTTGGGTTTTCTTACACATTATCGCATTTAAATATCCTACTGCTAATTGCAAAATATAAACTTTTGTATGCCATTGTCCTTCTCGGATGAATCTGCCACCTTTACAACCAGAAATATAAATAACACACTTGCTGCCCCATCCTGAACAGGATTGTCAATGACATGGAAACGATTTTTGGTATTGCATCATGCATAATCTAGGTGGCGATTCAACACAGACGATCATAATTGAGGGATTGGCCGCATTCCAAAGCAGAAGAGAACGCGACACGCTCCCAGCCCCATTCTGAAAATGAATGTCAATGATTTTTCATTCTGTAAGTCAGGTAATTAAAAAGTGAATTAGTCGTTATTGCCGATTATTATTGTATTGGCTGCCATTATATGCAAAAGAGACAGCGATTTGATCCCTGCCCGATTCAGAAAATCAGCGTCAACAGAGCATCAATAATTTTTGGTTTTGTCAGTCTGGAAATTGATCAGTGACTTGATCCTTTTAATGCATACTGATTGTGTTGGCCGCCTTAATAGCCAACAATGCTTGTTGTGATATCGCTGCTATCTCCTAAAACTGAGCGTCAATGGGTCGTCAACGATTTTCGGTCTTCTAACTCAGGTAACTAAATAGTGACTTGGTTGTGATTATATATACACATAGTATTGGCCGCCGTTATAGGCCAACAAGACACCGACACACTCCCTGCCTGAGCTTGAAAATGAGCAGCAACCCAGCATCAATGATTTTTGGACTTCCATGATGGTTCATCAAAGTGCAATACAACTGCTAATGTCTATATATGGAATTTTGACCAGTTTTATAGTCTAAAACATTCATGATCACTGAGTTGCAGATTTGAAAATGAATTGAGTTGTGATTGTCTGGGAGGCTGTCATGGGGACATCTCTTGCTTATCTACCTATAAGGGCTGCCAACATCGTGTTTATAGATGTCTGCGATTATTTGCCATCTAGATTACCCAAGATGCAAGACCAAAAATAGTTGTCGCTCTGCAGATGCTCATTGACAAGAAGGCGCAGGGAGAGTGTAACATTCTCTTTTCCCTATAAACGCGGTGAATACAATGATTATAGATAACAATGACTAATTGACATTTTACTAACCTGACTTTCAGCACCAGAAATTGTTGACACTCCATTGACACTCATTGTGTCCCAGGCATATCCATATTATGCGACCATTCACTTTCGCATTGAATATTAATAACTGTATATCAGCCATTGTTCTATCCTATTCATGTACGTTTTCCTTTATCACTACATTGTTCTTTTCTTGTGGATATAAATATCTCATGTAAAATATACTTCAAAGTGTCCACAAATTGTAGGTAATGATTATATTCAAAAATCCCGTTCCTTTCAATTGATGCTTGTCTTCACTGTCAGATTCGCTCAATAGGCTGCTCTCATGTTCAAAATCGATGTCAGCTGCACTGCCATGCAGCAGATAGTGTACTAACCAGTGGATGTTCCTTCAGCAGTCAGCAAACCTGGAATAAAACCATTATCGCACTTGCTTTCCTTGGCATATGCATTAGGATTGAAAATTTCAGTGTTGGGAAGCGGAGAATGTATATACACACAACTGGATGGCATACCTTCTGTTTCATCACTTTCAGTTTCCTCACTGTCACTGGGTGGCACAGGTGGCGTTCCGGGTGGAGGTGGTATTCCAGGCAGAGATATTGCTGATTCTGGTGGAGGTACAACAGTTCTTTTGCACCTCCAGTGTGTCTGCAGAGTCTTTGCTGTGCCATTTTGGCATGGAAGGCATTTGTCCGCATGATTTGTATCAACCATTGCTGGGTGTTCTTCTATCACAGCCTTCACCTGTTTATGCCCAGGAAACTCAACTCCCCGATTCTTCTCTTCTCGAACTTCTGTACGAGGTCTCTTGAGTATGTATTGTGTATCCTCTATTACAGCATGCGAAATCTCTTCATCGGCCATTTTGACCATACTCAAATCAAGGCGCATGTCGGACTGTTCTAGCTGTACCCGGCCTTCTTCCCTCACCATAGTGGCAGACATGTTGAAACCATACAAGAAGTTAGATGCTGCTTCTAATAGACAGGATTGGCATTTACCTCAACCATATACGACTCCATCGCCTTCTCTAAGGTGTTCAAAGCAAGTTTTGTGCATTCCCAGGCATCTTTATGACAAAATTCGTACACAAAAATCCCTGAGCTGACGATATCATGACGATCGATTTCGCTGCCTGTGTGAACACATGCCTTTGTCCACTATGGAGGTTTTCAATTGGAGGTAGCAATGAATTTGTCATGTAGCTCTCTACATACACCAGTTGTCCATTATATTGTTAGTTCACGTCCTTGTACACTGATATGGAGCTACTCACATCTGATCACATGCTGCTTCCAATTCTTCCTAGGTTCAGATGTGCAAACTTTCTTTAAAATGCACGTTCTGGGTCATGTTCTCAGTGACTGCAATTGCAGGGTAGCGGAGGACTAACTGGTGTCAGCGTTGCTGCAGTGTGACAGTCAGTGGGACATTCGATGAAGTGCCTGGTGTTTGGCACTATTCAGATTCGATAGTACCAAGCGGAAGTTTTTGTGGAGCCATAACTGGCTGATGTGGACAAGGTGAAAAAGATGATAACGAAAAGTGGGAAGTCCTGAGGAATATTTAGTTAGCCACAAGTCACAATGGAATGAATGACAGTCAACTTGCACATTCTACTAAGGATGAATCCTGCTGAGTATAGCTGCATATTGCAGGGGATTCCAACAGTCCCGCGATGTGGAGTAAGTTGGTCCGATGTTGTTTGTTGGTTGGCAGGGATACATGGACGTGAACAACAGCTGAAATGTCATATTTCATAGATATAAAAGGAAATTGCTTGACGGAAAGGACATCTGGTGATGTTCATCCGTATACATCGCTGGGATTTTACCTGAAACGCCTACTGAACCATCAAGTCATGAGGAAGTGTCAGCGATTCTGTTCCAAAGATATGACAGTCAACACGAATATTTTGCTTTGTTCGAGTTGATCAAATGTACGAACCTTTACATACAAGACTCAGCTTGGCTCCATGTGATCCATATCTTGCAACATCCAACATCTCGCCCAACAACAAGGTCAACAAAAGTTGCAATAGTCATTGTTCAGAAAAAAGAACTTTCCACCTCTTCTGGCGGGCACATATGGCAAATCGACAAAGCAGTCTACATGCTGACATCATCAAGGGAATGAAGGCAAGTATGGCTTGGAGGCAGAAAGGGTCCGATCGTTGGAAGCAATACGCAGCTTGCGATCTGAACAGAAGTGTTTGGTGGACAAAAGACGAGAAACGGAATTTTCAAGCAATGAAGAGAGGGAGAAATAGATCAAGGATTATGTTGAGAGAGAAACCACTGTGGCAAGAAAGCGAGTTGAAGGCACAGAGACAGTATTTATGCAAGAGCAGGATGATATGAGTACTGCTGAAAACACAGAAGCGACAAACAGAAAGCCAGAAAAAAAGTTTGACAGGATGTTGAATGCTATTGAAGACAGTCTAAGCAATCTTGCAAGTTCCAACGATGAGCAGGAAGGGGAAGATGAGGAAGATGATGAAGAACATACAGAGCTTGGCAACCTGAGTGATGATGATGAACCTGGCTGGGTGATAAGCACAATCTCCAAACCAGTGCAAGACCGCATTGCGAGTTTTTGGGAGAAGCTGATAAGGCTTGATGAATTGATGCAACCTGGATGGGGGGACGCAGCCAACTACTTCTGTGAGAAAGATATGAAGTATGCGACAGCCAAATTGAAGGTTCCGGCGGTTATCAAACCACAAATAGATATTACGGCAGCCACATCATCCCCGACAACATTTGGAGAGCGTATGCAGACTCTTGGTATTGTCCGTGGACAATCACAAATACTGGCAGTGACGTCTTGACCAGGAAGTAGTCAAATGGGGCTGAGTTCTGAAAAAACCACAGTCACACAAATTCATCACAATTGTCTCAACAAAGCCAGAGTCCCATTTGACCTTGATTTAGGATGTGAAGTCCTTTTGACCCATACACTTTTACCCCTACATATAGCATCCATAGTGAATTACCATACACAAATTGCATACGGATGAAAATATAGTGATTACTCCCCTGTCCCAGGAGGAATTCATAACCAAATTGTCAATTTTAACGACCTATCTCTTGTACAAGCAATTTGTATACCTACTTTGCTACGTGTCAGCTTCTACTTGATTTCAGTGACAAAATTATGAAACATGATATTTCATCAGTGTGTGTGCAAGGGTCATACGGGCAATGCGAAGTTTTTCACTCCAAATCTAATTAATAGACGGCAAGCAAACTTGATATCAACTTGACTGTTATGGTTACATTAGATAGCAAAACCTGGAATAGAGGCAAAATTTCCTAACAAAATGTAAGTCAGTGATGTCATAGATGTCATGGAAGGAGCACTCAGTGCACAGTCTGAACCCGGATGAATGGCAGCCGTCATGCTGTATTAGTCCATATAGCCAACTGCATCACTCTCCACTCAAACCTGCTGCACATGGTGGAGATTTTGAAATTTACTTATGGTACGTCATGGAAATCAAGGAAAACGAGATGGAAAAAGAATCGTCAGAAAGTTGGGCTCTATATGTCTAAAATTAGTAGATGCAACTGTATGCCGTAAACAGCTGGCTGAAAGGGCTAAAACACAACAGAGCTACGTCATTCAAGGAACAGATGATGTGAATAGTGGTGGCTTAGAAACTGAAAGTCTCTGATGCTATTGGATGGAACTGATTATACATAGTGTCAATGATGTCTGGATGTGAATCTTGGATATTCACTGCGCTGTACCACAGCATTAAGCCATAATCTCAGTATTGGCCGCATTCATGGGCACAAAGGCTACTGATGATATCACTACCACCTCCTAACAATGAGCATTAGTGGAAAGTCAACGATTTTTGGTCTTGCATCGTGAATGATTCACGGGCTGTACAATGGTATAAACCTATAATCACAACATTGGCTGCCTCTATGGGCAAATATGCTAGTAATGACATCGCTACCCTCTCCTAAAAATAATCATCAACAATTTCAGGGTTTGCATCTTGCATAATGAGACGGCAATGCAATGGCAGTAACCTATAATTGTACTTTCAGCTGCTTTTATGGGCAAAAATGCTAGTGAGGATATCGCAACCACCTCATCTTTGTATGTCCTTGTATTCAACTTCACCAATATGCATACGATGTCTCACAGGTCTGACTTTTTTCTTCCGTGTAGCTCTAAAGTCAATATTGAAGAACCAGCATTCTACGTGACTATAACGTATCTTTTGACAGTTATTGAAGTCGAATTATCCAGATTACAATTTCCTACCGCAATGTCAGATTCAAAATCTTTCAGTACCTCATTGCAAGAGGTTATGATATTTTTAAAAATTAACCATGTCTTTATTCGTGATTTAAGCAATCTTACATTACAAATCATATTCAATGCTTTGTAGGCTTCAATGAATGAAGGCTCGGAGTGGCCTGTTGCTTGAAATAATTGTAGACATACACCATTGTGGAGATTAAATTTACACTGCAGAATTGAGGAAACTGGCAGCGCTGACATCATATGTATCATTAATCATCAAATTCTTCGCTATCCATCAGAACATGCGACCAGCTCAATGGGCAAACACTTCCTGGTAAACGCTCACATGGCAAAGGTTCACGAATTAACAGAGCCGGAACTAACCGAGTTGACTACTTCAATGGTCGATGAAACAGCTTTAGCCAGACTAAACTGACTGTAAGGGCACGTACACCGGTGCTCAACTGTATATGAATATAGTGTATGGCAAAAGGTTGCACACGGGCATGAGTGAGATCAAGTGTAGAAGTGAGTGGTAACATATTTGGTACAGAGCTAAGTCTCCGTTGCGTTGGCCATATCTGGTTGGCAGTTATGTGGGGCTGGATACCTCACATGACCACCCGGCAACCCTGACCATGCATACCTGACAACGGGGCTACATCAGCTACCTCTTTTGGGGCAGATCTCCCGGGCTGCTCAGTACAAATAGAAGAAAGAAATCATCCCGCATACACGCTCGTACAATATCATATGTCCCACCACTGAGCAGTACTGTCCAGCGTGACCTTCCAGTGCACTAGGAAACTCCACCTCCAATTGAGTAGATTTCCGGATGTGGTAAAACCCATGCCGACACTATTTGTTCTGGACCGGGTCCCAGCAACAAAGAAATAGAAAGAAGGAAATGTCAAATTGACCTGATCCTCCATATCTCCATTCCGTCAATTCCTCCACTTGCAAGATCCTATTCCTTTCATCTCCGTGGCTTGTTCAGATGGTCTCGGTGGAAGTTGATGATGGGTTCTCAAGCAATCTCCAAGTTTTCAAGCGGCTTCCAGCTTGTGCATATGTGGTTGTACCCGGCCCTATGAATATGTTAGTGTTGCTTCTGTTTACTCTGTGTACAGTCAAGAATCCGTACGACTGCCCATTTCTCCGAATAATTGACCAATACTGGATGTGGTTCCGAGGATGGTTGTCCTACAGTTAGACTGAATCGTTGTGGAGTACATCATCAGGTCGCTGTGGGTTAGGGCTGGCAGCTACTATATAGGCTCCGTGTAATCTAAGATTGGACTTAATCAATTGTCTCAACAGGTTTGTCACAACAGATTATGGGCCCAGGCGCAACCACGATCTAGATATCATTTTTGACAACTAGCAAGAGGAGATCACAGTCGAATCGTGAACCTTTATAAGAGCGAGGCTGCAGGGTCCCGGATGTGTTACGAACACATCTGGGATCAGGACACTGTACAGACTCAGGAGGAGAATTCCACGATTCAAATGACTCAGATGCCTCCTCTCGACAAAATCTCACTCAACCGCTTAGAGTGCTGTAATGGCCCCGATGGCTGCGATGGCTGCGATGGCTTCAATGGCTTCAATGTCTGCAATGGCAGCAGTGATCAGTTCTAAGGGTATATGAGATTCAGCAACCGAACGACATGTCGGTAGGACACGTTCTGTACAAGTACGGAGCACTGTTTGGCAGTGGTATGGGTCAGCATTGTGTCAACATCCTCAGAGGACATCATGTTAACACCCTTGGAGGACATCATGTCAACACCCTCCACTGAGCTTGTATCAACACCCTCTGAGGAGCACGGATCAACACCCTCAGAGGTGTTCGGGTAAACATCGTCATCATCAGGATGAGTGTGGGTCAATATCCGCGACATCAGAATATGTTTAAAGCGATGTCATACAAGGTCAACCGGTGGCAACGCCAAGCAGATCGACAAACAGTATGGTTTCGATAGTCTATGAGAAGTGGGCAGCTAATGTACTGTGGATACTTGGGAGATGTCGGCAGACACACACCAAACCACTGGGAAGCACTGCGGTTGATCCGCAAGAGGAATTCGCTGGGCATGCAATTTGTGACAGCCTCATGGGACCGGTGGTGGCAATTGTGGCCATGAATTCAAGAAGTCTGTGGAGTCCTCTAATGTGAGGATGAGGAAGCACTACTAGGGGCTGTACATTGTGTACCTTCACCCTAAACTTTCCATGATGACAACCCATCGTCCACCCGGGGGGCCGCGTACAAGAATCCACGCTCTACAGGAGTGAGTTTCTTGGAGCTAGCCGAGATGCGACCTCCGGAGAAGCGTCTCCGATTTCAACTACAACTCCAACACATACTCGACTACTTGGTCAACCGCCACTGTACAACAGCTTATGAGCACTTCCGTTTAAAAAGAAATTACGATCAACATTTCCACTTCCTTCGTCAAGTGGAAGTTAAGATCGCCACGGAGAAGTGTCTACAATTTCTATGCGTCACCATACAACTGGCTATGAGCACTTGCGTTGAAATGGGAAACGACAATCTTCCGCTTCGTTTATTGATCTGGAGTCAACATCGCCTTCGAGAAACGTCTCCAATTTCGACACCCACAGCACAACCCTCAATTGGGACAGAGAGGCTGCGAATGGGAATCAACGATGATCCAGCTCATTGGAGCAGTACCTTCAATACCGTACACAGCAAGTACTGTAGGTTTATATATATTTTCTAACATGATTTCAATACAACAGGACTGTATGTCACATTCAGAGGAGTGGTTGACTGGAAGTCAAGACAGTTGAAGCCAACAGCAGAATCGACTACCAAGCTTCAGAAGCATGAGTGGGAGAATGGTCATTTGGGAGGAGCTCAGGGCATGGCATGATGCAACTTCTGTCATTTGTCTGCTGTTTGTTTTCTGTCTGTTTTTTCAATGGCTTAGTGTTTGATGGACGTGATAACGCCCTGGAGGAGTGTTAGACCAAGTCTTTGTAGAGTACATCAACACGTGGCTGTGGGTAAGGGCTGGCAGCTACTATATAGGCTACGTGTTATCTTAGACTTAGATTCAATCAATCGTGTCAACAAGTTCATCACAATACCTACTAGTGGCCGTGTGTAGTGATTGAGCTGCAACTGATGGAAGACATTGTGATTCCACATTGTGTTAGGCAACAATAGTTTGTAAGCATTCATATTGATGATCTTACATACCATATATGGTCCAGTGAGATTGTAGTCGACGATCTTTGACAGTCTAGTCATTCGGAAGTGTTGAGTCGAGAGCTACACATTGTTCCAGACTTTGAACTTGACATCCTTTCTGCCGACCTATGTCGATTGCCGTACCTGGGCTGCCAACAAGCTATCCCGGAGAAGCCGGTGAGTCTATTCCATTTCCAATACTGCTGTATCCACCAGTATTTCCAACCTCATATTTGATGTGGCTTTCAGTGGCTTGAACTGCATTGGCAGGTGGTAGTAGTAGTTGGCCCAGAATAGCATCATCTGTGTTGAGTGATGAACAGAATTGTTGTAAGCAAACTCTGCTAAAGGTAACAGTTCTACCCAGATATTCTGCTGGCAGTTCGAGAAGGCACGTAAAAACTATTCCATGCCGTGGTTTTGCTGTTCCGTCTGGCCATCGATCTGTGGATGGCAGGCGGTCGACAGCCTGTGGTTAATACTTAGGTGAGAGCAATCTCGATTCCAGAATTGGCTGTTAAACTTCTCTCTACAATCAAGAACAATGTTTTCTGGTATGACACGATTGCAGATCACGTGTTCGAAAAATATTCCTGCCAGCTCTGGTGAGTCGATGTTCTTCCTGCAGGGGTGGAAGATTGCCATTTTCATCAGTCGATCGATGATTACCAACATTCCCGTTCATCCGGAGGTGGTTGACTCAGTGAGGTCCGTGACAAAGTTCGAGGTAACACCATTCGAAGATCATGACAGTGGTGGTAGCGCCATGTTTGTACTATTTTAGGTGTGTAATTGGGCCTTGATTTGGTGGCATAGTTCACATCCGGCATTGTATTTTCCTTTGGTGTTATCCATTGCGGGCTAGTGGAAATCCCATAATACTAACTCGGCGGATTTGAGAGCTCTGAAGTGGCTAGATTCTAGGTTGTCATTGATCAGGCTTATGACTTTGTTGGGGAGCAGGTCATCCTTCGGTACATATACCTTTCCTTCATAGGTGATAACTCCAGCAGTGACTTTCCATTCGTTACTCGCGTCTTCCTCCAGTTCGTCCAGTCGTTGAAGGTCAGGAATATTGGCAATTGGAGTGCCAACAATTCTGTGTTTCTTGAGGGCAGCCAATGAGTCTATAGCCTGGGCTGTATTGATTTCGTGAAAAATGTCATCATAAGGTTCAACGGTGGTAGTTGCCATGGTTGCCAGAAGTTGTACAGTGGGCCTCTCGTAGCCTATCTTGTAGTCGGGTCATTGGCCCATCTGCCGGGTTCTGTTTTCCTTCTAAGTTTTCGATAGCAAAGTCGTAAGAGGATAGAATTGCCGCCCACCTGGCCCGTCTCCAGGAGAGCACTTTGGAGGTTTGGAAGTACTCCAGATTCTTGTGGTCCCACTGGATCAGAACCTCGTGATTGGCGCCCTCGAGATAGTGTCTCCATTGTTTCATTATTTATACAGTCGCCACAAGCTTCCAATTGTACGTGTCGTAGTTCTGTTCGACGGGATAGCATTCTCGAGAGCAGAAATTGATTGGTCAAAGAATCCTGAATCTGTTGAACTGATTAAGGTTGCCGGTGATTGTGAAGCCACCAGCATTGGTCTGCAGAATGATCGGTTTTCGAAGGATGAAATGCGGCGGGATCAGTGCTTGGAGAAATGTCTTTTTGAGCTTTCGAAATGCGAGTTTGGCATCCTGAGTCCATTCCCAATTCCATGTGCCTTTTGTCTGTAGCAAGGTCAATATGGAAGCCGTCACCTTTGAATATTTCCAAATGAATCTCCAGTAAAAGTTTGCGACACCAAGAAGCACTTACCCATTCTAAATTGATTACAGAGGCGGCCTGTCTTCAATCGTGGATATGCGATCTGACTCGATTCCAATTCCATCCGAATTGATGACACACTCTGAGAAGCCGACTTCTGGAACCCTGAATTGGCATTTTTCGGTTGCAATAGAGCCCAAATTGCTGTAGGTATTGTAGCACTTTTCAGACATGGCCTTCATGCTCTATCTTGTTAGTTGAGTAGATAAGTATATCACCAAGGTAACCCAGGGTGTTGTTGTCAACCTAAGGCCATATACAATCATCAATGTAAGTCAGAAACATTGCCGGTGCATGTGCCAACCCAAAGGGCATAACTCGGTATTCGAACTGACTGTAGCAGGTTTAGAATGCAGTCTTGAACTTGTGACCATCTTTAATTTGGAAGAGGTGTTGGGTGTTTGGGACGCCCAGTGGAGTGAAGATCCGGGCTTTGCGTATTCGATCGAATAGGTCTGAGATTAGGGAAAGGAGGTATGTAATCTTTACAGTGCCTAGGATGAGAGCTCCATAATCAACACACAACTATAGTCCTCTGTCTTTTTTCATTCCAAACAGCATCGGCTCTGCAGCAGATGATAATTACCATGGAATAAAGCCATTTGCCAGGTCCATTTTGATGTAGGCGTTTAGTGTCTTCAATTCGGATTGTGCTAGGCTGTAGATCCATCTATATGACAGTTTGTAGTTGAGTTCCAGAGCGATCACATGATCAATTGGCCTGTGTGGTAGGTAGTGTTAGCAACGGTTCCGGACCGTCACTTTGGGTCCGGGTCCAGGTCAAAAATGAATGTTGGCAAAATTGGCGGTTCGGGTCGTCAACAAACCCAAACTGCCCACTCGGCTACGGTTCCATGCTAAACTCCCAACCCATCTGAATTGGGCGGGTTGTCAGCGGTTCCATCTATAGATTCAAATAAGGCTCTTGTATTTGCAGTGTGTTAATAGTATCTTATCAAAATCGCGTTTTCAGCAACCATTAATGATCTTTTGCTTGTTGAGCAGTTTGCAATATCGATTAATTTGGTATCTGTGTTTCACCTTCGATATATGGTATTTTTGCCTAACAAGGCTGTCAATAATACAGTTATGCACGCGAAACTCAGCGCGATGCCTTGATTACGAAATATGCAAGTCCTAAAACTGTTGACGCTCCGTTGACGCTCATTTTCAGGATGCTGCAGGGAGCATTTCGCTGTTGTTTTTGTCAGTAAAGGCTGCCAATATCGCATAAATGGATGACTGCAACCAATTGGAACATAACTTACTCAAGATGCAAAGCTAAAGGTTGTTCACGCTCCGTTGACGCTCATGCTAAGAATGGGGTGGTGATCGTGTTCCTATCGCTTTTGCCAATAAATGCTGCCAATACGTCTGTTATGCATAACAACAACCAAGTCACTGGTGAATTACCATACTTACAAGACCATAAATCGTTGACGCTGCGTTGACGCTCATTTTGATGTATTGTCTGTTCAACATTTGCTGCCGTCCATAATTGTTTTCATCCTGATTTGACTGTACCGGTTGGCTTTCTGCTTGATTGAGACTCAACCTTGTGGCAAAGCCAAGAGGCGTTATTATCTTGCACTGTTTACTCTCACACAACTAAAAATGATGTATCATGCCAAAAGATTCATTACGCCTGCTATACCTCTATTTATTAACCGATATTCACAAGCTACTTACCATTCACCCATAATATATCTCTAACTGAAACTCTCAGTCAAGCTACATAAAGCTGGTGAACCATTGACGCATTCTGTCCTACTGTTTCTTCCCTCATATATTTGTCCGCGTTTCAGCTGCGTTGACCGTCACTAACACCTTTTCAGCCTGTCTCTTTGACTTCCGTGTCGGCCGAACCAATACGGAAACATTTGGCGCGGCACTCACATTCTGCTGCTCTGGGCATTTCGGATCCTCGATGCGATTGTTGTGCTATATATCGGAGTCATCATCCGCAGCGCAATCCTCTTCGCTGTGATTTGTATCATCCAAGTCGCCATTCCAGTTCAGCCAATCTGCAGTGTCCGAAGTGCTTTCAGGTGCGCTATCCTGGTCACTCTCAACTGGATGACAGTTGATTCTCGGAATACGGCGGACATTTAAGATTTCAGTTAGTCCTCCAGGGAGGTCCTTTGCAGATAAAGCTAGTGGCAAAGGTGATCTTTCTGACCATTTAAATGCAGCCGCACCATCATGTTGGAAGAGTGACCAGGATGCTTTTACGATCTCTTCGGTGTTCAAAATGTATCCTATGGCGGTCATCTGCTTGTTTTGAGCGCGGGATTCCTTCTGGGTATCACGTAGGTTTTGGCTGCCCTGCCACATCTCCAAAAAGTCATGAACCTTGGCCATTCTGAGCAATATCCGTTCCTGCGCCTCTTTCTTCATTTCCGAGCCATTTTCTGCGTTTGTGGAATCCAATTTAGGGTCAGTGCCTGCCAAAATCCCATCACTGGCTCGAGCAAACGGCCTGACAATGACTTTTTCGCGAAGGGTCTCACCTGTGGTTTTTGACTGCCTCCAGCCGATAATAACTTGGCCAAGGGAAAAACTGGCCTCTAGTCCGACACCATGTGGTATGATAGAGAATATGTCGCGCGCCACATTGGCTAGATCGGCGTACTTTGAGTGCGTTTCCTCCTGTTGTCGATACCAGTTGGTTATGTCCGGTATCCACAATGTACTGCTAATCTTCATTGGGTCGGAGTGGTAGTCATTGAGATTTGGATTAATTTGCCCCCAGTTCGTTGGTGCTTGAGGAGGCGAATTCAAATAGAGCCTGGCGGTAGTCAATAAGCGAGCTGCGCGATCACTTCGTTCAACTGTCGTCTCAGCAACATTGTTAGCCGTTAAGTATTCCTCATCATCGCTGGACAAATCACATGGATCAAAGGATGATTGATAAGACCATGAAGCCATTGCAGAAGGCACGAGATCACTGCTCGGTACCGTTTCGAGTTTATTGACTGGCACACGTCGATGTTTGGCACAGTATTCATTCTCCACATACTTCAGAAAGGCCTCTTGGTATTGTGTAGGGTAGGATGTCTCGTGCTCAGGATTAATATCCATTCCCTTGTCCCACTTTCTAAACGATCGCAACTTCCTGAAAGGATCGAGGATGTGTGCGGAAATCAGAAGCATGCCCGTCGTTGAAGTCACTTCGGCGTAGTATTTGGAGAGCTTCTGTCGAGCTAACTTCTCAGCGAAGAATAAGTCTTCCTTCCATCGAGTCTTCTTCTTGGCCAAAGCTTGCATCACGCCATCCATGTGATCGAACATGTCATTGTACACTGTGATAACATCATTCATTGTGTCTGTATGCCTCTTCGACATCCAAAGGGTCCAATATCGAAATGGCATCAATACTTGCATGACATACTTGACAATCGTCCATTCATCCTGAGTTGTGAATAGTGGCCGATATTCAGCGTGTTTTGGGTTCTGAAGTCACTCGCGGGTGAATTCCCATAAGCGGTAGGGGCGCTCGAACAACTCCAGAGTAGAGTTCCAATGTGTCTTGAGATCCATAGTCGGAAGTACTGCAATACGGACGTTGGCTTTTTGACAGTCAATAAACTCGTTTCGGCGACCAGGTGTTAGCGTAATTAATACAGCAAGCATTCTCTGCTTTATGAAGGTCAGCTTCAGGACTTTCAAAATATCATGAAATACATACTTTCTCAATTATC